>Ga0136614_10001047_pt1 | contig 15632 bp, 18 predicted proteins | sample AntDrymUQ2792106_2_FD_106643 | JGI IMG/M metagenome (GOLD analysis project Ga0136614, IMG submission 106643) | Polar desert sand microbial communities from Dry Valleys, Antarctica - metaG UQ279 (21.06) | ecosystem: Environmental > Terrestrial > Soil > Desert | place: Antarctica: Dry Valley... | reverse complement strand
TCAAATTTGATTGATTTGCTTTAGCAACGCCGTTATTTGGCGTCGGATTTAATAGTCAGGAGGAGGTTCTATGCAACTAAAGGGCTCGAAAACCGAACAGAACTTGAGAGACGCATTCGCCGGTGAATCGCAGGCTAACCGCCGCTATCTGTATTTCGCGGCGAAGGCTGACGTTGAGGGGTACAACGACGTGGCCGCCGTGTTTCGTTCGACAGCGGAGGGCGAAACCGGGCACGCGCACGGGCACCTCGAGTATCTGGAAGCAGTGGGCGATCCAGCTACCGGCTTGCCGATCGGACCGACGCGATCGAACCTGGCGGCGGCGATCGCGGGTGAGACCCACGAATACACCGACATGTATCCCGGCATGTCGAAGTCCGCGCGCGACGAAGGATTTGACGAGATCGCGGACTGGTTCGAAACGCTCGCAAAGGCTGAGCGTTCACACGCGAATAAATTCCAAAGGACGCTGGACGGAATCGTAGATTGAAGCGGTTGTACATAGGACTTGTGTCGCCGGACCCGAAAGAGGCCGGCGTTCCAACCGATGAAAGAGGGTAGTTTGCTGGCGCCGACTCGGCATCCGCTTGCGTGGAAGACTGCCGAGTTCAATGACGAACAAGCGCTCGACGCCGAACTCGCGCGCATCTTCGATATCTGTCACGGTTGCCGGCGTTGTGTGAGCTTGTGCGGCGCGTTTCCGACCTTGTTCGATCTGGTCGATAACGGGCCAACCGGTGAAGTCGACGGTGTACCGAAGGAGAAATACAAGAGTGTCGTAGACCAGTGTTACTTGTGCGACATGTGCTACATGAGCAAGTGTCCGTACGTTCCGCCGCATCCGTGGAATGTCGACTTCCCGCACACGATGCTGCGAGCCAAGGCCGTTCATTTCCGCAAATCTGGGGTGCCTCGTACCGACAAGTTTCTGACCTCGACTGACCAGGTGGGGCGTTTTGCCGGGATTCCGATTGTCACCGAAGCCGTCAATTTTGTGAATCAAAGCGCGCCCGCTCGACTGGCAATGGAGAAAGTTTTTGGTGTTGATCGCAGCGCGTGGCGTCCGCGGTTCGCGTCGAAGAAGTTTCGATCCTCTGCGCGTTCGAATCTTGCAGCGCGCGTTCGCGACGGCGCCAAAACGCCGGGCAAGGTGGCCATCTTTGCCACGTGCTACGTCAACTACAACGAACCCGGCATTGGCCACGACCTGTTATCGATTCTTGAACATAACGAGATTCCGTACACGTTGGTCGAGAGGGAGGCCTGCTGCGGTATGCCTAAGCTGGAAATCGGTGATTTGGAATCTGTCGAACAGCTGAAGAACATCAACATTCCACCGCTGGCGCGACTGGCGCGCGAGGGTTATGCGATCGTGACGGCGATCCCATCATGCACATTGATGTACAAACAGGAGCTCCCGCTGATGTTTCCCGACGAGGAGGATGTGCAGGACGTGAAGCGGGCCATGTGGGATCCTTTTGAGTATCTGATTGCGCGGAAGCGCGATGGCCTTTTAAAGACCGATTTCAAGCAGCCGCTCGGTGCGGTGTCCTATCACGTGCCATGTCACGCGCGTGTACAAAACGTGGGCCGCAAAACCGAGGAGCTGCTGAAGTCGTTGCCGGACACGACCGTCAATACCGTCGAGCGGTGTTCGGGCCATTCTGGGGTCTGGGGTACGCGAATCGAGTTCCATGCGATGGCGATGAAGATCGGCAAGCCCGTTTTCCGCAGCATTGCCGCGTCAAAGCCGGACTACATTAGCTCGGACTGCCAGCTCGCGGGTCACCATATCGACCAAGGCGTCGCGCAGTTTGCGCGGGAATCCCTTGACGGCAAGGTGCCCGTAGTGGCCCATCCGCTCACGCTGATCAGACTCGCTTACGGGTTATAGCGATGGGCGGTAGCATCACCCGCGAGAGCCTGTTGACACTTGAAGCCTATGCGCGCGCGCGTTCTGAATTTCGCACAAAGGTTCTGGCCCACAAAAGAGATCGCACCCTACGCCTCGGCGATCACGTGACGTTGATCTTCGAAGACGAGCTGACGGTTCGCTATCAGATCCAGGAGATGCTGCGCATCGAGAAAACGTTCGAAGACCGTGGCATTCAGGATGAGCTCGACGCGTACGTTCCACTGATACCCGACGGCACAAATCTTAAAGCGACGATGATGATCGAATACGAGGATGCCGAGGTGCGCAAAACTCAGTTGTCGCGGTTACGCGGAATTGAGAATTGCGTGTATGCGCACGTCGATGGGGACGCGCGCGTTCATGCAGTTGCCGATGAAGACCTGCCGCGCGCGAACGCCGACAAAACTTCAGCGGTGCACTTCCTGCGGTTTGAGTTCACTCCGCCAATGATTACGGCGCTTAAGCAGGGTTCGGCGTTGGCCTTAGGGGTCGATCACCCCAGCTATTCCGTGCCGATGCACGAGGTTGCCGCGCAGGTTCGGGCTTCGCTGGCGCGCGATTTTGCTTCCGCAGCTGCGTAGTCGATACGATTCAAGCCTTATACTGTATAAATAGACAGTATCAAAATGCGCGCCGCCGAATTCGCGCGATTTTACGTATGAGCACTGAACCCGGCGCGCCGCGTAGCGTGCCAATCACGCTGGTCCGAAAGGGTCGAGGCGCGGTCTCTAATATTGCGCATCGCTTCGAATCGGTGGAGCGAGAAATCGACGCCGAGGCGCATGAAGCGGAGCGCTGCGGACTTGCGGGCGACGATGACGTGCCGCTGCCAGCGTTAGTCACCAGCACCACGCACGAGACCGCGCGTAGTCTGATCACTTACAACGATTCACCGGACATTGGCTTCGACCGGTCGATCAATCCTTATCGCGGATGCGAACATGGTTGTATCTATTGTTTTGCGCGGCCGTCGCACAGCTATCTGAACCTGTCGCCCGGCCTTGACTTTGAAACGAAGCTCATTGCAAAGGTCAACGCTGTACCGCTGCTGTTGCGTGAACTCGCGGCGCCCGGATACAAACCGCGGGTCATCGCGGTCGGCGTGATCACCGACGCCTATCAGCCGATCGAGCGGGACTTGAAAATCACGCGGGGCGTAATCCAAGTTCTCGCGCATGCACGCCATCCTTTTAGTTTGATCACGAAGTCGTCGTTGATCGAGCGCGACATTGATCTGCTGACACCTCTGGCCGGCGACGGAGTTGTGGGGGCCACGATAAGCATCACTACACTCGATCATTCGCTGTCGCGAATCCTGGAACCGCGTGCTGCCAGCCCGCAACGCCGGTTGCGCACCGTCAGCGCGCTTGCGGCAGCGGGCGTTCCGGTCACCGTCAATGTTGCCCCGATCATCCCATTCGTCAACGAACCCGAGATCGAGCGCATTTTGGCCGCGGCGGCGCACGCGGGTGCCCGCCAGGCGCACTACACCGTGTTGCGCCTGCCGTGGGAGGTCGCGCCGTTATTCCAGCAGTGGCTGAACGCACATTTCCCGGATCGTGCCGAACGGGTCATGAACCGCGTGCGCGACATGCGCAAGGGCAAGAACTATGACTCGGAGTTCGGTGCCCGGATGACTGGCGAGGGGATTTGGGCCGAGTTGATTCGCCAGCGCTTTGCCAAAGCCGCGGCAAAATTCCAGCTCGATCGCCATATTCCGGCACTGCGCAACGACCTGTTCGTAGCACCGCCCACGGTCGATAAAATCACTCCGCAGTTCGATCTTTTCTGAGCGCTATTGGGTAGCGCGTAACGCGTTCTCGAAGTAAGTCTGCGTCGCCAGAGCAATGGTCGACACCAGGACGACCCCGCCTCCCAGCAGTGTGGCAATGGCCACCAATACCGCCGCCCAACCACTTCGATTACGCCGCGCATGCCTTGCATTGAATTGAGCGTCAAACCGGTCGTCGGGCATCAACGCGATGACCAGCGCCTGAATGAAACCGGCGACGACAGGCACCATCAGCAGAAAGAAGGGCGTGGTCTGGTACCAGTTGGCAACACCCAAAAGGAATGGAAGCGTAGCTGCCGTCAGCGCCGGCGGAAGCCACCAGAGCCGTTGACCCAGGTACACGCGGTTGGCCCCGACGGCGCCGGCCACCGAGGCAAGCAGGGCGGCGAAGGCCTTATTTCGAAAATGGTTGGTGCGGTCGGGCACGCTAGCAATCATAGAGGGGATAGAAGCGCCGCTTGCTCTGATGGCAAGACCCGATACAATCGCGGGCTTTCCGCAGCGCACGTAGCAGCATGGGCGCGGCTTACCAAGGAATTCTATGGTCGTTATACGACTTGCACGCGGCGGCGCAAAAAGGCGCCCTTTTTTCAACATCGTAGCGACCGATTCGCGCAATCCGCGTGACGGCCGCTTTATCGAGCGTGTCGGGTTCTACAACCCGGTCGCTTCGGGCCAAGAGCCGAAATTCCGCATCACTGCAGACCGGCTTAGCTATTGGACTGGCGTGGGCGCGAGGATGTCGCCAACCGTCGCTCGGTTGGTGAAAGCCAACGCAGTGGCTGCCGCGCCGACGCAGGAGCAGTCTGCCGCCGCGGCGTAGTGGCCCCTGAGGATTTGATCGAGCTAGGCGTTGTGCGCGGCGCTTATGGCTTGAAAGGGTGGGTCCGCATTGCTCCGTTTGCCGCAGACGGCAGCGTCCTCGAAGCGGTGCCCAACTGGTGGCTGATAAGTAACTCGAAGCCACGCTCGTTGCAGATCCAAGGCGTAAAACGGCATGTCGAATCAATTGTTGCAAAGTGGCAAGGGTGTGACAGCAAGGAAGCCGCCGACGCTTTAAGAGGCGCGACGGTAGCGGTACCGCGAAGCGCGTTTCCTCCGGCGGGTGCAGGCACGCACTACCTGAGCGACGTGATCGGTCACCGGGTGGTTAACCGGCAGGGGATCGAACTCGGAACCGTATCGGGTTTGCGCTTTGGTAAGCACCGTGAACAAGGCGGTGTGGTGATGCAGTGGCTTGAAGTCAAGAGCACGGTAGAGCGTATTTCAGAGAGTAGGAACCCTGCTGCAGCACCGTTGTTGATTCCGCTGGTCGATCAGTACATCGATTCGATAGAAACCGATGTGATCAAGGTCGATTGGGAAGCTGGCTGGTAGTAGGCAAACTAAATGATGCAGATCGACGTCATCACGTTATTTCCGCCGATGTTCACAGCAATCGTGGACCACGGCATCACGCACCGCGCGCAGCAACAGGGGCTGTGGTCGTTGCAGACTTGGAACCCGCGTGACTTTGTTTCGGATGCGCATCGAACAATCGACGATCGGCCGTTTGGCGGCGGCCCCGGCATGGTAATGATGGCGCCCCCACTTGCGGACGCGCTAGCCGCCGTTAAAGCCAATGGAGGCGGCAGCCGAGTGATCGCTTTTTCGCCGAATGGAATTCCGCTGGACGACGCGCGCGTCCGTCGGCTCGCAGCAGCGGGTAAGTCGCTTGCGCTGATTTGCGGACGCTACGAGGGCATTGACCAGCGATTCATCGACACGTGCGTGGATGAAGTGATTTCGATTGGCGATTTCGTGCTGTCGGGTGGCGAAATCGCGGCAATGGCGCTGATCGATGCTGTCGTCAGGCAACTGCCCGGAGCGTTGAAGGAAGCGTCGGCGGCCGACGAATCTTTCGCGGCCGGATTGCTGGACGCCAGGCACTACACGCGTCCTGAAAACTGGCGTGGTATGAGCGTGCCGGAGGTCCTGTTGTCAGGGCACCATCAGCAGATCAGGCAGTGGCGTCGTCGCGATTCACTTGCATGGACTGCTGCGCAAAGGCCGGAGATGATCGAGCGGGCGCGCGCGGCGGGTCAATTGAGCGTGCTCGACGAGACGCATCTGCACGAAGCGGCCGCAGGTGTTAAGGCGCAAGTTGAAGTGTTAAAAGTGGAGCAACATCGATAGGTCAACCATCCTCTACTGCAAAACAACATAAGACATTTGCAGCACGATGGATTCAGGAGAAATCAAGTGAACGTTATTCAGCAGCTGGATCAAGAAGAATTGGCGCGAGTCAGCACTAATCGCCAGATACCGGTGTTCGCTCCGGGCGATACCGTGGTCGTCAACGTCAACGTAGTAGAAGGCACGCGCAAGCGCGTCCAGGCCTATGAAGGCGTAGTAATTGGTCGCCGCAACCGCGGATTGAATTCGTCGTTTGTGGTGCGCAAGGTTTCAAGCGGTGAGGGCGTCGAGCGAACCTTTCAGCTCTACTCACCGACCATTGCGTCAATCGAGGTCAAGCGGCGCGGCGACGTGCGGCGGGCGAAACTCTATTACCTTCGCGATCGCTCAGGGAAGTCAGCGCGGATCCGGGAAAAGCTTCAGCACAAGAGTGCAGCCGACAAATCGGCAGCTGACAAGACGGCCGCAGACAGATCGGCAGCCGATGCGGCGGCCAACTCGCAGATCGATGTCACGATGGATTCCGCCGGTAATGTCTCGGGCACGAACGCGAGCGCAGCCAAGGCCAGTGCCGCTAAAGGCAACGTAAAAAAGGCGAAGTAACCCGGCTCTTGGACAATGAAACAAGCCGCCCGAGCTGGCGGCTTTTTTTTCGATCGCGATGACCGCACCTGCAGACGACATCGACCCGCTGGCGTCACAACCGATCTTCGATCCCGAAGCGGTTCCGCATGATCCTGCATTCGTATCGACGGAGGCTCGGGGCACGGCAGTCGCCGCAGATGAATTGCGGCCCAGTGCGATACGGCATCGCTTTGCGTCGCCACCTTCATGGCGCCCGGAGTTGCGCGCCGATATGCGCGTGCTGTATCCGGAAAGAGCGCAGCGTGTAGCGTCGGTGCTGATACCCCTGGTCTTGCATCCCGATGATGTAGCCATCCTGCTTACGGTGCGGACGGCGCACCTGAATGATCACGCGGGACAGATCAGCTTTCCCGGCGGTCGGGTTGAAAGCAGTGACACCGATGCCATTGCAACGGCACTGCGTGAAACGCAAGAGGAAATAGGAATACCCGCGTCAGGCGTCGACGTCATCGGCACATTGCCTGAATACCTTACAGCGACTGGCTACAAGGTAACGCCGGTGATTGGTTTCGTCAAAACTCCGCTAGCGCCGGTGCTCGATCCATTCGAGGTCTCCGAAGTGTTCGAAGTGCCGCTTGCGTTCTTGATGGATCCGGCCAATCACGAGCGCCGTGTCGTAGATACCGGCGATGCGCAGCGCACGTTTTACGCGATGCAGTACAGCCGGCCCGATAGCGGCGTAAGCCCGCGCAATTACTTCATCTGGGGCGCGACCGCGGCGATGGTGCGCAACCTGTATCACTTTCTACGCGCTGACCGTGCGCGGCCCGCCTCTACAATCAAGTCATGAGTTGGCTATCGCTGGTGATCACGCTTTTGCTCGAGCAGCTTCGTCCTTTGCCGACGACTAACCCGGTTTACAGCGGTGTGCGACAGATATCGGCGTGGGCCGAGCGCAACCTGAACGCAGGACGTTGGCAACACGGGGTTTATGCATGGCTTCTCGTGGTCGTAGGTCTTGCGCTGACGGTCGGTGCGGTTTACACGATTGCAATATCGATCCATTGGCTGCTTGCACTCGTCGTCAATGTATCCGTGCTGTTCTTTGCGCTCGGGTTCAGGCAATTCAGCCATCGCGGCACCGAAATCCAGATCGCTCTCGCGAACGGCGATCTGAACGGCGCGCGGCGGGAACTTACCGCGTGGAAGCAACAGATCGACCCGACCTTCAGCGCATCCGATCTCGACCAGGACGAAGTTGTGCGTCAGGCAATCGAACATGGTTTGCTGCTGTCGCAACGACACGTGTTCGGTGTGTTCTTCTGGTTTGTCGTGCTGCCCGGCCCGATCGGCGCAGTAGCGTATCGGCTTGCTGAACACGTCGCGCGAGCCTGGAACCGTCCACCCTCGCCCGTGACCCCGCCCGATAATTTCGGTGACTTCGCGCGTCGCGCCTTCGCGTGGATTGACTGGGCGCCGGCGCGCCTGACGTCCCTTGGCTTTGCCGTGGTGGGCGACTTTGAAGGGGCAATCTATTGCTGGCGGCAGGTGTCACGCCAGCAACCGGTTGACGGCATGCCGGTACCCGATTCGCGCACATTGATTCTGGCAGCGGCCAGTGGCGCGCTCAATCTGCGGTTGATGCCTGCGGTCGAGAGCGCGCGCTACTTTGACGAGGTCGGCAACGAAGGCGCCGGGCTTGCGGAGCCGAGTGCTCCGGCGCTGCGTGCGGTTGTAGGGCTCGTGTGGCGCACTCTTCTCCTGTGGCTCGTTTTATTGCTGCTGCTAACGCTGGCGAGCGTGTTCGCATAGTCAATCGTTGCGGGCGACCCCGCACTGCCAGCAGCTTCCAAACTGCGGCTCGGAGTACTCACTGCAGCTGCTGCATATCCACAGCGGCCCCTGCATCGGCCGTTTTAACTGTTGAAGGATATCGCGTGCGCGCGCGGCGTCGCTGTCGCGCTCGAGCCAAAGCTGAGGCGCACACTCGAGAAAAGGAATTTCTCCCATCGCGCCTGAGAGCGCGGTGTTGCGCAACTCGCACCGGATTCCAGCCGCACGCAGCGTATCGGCCCAGATCGACGCCTGCAGTGAATTATCGGCGCGCGCGAGCAGTTTCATTTGTATGCATGTTTCGGCTAAAGGGAGGTAGCAACGTTCATTTTGCCAACGATGCGGTCAGCGATCTATAAAACTTGTAGCGTTCGGGCGACACCGACCCCTCGGCGTGTGCGGCGCTGATCGCGCAGCCGGGCTCTTCATGGTGATGGCAGTCAACGAATCGGCAACTTCCCAACAACGCGCTGAACTCAGGAAAGGTCCCCGCTATCTGGTTCAGAGACAGATGCGACAGCCCGAACTCCTGGAAGCCTGGCGTGTCGACCAGTGCACCGGAGCCGAATGGAAACCAGCGCGACGCCGTGGTCGTTTGCTTGCCAACATTTAAGCGCTGCGAATATTCCTGCGTACGCGCGCGCGCGTCGGGCACGAGCAGATTGAGCAACGTGGACTTTCCCATACCCGATTGCCCTACCAGCAAACTCCGACGCCCCAGCAGTTCACGGTTCAATAGCTCGCGTGCTGCCGCGGAATCGACCTTTGTCGACAAAGCAAGCGTGCGCCAGCCGAGTTGCGAAATTTGCTGAACAAATGCGGCGGCATCGCTCGCATCAGGAAGATCGGTCTTGTTGCGCAATACCAAAGCTTCGATGCCCGAAGCCGTGGCCGCGACCAGTGCTTTCCAGACGAACCACGGGTTGAACGCCGGGTGCGCGGCGAACACAACGACCACTTGGTCGATGTTCGCAGCAAGTTCCTTGACCCGATAGGAATCAGCCCGAAAAAGAAGGCTCGCGCGGGGCTCGATCAATTCAATAGTGGCCTGGTCGTTGGTGGCCAGACTCGCTGAAACCCAGTCGCCGACGACCACGTCGCCACGCTTGCCACGACGCGTCGCCTGCAGGATACGGCTCTCGTGGTCTATCAAGGAACTGCGACCGAACGTTGCGACGACGCGCGCGCGTACCCGCTCTGTTTCCAAGCCGGAACCCTGCAGCGTCACGCCCGAGCGGCGCGGCCAAAATGCGCGCTCAAATAAAGCGCATCGGTCTTTGCCGCCGAAATAAAATCGTTCTGCGAAATTCCGTTTATCGAATGGGTGTTGTAGCGAACCTCGCAGCTCGAATAGCTGACCCGCAGCTCGGGATGGTGGTCTTCTCGATGAACCAGATAGGCCAGCGCGTTGACGAATGCGATCGTCTCGTAATAATTCTCGAAACGATACGTTCTTGTCAGTGCGTCATCAGCAAATGTCCACTGATCGACCACCTCCAGCTGCTGCGCCACGGCTGCTTCGCTCATCGCCGTCGCGGCGGCGACGCAGTGCGACGCGAGCAATTGGTCGCGCGTTTTCATTACCTAGGTCGACGGCTGCAAAAGCCGCGCGATGCGAATTGCGGCCGGCGGATGGCTGTCATAGAACGCAGAATGCATCGGGTCAGGCGTTAGCGTCGATGCGTTGTCCTGGTATAGCGTGACGAGCGCGCTGACCAGATCCGGTGCCGATGCATTGTGCGCAGCAAAGCGATCAGCCTCGAATTCGTGCTTGCGCGAAATGATGTTGGCGAGCGGCGCGAACGCGAACGTAAATACCGGTATCACCAACATGAAGAGCGCCAGCGCGACGCCCTGGCCGCTTCCGTGCGGAGGCGGCTCGAGCCCAAGTCCGGCGAAAAACCATGACTGCGTGACGAGCCACCCTAGCAGTGCCAGAAGCACGAGGCTGGAGACAAACGAGAACGCCAGGCGCTTGGCGATGTGCTTCAATTTGAAGTGTCCAAGTTCATGCGCCAACACCGCTTCGATTTCCGGTGGGCGCAGGCGCTCGATCAACGTATCGAAAAACACAATCCGTTTCGAACGCCCGAGCCCGGTGAAATACGCGTTGCCGTGAGCAGAGCGTTTTGATCCGTCCATCACAAAAACGCCGCTGCTCGAGAATCCGATACGGCCGAGAAGCGCGTTGATGCGCTCCGCAAGTGCGGCATCCTTTAAGGGTTCAAATTTGTTGAATAGCGGCGCGATCAGGGTGGGGTACAGCAGCAGCACTGCAGCGTTAAACGAAATCCAAAGTAGCCACACATAAAACCACCAGGCGCTGCCCGCGCGTTGCATCAGCCATATCGTGGCGGTTAAAAGCGGCAAACCGAGCGCAGCCGCAACGCCGACCGAACGCACCAGATCGATCAGCCATAGCCGGGGCGTCATTCGATTGAAGCCAAACTGCTGCTCGATACGAAACTGACGCACCCAGGCAAAAGGCAGATCGATTGCGCTCAGCAAGATCGCAACGGCTGACACCATCGCGACCTGGTGCAGCAGGTCATCGAAAACAAACATATAAAGAAAATCGCTGATCCATTGCAGCCCGCCGAGCAATGTCAATGAAACCAGAACGGCGGCGCCGACCGCAGTTTCAATGATGCCGAGCCGAGTCTTCGTAACGGTGTAGTGCGCGGCTTTGCGGTGCGACGCCAAAGTCACGCGCTCGATAAATTGCGCGGGCACGTCATCTGCGTACACCGTGACATGGCGAATCTGGCGCCCGGCAAGCCAATACTTGATGCCGATTTTTAGCGCGAGAAACAATACGAAAGCCAGTGTAAGCAATAGTGCCATGCGTCCCGAGTAGGGTGATGATTTCAAGGCAGGTGAAGCGCGCTATGCCAGAATCGCGCGCCGACTTTCCCCGCCACGGCGTAGCAGGAAGATTTGAAAAATTATGTCACAGCACTCCCGCTTTTCAGAGATGAACCTGGTCTGGGTCGACATGGAGATGTCGGGGCTCAACCCTGATTCGGACCGTGTGCTTGAAATTGCGGTCGTCGTCACCGATGGAGCACTCGACGTTATCGAAGAAGGTCCGGTGCTCGTAGTGCACCAGAACGCGCGCGTGATGGACGGCATGGACCGTTGGAACTCCGCCACGCATGCCCGTTCGGGATTGATCGACAAGGTGCGTTCATCATCGCTCGACGAGGAGCAGGCAAGTGATGTGTTGGCCGGTTTTTTACAGTCGGTGGTGCCACGCGGAAAGTCGCCGATGTGCGGTAACTCGATCTGTCAGGATCGCCGCTTCATGGCGCGCTGGATGCCACGCCTTGAGGCGTACTTCCACTACCGCAACGTCGACGTCAGTACGCTGAAGGAGCTCGCACGCCGCTGGCATCCTGAAGCGGTGCGATCGTTCGAAAAGAAAAGCCGGCACGAAGCATTGGCCGACATTTATGAATCAATCGCCGAGCTGAAGCACTACCGCAAGCAACTCTTCGCGGTCTAGATTTTACCGTGGCTTACCGCTGTGCTTGCTGCGATAGTGCCGCCGCTGTCGGCTTCGTTTTCGGATTGAACTGCGGCAGCCAAAGCGGCGGTCGCAGTCGCGGCTAGCGCTTCTGGCAACGCGCTGCTGCGCGTGTTGATCCATGCGCGCCCAAGCGCAATGCCCAGAGCGAGCAATACCGGCCCGAGAATGACGCCTATGAAGCCGAATGCAAGCACGCCGCCCAGCACGCCAAGAAAGATCAGTGCAAGTGACAACGAGGAGCCGCGCGAGATCAGCAGCGGCTTCAAGAAGTTATCGATGCTGCTGATAACGCCAGCGCCCCACACGAGCATGAAGATCGCCCAGCCGGTTTCGCCCTGCATGTAAAGCCATACCGCCGCGCCGCCCCACAGAATGACCGGGCCCATCGGAACCACCGAGAGTACAAACGTCCCGACACTCAACAGAAAGGCACCCGGCACGCCTGCAATCAAAAAGCCGATATACGCTGCCAGCGCCTGAGCCGCGGCAGTTCCAACGATGCTGATGAATACGCTGCGAGTCGTGCCAACCACGATCGACAGCACTTCGTCGCTCATCTCGCCGGACAGGCGGCGAGATATCCGGTGCGTGAGTTGCGCGATTCGTTCGCCGTCGCGGTAGTAAAAGAAAACAATGAAGGTGACCAGCAGCATTTGCAGCAGCCCGTCGCCAAGCAGGCGCACAAAGGCGAACGACAACCTTCCCGCCGGTTCAAGCGCTCTTTGAAGCAGTGCTGCAGCCTGTGTGCGATCCGACATCAACGTGGTGACGAATTCGAACAAACGCTCCCCTACGATCGGTATGGTTTTGATTTCGTCGGGAACACGAAACCCAGCGTCGGCCTGCCAATTCTTGACGGCGGAAAGTAAGGCGGGCACATGATCGCCAGCCGCTTCGGCGAGCAATCCGAATGGCACGATGACGATCGCAAGAATCAGAGCCAGCATCACGGATGCGCTCAATGTGGCGCGGCCGCCAAGTTTGTTACGCAACCGCTCGTACAGCGGCCAGGTGGCAATGGCGAGCACGCCAGCGACGAGCAGCGCGCTTAAAAACGGGCGCAGCACGAGATAAATTCCGACCACCACCAAAGCCGCACCGGCTACGCGAAAAATCAGATCGAAGCGGCCCTGCATCGACGATCGTTCGGCGCGGGCGTGTGCGGGCGGAGGTATTTGCATTGTATTTAAGGGATGCACATCGTCTCGCCGTCAGGAATCGAACCTGAATCCCACGCTTAGGAGGCATGTGCACTATCCATTGTGCTACGGCGAGCCGAGTCAGTATATCCAGCACCTCACGTAAACTCCGCGCGCTTTCCGGAAGGAAAAAACACGATATGCAGGGCAACCCACGCGCTGCGCGGCGAGGTGCACATTACGGTGAGGAATCGATCCGAGTTCTCAAAGGACTCGAGCCGGTTCGGCAACGTCCCGGCATGTACACGCGTACGGAGACTCCACTGCACATCGTGCAGGAGGTCATCGATAACGCATCCGACGAAATCCTGGCCGGCTTCGGTACGCGCATTGATGTGACGCTCGAGAAAGACGGTGCGGTAAGCGTCGAAGACGACGGCCGCGGCATTCCTGTCGGGCTGCACCCCGAGGAAAAGGAACCGGTCGTCGAAATTGTTTTCACGCGTCTGCACGCCGGCGGCAAGTTCGACAAGCGCTCTGGCGGCGCGTATTCATTCTCAGGCGGACTGCATGGCGTCGGTGTCTCGGTTACCAACGCGCTTGCGGCACGCCTCGAGGTGACCGTTTGGCGCGATGGCAAGACACACACGATTACTTTCGCCGATGGCAACGTAATTCAACCGCTTAAGTCGGTTTCGACAAAGGGTTCCGGAAAAGCGAGCGGAACTCGTGTGAAGGTGTGGCCGAACGCAAAGTATTTCGACACGCCGGATATTCCAATCACTGAGCTCGAACGTCTGTTGCGCAGCAAGGCGGTCCTGCTGCCCGGCACCGAGATCACGATGAAAGTTGAAAAGACTGGCGCCGCGGCCACTACAACACGGTGGCGCTACGAAGGTGGACTGCGTGAATATCTGCTGGGATCACTTGAAGCCGACCCGTTGCTGCCACCCTTCGAGTCGAGCGGATTCGCCCTTGCTGATGACGCCACGTTCGCGGAGGGCGAAGGTGCGAGCTGGGTCATCGTGTGGACCGAGGATGGCCCGGTAACGCGCGAGTCGTACGTCAATCTGATCCCTACCAGCGCTGGCGGCACGCACGAAGCTGGATTGCGCGAAGGGCTGTTCGGCGCGGTGCGCGCGTTTGTCGACGCCCACCAGCTTTTGCCGAAGGGCGTCAAGCTGTTGCCTGAAGATGTATTCGCGCGCGCGAGCTTCGTACTGTCTGCGAAGGTTCTTGACCCGCAGTTCCAGGGCCAGATCAAAGAGCGGCTTTTGAGCCGCGACGCGGTGCGCCTGGTGTCGTTTTTTGTTCGGCCGCAGCTCGAGTTCTGGCTTAATCACAACCCTAACGACGGCCGGCGTCTGGCCGAGCTCGTTGTCTCTCAGGCGCAGGCGCGCGCCCGCGCCGGTCAGCGAATCGAGAAGAAGAAGAGCTCGGCCGTTGCCGTGCTGCCCGGCAAGCTCACCGACTGCGAATCGACCGAGCTCGCGCGCAACGAGCTGTTTCTGGTCGAAGGCGACTCGGCCGGCGGCTCGGCAAAGATGGGTCGTGACAAGGAGTTTCAAGCCATCCTACCGTTACGCGGCAAGGTGCTCAATACGTGGGAGGTCGAGCGCGACCGCCTGTTCGGCAACGCCGAGGTGCACGACATGGCGGTTGCGATTGGCGTTGATCCGCATGGCCCGGATGATGCGGTCAGTCTTGAGGGCTTGCGCTACGGCAAGGTGTGCATTCTGGCCGATGCCGACGTCGACGGCTCGCACATCCAGGTGCTGCTGTTGACCTTGTTCTACCGTCATTTTCCGCAGCTTGTGCATCGGGGTCATATCTACGTGGCGCGGCCGCCTCTGTACCGCGTTGATGTCCCGGCATTGGGTAAACGGCCGGCGCGTCGCCTCTATTGCCTCGATGAAGCCGAGCTCGATACCACGCTCGAGAAATTGATCGACGAGAACGTGAAGGAGGGCAGCTGGAACATCGCGCGCTTCAAGGGTCTCGGCGAGATGAACCCCGAGCAGTTGTGGGAAACCACGATGAACCCCGATACGCGGCGCCTAATGCTAGTGGGGCTGGGTGATATTGCCAGTGCCGAAACATCGGCGATGATGACGATGCTGATGGGGCGTGCAGAGAGTCAGGCACGCAGGGCGTGGCTGGAAGACCACGGCAACGAGATCGAGGCCGACGTCTAACCCGTGGAAACGCCCGACGCACGGGCTTGTGCGCCGCCTGCTTATAGGCATACTTCGCGGCCCGATTGCTGAAAAAAGGGCTCGATGCCCGCGGCATCCCCACTCAATTCGATTAGCGCAGCCTTGCGCGTTTCGCGTCAGCTTTCAGTAGCAGCGCAATCACGCTGGTTCGGTGCGCTGATCGCGACGCTGGCTATTGCTTTGATCGTTGCATTGGCCGCCCCAAGGTTTGTGGTCGGGACGGACGACACGTGGCTGAGCGGCCAAGCGCTGTCGCCACTGCGCACGGCATTGGGTTTGGCCCTGCTGGTCACACTCGCGCTTTGGTTAATCGGCAGTCGCATCGCATTCGACGAGATGCAGGCGCAAGCGCGTCGCTGGGAGCGTTCGATTGAATCGATGAACGTCGGCATCGCTCTGTACGATTGCGACGATCGTCTGATCAATTGCAACGCGACGTTCCGGGCGT
>Ga0136614_10001044_pt1 | contig 15638 bp, 20 predicted proteins | sample AntDrymUQ2792106_2_FD_106643 | JGI IMG/M metagenome (GOLD analysis project Ga0136614, IMG submission 106643) | Polar desert sand microbial communities from Dry Valleys, Antarctica - metaG UQ279 (21.06) | ecosystem: Environmental > Terrestrial > Soil > Desert | place: Antarctica: Dry Valley... | reverse complement strand
CCCGTGGTGATCTTGACCTTATGGCGGTTTTTCGGCGCATTTCTCGGCGTGTCGCCACCATAAGGTCAAGATCACCAATGGAATCGCCAACGGAGTAGCAGCCGAGCGAGCGCGCGGACGAGGTATGGCTCAGGCGCGGTCGAGCACCACGACCGGGATCTCGCGGTCAGTCTTGGTCTGGTACTCGTCGTAGGGCGCCCAGTGCTTGAGCATCTCCTCCCACAGCTCGGTCCGCTCCTCGCCGGTCGCTGTCCGGGCGCGGGCAGGGAAGCGATCGGCGCGAATCTGTACCTCGACCTCGGGTTGCTCGACCAGGTTGACGTACCAGTCCGGGTGCGCGGGAGCCCCGCCCTTGGACGCGACGACGACCGCGCTGTCACCGGTCAAGCCGTAGATGAGCGCCTTGTCCCGTGGCTGACCGGACTTGCGACCGGTTGTGGTCAGGATCAGGGCCTGGGTGCCGTTCCAGTCATGACCTTCCTCGCCGTTGGTCTCGCGATAGCGCTGCACGTGTTCATCGCCGTAGAGCATTGCGTTCCTTCCGATCGGTCACCGGGTCATCTACGACTCTAGAAGCGCACGCGCGGTACGGGAATTCCGGTCCGCCGGAGATTCGTGTCGCCAACGAGTTCAGGATGACGCGGGGCTTGTGACTCGCTACGGTCCGGCTCCGGCTCTTTCGGTCAGCTTTCGCAGCCCGGGTCGCCGGGGAGTAGCGGGCGGAAGACCAACTGCGCAGGGGGCTCGGTTCCGATCAGCCACGGCGTCAACTCGTTGGCCTCCGCTAGGGCGGCGAGCAGGTCGGCAGCCTCTTGGCCGGTGATCGCTACACAACTGTGGGGTGAGTTCGCCGCCACCGGAGGGGGCTCGGTCGCGATCGGCCAGGTCCGGGGTTCTTGCTCGTTTACCGGCTCGACCGGGGTTTGCGCGCTGGTAGGCAGTCGGTAGGCGAGCACCGCATCGGGCTGGTAGAAGGGACCGTTGCCGCTGTTCTGGCTGTGCGTTACGAGAAAGTCGCGCAGGGCAGCGCGTGCGGCCCGGCTGGCCGCACTCAGGTTGGCCTCGTTGTCACCCTCGGGATCCAGGGCATAGACCGTCTGCGAGACGGTACGGCCGTCGACGGTGATGTCCACGTACGTCGTTTCCTGATCGGCGATTCCGGGTTCGCCGTAGTCGATGCTCTCCCCGAGCAGCCCGGCTTCGTCGGCTGCCGCGAACAGCGCCTGGATCTGCTCCTCGGTCAACGTCGTCAACTGCAGCGGGAAGATCGCTGTTCCTGGGTAGGGCTCCTCGACTGCACCGGGAAAGATCACCGTTCCGTCGCCGAGCAGCAACAGTTCGGCGGTGTTGCGAAGGACATCTCGCACCGACCCGTACCGTCCTCCGGCGCGATCGACCGAGACCAGCACGTCCTGGCTTTCGGTCGGATGCTCGTACGAGCCAGAGCGCGGGGCACCGCTACCGGCCCCCGGGTCGCCTTCCAGGATGCTCCCGCACCCGGCGAGTACGACGCTGGTCACGACGTAGCCAACGCCGAGCAGTGCCAGCTTCATCCTGCGCCCGGGTCGCGTGCGCCGATCCAGGGATGTCGAGTCTCGGGTCACTGTTTGCAGCCCGAGCCCCCGGGCAACTGCGGCCGGAAGGCCATCCGGGCCGGCGGCTCGGAATCGGATCCGATCAGCCAGGGAGTCAGCTCGTTGGCATCCTGGAGAGCGGTCAGCAGATCGGCTGCTTCCTGCCCGGAGATCACCACGCAGCTGCTCAGCTCCGTCTCGGCAGCGGGCGGCGGCAGCGTCGGGATCGGCCATGACCGAGGTTCTTGCACCAGGTCCGGTTCCTCGATCGGCGGAGCCGCCTGGGCGCTGAGCCGATAGGCAACCACCTCAGCGGGTGCGTACAGCTCGCTGTCAGCCTGAATCAAAGCCTGCGCAGTGTCGATGAAGTCCTGTAACGCCTCACGCGCGGCAATCTGAGAGTCGTTGAGCCCCAACGAGGTTCCGTTGTCGAAGCCGAGGGCGTACGCCGATTGCGACGAGGTGCTGCCACCGACCGTGACGTCTACATGGGTGTCGGGCAGGTCGGTGACCGCGGGGTTGCCGTAGTCGACCTCCCCGCCGAGCAGGCCGGCGGCCTCCGCCGCGGCCAGCAGTTCCTGGATCTGGCCCTCGGAGATGGTCGTGGTCTGCAACGGGTTGATCGCCGGCCCGGGATACCGCATGTCCGTGACACCGGCAGCGATCACGGTGCCATCGCCGAGCAGCAAGAATTCGGCGGTGTTGCGCAGGTTGAACTCCATCGGTAGGAACCCCCCGGCAACGTCGATGGAGACGAGCACGTCCTTCGCGCCGGTCGGATGCTCGTACGGAACCGAGCTCGGTGCACCGTTGCCGCCGGACGGCTCTCCCTGGAAGACGCTGGAGCAGCTGACGAGCAGGACACCGGCGACGAGGCAGCCGCAGGCAGCCAAGCTCCTACGGCTTGCTGCCCCTTGTCCAAAGACAGTCATGACGTAGAGACGTCGAGTCGATGGCAAAGGTTGCAGCTGACGGCGGCATTGCGCCGAGTCTTGCCTCGAGGAGGAGAGCGTCTAGCGGAGAAGGCGGCAGCTAGCGCAGAAGGCTCAGCGCTGCGGCGCAAAGCGCCCGGGCCAGGACGTCGAGATCACGCTGCTCGTCCCGCAGCCAGTACCGCACCTGTTCGGCGGCCAAGCCGGCTAGCAACATGTCGGCACGGAGTTCCGGGTCGGTGGCGTCGGATTCGGCAAGCAGGTAGCGGCAGTGTTGGCGCCAGAACGCGTGCGCCCCGGTGCGCAGTCGGGCGCCCGGAGTGCTCGTCTCGGACAACAGGACCAGATCCAACTGTGCCTCGACCAGGTCGAGGTAGGCCCGGACGAATGCGCCGAGGCGGTCGGCGGCTGGCGCACCCGGACCCAGCGGCGGAGGACCGGAGAGCATGCGCTGCTGCAGCTCGCGCTCGCGTTGGTCGAGCAGCGCAACGGCCAGACCACCCTTGTCCCCGAATCGGCGGTACAGCGTTCCCTTGCCGACGCCGGCTTGCGCGGCGACATCGTCCATCGTCACGCCGGCGACGCCGTGGGTTCTGAACAGGCGCTCGGCGGCGGCGAGGATCCGCAAGCGGTTGCGCGCAGCGTCCGCCCGCTCCCGGATCACACCCGAGCCGAGCACCGGCAGCTCGGCGGAACTCGGTCGCACGTTTGCCCCCCTTCGCAAAGTTTGACGAAGCGGACTGCGGTCCGTTAACCTTCTGAAGGCTAATCGGACTCTAGTCCGAATCACAGATCAAGCCACATCGACTAAGGAGGAGAACACAATGCTCGACACAATCCAACGCGATGAACTCCAGGCCGGGATCGAAGCCGGCACGTTGGTCGTCATCGACGCACTGCCGGAGTCCTACTACAGCCAACAGCACCTACCGCACGCGGTGAACCTCACCGCCGATGACGTCGAGGATCGCGTGGGGCACCTGCTGCCGGACAAGGACGCGGCGATCGTCACCTACTGCTCCAATCCGGCCTGCCGCAACAGCACTGAGGTCGCAGTGAAGCTCCAGCACCTCGGCTACCGCAACGTTCGCAAATACGCCGAGGGCATTCAGGACTGGACCGAGGCCGGCCTACCCACCGAGACTGGAGCGCCCGCCGTACGGTGACGGTGCACGAGCCTGGGGTGATACCTGCGGGGGGTATCTTGGCAGAGGAGGCGGCCCTCGGTCGCCGAGTTGACGAGATACGAGGAGGTCGACGTGACGAGCCAGTCCTACACGGTGACCGGCATGCCCTGCCAGCACTGTGTGAACGCGGTGTCCGAAGAGGTCCGGGCCATCGACGGGGTGACCGATGCGCGGGTGGATCTGGACAGCGGGGGCCTCACTGTCACCTCGGCCGGCCCGGTGCCGGACGGCGTTATGGCAGCGGCCGTGGACGAGGCCGGCTACGCGGTAGCCGGATGATCCGGCTGTCCCGACTACCGACTTGTCCGGCTGTCCGAGGCCGCCACGGCTGGCGATACGGGTTCGGCGGCCATAACGTCAAGCGCTGTGACCGATTCCGGATCGCCGGGCCGCACTCTCGCTCCGACCACCGTCGTGGTGATGGGCGTTTCAGGTGCCGGCAAGTCGGCGGTGGCCAGAGCTCTTGCCGACTGCACCGGTTGGACGATGGCCGAAGGCGACGACTTCCATCCGGAGGTCAATGTGGCGATGATGGAATCGGGTGAGCCGCTCGACGACGAGAGCCGCTGGCCGTGGTTGCGTCGTATCGCCGAGTGGATCGGTGGCCAGGAGCGGGCTGGACACAGCAGCGTCGTCACCTGCTCGGCCCTCAAGCGCAGCCATCGCGATCTGCTGCGCGACGGGCACCCGTCGGTGCGCTTCTGCCAACTCGACGCCGCAACCACCACCGTGCAGGCCCGACTTTCAGGGCGGCGCGACCACTACATGCCAGCCTCGCTGTTGCCCAGTCAGCTCAGAACCCTGCAGCCCCTCCAGGAGGACGAGCCGGGCTGGCGGGTGGATGCCGACGGCGACGTTACCGACGTGGTGCGCCGTGTGTTGCAGGTGCTGGACGAGGAAAAAGGCAGCGCCGCCGCCAGGCGAACCTCGAATTTACTCTGATGTGGTAGTGCCCTTGCCCTTTCGGGGCTGGGCGACCGCCGCCTTGTCGGCGATGAATCCCTTGTCCTGCACGGAAGTCTTGGCGGGTGCGGTGCTCGACGTGTGCGCGGGGGCGCGGTCGAGCCGTTCGCGTACGTAGCGCCACGTGACCGCAATCAGCGCGGCAATCGGTACGGCCAGGAAGGCACCCATGATGCCGCCCAGGTTGCCGCCGGCGATCACGGCCAGAATGACCACCGCCGCATGCAGTTTCAGGCTCCTGCCCTGCAGGATCGGGGCGAAGACATTGCCCTCGAGTTGCTGTACGACTACGACGATCGCCAGCACGATCAGCGCCGCGGTGAAGCCTTCACTGACCAGCGCGACGAGGACCGCGACACCGCCGGCCACGAACGCACCGATGATCGGGATGAAGGCGCCGATGAAGGTGAGCACGGTCAACGGCAGCACCAGCGGCACCCCGATCACCAGCAACCCGACACCGATGAAGACTGCGTCGATCAGGCCGACGGCAAGCTGGGTGTGCATGAAGCTGGCCAGGCTTGCGTAGTACCGCTTACCGAGTTCGGCGGCGTGCGGGGCGGCCCGGCTCCCCGTCTGGCTTGCCAGCCAGGGGAGGAAGCGCGGCCCGTCCTTGAGGTAGAAGAAGACCAGGGTGAGGATCAGGGCCAACGTGATCAGCGCGTTGCCAAGCGAGCTGATGCCGCCGAGGACGATGCCGACGATGTCGCCGGCCTGCTCTTGCACTTTGGCCAGTCCTTCGTCCAGCGCTGCGCCTACTTGGTCGTCGCCGAGGCTCAGCGGCGGACCGGCCAACCACTCCTGAACGGCGGCAAGTCCGCCAGCGATCCCGTCGGTGACGCCCTCGACCTGCGAGGCGACGGGTACGACGATGACTGCGCCGGCGCCGATGACCAGGCCCAGAAAGGCGATGACCACGACGATCGAGGCAAGTGCCGGTGGCCACTTGTGCGCACGGAGGAACCGCGCCGCCGGCCAGAGCAGCGTAGTGACGAACAACGCAAGCACAACCGGGACGACGACGAACCACACCTTGCCCAGGAGGTAGCCAACCAGGGCGATTGCGGCCACGACGACCAGCAGTCGCCATGACAGCCCGGCAAGGGTCGAAAGCGCCGCCCGGACCCGACGAGAGCGCCCCTCCGGCGCCGTCATGACGAGATCACCCCGCCATCCTGTCGTAGTCGACCCTTCGCACGTTATGCGCAGAACGTTCCAAGATCGGATCGGAATCGGGACGTTATGCGCATAACGACCCAGTGGGGTTACTCGCTGGCTGCGGTCAGACCCGGTAGCCCGAGGCGGCATGCGGCCGACGCGGAGCCGAGCCAGGTGTGCGGGTTCTTGTCCCAGCACCAGCCGAGTTTCGGCATCGCCTTGCTGATCCACAGCGCCGGAACCCGCTGATCGCTTCCCCGCGAAGCCAGTAGCGAGAAGCAGTTGTTCTTCTCCAGCGACTCCGGGCACTGCGTGACAAAGGCGATTCCCTCGTCGACGGTCAACGGCGTACGCCCAGCCGCGGTGATCGAGACCAGCGCCTCGCTCGGCCGTACATTGAGATACTCGGCGCCTCGGTCGACGTCGAACAGGACGTACGCCCCGCCGTCCGGGATCTCGACCGACTCGATCGGCGTGAACCGGTCCACGTCGTCGAAGCCGTCCGTGACGAACCCCGGCTTTCCGTTGAGTTCGGTCAATGGCATCGAGGCCGTGGCCGGGACCAGTCGCTTGGTGATTACGAGGACGAACGGAACCCGGGCCCTAGTCGGTGCTGCGAATTCGGCTCTGCGCTGCAACATGACCTGGTGCAACGGCGCGACGACGTCCCGGAAGGCGTCCGGCGCCAGCCCAGCGATCGCCGGGTAGCCCTTGTCGAGCAGTCGCTGCATCTGGCGGTCGAACTCGGCATCGGCAGCTAAGTCCTTGCCGGGGTCGATGGCGGTCTGATGAGCAGTCATGGGGTTCCTTCCCGCGGGTCATTCGTCCGAACGCCAGCAACGTACGACGTACGGAGTTAGTTCCCGGCGGAATCGGGGCGGGTTCGCTTGACAACAGCGGCTTGTCGCCCTCGAAAGGGCGAAAGGGTCGGTTGTGTAGCGAACCGGCCGAAAGTGGCACTGGAACGGGGGCCAGACTGCAAGGGCGCCGCTGAGGGACGCTGATAGGGGTACGGCATGGACTACGTCCGACTGGGTACAACGGGCCTGCAGGTTTCCCGGATCTGCCTGGGCTGCATGAGCTTCGGCGATCCCGGGCGAGGCGCACATCCCTGGAGCCTCCCGGAGGCACAGAGCCGGCCGTTTCTGGAGAAGGCGCTGGCCTCGGGGATCACCTTCTTCGATACGGCGAACACCTATTCCGATGGCAGCAGCGAGGAGATCGTCGGGCGGGCCGTGAACGACTTCGCCCGCCGCGAGGATGTGGTCCTGGCCACCAAGGTGTTCATGCCGATGCGGCCGGGTCCCAACGGTGGCGGCCTGTCCCGCAAGGCTATCCTGCACGAGATCGATGCCAGCCTGGAGCGGCTGGGCACCGACTACGTCGACCTCTATCAAATCCACCGCTGGGACCCGAACTCCCCGATCGAGGAAACCCTGGAGGCACTCGACGAGGTGGTTCGCTCCGGTCGGGCCCGGTATCTCGGCGCCTCGTCGATGTGGGCTTGGCAGTTCAGCAAGGCGCTCTATACCGCCGGCGAACATGGCTGGGCCCGGTTCGTGTCGATGCAGGACCAGTACAACCTGCTCGACCGTGAGGAGGAGCGCGAGATGCTGCCGCTGTGCGCCGACCAAGGGATCGGCGTCATCCCGTGGAGCCCGCTCGCCCGGGGCCGGTTGACCCGCGACTGGGACGAGTCCACGAATCGGTCGGGCAGCGACCAGGTCCTGCCCAAGCTGTATGGCATGGATGGCGACCGCGAGATCGTGTCCCGGGTCGCCGAGATCGCCGGCACCCGCGACGTCTCCCGTGCGCAGGTCGCCCTGGCCTGGGTGCTGGCCAATCCGGTAATCACTGCGCCGATCGTCGGTGTGACCAAGGATCAGCATCTCGACGACGCGCTCGCCGCAGTCGACCTGCGACTGACCGAGGAGGAGACCACCCGGCTCGAGGAGCCCTACACCCCGCGGACGCCGGGCGGCTTCTCCTGAGCGCTGCTGGTCGGACGTGCCGTGTCATCCTGGACTGATGAGCCGTCCGCGTTCGCTGCGGATCGAGCCGGCCGGGAAAGGCGCAACACCCGGCGCAGACGGGGCGCCATCTTCCAGCCGGGCGCCTTGCTGCTGGTGACGATTGTCGGCGGGTAGTACTCCAACAGCGCATTGTTGAACTGCGCTCCCAGAACGATGGCCAGTGAGGCGAGGTAATAGAAAATCAGGAATGTGATCGGCGTCGTCAGCGCGCCGTAGGTGAGGCCGTTGGAGTAGGCGTAGGTCAGGTAGAGCCGCAGGCCCAAGCTGGCGATCAGGAACAGACCCGTTGCCAGCAGGGCTCCGGGCAGACCGCGCCGCCAAGCGTGGCGGCGCTTGGGAGCCACCTTGTACAGGGTTGCCAGCAGCAGGATCAAGATGACGCCCAACGCCGGGTAGTAAGTGAAGGACACCACCGATTCGACCTCGTCGCGGATGCCAGTCGGGAACAGCCTCGGCAGCAGGTCCGGACCGATGGCCATCAACGGCAGCAGCAGGATCCCGGCGAACAACGCAATCATGTAGAGCCCGAGGGCGAAGAAGCGTTCTCGGACGGGGTGGCGCACCTCGTGCTGGCCGTACGCGATCGTGATCGCCTCGACGAAGGCCGACATGGCCGAGGACCCGGCCCAGAAACTGATCAGCAGACCGATCGAGATGACCCCGCCCTTGGTCGAGTCCAGGATCGTGGTCACGGTTTCGCCCAGCAGATTGTCGGCGACCTCAGCGCTGAAGATCGTGCGTAGGAACCGTTCCAGTTGCTCCTGGACGGTGATGATCGTCTCCGGGCCGAAGAACTCGGCCACCGGACCCACCAGGCCGAGCAGGGCGAGCAGCAGCGGAGCGGTGGACATCGCCGACCAGAACGCGGCCTGCGAGCTGATCCCGAACAGCGAGTCGTCCCAGGCCTTGGACAGCGTCCGGCCGGCGACCTTGCGCCAGCGATGCACGACCGGCCCGTCCGCGGTCGGGTCCGGGCCACCCCCGTGCCGATGCCATGGCTCGGTCGTACGGGCCGGAGTCGCGGCGCCGTCCGTCCCGCCGGCAGCGGTATCCGTATCGGTCATGGCGGCGTTCGGTGTCACCGGATCCGCAGCATGGGCATCCGCGGTACCGGCGTCCGCCGTACCCGCGTCCGCCGTACCCGCATCGGCCGTACCTGAATTCGTCGTACCCGCCGGCGCCAACCCGCGGTCAGACATCGGAGCGGCGTCTGCGGTCACAGGTCAAGGATGCCTGACCGGGAGCGCCGCAGTGCACCTGTACTAGGCGGATTGTCGGTGAAGCGACGGGTGCAAGGTGCAGAGGACAGGTGTACTGAGGGGACCGAGAGCGCAGGGCGGGTTAGTCCCCGCTGCCGTACGGGCGGGTGATGATCTCGAGGAGGTGCCCACTGGGCTCTTCCCAGTACAGGCCGCGGCCACCATCGTTCGTGTTGACCTCGCCGAGCTGTGACTTGTGCGGGTCGGCCCAGTACTGCAAGCCACGGTCGCGAATGCGGCCGAAGATCGCGTCGAATTCGTTGTCCTCCACCAGGAACGCGTAGTGCTGCGTGTGGACGCCCTCAGGGTTGTCGAGGTAGTCGAGGGACACGTCGTTGTCCACCTGGGCGACGAGGAACGGGCCGTACGGCGTCGGCGGAGCCAGGCCCAGGATGTCGCAGAGGAACGTCGCTGAGTCACGCTTGTCCCTGACGTTCACGATGGTGTGGTTGAGCTGGACACTCATGAGAACTCCTTCAATCTCATAGCCAGTGATTGTCGTGGCGCAGATAGAACTCGGCGAGCTCCTCAACGGTGAGCTGCCGGCTCTCGGCGAGTTCGGCAAGGCCCTCGAAGTAACCCTCGCGGGGCGCCCCGGGGGTGAACATGAGCAGCATCGAGGCTGGTTCGCCGGATTCGTTGCGAAAGGCGTGGATCCCGCCCTCGGGTACGAACAAGAAATCCCCTGGCCGGGCTTCGATCCAGGTGGCGCCGTCGTACAACCGCACGGTCCCGGACAGAACGAAGAAGGACTCCGAGATCGTCTTGTGGAAGTGCGGGCCCGGACCGCTCGGCGTCGGTCCCATTTCCCAGCGGTACAGGCCGAACGCACCGTTGGTCGAGGCAGCGGTCCCGAGGTAGTGCACGGTGTTTCCCGAGGTGTAGATCAGATCGGGGGCCTGATCCGCGCGTCGTAGTGTGGCGCTGACCTCACCGGTGGTCCCGGAGTATCGAGGCACTGGATAGGACATGCAGCCGCTCCCTTGCTTTCTGCATCGAGGCTAGCTGTCGTGCAGCGGTGACTAGAGCCGCGCTTGCCTCACTTAACGCGCGGACATCTGCAGGGCCTGGTGAGACAGACATGGGCCAAGACCTGCCGATCCGCGACCGTTACGCGCACGACCGACTTAACTCCCGCTCTGCCCGGACCCCGAGGAGGCTTCGACCTCTTGGACCGAGCGCTGCAACACACAGAACTCGTTGCCCTCCGGATCGGCCAGTACGACCCAACTGACGTCGGGCCGCTGTCCCACGTCCACTCGGGTGGCTCCTAGGGCCAGCAGCCGGTCGACCTCCTCGGCCTGCGTCGTGCCGTCGGCGCGCAGGTCGAGATGCAGCCGGTTCTTGACCGTCTTGTCGTCGGGTACTGACAGTACGTCGATGGACGGTCCGCCGACTCCAGATGGGCCCGTGGAATCCGGCGGCGCCAGGCTCACACCACCCTCGTCGGGATCGGGCCAGGCGTCCCAGCCCAGGGCTGCCGCCCAGAAGTCGGCGACCCGGCCGGGGTCACGCGCGTCGATGGACATCACCGCGATACGGAGGGACACGCCTACATTGTCCACCGATCAAGCTTGATCGTGACCTCGACCCTGCGCGGCATCAGCGCTGTACTGCATCAACACGGTGTCGATCCACCGGCCGTGTTTGAAGCCGACCTGCCGGAGGCGGCCCGCTTCGATGAACCCGGCCGAGCGGTGCAGGGCCTGCGACGCCGGGCTGCCGCTGTCCGCTATGACGGCGATGACCTGGCGCGCATCGGCGGCCGCCGCGCGGACCAGTAGTTCGGCCAGCAGAGCGCGCCCGTACCCGCGTCCGGCGTACTCCGGGGCAAGGTAGATCGAATTCTCCACCGTCTGCGAGTAGCCCGGCTTGGCCTTCCACGGCGTGACGTAGGCGTAACCGATCACGGTCGAATCGAGCGCGGCGACCAGAAACGGACGTCCCGTCCGACGGGCGGTCTGCAGCTTGTCGAGCCACTCGTCTTCGGTGAAGGGGACGGTGTCGAAGGTCAGCGCTGACTCGAGCGCGTACGGGGCGAAAATCCGGGCGATCGCCGGGACGTCGTCGGGTTCGGCATCGCGTACGAGAAATACGTCGGCCACCTGGCCCAGTGTGCTGTGCACCGTGTTGCTCAGAGACGCCACCCAGCCGGACTGGGCCGCGATCTGGCGCTTCTGGCAGCGGATCGTCGCGGACGGCCAGACCTACAGCTACGACCCCGACCTCACCGAGGATGAGACCCGCGACTGTGGATGCTGGCGCCGCCGGGTCGTACGGTGGGGGCGGTCGATGACGAGCGCAATGTGCTGGGTACGGCGAAGATGCACGCCAACCAAGGCGGTCCCGCCGCCCATGCGGCCACCGCCAGTTTCATGGTCGATCCTCGGTGCGGCGGTACGGAGGGAAAGGCGTGGGTCGGGCCTTCGGCGAGGACGCGCTGACCTGGGCCCGGCGCGGCGGTTATCGCGCTACCGATTCCAACGGTGACGCCGGGGCCCCGGAAGGCACAATCACCATGCGTTCCATGAAGGCGAGCGTTCACGATAGGTACGGGAGTGCCGATGTTCTCGAGGTCCGCGAAGTCGACCGCCTAGGTGTCGACGAGAAGGTTGTGCCGGTAAAGATCGTCATCACTGCCTGAGGGCGGGTGAGATCGACCAGGAGCGGGTCAGTTCGAATCGGGTGGGCAAGGGGGGAGTTGAACCCCCACGTCCTTTCGGACACACGGACCTGAACCGTGCGCGTCTGCCATTCCGCCACTTGCCCCAGCGGACGCCCAGCCTAACAGCGAGTGGTCGGGCGCCGGCCCCGCCACGGTCATGGCCGCGTACGCATCGCGATCTTCCCGTCGACTGCCCTACGGACGCGCAACCGACGGCCGCGCCTGCCCGCAGATTGCCCGGAAACACAGAGACCCAACCCCGCCCCGGATACCATCGTGCGTCGGAGGAAGCCGGAGGGATACGTGGGCGTGCTGCAGCGCTTCGAGCGAAGGCTCGAAGGCCTGGTCGGCGTGGCTTTTGCGCGCGTGTTCAAAGGTAAGGTGCACCCGGCCGAGATCGCCAAGGCGCTCGAGCGCGAGGCGACCGAACAGAAGGTGGTCGTCGGCGAGGGGCGGGTGATGGTTCCCAACCGCTACGTCGTACGGCTGGGGCCGGTCGACCATGCCTACCTGTCCGAGTGGCAGGCCGAACTCAGCGCCACGATGGCCGAGATGGTGCATGAGCATGTCGACGCCGAGGGCTGGTCGACCTTCGGCAAGATCCAGGTCAGCCTGGCCCGAGACGACGACCTGCCGACCGGTGTCTTCCACGTCGACAGCCGGGTGGATGCCGAGCCCGGATCGGCTGCCTCCCCGGCACAGCCGCCGGGCGCTGGCCGGCGAGCCGCCGTCGCAGGCCCCCCAGGCGGCCGGGCCGGTGCGCTGCCGCCCGTGCCCCCGCTAGCTGCCGCCGCTGCGCGGTCGGCTCCCCCTCCGGCCGGCATGCCGCCGGTGCCCGGCCGCGGCCCTGCCGGGCCCTACCCGCCTACCCGGTCAACGGTCCCGGTCTCGCATGCGCTGGTCGTCGACGGACCGAACACCCGTCACGAACTGCGCGAGGGAAGCAACATCATCGGCCGCGGTACCGAGGCCTCGATCCGGCTTCCCGACACCGGCGTCTCGCGACGGCACGTGGACGTACAACTGACGAACGGTGCGGCCAACGTCGTCGACCTCGGCTCGACCAACGGCACCATCGTGAACGGGCGCAGGGTCCCGCACATCCTGCTCTCCGACGGCGATGTCATCCGGATCGGACACTCGGTCCTGGTCTACCGCAAAGACTCTCAGCCAGGGCAGGGCTATTCATGAGAGCTGTGCTCCCATGACCGCCGAGATAGTGGTGCAGATCTTCCGGTTCGGATTCCTGGCTCTGTTGTGGCTGTTCATCCTGGTCGCCTTCCGGGTCGTACGTGCAGATCTGCTCGGCGGTCGAGCCAAACGGGTCTCCGCGCCGGCGCGCAGCGCAGTGGTGACCGGACGCAGGGCCGGGCGGCCGCTCAAGCAATTGCGAGTCACCGCGGGGCCGTTGGCCGGAACCCGGATTACCCTGGGCGGCCAGACCATCCTGATCGGCCGCGCGGACGACTCCACGCTGGTTCTGACCGATGACTTCGCCAGCTCGCGTCACGCGCGGCTCACTCAGCGCGACGGCCGTTGGTACGTCGAGGATCTCGGCTCCACCAACGGCACCTATCTCGACCAGCAACGCGTTCAGGGTCCGCTGGCCGTGGCGGCGGGACAGCCGATCCGGATAGGGGCAACCGTCATCGAGCTGCACCAGTGATCGGGCTGGATCGGCCGGTGCGACGGAGACGAGCATCGCAGGAGATGACCGGCGCGGCGACCCGGCCAAGGGGAGCCCGCTCACCTGACTCCCCGACGGGCGGCTCCGAGGAGCGGAGTCGACTCTCGTGCGCAGCGCGTCATGTGACAGCGCACGAGGCTCCGGAAACGATGTCCCCCGGATGACGCTTGCCCTGCGGTACGCCGCGCGGTCCGACCGCGGCCTGATCCGCGCCAAGAACGACGACTCGGTCTATGCCGGGCCGCGGCTGCTGGCCGTCGCCGACGGGATGGGCGGGTACGCCGGCGGAGATGTCGCCAGCCAGGTCGTGATCGCGGCCCTGGAACATCTCGACGAAGAGCCGCCCACCGGCGACATGCTGGCCGCCCTGGCGCGGGCCACCAACGAGGGCACCGAGCATCTGCGCGAGTTGGTGCGAGAAGACCACGCACTCGAAGGCATGGGCACCACGCTGACCGCACTGCTGTTCGCGGGCTCGCGGATTGCGTTGTGTCACATAGGTGACTCCCGGGGATACCTCCTGCGGGACGGCGTCTTCGCTCAGATCACGCACGACGACACGTTCGTGCAGGCCATGATCGACGAGGGCCGGATCACCGAGGAAGAGGCCCGCTCGCACCCCCAGCGCAACCTCATCCTGCGCGCGCTCAACGGCAATGACGTGGAACCTGACCTGTCGATCCGGGAAGCGCGGGTCGATGACCGGTATCTGCTGTGCAGCGACGGGCTATCGGGCGTCGTCTCCGACGAGACCATCCACGAAGCGCTGCAGATTCCGGATCCCCAGGAGGCCGCCAACCGACTGATCGAGTTGGCCCTGCGCGGCGGGGGTCCGGACAACATCACCTGCGTCGTTGCCGACGTCATCGAGGACTCGCGCGACGGCGACACCGCCATGATCGACCCGGTCGTCGACGGAGCGGCCGGTGACAACGTCGGACAACGCGACATCGACCCCATGTCCTCGGCCGGCCGAGCCGCCCTGGCCGCACCCGAGAAACCGCTGGCCCGGGTCGCCGCACGAGCAGTCGCCCCACCGCCGCCGCGACGTCGTACGCGCGTGCTGGTCGGTCTGGTCGCCGCCGTGGTCGTGCTCGCGCTGGCTGCGGGCGGAATCTGGACCTATGTGATGTCCCAGTACTTCGTCGGCGTGCTCCAGGGCGACGGCGAGGTCGAACAGGTGGCCATCTTCCGCGGCGTCAATGCCGAACTCGTCGGAGTGGACTTCTACCGCCTACATGAGCAGACCGAGATCTTGATGGCGGATCTCACTACGACCGCACGCAACTCGGTGATGGACGGCATCCCGGCTGACGATCTCGGTGCTGCGCAAGGCATTCTGGACAACCTGCTCGACGCCCGGCTGCCGGTGTGCGCAGAACCCTCGACCAGATCCAGCTCCACCCCGACGACCGTCAGTACTCCGGCCGGCCCGAGCGCCGAGCCGCCTGGAGGTCAGCCACCAGCCTCGCAGTCAGGGCCGAGCGCGTCCTCAAGTACCGGCGCCGCCCCGTCCGGCTCGACCCGCGAAACGACGGCGGCCGAGCAGGGCACCCGCAGCAGCGCGACCTGCCGCGAGGACAACTGATGGCCGCTGTCACGGCGGCACCTCCGGTGTCCTCCGCTGCCCCGCCCACCCGCCGGAACACCGAACTCCTGATGCTGGCCTTTGCGTGCCTGCTCACCGTCGGCGCCCAGTCGATCGTGGACCTGACGGTGACCGGGTCGCTGACCGTGGAGGTGGCCACCTTCGGCGCCTCGTTCACCGCGATCTGGCTGGTGGCACACCTCGTCGTACGCAAGCTCGCGCCGTACGCCGACCCGCTGCTGCTCCCGGCCGTGGCGCTGTTGTGCGGACTCGGGCTGGTGATCATCCACCGACTCGACCTGGCCGAAGCGGCCGAAGCCGCCCTCGATGGCAGTCCCGCCCCCGGCGCGCAGGCGCCCAGTCAATTGATCTGGGCGCTGGTCGGCCTGGTGCTGTTCATTGCGGTCCTGGTGATCATCCGGGATCACCGGACGCTGGCCAGGTATGCCTACACGCTGATGTTCGTCGGGCTGATCGCGCTGGCGATCCCGGCCGTGCTGCCGTCCTCGCTCTCGGAGGTCAACGGCGCCAAGTTGTGGATCCTGATCGGCGGATTCTCGATCCAGCCCGGCGAGTTCGCCAAGGTCGCGCT
>Ga0136614_10001043_pt1 | contig 15639 bp, 16 predicted proteins | sample AntDrymUQ2792106_2_FD_106643 | JGI IMG/M metagenome (GOLD analysis project Ga0136614, IMG submission 106643) | Polar desert sand microbial communities from Dry Valleys, Antarctica - metaG UQ279 (21.06) | ecosystem: Environmental > Terrestrial > Soil > Desert | place: Antarctica: Dry Valley... | reverse complement strand
CTCGATAAAGGCGTCGTAGTGACGCCAGTCATAACCCGGCGAGTCCGGGTTCCCCACCTCAAACCCGGCGGGCATGGTGCGCGAGCCGCGCTGGGGCGACACCTTGGCCCAGCCCATTCCGACCCGCACGACATCCACCCCGAGCGCCTTCGCATCCGTCATCGCCTTGTTGGGATCGTTGACGGTGCTGCCCAGGAGCACCCCGTCGTCCTGCAGTATCGAGAACTGGGTGGAGGACGCCCGGGCCGGGCCGGGCGCCGCGAGCCCCGTCAGCAGGAGGGCGCCGAGCGCAATGGGCTGCCAGATCTTTATGCGAGCCCTTGCCAAACCGGCGCGAAGCGTAGCGAACCGCGCGATCCCGGTTAGCCGGCGGAACCCGAGCGGTCGAGCTCAAACCACACGCAGCTTCCCTCGTCCGCGGCTATTCCCCACCGGCTGGCTGCCCGGTCGACCATCACGAGCCCGTAGCCGCCCGGCTCCGCGCGCGGCTTTACCAGCTCGGCCAGGCCGAAGCCCACCCCGCCGTCGCATACCTCCACCCGGATCCGCTCGGGGGCCAGGGCCATGTGGAGCGTGACGGTCCCTTCAGGGCCCCGCTCGCTGTGGGCCACGGCGTTGCTCACGAGTTCGGTCACGAGCGCCTCCAGGATCTCGCGCTCCTCCTCCCTCAGGCGGACGCCGAGCTCCTCCCGCACACACAGGCGGGCCCGGCGCGGGCCCTCGGCCGTCCGGGGCAGTTCGAGTCGGGCCTGCGAGACCACGGTGGGCAGCCAGGTGTCGCGCGCCAGGTGGTAGGCAAATGACCGTTCAAAGCGAGATGGAAGCCTGTGCGCGCCCACCGCTATACCTGCTCCAGATCCCGCAACGTGTCCTCCTTCGGCGTTCCGAGGACACACTTACCCAGCAATGAATGCGCCTAAGCGGACGACGGGCCTCGAACCCGCGACCTCGAGCTTGGGAAGCTCGCGCTCTACCAGCTGAGCTACGTCCGCGCCGACCGCCGATTCTAGCCGCACCGGCCTGCTGGGTGGAGCGCCTCAATACCCTTCACGACGCCTATGAAGCGCGTCCGCTCCCCCTTCGCCATCGCCGCCGTCGTGGGTGTCGCCGCGCTGATCGGGCTGCTCGCCTATGGCCTCGGCTCGAACCGTCCCGACCGGGGCATCGAACAGGCCCTGGCTCGGGGTGAGCGCGTCGGGGCCCCGGCATTCGACCTCCCGCGGCTGTCAGGGGGCGGCCGACTGTCGCTCGCCGACCTCCGCGGCAGGGTGGTTGTGCTCAACATCTGGGCGTCGTGGTGTGACCCGTGCCGAGCCGAGTCCCCGCTGCTCGAGCGGTGGCACCGTCGGATCTCCGCGGGCGACAAGGGAACCGTGGTCGGGGTGGACGTGCTCGATGTATCCAGCGACGCGCGAGCTTTTGTGCGCGAGTTCGGGCTGAGTTACCCGCAGCTGCGCGACAAGGACGACTCGCTGCGCTCCGACTACGGCGCCTCCGGCGTGCCCGAGACGGTCGTGATCGACCGCCGGGGCCGGATCGTGGCGATCAGGCGGGGCCCGGTAGACGAGGCGTTCATGCGCGAGAAGGTCCTGCCGCTGCTGGGGAGTCCCGGCTGAAGCGCCTGCTCGCCACGGTGCTCGTCCTGCTTGCGGCGGCAGCGCCCGCCGCTGCGGCCTGCCCGAAGACCACCCTCGGCGACGTCGAGGACGAGGTCATGTGCCCGGTGTGCGGCACCCCACTCGAGCTGGCCACGGAGGCTCCGCAGGCACAGCGCGAGCGCGAGCTGATCCGCCGACTCGTGGACCGCTGCCGGTCGAAGGACGAGGTGAAGGCCGTCCTGGCCGCCGAGTTCGGTGACGAGGTGCTCGCACTCCCGGGAAACGACGGCTTCGACCTCGCCGCCTACCTCGTTCCGGCGCTCGGGATCCTTCTGGCAGGTGGTGCCCTCGGAGCCTCCGCGCTCCGCTGGCGCCGTGGGCAGAGGTGCGACTGGACACGCGATCCCCCGCTGGAGGAGGACGAGCCCGAGACGGCGGGCGTCCGCGCGCCCCGACCGCCGTCGGGCCCGGCGCCCGGAGGGGCGGTCGCCAAGCGGCTCGAATCCGACTTGGACAGATACGACCTGTGATCGCCGCGACGGTGATGGCGGCCGGCGTGGACACCACCGTGGTGGCTGCGTTCGGCGTGGGCTTCATCTCGTTCGTCTCGCCGTGCGTGCTCCCGCTCGTGCCCGGCTACCTGTCGGCGATCTCGGGGCTCTCCTTCGCGGACATTCAGGAGGGAAGGAGTCGCAACAAGCTCATCGGCCCGGCGCTGCTCTTCTGTCTGTCCTTCACGGTGATGTTCATGGCCCTCGGGATGACTGCCACCGGACTCGGACGGACGCTTCAGGAGCACCGGCTGCTCCTCCGCCAGATCTCGGCGATCGTCCTGATCGTGATGGGCGTGCTGTTCATCGCCAGCCTGCTGGTCGGCCGGCTGAACCGCCAGTGGCGTCCGGACGGGCTCATGTCACGGGCCTCCGCGGGCGGTCCTATCCTTGCCGGGGTCGCCTTCGCGGTGGCGTGGCTGCCGTGCACGGGGCCCACCCTGAGCGCTGTCCTGACCGCGGCGGGGAACGAGAGCACGGTCGGACAGGGCGGAGTGCTGCTGGCCTTCTACGCACTTGGTCTGGCGGTGCCGTTCATGCTGAGCGCGCTGGCCTTCTCCCGGGTATCTGGCTTCTTCCGTTTCTTCCGGGACCACTACACGGTGATCACGGTGGTGTCAGGGATCGTGCTGATAGCGATGGGCGGGCTGCTCTACACGAACGAGCTGACGCGCCTCAACTCGGAGGCGCTCGGCTTGATGAACGACCTCGGGATCAACTTCTTCAGCGAGATCTGACTCGCCGCAGCGGGAGCGCCCCGGCCCGAGAGGCGGCTACATCTCCGCGGGCGCGGCCACCCCCAAGAGGTCCAGCGAGCGGGCGATCACCCGGCGTGTGGCCTCGCACATGGCGATACGCAATTCCTCATCCCCGCCTTCCTCGGCGGCGCCGACGACCTTGCAGTCGCGGTAGAACGCCGAGAAGTCCTGGGCCACCTCGGTCACATACGTGGTCAAGCGGTGCGGAGCGCGCCGGTTCGCGGCATCCGAGATCTCCTCCGGGAACTCCAGCAGGCGCTGCACCAGGCGGCGGGAGGAGTGGTGAAGCTCCTCGGCGCTCCCCCCCACGTCGGAGGCGAGCGCTTCCCCCAGCCGCTGCTCGCCGGCCCTGCGCAGGACGCTGGCGATTCGCGCGTGGGCGTACTGCGCGTAGTAGACGGGGTTGTCCTGGTTCTGCCGTCGGGCCAGGTCGAGATCCAGGTCGAGCGTGGTGTCGTGGCTGCGCTGAAGCAGGAACCAGCGGGTGGCATCCACGCCGATGTCCTCCATCAGGTCGTCGAGCGAAACGAACTCCCCCCCACGCTTGGACATCTGGGACCGCTGACCGCCCTCGAGCAGGTTCACGAGCTGCATGATCAGTAGTTCGAGACCCTCGGGCTCGCCGCCAAGGGCCTCCCAGGCAGCGCGCATGCGGGCGACGTAGCCGTGGTGGTCGGCACCCCAGATGGCGATCACGCGGTCGTATCCGCGGGAGCGCTTGTCCTCGTGATAGGCGATGTCTGAGGCGAAGTAGGTCAGCTCGCCGCCGGAGCGCACGAGCACGCGATCCTTGTCGTCCTTGAAGCTCGTGGTGCGCAGCCACAGGGCGCCCTCCAGCGGATACACATGGCCGGGGTGCTTGAGCCTCTCGAGTACGGCGGTGACCGCCCCCGACTCGTGGAGCGAGCGCTCGGAGGCGAAGACGTCCATGCACACGCGGAACCGCTCGAGCGTGGCGCTGATTTCCTCGAGCATGATCTTCACGCCGAGCGCGGCGGCCTCGTCGGAGTCCATGCCGGCGGCCCCTGCAATGCGCTCGGCCACCTCGACCACGTAGTCCCCCTGATAGCCGTCCTTGGGTGGTGACTCGCCGTTTGCCCGGGCGCGGATCGAGGCCCCGAAGCGCTCGATCTGGGTTCCGCGGTCGTTCACGTAGTACTCGCGATCCACCTCGTTGCCGGCGAACTCGAGGATCCGGCAGAGCGAGTCCCCGTAGGCGGCGTGACGCCCGGCGGCCACCGTGATAGGGCCGGTGGGATTGGCGCTCACGAACTCCACATTCATCCGCCGCCCCGCGGAGCGCTCGCCCCCGCCGTAGGCCTCCCCGGCCTCGAGGATGCCGGCGAGCGAGCGAGCGCACCACGCGTCCGACATGAACAGGTTGAGAAACCCGGGGCCGGCCACCTGCGCGGAGCGCAGCGAATCGCCGAGGCGGGCACCAAGCTCAGCCGCGACCCGATCCGCAACCTGACGCGGAGGCTCGCCCAGCCCGGGCGCCAGCAACATGGCCGCGTTCGTGGAGTAGTCGCCGAACTCCGGCTTGGGCGGGCGCTCCAATATCGGCGGCTCCACCGACCCGCCCCCGCGCACGGCCAAAGCCGCCGCCAACACCGCGCTACGGAGCTCGCTGACAGGGTCGCTCATGCGCTCTCAACCTTACGTACCGGGGCCCGGCACCGGCACGCGAGGGCCCGTCGGGCTGGGGGACGGGCAGGCGTCCGGGTCAGCCGAGGTAGCGTATGGGCCGTCCCGCCCGCGCCTTGCGGCTCTGGAAGCGGACGCCATCTGAGCTGCGCCACCGCAGCCGGTAGTGCAATCGAGCGGCGTCTTTCCTGCGCAGCAGCAGCTGGAAGTACCCCGCCCGGCTGGTACGCACGCGCAAGGCAGGCCTGAACGGCCCTTCCGATCGCGGCGAGACCATGATGTCGGCGGTCGCGGGGCCCGCCGCCGGGCGGACCTGGCCCCACACCTCCACCTCGTCCCGGGAGCGGAGGGAGACCACCAGCGGCATCCTGTAGGCCGCCAGGGAGGGCTTCGGGGTGCCGTCCAGGAACCTCAGCCCGGTGGTGTAGACCTCGTTGGCGGGATTTTCGTCCGGAGCCGACGGAACGTCAAACAGCTCGAACTGGGAGATCGACTTGATCCGAGGATCCGCGTAGTAGAGGCGGTCGGCCTCATTGATCGCCGTAGCGTGGCGGTCCAGTGAGAGGCCGTACCTGCGGTCGGGTGGATTTGTCTGAAAGCCGAACTCCGTGACGTACACCCCTCGGCCCCTCGGAATCCGTCCCAGCCGCACCGCGCGGTCCATCATCCGGTGCACGCGCGGCACGTATGCCGCGGACAGCGAATCGGGCGAGAAGGAACGCGTGAACACCGTGCCGCTCGCGTGGTCGTTGTAGGGGTGGATCGCCACCCCGCCGATCGGGAGCGGGCGGGGGCGCACGCAGCCCTGGAGGCGCTGCATCCTTCCCCGGAACGGCCTGCCTCTCTCGTCCATGCAGAGGGCGGCGTAAAGGGTGTCGATCGGTGAGCTGATCGCAGCCGTCTCCCCGAAGAGGACGTTCTTCCGCCGCGCCGGATCGCTGATGGAGATGGCCTTCCAGCCCTCGAACCACAGCCGCCGGTAGCGCTTGGCGGCCACATCGACCGTGCGGGTACCTCTGCGCTCGAGCTGAGGGAAGAGATAGTGCTCCAGGTTGGGCTCGTTCCACATCGAGTAGAGGACCACCGAGCCACCGTGGGAGCCCGCCGCTTTGGCGCCGTAGCGCCGGGCCACCGCGTGGGCGAACTGCCCGAAGAGCACAGGGTCGGGCTTCCACATGCAGGAGAGGGCGAGGAAGCGGTTGCCGGCCACGTGGTGTGGGCAGCCCTCGGGTTGCTCGGAGGCCCAGTAGGGCAGCGGCGGCGCCAGGGTCAGGAACACCTTGAGGCCCGCCTCGCGCGCCCGGTCTATGAAGGCGTCGTAGACGCTCCAGTCGTAGCCGGGGGAGTCTGGGTTTCCGGGGTCAAAGCCAGCCGGCATCTCGCGTGACTCCGGTTGGGGCGACACCGACTTCCAGACCACGAACGTGCGCACCACGTCCACCCCCAGCGACTTGGCCTCCGCGATCGCCGCGTCCGGGTTGTGGCCGGAGATTCCGAGAAACGCGGCGTCGTCCTGAACGATCGAGAGCTGGCGCGTGGACGCCGCCGCCGGCGGAGCAACGACCGTCACGACCGCGAGCCCGGCCAAGATCGTGCCCAGCACCGTGCGGGCTCGCCGCCGGCGTGGCCCAACGGCAGGCGCAGCGGACAGCCAGATCCCGGTTCGCTGACCCCTGCTCACCCGGGCAGCATTGCGGATCGTGCTCGCCAGAGCGGCAGTTGTCAGTAGTGGTATGGCTCGCGAGCCAGGATCTTGTGGCCGCGGTAGAGCTGTTCGAGCAGCACGACCCGTGCCAGCTGGTGGGGCAGGGTCATCGGCCCGAGCGAGAGCCGCATGTCACATTGGGAGAGATCGATCCCACGCGGGCCACCGATCACGAAGCAGAGGTCCCGGCCGGCCTGGCGCCGCTGCTCCAGAAACTCACTGAACGCGAGCGAGGTCATCTCGTCCCCGTCGGCCGCGAGCAGGCAGACGAATGCGCGGTCGGGGATCCGGCGCGGCACCCGCTCGTCCTCGCGCACCTCCTCCAGCTCGACCCGGGCGTGCCCCGCCAGCAGCTTCTTGTAGTGCTGGATGTCGTCGGCGTAGGGCGGCCTCAGCCGGCCCACGGCCAGCACGAGGATCCTCAAGGGCGGAGCGTCACGGGGGCTGCGATACTAGACGCGTGCCCGAAGCAGACGCCGATCGCCACTTCGACATTCACGCCGACCCGGAGGTCATGGCGGGCCATTACGCGAACTTCGCGAACGTGAGCCACTCAGACTACGAGTTCACCGTGACCTTCGCCCGCGTGGATCACGAGGTGGAAGAGGAGGCAGTGCCGGGCGTGGTCGTCTCCCGGATCAACCTCTCTGCGCGCTTCATGCGCGAGCTGATCGACGCGATGGAGGACAACTTCTCCAAGTGGCAGACCCGGGAGGGCATCAAGAACCTCCCGGAGTTCGACGACGACGACCCCCGGCAGCCCTGACCTCTGGTGCGGTGCTCACTCGATCAACGATCGAGTTCCGCTCCTCCCCTGCCCCCGCGGTCAGCGACCGCGCTGCTCTCGCGAGAAGGTCTCTCCGTAGCCGATCCGTTCCACCGTCGTCGGGTGGGTGCCAAAAAGCTTGTGTAGCAGTGCCGGCGGGTCCGGCTGGGAGATATTTCGCACGGCCAGGCTGCGCTCGAGGTCGATGAAGGCGTCGGGATCGTCGGTGACCCTGAGGGCGAAGGCGTCGGCCCGGGCCTCGACCTGGCGTGACAGGACGTTTCCCACGCACGTGAGCCCGAAGCTCACGAGCGCGAGCGAAAGCGCCACTGCCGGGATCGCCGCCGGCCCTGGACGACCCTCGCCCTCGAGGCCGCCCGCGCCGCCGAGGGCCCTCCCGGCGAGCTGCTCGGCCAGGCGCTGGACGAGCAGCGTCCCGGCGGGCGCCACGATCGCGACCCACAGGAGGCCCCGAGGCAGGTCTGAGCCCTTCACGTGTCCGAGCTCGTGGGCAACGACCGAACGCACCTGGCGTTCGGAAAAGTCGTCGATGAGATTGTCGTAGAGGACCACCCGCTTGGTGTGGCCGAGCCCGCCAACGTAGGCGTTGACCCCCGTCGTCCGCCGGCTGGCATCCACGCGGAATACCTCGCCCACGTCGACCCCCGCGCGTCCGGCGAGCTCGACCACCTCGGAGCGCAGCTTGCCCTGCGGGAGCGGCTCGAACTTGTTGAACAGCGGATCGATCAACAAGGGCGACAGGTACAACGTGAGCACGGCGAACCCAACCACCGCGCCGGCCGCGGGCATCCACCAACTCCGTGGAAAGCGTCTGATCAGTGCCAGGGCAAGCACGGCTCCGAAGGCCGAGAGGACGGCCCCGATCCCCGCCGACTTCGCCACGTCTCCCATCCATGGGCCGACCGCTTGGGTGGAGAGGCCCGCATCGACCGCCCGCTCGTGACGCCAGAGGGCCAGCGGCAGCCCGACGACCACGAGGACGGCCGAGAGCCCGGCGCCCGTTACGGCCGCCCCGCGCATGGGGTGCTCGCCGGCGCGCTCCAGTAGTCGGCGAGCTCTCGGCGGCGGGCGCAGCGCGATCAGGGCCAGGGTGGCCCCGCTCAACACGATCCCGCCCAGGCCGAGCAGGCGCTGGAGGCCCCGAAACTCCTCCGCCCGCTCCAGTTCCGCGGGGCTGAAGTAGGCTTGTGCCTGAACCGCGGTGGGCTCGATCAGGCCGCCTCTGGGACGGAGGATGAGCGTCGCCGTCCCCGCGGCCACGACCGCCACCATGATTGCCACCGGCAAACGATGACCGACCGCGCCGCGCATACCGTGGAGTCCTCCACCGCGAAGACAAGGATCTCGCCGACCGTTCAAGGCCCGGAGGGTACCGGCGGCCCCACGAGAATCGCGCTACTCACCGACGTGCACGGCAACCTGCCGGCCTTCGAGGCGGTGCTGGCCGACGTCGACTCCTCAGGTGTGGACGCGATCTGGTTTCTCGGGGATCTGGTGGGATACGGGGCACAGCCCGACGAGTGCGTGCAGCTTGCAGCAGAGCGCTGCGATCTATGCCTGGCCGGCAACCACGATTTGGGCGTGCTCGACCGCATAGACATCGGCGACTTTTCCCCGGCCGCCGCGAAGGCGGCGCTCTGGACCCGAGAGCACTCGAGCGAGGAGACGCTGGCTTTCCTGAACGCCCTCGAGCCCTTGCAGCTCGGCGGGCCGATCGGCGTCTACCACGCGAGCCCGCGAGACCCGATCTGGGAGTACGTGCTCTCGGACATGCAGGCCGAGGCGTGCATGGACGTGATGCCCGCCCGCGTCGGCGCCATCGGTCACAGTCACGTGGCGCTGCGCTTCACACGTGCCAACGGCGGGGACGTGGTCGGCGGGCAGGTAGAAGGAGGCAGCATCCTCGACCTCTCGCGGGGCGACTGGCTCGTGAACCCTGGAAGCGTGGGTCAGCCGCGGGATGGCGATTCACGGGCGGCATGGATGCTGCTCGACGTGCAGGGCTGGACGGGCGAGTGGCGGCGGGTGGAATACCCGATCGACGAGGCCGCCCAGGCGATCGTGGACGCGGGCCTCCCACGCAGCCTCGGAGAGCGGCTCTACCTCGGGCAGTGAGGCCGCCGTCAAGACATCTCGCGGTCCTCGCCGCAGGCACGGCCCTCCTTCTGTCGGCGGGCTGTGGATCCTCCGACGATCCTAAAGGAGGGCCGCTGCCACAAGATGCCGTCTCGGCGCTCACGCAGCGGCTCGACGAGGTGCAGCGGCGCTTCGACGATGGGACCAACAACCGCAATGCCGGAGCCTGCAAGGACATCGAGAGCGATTCCTTCAGGGAGATCGACGCGACCGTCGCCGGACTGCCCGGCGACGTGGACGCCGAGGTGCGCACCGCCCTCGAGAAGAGCCTTTCGAGGCTGCGGGAGCTGACACGGGACGGCTGCTCGGGTGTAGAGGACACGGCCACCGAGCCGGAGCCGGCCCCGCCCCAGACCGTTCCCCAGCAGACGATCCCGCAGCAAACCGAGACCGAAGAGGAGCCGCCCGAGGAAAAGCCCGGGAAGGGTAGGAAGAAGGACGACGGGGATGGCGAGCAGCCGGGGGGCGCTCCGGCACCCGACGCGGGGACAGGCGGACAGACCGTGCCGCTGCCCCCCCCGGGCTGATGGCGGCTCCAAGCGAGATCATGGGCCGCTACCGGCTCGACGGCCGCCTCGGGGCGGGCGGCATGTCCACCGTCTTCCTGGCCACGGACATGGTGCTCGAGCGGCCGGTGGCCGTGAAGCTGCTTGCTGAGCACCTGGCGGAGGACGACGACTTCGTGGCGCGCTTCCGGCGCGAGGCCCTGGCCGCCGCGCGCCTGCAGCACCCGAACATCGTGCAGGTGTTCGACTCGGGTGAGGACACCGACTCGCAGCGGCACTTCATCGTCATGGAGTACGTGGACGGTCCGTCGTGCGCCGACCTCTTGCGCGACCACAAGCGCCTCGAGATCGATGAGACCGTGAGGATCATCCGCGACGCCTGTCATGGCCTCGACTACGCCCACCGGGCCCAGGTGGTGCACCGCGACGTCAAGCCAGGAAACCTTCTGCTGTCCCAAGAGACGGGGTCGACCAAGCTCGCCGACTTCGGGATCGCCAAGGCTGCCGAGCAGACGAGCCTCACCCAAGTCGGCGCGGTGCTCGGCACGGCGGCCTACCTGTCGCCGGAGCAGGCACGCGCCGACGAGGCGGGCGCGCCCTCCGACATCTACTCCCTGGGAGTCTGCGCCTATCAGTTCCTAACCGGAAGGCTGCCCCACGAGTACACGTCGCTCACGGAGCTTGCGCTCAAGCAACTGGAGCAACCCGTGGAGCCGGTCTCCGTCCACCGCTCCGACGTTCCGCCGGAGCTCGACCGGGCGATCTGCGTCTGCCTGGAGCGGGAGCCAGGAGATCGTTACCCCTCAACGGTCGAGATGGCCCGCGCGCTCGACGCCGGTCTGCAGGGTCGCGAGACCGATGCCACCCGCATGCTCACCACCGGCGTGGCCCGGGACGAGCAGACCGATGCCACCCGGCTGACGGACGCCACCTCCGCGACCCGGGCCCTGCGCACCGGGCGCGGGGCCTCCGCACCTCCCCCGGCCCGCCGTCCGACCTCGGTCCCGACGGGCTCCGGCGGAGCCCCCCGCCCGGCCAGGCGCTCCAGCCGCAAGCGCGGGTTCGGCAGGTTTCTCGCCGTCCTCGCAGTGCTGCTGGCCGCCGTGGCCATCACGCTCGCCCTGCTCGCGGGCGACGGCGGCGGCGGCGGGACCGGCATCGACCCCGTGGATCGCGGAGACGTTGAGCAACAGATCGACGGTCTGAAGCAGTTCCTGAGGCAGCACGGGCGCTAGGCGCCCGTGCCTTTGCCTTCTCCGTTAGCCCTGCCGCCCTCGGCTAGCCCCGCGGGCGGTCCTCGCCGCGTCCGGCCACCGAGCGGTCGCTCACACCCGAACCGCTCCGCTCAGAATCCCCGTTGCGGTGCTCCGCTGAGTCGTCGTCCGCATCGGGGTCGATCCGGTCGGCGTGCTCGTGGCGCTCCTGCGCCCCTCGCCGCTCCTGACGGGCAAGCGTGGCCTGCTCCTCGGCCTGCGCTTGCTCTCGCCTTGCCCGCGCTGCACGCTCCTGCGCCTCGGCCTCTTGGGCGTCCGCGCGCGAGGTCTGGATCTCGGCTTCCTCGCGGTGCTCTCGTGCCTCGATCCGGAGACCGTCCTTGCGCTTGGCGCTCCTCTGCCGGCTAACGACCACTATCGCCGCCACCAGGACAACGGCAAGGACCACCAGGGCGATCAACATTCCAGTATCCATCTTCCCTCCTCCTCCATAAATCGGGTTGTCCGTGTAGTACCCGTCCATGGTCGGGCAGAAACTTCCTCATGGGGCTTCCCCGCGCATGACACGCTCGCGGTAGGCGCCCAACGCACCCTCCGCGATCGCCTCGCGCAGACCCCGCATCAGCGACGCCATGAACGTGAGGTTGTGGAGGGAGAGAAGTCGCGCCCCGGTGAGCTCCCGCCTTCGCGCCAGATAGTGCAGATAGCCGCGGGTGTGCTCGCGGCACGCCGGGCAGGGGCAGCCCTCGGCGATCGGAGCGCGGCTCCCTCGCACGTCTCCCTTGGTGAGGTCGAGCCGCCAGCGCCGCTCGGGATCCGCGACGAGGGCAGTACCGTGACGGCCCAGTCGGGTGGGGGTGGCACAGTCGAAGAGGTCGATCCCCGCCGAGACGGCGTGCAGGATGTCGTCGACGTCACCGATCCCCAGAAGGTGGCGGGGCCGGTCGGCAGGCAGCCCCCGCAGCGAGAAGCCCACGACCTCGCGCATCTGCTCCTTCTCCTGCCCGAGCGAGCCGCCGATGGCCACGCCGTCCACCGGCGCTTGCGCGACGTAGCCCGAGGACTCGGCGCGCAGGTCCTCGTGGACTCCACCCTGGACTATTCCGAAGACCGCCTGGCCTTCAGGACCGTGCTCTGCGTGCCATGAGGTGCAGCGGTCGAGCCAGCGGTGGGTGCGCTCCATCGACCGCTGGGTGTAATCGCGATTGGCGTGGAACGGCGTGCACTCATCGAAGGCCAGCGCGATGTCGGATCGGAGCGCCGCCTGGACCTCCATCGAGGTCTCTGGCCCCATGAACCGCTTTGAACCGTCGGAGTAGGAGCGAAACTCCACCCCCTCCTCCTCGATCGAGAGGATCCGGCTTTTGGTCTCGCCGCGCCGGCGCTTGATCTCCTCGGCCACCGACCCGTGGCCCATCGAGAACACCTGGAACCCTCCGGAGTCAGTGATGATCGGCCGCGGCCACCCCATGAACTCGTGCAGGCCCCCCATCTCTGCGACGTAGGCATGACCCGGCTCGATGAACAGGTGAAAGGTGTTGCCGAGCACCATCTCAAAGCCGAGCTCGGCCACCTCAGCGGCGGCGAGCCCGCGCACGGACGCGTTCGAGGCCAGCGGGACGAAGGCAGGGGTCCGCACGTCACCGTGTGCGAGACGCAGAACGCCCGCGCGGGCGTTCCCGTCGCGGGCGCCGATCTCAAACAGCCTGGCCCTTTTCGTCGAAGAAGAGCAGCGAACGGCCGGTCAGCTGGGCGGGCTGCGGCGCCCCAAGCAGCTCGAGCACGGTGGGAGCCACATCCGCGAGGATGCCGCCCTCTCCGAGCGGCCCGGCGCCCGCGGTCACGATGATCGGAACCGGGTTGAGTGAGTGGGCGGTGTTGACACTGCCATCAGGCTCGAGCATCTGCTCCGCGTTGCCGTGGTCGGCCGTCACGACGCAGGCGCCACCCCCGGCGTGCACTGCCTCGACTACTCGCCCGAGGCACCTGTCCACGGTCTCGACCGCCTTGACCGCGGCCGGGATGACACCCGTGTGACCGACCATGTCGGGGTTGGCGAAGTTGACGATGCCAAAGCCATAGCGCCCCCCGGCCCAGTGCTCCACGAACGCGTCGGTGACCTCGACGGCGCTCATCTCGGGCTTCTTGTCGTAGGTGGGCACGTCCCTCGGCGAGGCCACCAGGTACCGGTCCTCGCCGGCGTACGGCCGCTCCTCGCCACCGTTGAAGAAGTACGTCACGTGAGCGTACTTCTCGGTCTCCGCCATGTGCAGCTGGGCGATGACCCGGGCCTCCAGCACGGTCGCGAGCGTGGCTTGGGGACGCTCGGGCGTGAACGCCACCGGGTAGCTCCAGTCGTCCTGGTACCGGGTGAGGGTCGTGAGAAGCACGGCCGGCGCCGCATCGCGTTCGAACTCGCGCAGGTCGGGCTCGCCCAGTGCGCGCGTGAGCTGGCGTGCCCGGTCGGGGCGGAAGTTGAAGAAGAGCGCGGGGTCGCCCTCCCGGATGCGGCCCTCTTCACCCACGAGCGTTGGCAGCACGAACTCGTCGGTCTCGCCCCGGGCATATGCGGCGCGCACCGCCGCCTCACCGCCGGCGGCAGGCAGGCCGCCGGCGATCCCGTGCACGATCGCGTCGTAGGCCAGCTTCGTGCGCTCCCAACGGCGATCGCGGTCCATCGCGTAGTAGCGCCCCATGACGCTGGCCACACGGCCGCCGGCCGGTGCGAGCCACCCCTCGGCCTCGGCCAGGAAGTCCGCACCCGAGTCCGGGAGGGTGTCGCGTCCGTCGGTGAAGGCGTGCACCACGATGTCGGGGACCCCCTCGCGCCGCGCCAGCTCGATACACGCGCGCAGGTGCCCCATGCTCGCGTGCACACCCCCGCCCGAGACCAGGCCGAGGAGGTGGAGACGACCGGCCTCCCGCCCGGCAGCGCAGGCCGCACCCAGGACCGGGTTGGCGAGGAAGGAGCGGTCTTCCACCGCATCATCGATGCGCGTGAGGTCCTGCCGGACCACCTGGCCCGCGCCGAGGTTGAGGTGACCCACCTCGGAGTTGCCCATCTGCCCGTCCGGCAGGCCGACGGCGCGCCCGTAGGTCGTGAGCGTGCCATTCGGATAGACCTTCCACAGCTCATCGAACACCGGCGTGCTCGCCAGCTCCACGGCGTTGCCCGGGGAAGGGGAAGCGAGCCCCCACCCGTCCAGGATCACCAGGCAGACCGCAGGGACCGGTGGCGCGCCGGGCCCTGCGGGGAGGGTCATCCCGCTGCGGCGACGATGCGGGCGAAGTCCTCTGGGTCGAGGCTGGCACCGCCCACCAGGGCGCCGTCCACGTCGGTCTGGGCGAGTATCTCGGCGGCGTTGTCGGGCTTCGCGCTTCCGCCATAGAGCACCCGGATCGCCTGCGCCGCCTCCTCCGAGCGCCCGCCCACCAGCGCGCGGACGAAGGCGATCGCCTCTTGCGCCTGCTCCGGGCTCGCCACCTTCCCGGTGCCGATCGCCCAGATCGGCTCGTAGGCGATGACCACGTCCGCCAGGCGCTCGTCGGGGACCTCGTGGAGGGCCTCGCCCACCTGGTGGCGCAGCTTTCGCTCCATGTCACCCGCCTCACGCTCGTCCTCGGTCTCGCCGACGCAGAGGATCGGCTTAAGGCCGGCGGCCAGCGCGACGGGCAGCTTCTCCTGCAGGGCGCGATCCGTCTCCCCGTAATAGGCCCGGCGCTCGGAGTGGCCGAGCACGACCCCATCCACCTTCAGCTCGAGGAGCATCGGGGCGGAGATCTCGCCGGTATAGGCGCCCGATTCCTCCGCGCTCATATTCTGTGCGCAAACGAGCACGCCCGAGCCCGCGAGCGCCTCGACGCATACGTCGAGCGCGGTGAAGGGCACGCACAGCCCGACATCGGCCGGGCGGCGTGAGGCGTCAGGCAGCAGAGCGAGCAGCTTCTCGCAGTACTCGGAAGCCTGGGCTCGCGTGCCCCACAGCTTCCAGTTTCCTGCGATGTAGGGCGTGCGCTCAGGCATCGTCGAGGGCATCGAGACCCGGAAGGGGCTTGCCCTCCAGCAGTTCGAGCGCAGCGCCGCCGCCGGTGGACATGTGCGTGACCTGGTCGGCGAGCCCGAACGAGGCCAGTGCCGCCGCCGAGTCGCCGCCTCCCACGACGGTCGTCCCGTCGGCGCCCGCCACCGCCTCGGCGACCGCGCGGGTTCCGGAGGCAAACGGCTCCATCTCGAACGCCCCCATCGGCCCGTTCCAGAAGACCGTGCCCGCCTTGACGATCTCTTCGATGTAGGCCTCCACCGTGCGCGGCCCCACGTCGAGCCCCATCCAGCCGTCGGGCACCTCGGTGCCGTCGAGCTCGCGGCGCTCGGTGCCCGCATCGAACTCCTCGCCGAGGACGAGGTCCAGGGGGAGCAGTAGCTTGCAGTCCGAGCTCTCCGCCTTCTCGAGCGCGCTGCGGGCGAGCTCGATGCCCTCCTCCTCCACGAGCGAGTCGCCCGTGGGCTTGTCCTGGGCGCGGAAGAAGCTGAAGCACATGGCGCCGCCGATCAGGATCGCGTCGGCAGCGTCGAGGAAGCGGTCGATGAGGGCGATCTTGTCGGAGACCTTCGCGCCGCCGAGGACCACGACGAGCGGATGCTCGGGCTCTTCGACGATCCCCCGGAGCGTGACCACCTCACGCTCCAGCAGCAGGCCGGCCGCCGAGGGCAGGTGCTCCGCCACGCCGGCGCTGCTGGCG
>Ga0136614_10001041_pt1 | contig 15649 bp, 18 predicted proteins | sample AntDrymUQ2792106_2_FD_106643 | JGI IMG/M metagenome (GOLD analysis project Ga0136614, IMG submission 106643) | Polar desert sand microbial communities from Dry Valleys, Antarctica - metaG UQ279 (21.06) | ecosystem: Environmental > Terrestrial > Soil > Desert | place: Antarctica: Dry Valley... | reverse complement strand
CCGTGCTCGTCTACCGCTTCCTGACGATGATCCCGACCATCGTCGCCGGCCTGCTGGCGGCCACGGTGGTCAGAGGTTCCGGAAGGTCTCCCGGGTTCCGATCACGATCAGCGGCCGCTTTGCAGGATCCAGCCAGCGAAGGACCGAGACCAGCTGACCCACCGGGAGGCTGATGCACCCGGCGGTCGGCCGCCCCTTCGAGGCGTGAAGGAAGATGCCCGAGCCCCGGCCCCGCACGACTGGCCGCATGTTGAACTGCACGACGGCCAGGTGGCGATAGGCGACAGGGTCCTGCCACATGCCCGGGGGCTTCGTGCGGAAAGGCGTGCGGCGGCCGCAGGCGACGTGCCGGAGCGTGTTGTAGGCAGGCGAGGCCGGATCCTCGACCCACCAGTCGCCGCACACCACACGCCGGTAGCGGTACTTGACGCCGGGGTTTGGAGCGACGCCGTACATGACGGGCCCGATCCCGTACACGCCGGTCGGAGTCGTCCCGTCGCCCTCGCGCCGCCGGTCGGCGATGCCGTTCACTCCGAGGCGGGCGGTCCAGGGCTCACGGACAGCCTGCCAGCACCTGTAGCCGTCGCGGCGCCAGAGCCGGAGCTCCGCAAACGTCGTGCGGTAGCTCACGGCCTCGACGATGATCAGCTGATCGGCCGACCCCACGGTCTTCAACCGGCTCGCGACGTTCGACTTGCACGTCCGAGTCGACCGCTCCAGACCGGCCTGAGAAGCTGGCGCCACCAGGGCTGCGGACACGACGAGAACGAGCGCGAGACCCCGCACGGCCGCTCAGACTACTCTCGACGCATGGCAAAGCTTGCCGTCGGGGCCCTCCTGCTGCTCCTACCGGCCACGGGCACGGCTGCTCCGCCGCAGTTCAGCGCGACAGTCTCCCGCATCTCGAAAGCAGAGCTCCGCTACTCGTACCGGCCGGGCTGCCCGCTGGGGCCGTCGTCCCTGCGGTCGATCCGCCTTCGCCACTGGGGCTTCGACGGGAAGCCGCGCACCGGCGTGCTCGTCGTCCACGCCGCGCTGGCAAACGAGGTCGTCGCGGTGTTCCGGGAGCTCTACGCCGCCCGCTTCCCCATCAGACGCATGGTGGGAGTCGACATCTACGGAGCAAGCGATGACGCCTCGATGGCGGCCGACAACACCTCGGGCTTCAACTGTCGGCGTGTCGGGGACTCCGGGAGCTGGTCGGAGCATGCCTACGGCAAGGCGATCGACGTCAATCCGGTCGAGAACCCCTACGTCCACGGCGGCCTGATCGAGCCTCCCGCGGGGAAGACGTATCTCGACCGCTCGAGGCGCCGGCGCGGGATGGCGACGCGCACCGGTGTTCTCGTCCGCGCCTTCCAAGAGGCCGGCTGGCACTGGGGCGGCAGGTGGCAGTCCTCGAAGGATTACCAGCACTTCTCGACAACCGGTCGGTAGACATGCAGACGCGCGAGGGGATCCCGGCGTTCGGGGCATTCGCGCTCATCAGTGCCCTCGGGTTCGACGAAGGCGGCTACGCGGCAACCGCCTGGGGCTGGAGCGGGGTCGTCGTGCTCGCTCTGCTCACCTGGCTTCTCGCGCGTGGCGCTCCGCGTCCGACGACAGCGGGCTTCGTGCTCGTCGCCGCCCTTGCCGGCTTCGCGGCGTGGACGGCCGCCTCCGTGCTCTGGTCGAGTCACATCGCGGCCTCGGTGCTCGAGGTCGAGCGATTGTTGCTCTATGTCGGGGCCGCCGGCGCTTTCGCCCTGGCGGGCTCGGGTCCCGCGCTCCTGGCCGGCGTGCTCGCAGCGTCGTCCCTCCTCTGCGGATTCGGGCTCACCCGTTGGCTGCTCGCGGAGCCAGAGGTGCCGCTCTCCGCCGATCCCGAAGCCGCGAACCGCTTGACCGAGCCCATCGGGTACGCGAATGGCGTGGCGGTCCTGGCCGCAATGGGCCTCTTGGTCGCCCTCGGCTTCGTCGCCCGAGCCGCCCGCCGGGAAGTCGCCGCCGTCGCCGCTGCCGCCGTTCCGCTCCTGGCGGCGACGCTCTACTTCACCTTCAGCCGAGGTGGCTGGCTCGCGCTCTTCATCGGCCTCGCGGTCGTGGTAGTCGTTGGCCCTGCCCGCCTCCAGCTCGCGGCCACGGCAATCGCACTCGCCCCGCTCGGAGCCGCAGCGCTCATCGCCGCAAGAACGCTGGACGGCGGAAAGCTTCTCGCGATGCTCATCGTCCTCTCCACCGTCGCGGCCACGGTCGCGTTCACGTTCCCCTCGCGGCTACCGACCGTGCCGCGGCAAGCACGGACCGCGTTCGCAGTCGCACTCGTTCTGGCTCCGGTGATCCTCGTCACACTGACCCTTGTCCGTCTCGGCGGCCCCCGTGGCGCATACGAGTCGTTCAAGGCGGCCCCCGCGCCGGTGCATGGAGGTGACGGCCGGATCCTGAGCGCGTCCGGGAGCAGCCGCGCGGACTACTGGGACGTCGCGTGGCGGAGCTTCGAAGCAGAACCGCTGCTCGGCACCGGGGGCGGCACGTTCGCCCGAACCTGGTTGCTCGACCGCCCGATCGCCCAGCCCGTGCGCGACGCGCACAGCCTCTACCTCGAGACACTCGCCGAGCTCGGGCCGATCGGGCTCATGCTGCTCCTGGCTGCACTTGCCGCGCCCCTGACCGGACGGCGTTCTCCCTGGACGCCTGCGGCGCTCGGTCCCTACGCCGTGTTCCTGGCTCACGCTGCGCAGGACTGGGACTGGGAGGTTCCGGCCGCGACGATTGCCGCGCTCGCCTGCGGCGCCGCGATGGTCGTCCCGCCGACGGGTCGGCGATTGCGTCGGGCGGTGGCGATCGTGCCGCTCGTCCTTTGCGCGCTCGCGATCGTCGCGTACGCCGGCAATCGAGTGCTCGCGGGAGCGCGGGCAGCCGCCGATCGCTCCGACTTTCCGTCCTCCGCCAAGCGGGCGCGCACGGCGAGCCGGCTCCAGCCGTGGTCGTCCGAGCCTTGGCGCCTCCGCGGCGAGGCCGAGCTCGCGATTGGGGCGGACGCCGCGGCCCGCCAGAGCTTCCGGCGAGGCCTCGATCTCGATCCGCACGACTGGGAGCTCTGGCTCGATCTCGGGCTGGCAAGCGAAGGACTGGCCCAGCAAACGGCCTGGGCCCGGGCGGCATCCCTCAATCCGTTGAGCCCGGAGCTAACGGAATTGGGGTTCAAAAGCCGATAGAGCCGGGTACAGTTACAGGCGACCCCCCGGCCGCACGGGCGGTACGACCGCAACTACGACCAGGAGGTTCCGAGGACCAATGAGAGGACGTCTCAAACGCGGCAGCACCTATGGTGTCGTCGCCGGGGTAGTGACCGCTTTCGCCGTCGCCGGGATGGGATCGGTCGGTGCTGCGGTTTCGCCCGCCAGCACGCCCGCTTCCGCCTCGCAGTACGAGCGCAAGGTGACCATCTGCCACCGTACGGGCTCCAAGAAGAACCCGTTCCACACGATCCGTGTCTCGCGAAACGCCGTCAAGGCGCACTTGCGGCACGGCGACGTAATCGGCCCGTGCTCCACGGCCGTCTTCACGATGTGCCACAAGACGAAGAACGGCAAGAAGACGATCAAGGCCAAGGGCGCACGGAAGGCGCAGCGCAACCTGAAGCGCGGCGACAGGCTCGGGAAGTGCAAGGCCAAGAAGCAGGGCAAGCCCGACAGGGGCAAGCAGCAGGGCAAAGGCAAAGGCAAGGAAAAGCCCAAAAAGGGCCCGAAGAAGTAACGGAGAGAGCCCCGCCGCGGCGGGGCTCTTTTCTTACAACTCCCGGACGGCGATCGTCACGCGGCTGATCGCGCAGAGCCTTCCCGCGTCGTCGGTCATCTCCACGTCCCAGATCCAGGTCGTGCGGCCCCGATGCCTCCGCCGGGCGATTGCGTGGATCGCTCCCTCCTCGATCGGCCGGAGGAAGCTCGAGTTGTTGGAGAGCCCGAGTCCGATCTTGCCGTCAGGGTTCACGCCGACGTTCGTCCCCACCGAGGCGAGCGCCTCCGCGATCGAGGCGTGCACGCCGCCGTGGACGAGGCCGACCGGCTGGAGAACGTGCTCGCGCACGGGCACCCGGCCTCGGACGACCTCGTCGGTCGCCTCATCGATCTCCAGGCCGTAGTGGCTGTCGAATGGAGAGGGCTCGCGGAAGTCCATCCCTCGAGAAGTGTGAAGCTTCCCGCTGCCGGGCGGGGAGCTAGCGGCACCGTTTCGAAGCAGGCGGAGAGGCCGCGCGAAGGCGACCTCTCCGCCTGCGGGGCCCTTACAGACGCACCTGGACGTTGCCCTGGACGTCCCACGGACCGAAGCGCGGGAGATTCGGGCTGTTGCAGAACGCCTCGTTTGCGGCTTCGTTGCCGAACCCGATCAGGCTCGACTGATCGGGCGTAACCTTTGCGCCCTCACCGTTGTCGAACACCTGGAACCAGGCGAACGTGCCTGGCGGCAGGGTCGGGTCGTTGCTCGTCCTGATCACTCCACCGATCTTGGCGCGGTTGCCGTCGTACACCTCCAGACAGGTGACGTCGACACCGAAGTTGAACGACTCGCCCTCGACGATCTGGTGGTACGTGAAATGGCCGGAGACGCTTCCGTCGGCGTACTTCCGGGCATTGAACGCGAGCGGCTGATTCTTGACCTCGACCCCGAAGGCGTTCGGGAGCGGGATCGTCCAGTAAATCCCGCCGCTGGCAGAGGCGATCACGCTGCTCCCGGCCGCCGTGGTAGCCGGAAGGACGAGCAGCAGGGCGATGATCGCGAGAATGGTGCGGGCACGCATGGGCTTCCCTCCTCTGAGTTGGAAGCCCAGGATCGGCGCTCGGAGTCGCCCTGTCTTGAACGCGCTAGCGGCTCTGGAACGCCCGGTACCGGCCCGGTGTCGTGCCCACGTAACGCCTGAAGAGCCGCGTGAAGTGACTCTGGTCCGCGAAGCCGGCCTTCGCAGCCACCTCGGCGAGCGGCCTGTCGCCGCGGGCGATTTCGGAAGCAGCCCACTCGACCCGGGCACGGCGTCCGTACTCGCCGACCGAGACGCCGTGACGGGCGCGGAAGCCACGCGCGAGCTGGATCGGACGAACACCCACCTCCTGCGCCAGTTCACTCAGCCCGATGTGGGTGCCGACCCGGCCTCGAAGCAGCTCCTCCGCGTCCGAGAGCCAGCCCGGGGCTCGCTCGGACGAAGGAGTCGCCTCGCGAGTAGCCGCAGCAACCAGCTCGAGCGCAATCCCCTCCACGGCCAGCGGCGCGGCGGCATCGGTTGCGCGGAGCTCTGAGGCGAGGCGCACGGCCATCCAGCCCAGACCGTGGCCGCGCAGCTCCTTGAGCTCTCCCAACGACTGCGCCATCGGGTTTGTGGCGTCCCGAATTTTCACGATCACGATGCGGGCGCCGGTTCGGCCGAACCTCGCGCCGTGCCTGGCTCCGGCCGGCATCGTCAGGGCGGAGCCCTTGGCGAAATGCACTCGCCGCCGGAACGACTTCTCCATCACTCCATGCGTGACGACCGCAAGGTAGGGCAGGTCGGGCTGGATCTCGGGCTGCACGTAGCGGGCAGGGAAGGCGAGCTCGGCGACCGTGAAGCCGTTCACGTCGGCGGAGCGCATTTCCACTCCCTGGTCGCGCGCCACGGTGGCGAAGCCGCTCTCCATGTCCAGTTGGACCGACTGTGCGGTGGCTGGTTAGTGCCGCGATTCGGCTTCTGCGAGCGCCTGCTGCGCTCGTCCCCGCGAGCCGGTGTAGCGCAAGGCCTCGACGCCGATCAGAATCCACAGGAGGAGGGCGAGGATCAGGAGGCTCAGAAGCGCCGGCAGTTCGACGGCGACAGGAATCAGGCCGAGCGCCACGCCCGCGCAAAGAAGCCGGTCGTAGCTGACCGTCCCGACGTTTCGCAAGCGGTGCGCGACGTGCGCAAGGACATAGAGCGCCGTGCCTCCGAGCATCGCAGTGGCCGCGACGACGTCCAGCTCGCCCCCGACGTCACCAATCGTCTTCTTCAGCCCGAGAGCGCCGAGGACGATGCCGGCGACCATCGGAAAGTGCAGATAGGAGTAGTCGTCGCGGGCAAGCTCATTGCGCTCGCGACCTGCCGGCAGCCTCACCAGGTCTCGCTCCGACAGGAGTGCGACCACGTCGAAGTACAGCCACCAGATCGCCGCGGCGACCACGATCCCGAGGGTGGCCGCGGCCACCACGCCCGCATCGACCTCGGCTCCCGCCCCGACACCGATCGCGACGATCGACTCGCCGAGGGCGATGATGATGATCAGCCCATGACGCTCGGCGAAATGGCCGGGGTGCTCGAGGCTCCAACCCCCGGAGCCGAAAAGGTACGGCCCGCCCATGTCAAGGAGAAGTGCGAGGGCCCAGAGAGCTCCCTGGACCCACCCGTCCATTCCCGACGCAGCAAAGAGCAAGGTGACTCCGACCGCCGTGCTCATCGAAAGCCCCACGACGGACTGGCGAAAGGCCGAGTTGCCCCGGCTCGCGAGGAAGAACAGCGCAATGTGCGCGCCCCGCACGATCGCGTAGGCACAGGCGAACAGCAGCGCGTCGTCGCCGAACGCGCCCGGAACGCACAGCGAGACGACGAGCAGCGCCGCCATTGCGGCGAACATGACGAGCCGGATGGCTCCCTCTTCCGGGTCGACGGCGCTCGTCAGCCAGGCGTAGCCGACCCACGACCACCAGAGGACGCCGAGGACGAGCAGGCCCTTCCCGAGCCCCGTCCACGTCGGCTCCGCCGCCATGAGCGCGGTGCACTGCGTGAGCGCGAGGACGAAGACGAGGTCGAAGAAGAGCTCGAGCGGCGTGACGCGCTCGGTCTGCCGAAGCGTGGTCGTGAGGCGTGGCGCGCGCGTCGGAGCGACGGTCACTCCGTGATCTTGGCGATTCCTGGTGCTGCAACGGCGCGGCCTAGCGCGCGCCGCGAGCCGCCGGCGCGCCGTCAGGTGTTGGAACGACGTTCGTCGAGCGGCAGCGCGCGTCCCGCCAGGGGCGACGAGTGGATGATCGACGTCGTCGTCTGGCCAAGGACGATGAAGCGGTCGAGGATGTCCTCGAGATCGTCCATCGACCGGAGATGCAGCTTCACGAAGTAACAGTCCTCTCCCGTGGTGCGATGGCAGTCGACGACCTCCGGAATCTCTCGTGCGAGCTCCGGGATCTTCTGGAGGTGGCGCGTCGTCGGCCTGACGCGCACGACCGCCGCAATCGGAAAGCCGATCGCCTTCGGATCGACCTCGGCGCGATAGCCCGTGATCACGCCCACGCGCTCCAGCCGCTGAACTCGATCGGCCACAGCCGGCGCCGAGAGGTTGATCCTCCGGCCCAGCTCGGCCATCGTGACCCGGGCGTCGGCCTGAAGCTCCTCGAGGAGTCGGAGGTCGATCGGGTCGAGTAGCTGGGTTTCGCTTGCCGCGATTGTGAAACTCCTTCACTTCGTAGGCGGATGCGCCAGAACTGCTTCGACTCAGTCTGGCAGACAGTGGCGGGCGAGGCGACGATTCAGCTGTGGATCGAGCCCCCACCTTCCCGGCGAATCGATTCTCCCGAATCGCGGCAAACGCACCTGCCGAAAGCTTCTTCGTCGGCAGCGCGGTCTTCCACTATCTCGGGCCGGCGTTCGCGGTTCTGCTCTTCGCCCGCATCGAGCCTCTCGGTGTGGCCTGGCTGCGAATCCTCACCGCTGCTGCAGTCTTCGCACTCTGGCGAAGGCCCTGGCGGATGCTGGCCGCGCTTGACGGATCCGGACGACGAACGGTCATCGCGATGGGTGTCGTCCTGGCGGTCATGAACGCCTGCTTCTACGTCTCCATCGATCGTCTGCCGCTCGGCACGGTCGCCGCGATCGAGTTTCTTCCGGTGATCGCGTTGGCCGCTGTCGGAATGCGCACGACGAGAAACGGTGTCGCCCTGGTCGCGGCGGTCGGGGGCGTGTACCTGCTCACCGACGTTCGCCTCGACGGCGAGCCGGTCGGTGTCGCTTTCGCCTTCGCCAACGCTGCGTTGTTCGCGCTCTACATCGTCCTTGCGCACCGCGTCGCCCAGAGCGGCCGCATGAGCGGGATCGACGGCCTCGGCGCGGCGATGCTCATCGCGATGCTCGCCATTACGCCGATCGGCGGCTGGGACGCGGCGCCTGCCCTGTTCGACCCCGTTGCGCTCGCCGCCGGCATCGGCGTCGGAATCACCTCGTCCGTCATCCCCTACGTCTGCGACCAGCTTGCGATGGCCAGGCTGAGCCGCGCCACCTACTCGTTGCTGGTCTCGCTGCTTCCGGCGACCGCGACGATCGTCGGCGTCGTCGTGCTCGCCCAGATCCCCTCGTCACTCGAGCTCGCCGGCGTCGCGCTCGTGATCGGCGCGGTGGCCGTGCACCGCGAAGGCGGGTCGCCCTAGACGGTCGCGGGTTGCCGCGCCTGCTCGGCGGCGGCCTTCACGCCCTCCCCGATGGTGGGAAACGTGTGGTGCGCGTGCGCGAGGTCCTCGACGGTTGCGCCCAGCTTGATCGCCACGGCAAGGCCCTGGACGATGTCGCTCGCGCCGGGCGCCACGACGTGGAGGCCGAGGACCCGCCGACTCGCACGGTCGAAGACGATCTTGTACAGACCGCGCTTCGCATCTGTGTACGAGGCCCGTTTCACGTGCTCGAGGGCATGCACCACGGTCTCGACCTCGTGTCCTTGCTCCTTCGCGCCCGCCTCCGTGAGGCCGACGCCGGCCAGTTCCGGGTCGGTGAAGATCGCAGTCGGCAGCACGGAGTAGTCGGCGGAAGCCGGGTCCCCGCCGAACATGTCGTCGATCGCGATCCGCGCCTGGTACTGCGCGACAGGGGTGAACTGCGCGTGGCCGTTGACGTCTCCTGCCGCCCAGATGCCCTGCACGTTGGTGCGCATCCGTCCGTCGACGGCGATGCCCGGCTTGGACGTCTCGATCCCGACCGTGTCGAGCGCCAGCTCCTCGATGTTCGGGGCCCGCCCGGAGGCCAGCAGGACCTTTTCGACGCGAAGCTCCTGCGGGTCGCCGTCGCTGTCATCCTGCGGGACGATCGTGGCTACGAGGGCTCCGTCGTCCTCTGCGATTCGCTTGACGAAGCTCCCGAGGATCACGGCAATGCCCTCGTCCTCCAGGGCGGCCTGAAGCTCGGCGGCGGCTTGCGGGTCGGAGCGCGGTGCGATCTGGTCGACTGCGTCGACGATCGTGACCTCTGACCCGAAGCGGGAGAACGCCTGGCCGAACTCGAGGCCGACGGCACCGGCCCCCACCACGAGCAGCGATTCGGGAACCTTCTCCAACTCGAGGGCGCTGACGTGATCGATCCAGTCAACGTCCTCGATGCCCTCGATCGGCGGAATTGCGGTGCGCGAGCCCGTTGCGATCAGGATCTTCTCGGCCCGTAGCTCGGCCCCCTCGACCCGGAGCGTCCGCGGATCGACGAAGGTCGCGGTCCCCGCGTAGGAGTCGTACCCGGCCTCCTCGAAATCCTCGAGCCACTTCGGTTGGGGCTTCCTAAGCGTCTCCTTCCGGGCCTTCACCTTCGCGAGGTTCGCCTTCGCAGGCCCCACCTCGACCCCGACCTTCGCCGCGAGCGTGTTGATCTGGTGGGTGAGCTCGGCGGCGACGAGGTACGCCTTCGTCGGCGTGCAGGCTACGTTCGGGCAACTACCACCCCAGAGCTCGCGCTCGATCAGCGCGACTCGCGCGTCGTACTCGGTCGCCGCCTTCTTGGCAGCCTCTCGGGCCGCAGAGCCGGCGCCGATCACGATCAGGTCGTACTCCTTCATGGGACCTCCTCGAGCTCGTGTCATCTCTGACAGTCGCAGAAGGGGCCTGGGCGTTACATGTAACGACGGCCCGGGCAGGAGCCGTTAAGCCGGCTCGGCCTCAGTTCGCGCGCCCACGCCGGCTTCCATCGCAGACAGCGAGCGCTCGGGTTGGTCGAGCGCGACGGCGGCCTGAATCAGGCCGAGGTGCGAGAAGGCCTGCGGGAAGTTGCCGATCAGCTCGCCCGAGTGCGGGTCGATCTCCTCGGCGAGGAGCCCGACGTCGTTGCAGAAGCCGATCAGCCGCTCGAAGAGCTTGCGGGCTCGCTCGGTCTCACCGGCCTCGGCGAGGCACTCGACGAGCCAGAAGGAGCAGATCGCGAAGGTCGCTTCTTCGCCCGAAAGGCCGTCGACCCCGTCCGCGACGTACCGGTAGACAAAACCGTCGGCGGACAACTCGTCGGCGATGCGCTCCGCGGTCGCCCGCGCCCGCGGGTCGTCGTGTCCGACGAATCCGACAATCGGGATCATCAGGTTGGAGGCGTCGAGCGCGCCGGAGCCGAACGACTGGACGAAGGACTGCGACTCGGCATCGACACCCTCGCGCTCGACCTGCTCGCGGATCTCGTCACGCCCGCCGCGCCAGCCTTCGACGTCGCCTTCTCGCCCGTCCAGCTCGACCAGCTTCACAAGCCTGTCGAGAGCCACCCAGGCCATGACTTTCGAGTAGACGAACTGCCTCGGCTCGCCGCGGATCTCCCAGATCCCCTGGTCAGGCTCGCGCCACTTCTCCAGCACGACGCCGCCGACGCGCGAGAGGAAGTCCCAGAAGATCTCGTCGATTTCGCCGCCGTGCTGCCGGTAGAGCCACGCAGTGTCGAGGAGCTCGCCGAACGTGTCGAGCTGGAACTGCTGTGCCGCGCCGTTCCCGATCCGAACCGGCCGCGAGCCGCGGTAGCCCTCGAGCCAGTCGAGCTCGACTTCGGGAAGCAGCCGCTCGCCGCCGACGCCATACATGATCTGGAGCTCCTCGGCTCGCCCGGCGGTGGTGCGCTTCAACCACGCCATGTAGGCATGCGCCTCGTCGGTGTACCCCGTTGCGAAGAGCGCGTTCAGCGTCAGAGCGCTGTCGCGGAGCCACGAGTAGCGGTAGTCCCAGTTGCGTTCGCCGCCGATCTCCTCCGGCAGAGACGTCGTCGCGGCGGCGACGATCGATCCGGTCGGCGCGTTCGTCAGCGCCTTCAACACGAGCGCGCTGCGCACGACCTGCTCGCGGTAGGGCCCGTCGTAGGTGCACCGATTGGCCCATGCAACCCAGGTCGAGGTCGTCTCCTCGAGCTTCGCGTGCACCTCCTCGCGCGTCAGTCGGTGAGGCTCGAGCTCGTGCGGGAGCTGGTAGGTCAACACGACGAACGCTTCCTCGTCCTTGCGCAGCATCCGGTTCCCCTCTGTCGCCGAGCGCTCGGCGTCGCCGAACGGCAGCTCGCTCTGAAGGACGAGCGCGTCCGCCCCGCCGTAGACGATCACGAGGTCGTCGGCGAGGGTTTCGAGGCGGGGGGTCGTCAGCCCGTAGTCGAATCGTGGGACGAGCTTCACTTTCACGGCGACCTCCCCCTCTGTGCAGCGAACGATCCGAATCAACTGATGGTCCGGGTGCGCCGAGTGCGCGTCCTCATCCGAGGACGGCGCGCGAAAGGTGAAGAAGTCGGTCAACACCAGGGTGCCGGTCGGCGTCTGAAAGGTCGTCTCGAGCACATTCGTCCCCGGGAGGTAGCGCCGCGTCGACTCGTAGTCGTCATCGAGTGGCGCGATCCGGAAGAAACCGGCCTTCGCCCAGTCGAGGATGCGCGCGAACACCGGCCGCGCCTCGAAGCGGTGGAACGTGCACCAGTCGATCGACCCGTCCTTCGAGACGAGCGCGCCCGAGTGGCAATCGGAGAGCAGTGCGTAGTCGGCGATCGGGGGATAGGTCTCGACGGTCATCTGGATCCGTTCACCTCCACGAACACCTTGATCGCATCCTCGTCCTCGGTCAGCGCGCGGATCATCTCCTCGTAGTTCTCGAGCCCGTCGATCGGAGTGGTCAAGAGCTGCTCGAGCCAGCCCGGGAAGATCGCCTGCGCCTTGATCAGATCGTCGATGCCGCTCCGGAAGTCGGCGGGCGAGGCATTCACCGTTCCGACCATGACCTTGTTGCCGAGCACGAAGCTCTGGTTGATGCGGTCGGACGGGATCTCGACCTTACGGTCGCCGCCGGTGATCGACGAGAGGACGAGAACGCCGTTCTTGCCGAGAACCTCCGCCGCCTCCCAGATGATCGGAGAGAAACCGGTGGCGTCCATGATCAGGTCGAACGGGCCGCGCTCTTCGCTGATCGCCGCGAGATCGTTGTCCTCGGTCGAGCAGTAGATGCCGCCGAGCTCGACGACGAGCTCGCTGTTTCGGTAGGGCGGCTTTCGCAGGGAGGCGACGGTGAGCTCGAGGCCGCGCAGGCGCGCCGCCATCGCCATCAGCAGGCCGATCGTCCCGGAACCGAGGATCAGCGCCTTGCGCGGCTCCCAGATCTTCAGCCGGCGCTGGATCTCGAACGCGTGGTTGATGCCTTTCTCGGCGACGGTCGTGGGCTCGAGCAAGACGCCGACTTCACGCAGCGTTTCAGGTAGTGCGAACACGAAGCTCGCGTCCTCCACGTAGTGCTCGGTCAGGTACCCGTGCAGGAGGCTGATCCCGCGCTCGTAGTAGACGTCGTCGGTCGTGAAGTCCTGGAGACCGATCTTCCCGTAGATCGACGAGCCGGGCCGGCGGACGCTCGCGACCACGTAGCCGCCCGGTCGGATCGCGTCGGGGACGTTCGGGCCGACCTCCTCGACGACGCCGAAGCCTTCGTGTCCGATGACCAGGTAGTCGTCGCCCTCCGGCGCCGCCCCGTACTCGGCCGCGTTGATCTCTTTGTCGGTGCCGTCGACGCCGACTCGAAGGACTCGGACGAGGACGCCGCGCCCGTCCGGGACCTGATCGACGGAGGGCTTCGGAACCTCCGCGAGGTGGATCGAGTCGGCCTTGCCTGGATGAACTGCAATTGCCTTCATGCCCACCCAGTCTCGGCCTGTCGGCACTCCGTTACAGTCGGCTCGTGGAGACGTTGTCGCGGCCCGACGACATCGAGGTCGTCCGGGCGCTCCGCGAGCGCGACGAAGCGGCCTTCACGATGCTGACGCGGGAGTACCACTCGTCGCTCCTCCGCGTCGCCCAGATCTACGTCTCGAGCCAGGCGGTCGCCGAGGAGGTCGTGCAGGAGACCTGGATCGGAGTTCTCAACGGGCTCGACCGCTTCGAGGGCCGCTCCTCGCTGAAGACGTGGATCTTCCGGATCCTCACGAATATCGCCAAGACGCGAGGCCAGCGCGAAGGGCGGACACTGCCTTTCTCGGCCCTGCAGCGGCCCGGCCTCGTGCCGGAGCCGGCCCTCGAGCCCGAACGTTTCCGCGCCCCGGAGGATCCCTCCTATCCCGGCCACTGGTCGTCGCCGCCGCAGGAGTGGAATGCTCCCGAGGAGCGTCTGCTCGGCGGCGAGGTCCGCGGCGTCGTGGAGCGGGCGATCGAGCAGCTCCCTCCGGCACAACGCGCGGTGATCAGCCTCCGCGACGTCGAAGGCTGGCCCGCCGAAGACGTGTGTAACGCAATGGGCGTAACCGAGACCAATCAACGAGTCCTCCTCCATCGCGCCCGGTCGAAGGTCCGGCGCGCGCTGGAGGACTACGTCTCGGAGGCCCAGTGACGTCGGTTGAACAACTCAGCTGTCAGGAGCTCGTCGAGCTCGTCACCGACTACCTCGAAGGCGCGTTGCCCGAGGATGAACGTCAGCGGTTCGAGGAGCATCTCGGCAGCTGTGCCGGCTGCCGGAAGTACTTCGACCAGATGAAAACGACCCTCCGGGTGACAGGCAAGCTCGCGCCGGCGTCGCTCAGCCCAGAGGCCGAAGAGGCGCTCGTCGACGCCTTCCGCAACTGGCGGAGCCCGTGAGCCCGCCGATCGTCTCCCGCGGATTCAGGGGTCGACGGCGCGACGACTCGCCTCCAGACCGGGTGCCCCCGGGGCAGTACGCGACCGACGACTTCCCCGTTCTCTCCGCCGGCCCGACGCCGCAGGTTCCCCTCGACGAGTGGGATTTCACGATCACCGGCGAGGTGGACGAGCTCCACCGCTTCACCTGGGAGGAGTTCCGGGCGCTGCCCAGCGAGACGATCACCGTCGACATCCACTGCGTCACGAAGTGGACGAAGCTCGACACGGCCTGGGAGGGCGTCCGGGTCGAGACGCTGCTCGAGAGCGTCGAGACCTCGGCCGAGTATGTCGTCGCCGTCTGTGACGGCGGTTACACGACGAACCTCCCGCTCGAAGACGTCGTCGACGGCAAGGCATGGGTCGCGTTCGGCTACGACGGAGAGCCGCTCGACCCGGAGCACGGCGGCCCGGCCCGCCTGCTCGTACCGCATCTCTACTTCTGGAAGAGCGCCAAGTGGGTCCGTGGCCTGCAGCTCGCCTCCACCGACGAGCCAGGTTTCTGGGAATCGAACGGCTACCACCTGTACGGAGACCCGTGGCGGGAACAGCGGTACACCGGCGACTGACCTGGCAGGTTGCCGAGGTCGTTGACGTCGTCCCGGAAACGGAGAGCGTGAAGACGCTCCGCCTGGACGTCCCGGAATGGGCGGGTCACCTTCCGGGCCAGCACGTCGACATTCGGCTAACGGCCGAGGACGGCTATCAGGCCGAGCGGAGCTACTCGATCGCTTCGGCGCCCGAGTCTGAGGCCGTGGAGCTGACCGTCGAGCACGTCGAGGACGGCGAGGTCTCGCCGTACCTGACCGGAGAGCTCCGGCAGGGCGATCGATTCGAGCTGCGCGGACCGGTGGGCGGCTACTTCGTCTGGGAGCCCTCGCGGGGCGGCCCCCTCTTGCTCGTCGCCGGCGGCTCCGGCGTCGTGCCGCTGATGGCAATGGTGCGGCACCGCGTCGCTGCCGGAGCCGAGATTACGACGACGCTCCTCTTCTCCTCACGCGGCTGGGACGACGTCATCTACCGCGACGAGCTGGAGGGGCTCGAGACGAACAGCCTCCGGGTCGTGCACACCCTGACCCGCTCGCACCCGGACGACTGGATCGGATACTCCCGCCGGGTCGACCCGGAAATGCTGCGCGAGCTCGGGCCGGCTCCGGAGGAACGGCCACAGGTGTACGTCTGCGGCCCAACGCCGTTCGTGGAGGCGGTCGCGAAGGCGCTCGTCGAGCTCGACCACGAGCCCGCAAGCATCCGCACGGAACGATTCGGCCCGACTGGAGGGTGAGATGGACGACATGAAGCTGGACGGAAACGCTGCCGCCGGGATCCTGCAGCAGATTTTCGCCGTTGAGGTCACCACCGCCTCGGGCACCTGCGACGGGTGCGGCGCCGTGGAGCCGGTCGGAGCCGTCTCCGTCTACGCCAGGGCGGCCGGAACCGTTCTCCGGTGTCCCCACTGCGAGGCCGTGCTGATGAAGGTGGTGACCGACGGCGAGCGCATCTGGGTCGATCTTCGCGGCCTGCGCGCGCTCGAGCTCAGCGTGTAGCTCGGGGATACGATCGGAGCATGCTCGAGATCGCATCCGACCTTCGCCGCTGGCTCTCACGCGGCGAGAAGATCGCCCTGGCGACTGTCGTCGCCACGAAACGGTCCGCTCCACGCCCGATCGGCGCCAAGCTAGGGGTGTCCGAGGGTGGCGAGCTGGCGGGCTCGGTGTCGGGCGGCTGCGTCGAGAACGAGGTCTTCGGCCTCGCCCAGGAGCGTCTCGGCGGCGGTCGGCCGGTGCTCGCGAACTACGGGATCTCGGACGAGCTCGGGCTCACGG
>Ga0136614_10001040_pt1 | contig 15653 bp, 19 predicted proteins | sample AntDrymUQ2792106_2_FD_106643 | JGI IMG/M metagenome (GOLD analysis project Ga0136614, IMG submission 106643) | Polar desert sand microbial communities from Dry Valleys, Antarctica - metaG UQ279 (21.06) | ecosystem: Environmental > Terrestrial > Soil > Desert | place: Antarctica: Dry Valley... | reverse complement strand
TCCCGGAGGAAGTCCCGGAGGAGCCGGCTCTGGAGCCCGAAGCAGACAAGAAGCCAAAGCTCAAGCCGCAGCCGCGCCCGATTCCCGGCACGGCCATGCAGCCGCCGCCCCCCGAGGGCGCTCCTTCCTAGGCTGTCCTCAGGCCGCTAGCGTCTCGACGTCGTAGGCGGCGATACGGGGATCTCGGGTCACGATCGTCAGACCCTCGAGCTGCGCCTGTGCAACGAGCAAGCGATCAAAGGGGTCCTTGTGTAAGAGCGGAAGCTCGCCGACGCGGAGCCCGTGCTCCATGGTCACCGGGAGCGGGGTGAATCGTTTTTCACGAAGTTGTTGCATGAGATCGACCGGAGCTCGCAGCTTCCCGACCGAGATCTTGACCCCGATCTCCCAGGCCGACGCAGCGCTCACGAGTACGGGTGTCCGTGCGCGTTCGATCGCTGTTCGTGTCCCAGCTTTGAGAAGTGACGGGTTCTCGAGCGCCCAGAGGAGAGCATGGGTATCGAGCAGGAGCCTCACTCGTCGTCTTCGCCGTAGAAGGCGGCGAGGAGATCGGGCGGTAGCTCGTCGAAGTCGTCGGCGATCCACACGCGACCTTCCCAGCCGCCAAGCTTCCGCGGCTCCAGATCCTCCTCGTAGGGCACGAGACGGGCCACCGGACGACCCGCGTTCGCGATCACGATCTCCTCGCCCGCCGACACGCGTTCGAGGAGTCGCGAGAGGTGCGTCTTCGCTTCGTGGATGTTCACCACGGACATGTCTCAATAAGACTAGACTAAGACTTAGTCATACTCCAGCATAACACGCTTCTCGACGACCTCACCAACGGGCCGCGCCTTTCGGTTTACAAGAGGAGAGACGAGCTAGCGGCTGCGGATGCCGAAGTCCGACGTGATCACGACCACGTCGTGACCGCCGAACTCGCCTGGCGCCTGGTTCACGGCGAGGGCGACGATTCCGATGTCGCGCCAGCTCGGCTCGAGCAGGATCTGCTTGTGGGCCGGGGACTCGAGCCAGACGCGGAGAGCCTCGTCCGGGCTCATCGCGACAGGCCCGTAGAGGAGGTTCTCCCCGACGCCCCAGCGCGAGAATCCACGCTGGCCGTAGAAGCGCGCGATGCGATCGGAGAAGGACGAGCCGTCCGGGGAGTCGTGGGTGAAGGCGCCACGCTTGACCTGGAGTCGTGTGTGCGCGAGCGCGGCGAGGCGGAGCGAGGGCGCCGGGCGGACCGGCGCGAGTCCGTGCTGCGCGCGAATTGCGTTGATTCCCTCGACGAGATGGAGCGCGATCCCGGCGTGGTGCTCGGAGCGCTCGGGCGCGGCTGCCGCGCCTGTGGCGGAGATCGCCATGGCCACTGCGAGAAGGATGACAACGCGTCGCTTCACTGACGCCTTAGATCGGTGCTGGCGCTCTACTCGACATCACCCCATCGAGGCATACGTCGGGCGAGTCTTCTCAGCCGGCGCGTGTCTCGGCGCGCCGGCCCGCTCGACGGGCGACCACGACGACGAGCAGCACCGCGCCTGCCGCGCCGGCGCCCAGCAGGTCGACCGCCAGACCGCCCGCCCGAACGCCGTCGGTGAGCACCAAGAGCAGCGACCCGACGAGCAGCGCTCCGAGGGCGAGCAGCGCGACGAAAGCTGCCCGACGGAAGCTCTCCCCGGCGTCCGCCTGCACCGAGCCTCGCTCCTCGAGCGACCAGTATCCGAGCTCGGCCGTCACGAGGAGACCCGCTGCGAAGAACGGCGAGGCGCCGTCGAGCGCGGGGTCGTCGAACGCGAGCTCCGCTCCGTACATGCCACCCAGCAAGAGGAGTGACACGGGAATGAGCGACGGCCAGCCGAGGACGAGCGCGCTCACGAGTGCGAGCAGGGCGACGGCCGCGACGCGGTAGCCGACCTCGACGAGCGCGTCTTCATTCGCCCGCGCGAGCGGCAGCGCGGCGAGCGCAACCGCGCACCCGAGGGCTCCGATCGCCGCGGCTACACGCGTGCCACTCTCGCGTAGCGCCTGTATGTCCTCACCTCCTCGAGCGCGGACTCGAGCGCGACGCCGTCGCCCCAGCGGGCGATGCCGATTCCGAGGCGTTCGAGGCGAGACCGCAGCACCTCCCGGTCGAGCAGCCACAGGCGATAGGCAAGACGCTCGAGCTCGCTCCGACCCGCCTGGACGAGTCCGATGGGGTCGATCTCCACGACCACCAGGTCGAAGCCCCGTGCGCGCAGGTTCTGCAGCGTCGTCGCGAAGCGAGGGTCGACGAGCGGCGTCAGCGCGATGACGAGGGCCTTGGGTGGCAGGATCCGAGCTGGGATCAGATCGACATCGCGCCAGACGTACGTCGGCGCGACGCCGGTCTCGAGGAGCGTTTCGATCAGGCGAAAGCGCTGAGACGACCCCATTCCCGGCGGAAGCCAGCGCAGCACTCCTCCGAAGGAGACGAGGCCGACGCGGTCTCTCCGCTCGAGGTAGCGGGTCGCGAGCATCGCGGACGCGCGCACCGCGTCGTCGAGCGTGCTCCGATTCTCGTCGCGCAGGTCCGCGAAGCTGTCGACGAAGAGCACGACGTCGGTGTTCCGCTCCGGATGCCGTTCGTTGACGACGAGGCCGGTTCGGCGGGCGGAAGCGCGCCAGTTGATCGAGCGCAAACGGTCACCCGGGACGTAGTCGCGGATGTCCGCGTATTCGATTCCGTCGCCTTTGACGCGCGCGACCGCGCTACCGGTGAAGGCCTGCGTCTCGGCCGCGTCCAGAACTCTGGTGAGCGTCTCCGAGAGCGGATAGGCCTTCAGCTCATGCGCTCGTTGAAGCCGGTCCTCCCAAACGACGAGTCGAAACGGGTCGCGGGCTCGCGCCTCGATCGTGCCCACCTCGTAGACGCCCCAGCGTGAGCACGAGAGCCGCACCGGGATCGTCTGCTCCTCTCCGGCGCGGAGCCGCAGGGCCATCGCATCGTTCCCCTCGATCTCGACGCCCTTCGGCAGCTCGAGGAGGAGCTCGAGCCTGTCGACGGACTCTTCGGATCGCACCACGATCTCCGCATCGACGTCTGCGCTCTCGACGGTGCGCTCCCCCGCCAGGGTGAACCGGAGGTCGAGACGTGGCTCTCGTGCGAGCTGCAACCCGATCGCCAAGACGAGCGCGAAGGGGGCAGCTGCGATGGCGAGCTCCGGGCGGCGGAGCCCGAGCGCGGCGACAAGCCCGATCGCCGCGAGGATCGCGTACCCCTCGAGACGCGGGCTGCTGCGGCGGGTCATTCTCGGTCAAGCATCGAAGAGATCCTCCGGCGGCGGCGTGGGCGCTGTCGCGAGGACATCCCGCACGACGTCCTCGGCGGAGATTCGCTGCACCCAGAGTTCTGGACGGAGGACGAGCCGATGCGAGAGCGCTGGGATCGCAACGGTCTTGACGTCGTCAGGCAGGACGAAATCGCGCCCCGCGAGGGCGGCCTTGCACCGTGCGAGCTTGAGCAGCGCAAGACTTCCGCGAGGGCTGGCGCCGACCGCCGAGCTCTCCGATCGCCGAGTGGCCGAGACGAGGTCGACGCAGTAGCCGCGGACGCTCTCGGCGACGTGCACCTGCTCGATCGCCTGCTGCATCTCGAGGAGCGTCTCGCGGTCGACGACCGGCCGGAGCTCGAGCTCGTCGCTACCTCGATCGATCCGCCGCCCGAGCACCTCCATCTCGTCCTCCCGAGCCGGGTAGCCGAAGGCCGTTCTGAGGAGAAAGCGATCGAGCTGCGCCTCGGGAAGCGGATAGGTGCCCTCGTACTCGATCGGATTCTGAGTCGCGATGACCAGAAACGGCGGCTCGAGGACGTGCGTCTCGCCTTCGATCGTGACCTGGCGCTCCTGCATCGCCTCGAGCAGCGCTGCCTGCGTCTTCGGCGGGGCGCGGTTGATCTCGTCGGCGAGGAGGAGGTTGGTGAAGATCGGCCCGGGCCGAAACTCGAAGTCGACGTCGCGCTGGTTCCAGATCGACGAGCCCGTCACGTCGGAGGGCATCAGATCGGGCGTGAACTGGATGCGGGTGAACCGCATGCTCAGCACCTGCGCGAACGACCGTGCGGCCAGGGTCTTCGCGAGGCCGGGGTAGTCCTCGAGGAGCACATGACCGTCCGCGAGAAAGCCGGTGAGCACGAGCTCGAGCGGGTCGCGCTTCCCGACGACCGCGCGCTCGACCTCGTCGAGGATCTGACCGGAGAGCTCGTGGACGCGTGCGAGCTCCACGGGCTAGCGCGATGCCTCGGGACGATCGACCAGCTCGGCCCCGGTCGTCGGTGGAGCATGGAGGGCGAGGCGAGCCTCGCCCCTACGCGTGGACATTAGATCCGCTCCAGAGACGTGACCACGCGGCCGAGCGCGTCCGGCTCCAGTCCGCGGGCGAGGCGATCCTCGGGCGGGAGGCGATCGCCGCGCACGAGTTCCCAGGTCTCCTCGCCGAGCACCTCACGTGCCTTCTCGGCGTCGCCGTCGAGCGAGACGCGCCGCCGTGCCATGAGCAGCTCTTCCGCGAGCGCCCGGAGACGCGGCCGCAGCTGGTGGTGGAGGTCGAACGAGCCCGCGGAGCCAAGAGCGACCTCCTGCTCGAGCCGGGCGAGAACCACCGGTGCATCCCGGCGGGTCGCCGAGCGCTGCTTCGCCGGCATCCGCAGCGCCGCTGCGCGGGGATAGGCCCGACGCAAGAGCGCAACCATGAGGGCGAGTGCAACCGCTGCGACGACGAGCGCGTATATGCGGATCGCGATCTCGCGTCTACCCGGGAGAAACGCGAGGATGGCGAGAAGGACGAACGTGGGGAAAAGGAGCGCTCGTGTGGCGCGCCAGAGATCGCTCCTCACGGCGTGGCCGCCCGCTCCGCGAGCACCCGCAGCTGCTCTTCCGTTCGTAGGCGCGCCGCCGCGCGGAACTCGTCCCGGATCTGCGCGAGAGCCGCGATCGCCTCCTCCTTCATCGTCTCGTCCACGTCGTGGTGCGAGAACTTTGCCCAAGCGAAGAGCTTTGAGAGTCGCCTTACGAGCCGGCTGTCTACCTCGAGCTGTCCGAGGATCCTGCTGACGTGCTCCTCGGTGGTCTCCTGCCGGAGCCGCGCGAGGCCGGAGGTGGCGAAGGTCCTTTCGAGACGAGCGTAGGCTGCGATCACGGCGCGGCGAGAATCGGGCTCCGCGCGAAGGTCGTCCAGTGACTCATCGAGCACGTCAGCGACGTCTCCGGCCAGGCGGCTCTGGCCGGGATCGAACGCTCGCGCGCGTCGCTGTCGAGCGACGACGTATGCGCCGATCGCGATCGCAACGAGGCCGACCACCACCAAGAGCGGGATCCAGGCGAGCTCTGCCTCGTAGGCCCCACTCGGGTCGGGCCGTTCCGGTCTCGGCTCGAGGAGCTCCGGCTGCAAGATGGCGTCTTCCTCCTCGTTGGGAACGATGCCCAGGCGGCGGGGCCTGAGGTACCAGGCGATTGCGAACGCGGCCGCGAGGATGATGAACGACACCAGCATCCCGCTCCGTCGGTACTTCCCGGACGCGATCTCCTCGGCGATCGCTCGCCGCTGCATCAGCCCGTAGACGAGGAGCGCCGCCGCGGGCACGAGCGCAAGGAGCGCGAAGGTGAAGAACGTGTCGAGGACGATCTCTGATGGCCGCCGCGTCTCGTCTGAGCCGCGCTCCGTCGACCCGGTGGCTGCGACCGCGACGAGGCCGAGAAGCGCGAGCACGACGATCCCCGGAAGCAGGGCTCGCGCAGAGCTACCGCGCACGAGACTCGTTCTCTATGCGCTGGCCGGCGAAGCTGCCGGCGGCGTCGCTGCCTTGCTCTCCCAGTAGCGGTTCAGGGCGCCCTGAACCTTCACGAACCAGACGATCGCCGGGATGATGAGGATGAAACCGGGGAAGAGCCAGAGGCCGGTCCAGCCGGTGACCGGTGACGCACGCCCGTCGCGTTGATACATCCGCCCGATCTCCGAGGGGATCACGAAGGCGTTGACCGGCCAGATGAGGATGTAGATGACGAGCCCGAGGACGCCCCCGACGCCATCGCCCGTGTGCTGCCTGATCTCCTCGTGGGTCTTGTAGACCCAGTACAGGCCGTAGAGGCCGAAGGTGACGACGAAGAGCAGGATCCCGAAGCCGATGCCGCGGGCCTGGCCGAGCTCCCCGCTGGTGGAGGGCATGACGCTCATGGACGTGGATCCTGCACTCTTCGCCGGACCCATGCGGCGATACGCTCTGCCACGTGAGCTCCCCGGCGCGACCGATCGAGGAGCGCTGGGCGCGACCTGCGGTCATGGGCGTGGTGAACGTCACGCCGGACAGTTTCTCCGACGGAGGACGTTTCTCGTCACCGGCCGCAGCGATCGCCCATGCGCGACGTCTCTTCGCGGAGGGGGCCGCTCTCGTCGACGTGGGCGGTGAGTCGACGCGGCCGGGCGCCGAGCCAGTCGACGTCGAGGAAGAGATCGCGCGCGTGCTGCCCGTGCTCGAGGGGCTGGACGGCGTCCCCGTCTCCGTGGACACGTCGAAGGCCGAGGTCGCGCGGCGCGCGCTCGAGCTCGGCGCCGAGCTGGTGAACGACGTCACAGCGCTCCGCCGCGACCCCGAGCTGGCGGCTGTCGTGGCGGAAAGCGGCGCGTATGTCTGCCTGATGCACATGCGTGGAGAGCCGCGGACGATGCAGAAGGCTCCCCAGTACGACGACGTCGTGGCCGAAGTGTTCGCGTTCCTCGAGGAGCGAGTCGCGTTCGCGATCGGTTGTGGGATCGACGAGCGGCGGATCTGTGTCGATCCCGGCATCGGATTCGGCAAGACACCCGACCAAAATCTCGAGCTCGTTCGCCGTCTCGACACGATTGCGGCGCTCGGACGCCCCGTGGTTGTGGGGCTCTCTCGCAAGAGCACGCTCGGGACGGTGCTCGGCGATCCGGGAGCGACCCAGGGGACGACGGCCGCATCGGTGGGTGGAGCGGTGGCAGCATTCCAGCGGGGGGCATGGATGCTCCGCGCGCACGACGTCCGTGAGACCGTGGAGGCGTTGGCGGTTGCAGCTGCGGTAGAACGGGGAAAGGTGAGTGCATGACCATCGAGCTGAAGAGCCTCGTCGTATTCGGACACCATGGCTATCTGGAGGAGGAACGGCGGCTCGGCCAGCGCTTCCTCGTGGATCTCTGGGTCGATGTCGATGACGATGCGGCGTCGAGCGACGACATCGACGAGACCGTCGACTACCGATACCTCGCAGGTCTTGTGCGCGACGTGTTCGCAGGCCCGGAGCGCCTGTTGCTGGAGGGGCTGGCGGGAGCGGTCGTGGACGGCATCCTGGATCGCTTCGCAGCGGTCGAGCGGGTTCGCGTGCGGGTGCGAAAGCCGGACGTCGTGCTCGATCCGCCGGTCGAGCACGCCGCGGTGATTGTCGAACGGGCCCGCTCGTAGTGGTCGCTCCGGGAGGTACGGCGCCGCTTGTCCGGCTGCAAACGCTTCGCATCGCGTCGTCCTCAGTCGCCCCGATATCTACGGATATCGAGGCTCCCTGCGTCCTAGCGCTGCTCGGTTTTCGCGCGGCCAATCAGCACCGTACCTCCCGGAGAGACCGCTAGTTGCCGCGCGCGTACGTCGGTCTGGGGGCCAATCTCGGCCCGCGGGAGGTGACGCTGCTGCGCGCAGTAGATCTCCTCGCCGGCGAGCCCGGAATCGAGGTTCTCGCGGTGTCTCAGCTGCGCGAGACGGACCCGATCGGAGATACCGATCAACCCGAGTTCTTGAACGGCGCCGTCTCCGTGGAGACCACGCTCGCGCCCCGCGAGCTCTTGGACGCGCTGCTCCGGGTCGAGCGCGAGCTTGGACGCGTGCGCGACGGGACGCAGTGGGGTCCGCGGACGATCGACCTCGATCTGCTCGTGTACGGGGACGAGATCGTCGACGAGCCGGGGCTGCGCGTGCCCCACCCGAGGCTCCACGAGCGCCGCTTCGCCTTGGAGCCGCTCGTCGAGCTGGAGCCGGAGCTCACGATCCCGGGCCTCGGGCCCGTTTCTGAGCTGCTGGAAAAGCTCGTGTGAGCGCGACCGAGTCGCGGCCGCGAAGCGGACTTGCGCCAACTGTCTAGACTGACCGCGATGTCCCACCTCGACGAGCTCGATGAGTTCGAGGCTGAGCTCGAGATCTCGCTGAAACGCGAGTACTCCGCGGTCTTCGGCCTCTTTCGCTACTGCGTTCTCACCCAGGACGCGACGTATCTCTGCAATCAGCTCGACGTCGAGTCCCTGCCCCAGGCGAGCTATCCGTTCTTCCACGTGCGGATGGAGGACGTGTGGGTGTGGGACAAGAACCGGCCGACGCGGATCATCCCGCGCGCCGAGGTCTACACCTCCGGCGATGTGACGATCGAGGAGCTCAGGGGCGAGGGCGAGGAGCCGGGGCTGAGCGCGGAGGCGCTCGCAGAGCGGATCGGCCAACAGTTCCAGGGTGACGACGAGCCCTCGTAGCTGAGAAGCCTGGCCACCTCGCGCTCGGCGAGTCTCGCGTCGTGGCGCCGACGCTTTGCTTCACTAGCGCGGTGCTCCTCGCCGTCGACGTCGGTAACACCCAGACCGCTCTCGGTCTGTACTCGGGCGGCGAGCTCGAGGACAACTGGCGCATCGCGACCGAGCGGTCGACGACGGCCGACGAGCTGGGCGTTCTCCTCGGGGGGCTGCTCGATTTCGATGGCGTCGAAGGCATCTGCCTCGCCTCGACCGTTCCGGTGCTCATTCGCGAATGGGAGGCGCTCGCCGGCAAGTGGGCACGTGCCCCGCTTCTCGTCGTCGGCCCGGGAGTGAAGACCGGCATTCCCATCCGCTACGACGATCCGCGCGAGGTCGGCCCAGATCGCATCGTGAACGCGGTCGCGGCCAAGGAGCGTTACGGGGCGCCTGTCATCGTGGTCGACTTCGGCACCTCGACCAACTTCGACGTCGTCTCGCCTGACGGCGACTACGTCGGCGGAGTGCTGGCGCCGGGAATCGAGACCTCGATGGAAGCGCTCTTCGCCCGTGCGGCCCGGCTCGTGAAGGTCGACTATGCGGCGCCCGCGACCGTGATCGGCAAGACCACGGTGGGCGGGCTCCAGTCCGGGCTCGTGTACGGCTTCGCGGGGCAGGTGGACGGGATCGTCGGTCGCATACGTGAGGAGCTCGGGGCAGAGGCTCCGACGATCGCCACCGGCGGGCTGGCAGACCTCGTGGCGCCGCATTCGCAGACGATCGAGCGCGTCGACGCGTTCTTGACGCTCGACGGGCTGCGCATGCTCTGGGAACTGAACGCGTGATCGTCGATTCCGGGACGCTGCTGGTCTTCGCGCTCGCCTCGGCGGCGCTCATCGCCGTGCCCGGCCCGGCGGTTGTCTACATCGTGACGAGGAGCATTCATCAGGGGCGGCGCGCCGGCGTCGCGTCGGTGCTCGGAATCGAGGTGGGCGCGCTCCTGCACGTGGCCGCGGCGGCTGTGGGGCTCTCGGCAGTGCTCGCGTCGTCGGCCATCGCGTTCTCCGTCGTCAAGTACGCGGGCGCCGCGTATCTGATCGGGCTCGGGCTCTGGACGCTCTTCGCCGGCCACGCCGAGGCGGACACCACGACTGCCACCGCGATTCGCCTTCGACGAGTCTTCGCCCAGGGCGTCCTCGTCAACGCGTTCAATCCGAAGGTCGCGCTCTTCTTCCTCGCCTTCCTCCCGCAGTTCATCGACCCGGACGCCGCGCACCCTGTGCTCCAGATCGGGCTTCTCGGTCTCGTCTTCGTCGCCATCGCCCTCGTGCTCGACCTCGGCTGGGCGCTGACTGCCGATGCCGCCGGCGTCGTGTTGCGTCGCTCCCGCCGGTTTCTGCGTGTCCAGCGCTACGTGTCGGGCGGCGTCTACGTCGCGCTAGGCGTTGCCACCGCCTTCGCCGGCAGGTCTCGATCGTAAGGCGAGGCTTGTCTCGCCCTCGCCGACCCTCACCCGCCGCCGTAAACGGAGATCGGCAGCTCGAGCGTGACCTCGTCTCCCGATGGGATCTCTGCTTCCAGTCGTTCCAGGATCTCGAGCGCTCCCGGCGCCGCCGCGAGCAGACGCCGCTCGACCTCTTCCGTCGATTGCAGCTGGACGAGCTCCTGCTTGAACGGCTTCGGAAATCGTCCCTGGCCGAGGTACCACCCGTAGAACTTCTTCAAGAAGCTGGAGGCGCGGCGCTCTCCGAGCTCTCGCACCGTCTCACGTATGAAGAGCACGAGCTCGGCGGCCACCTCTTCACGCGACGGCGCGCTCCACTCGCCGTCGACGATCTCCCCGAGCGCCCAGGGGTTGCCCTGCGCGCCTCGACCGACCATGACCGCCTCGGCGCCGGTGGTGGCGAGCACTGCCTGGGCGCGAGCTCGAGAGGTCACATCTCCCGAGGCGACGACGGGGACGTCGACAAGAGAGACGAGCTCGGCCGTCAGCGCGTGGTCAGCTTCGCCCGTGTACATCTGCTGCGCGGAGCGAGGGTGGAGTGTCAGCGCGGCCGCCCCTGCCTCGACGAGCTTCGGCCCGAGCTCGAGACAGGCACGTGAGTCGTTCTGGAGGCCGCGCCTCAGCTTCACGGTCACCGGGACGTCGACGGCTTCGGCCACCGACTCGACGATGCCGCAGGCCAGATCGGGCTCCTCGAGGAGCGTCGCTCCCGCACCGGTGCGCGTCACCTTCCTGACGGGGCAGCCGAAGTTCAGGTCGACGATGTCCGCGCCCACGGCCTCGACCATCTTTGCCGCGTTCGCGAGGGTGCGCGGCTCCGAGCCGAAGAGCTGAATCGCAAGCGGATGCTCGTCCGCAGCCACCCGCAGGTACCCGAGCGTCCGCTCGTTGCGATGCTCGATCCCGGCGCAGCTGACCATCTCCGAGCACACGAGACCGGCTCCGTAGCGGCGGCCTTGCCGTCGGAACGCCTGCACGCTGACGCCCGCCATCGGCGCGAGAACCAGTCGCGTCGGGATCTCGACGGACCCGATTTGCCAGGGTGCGCGAAGGTCGATCATCGGTCGCATCGTAGAAGCTAGAAGGCGGTACTCCGGACGCATTCGAAGAATCGGACGCGCGACCAGGATCCGCGCAAGCGGATTCTGGTCTTGCGCACCGGCGGTCTTGCGCAACGTCGATGCTTGCGCACAAAGCGTCGCCGCAGCTACCATTCCGGGCCGTTTGACGGGGCCGGCGCGGTCTCGCCGCCTATCTCGGAGGGCATTTCTTGAAGGATGTGATCCTCACTCCTGAGGGCTACAAGCAGCTGAAGAGCGAGCTCGAGCGGCTGCGGACGGAGAAACGGCGCGAGATCGCGGAGCGCATCGCCGCCGCGCGCGCGTTCGGCGAGATCGCGGAGAACGCCGAGTACGACGACGCCAAGAACGAGCAGATGATGCTCGAGCATCGCATCGCTCAGCTCGAGGAGCGGTTCGCGAACGCACGGGTTATCAACCCGAAGGACATCGACACGAGCGTCGTCTCCGTCGGATCGGTCGTGCGGCTTCGAGACGTCGACGCCAAGGAGACGACGGAGTACTTCATCGTCGGCTCGGCCGAGGCGAACCCGGCCGAGCGCAAGCTCTCGAACGAGTCCCCGGTTGGCAAGGCGATCATGGGCCGGAAGAAGGGCGAGACCGTCGAGGTCGCGACGCCGCGCGGCTCCAAGCTCAAGTTCAAGATCATGGAGATCAAGGCCGCGTAGCCCGACGGTTCCGTCGCCGGCGCACGGACCAACCCGGATTGAGCTTTACACTCGGTGCGCGATGACGCCGCCGAAACGCTTCCCCGACCGGGACGAGATCGCGGCGGTTCGCGAGGAGGCCGCGGCGCTCGATCCGGACTCGGAGTCGCCGGAGAAGCGGCGACTTGCGGGCCGCGTGATGGCCAAGCGCGGCCATGGGAAGCTCAGCTTCCTCGATCTCGTCGACCGGTCCGGGCGCATCCAGCTCCTGTGTGACGAAAGCCGCACCGGTCCGATCGAGGTCAGCCTCGGGGACGTCGTCGGCGCGGTCGGATCTCCCGCCAACTCGCGCAGAGGCGAGCCCTCGCTCGCCGTGGACGAGCTCACGGCGTTGTCGAAGAACCGCAGTCCCTTGCCGGACACGTTCTATGGAGTCACCGACCAGGAGACGCGCTACCGCAAGCGCTATCTCGACCTGCTGATGAACGAGGACTCGCGGGAGCTCTTCTTGCTCCGCTCGCGCGTCGTCTCGGCGATCCGGCGGTACCTGGACGAAGACGGCTTCGTCGAGGTCGAGACGCCGATCCTGCAGCCGCGCTACGGCGGCGCCTTCGCGCATCCGTTCGTGACGCGCTCGCAGGAGCTCGACTCGGACCTGTACCTACGGATCGCGACCGAGCTCTACCTCAAGCGGCTCATCGTCGGGGGGCTCGAGCGCGTCTACGAGATCGGGAAGGACTTCCGTAACGAGAGCGTGTCTTACAAACACCAGCCCGAGTTCACGATGCTCGAGTGGTACGAGGCCTACGCGGACTACGAGGACACGATGGCGCGCATCGAGACGCTCGTCGAGCACGTGGCGCAGGAGGTGCTGGGCACGACGACGGCCAGCTTCAAAGGACTGGAAATCACTCTCCAGAAGCCTTGGCGTCGAATTCGCTTTGTGGACGCCCTCGAGGAGCTCGAGCTGTGGACCCGCGACGCCGACGAGCTACGCGCCTGGCTCGGGGAGCGAGGAGTGGACACCAAGGCGGACAAGGACTGGCCACAGCTCGTAGATCACGCGTTCAGCCACTTCGTCGAGCCGGGGCTCGTCCAGCCGACGATCGTCCATGACTACCCGATCGAGCTCTCGCCGTTCGCGCGCCTAACGGACGGCGATGACACGCTGACCGAGCGCTTCGAGTACTTTGCCGGCGGGATGGAGCTCGGGAACGCGTTCACCGAGATCAACGACGCCGAGGAGCAGCGCCAGCGCTTCGAGGCGCAGTCGGAGCACGTGGAGGGGGAACGCGGCGATCCCGACTATGTCGAGGCGCTTTCGTACGGGATGCCGCCGACCGGCGGACTCGGCCTGGGGATCGACCGGCTGACGATGCTGCTCTCCGGCCGGGACACGATCCGCGATGTGATCTTGTTTCCGGTGCTACGCGAGAGCGGCTGACTCAGACCGCAGCCTTCGCCCTGCCTCGCTCGAAGGCGATCACGTCCGCGAGGATCTCGTCGAGCGTTCGCGTGGGCGCCCAGCCGATCGCGTTGGCGATCTTCTCGATCGACGGCTCGCGATGAAGAACGTCTTCGACTCCAAGACCATAGACCTCGTTGTGTGGAACGAACTCGAGCTCCGAGCTCGAGCTCGTTAGGCTGAGCACCCGCTGCGCAAGATCGAGGATGCTCACTCTCTCGGCGGAGCCGATGTTGAAGATCTCGCCGGAGATCTCGCTGCTTTCCATCAGACCTCGGACCGCACGGATGTTGTCGTAGACATGGCAGAACGATCTGGTTTGGGTCCCGTCGCCATGCACCTCGAGCGGGTCTCCCGTGAGAGCGCGCCTGACGAAGCGCGGGATCACCATGCCGTATTGCCCCTGTTGGCGGGGGCCGACGGTGTTGAAGAAGCGCGCGACAACGCAGTCGAGACCGCGTTCCTGGTGAAAGGCGAGCGCCAGGAACTCGTCGATGGCCTTCGAGTCCGCGTAGAGCCATCGGCGTTCGGACACGGGGCCGTACACCCGTCGGTCATCTTCGCGAAGCGGGCGCTCCTCGCGGTGGTCGCCGTACACCTCGGAGCTGGACGCGATCAGAACGCGCTTGCCGAACTTGGTGCAGTACTCGAGGACGGTCTCGGTTCCCTGTATGTTCGTGACGATCGTGTGAACGGGTTGCTCGACGATCAGCCGGACCCCCACAGCCGCGGCAAGGTGGTACACGACGTCGCACTTGTGAACGAGCTCGCTCACCACCGCCGGCGCGAGCACCGACTCCACGACCAGGTGGAACTCGGGCCGCTCGGTCAGATGGGCGAGGTTCTCGGTCGAGCCAGTCGAGACGTCGTCGAGCGCCCACACCTCCCATCCTTCGTCGAGCAACAATTCCGAGAGATGCGAGCCGATGAAACCGGCGCCTCCTGTGACTAAAGCCTTGCCGCTCACCGGTCGAGAAGGGTAGCGGGCTCAGCGGGCGAATCCCGATCCTGACCCAGAGGCAGTCGGCTACCATCAGGCCTCACCTTCGACCCGGAGCGCGGCGAACCCCGGCGGCTCCGGATAACGAACAAAAGGGGAAAGGAGGGTCGAAGGTTGTTCGAGCGATTCACCGAACGAGCAAGACAGGTCGTGGTTCTCGCGCAGGACGAGGCGCGGGCTCTCAAGCACAACTACATCGGCACCGAGCACATCCTTCTGGGGCTGCTCCGCGAGGAAGAGGGCCTCGCCGCTCGTGTCCTCGAGTCGCTCGATATCACCGTGGAGGAGGTTCGCGCCCAGGTGGCGCGCATCGTCGGTCAGGGCGACGAGGTCACCACGGGTCAGATCCCCTTTACGCCGCGCGCCAAGAAGGTGCTCGAGCTGGCGCTGCGCGAGGCCTTGTCCCTGGGCCACAACTACATCGGCACCGAGCACATCCTGCTCGGGCTCGTGCGCGAGAACGAAGGCGTTGCGGCGCGCATCCTGCTCGACTTCGACGCAGACGCCGAGAAGATTCGCAACGAGATCATCCGCATGCTCTCCGGTCCGGGCCGTCGTCAGGCCGGGGCGGGCGCGCCTCCGGGCGAGAAGACAAAGAGCTCGAAGCTCCTCGACCAGTTCGGCCGCAACTTCACCAAGCAGGCCATCGAGGGCAAGCTCGACCCGGTCGTCGGTCGCCAGACCGAGATCGAGCGGATCATGCAGATCCTGTCGCGCCGGCAGAAGAACAACCCGGTCTTGATCGGTGAGCCGGGTGTCGGCAAGACCGCCGTCGTCGAGGGTCTGGCGCAGCGGATCGCCGCCGGCCAGGTGCCGGAGCTCTTGAAGGGCAAGCAGATCTACTCGCTAGACCTCGCCGCGCTCGTCGCCGGCTCGAAGTACCGCGGGGAGTTCGAGGAGCGCCTGAAGAAGGTCATGAAGGAGATCTCTCAGCGCGGCGACATCATCCTCTTCATCGACGAGCTCCATAACCTCGTCGGCGCCGGCGCAGCGGAGGGAGCGATCGACGCGGCGTCGATCTTGAAGCCCGCGCTTGCCCGCGGAGAGCTGCAGACGATCGGCGCGACCACACTCGACGAGTACCGCAAGTACCTCGAGCGCGACGCCGCCCTCGAGCGTCGCTTCCAGCAGGTTCGGGTCAACGAGCCCACGATCGACGAGACGGTGCTGATCCTGCGCGGCCTCCGCGACCGCTACGAGGCGCACCACCGCTGCAAGATCTCCGACGACGCGCTGTCGGCTGCGGCCCAGCTGGCCGAGCGCTACATCCAGGACCGCTATCTCCCGGACAAGGCGATCGACCTGATCGACGAGGCGGGGTCCCGCGTGCGCATCGCCACGATGTCAGCGCCACCACGCTATCGCGAGCTCGAGGAGGAGATCGAGAAGGTGCGCGCCGACAAGGAGGGCGCGATCGAGGCGCAGGAGTTCGAGAAGGCGGCCCAGCTCCGCGACAAGGAGCGGAAGCTGACGCAGAAGAAGAAGGAGCTCGAGGACGACTGGCGGAACCAGGCGG
>Ga0136614_10001039_pt1 | contig 15667 bp, 13 predicted proteins | sample AntDrymUQ2792106_2_FD_106643 | JGI IMG/M metagenome (GOLD analysis project Ga0136614, IMG submission 106643) | Polar desert sand microbial communities from Dry Valleys, Antarctica - metaG UQ279 (21.06) | ecosystem: Environmental > Terrestrial > Soil > Desert | place: Antarctica: Dry Valley... | reverse complement strand
CCACCACCGCGCGCGCGGCGATGTTCCCCTCGAGGTCGCCCCCGGCTCCGACTGTCACCGTTTTCTCCACGCGGATCTTCCCCTCGAACCGGCCGTTGACCAGGATGTCCTCGTCGCCGGACAGGTCGCCGACGAAGTGCGCGCCGGGCCCGAGCACCGTCGTCGGGACGCTCTCCGGCGCCGCGGCTGCGGGCGGCGAGGCGCGGTTCGGCTCGGTCTTTCCGAAAACGGACACGGCTTCCTCCAGGGTCGCAAAAGTATATCCGGCGGGTCGCGCCGCGTGTCCGACGTCCGGCGAGCCGCCTTTCCGCTTGACCGCGCTCCTGATTCCGGACTATGTAGCCCTGTGGGCAGTCCTCCCTCCGAGAACTTTCTCCCTTCGATCGCGCGGCTTTTGCACGAGGCTGGCGCGGCGCGCGCTCCCGCCGTCGACACGGATGCGCTCGCGCGACAGCCCGTCTTCGCGACGAACCGGTGGCGAGAGTCGATCGCGGAGTTCCTCCGCTGGTCGGGCACGACGCTCACGCCCTCGGGCGAGGCGTCGGTGTACGACCTGGTCCTCGGACACGGCCGCGTCGGCGCGGCCGCGCTCTACAACGCGTTCCGGGAGTATCTCGTGGACCGCGGAGGCGCGCTCGAGCCGGCGCGCGCCAAGCTCGAGGCCGTGCGCAACATTCCCAGCATGGCGGCCCACTGGCTCCACCTGATCGACTGGGACCTCGATGACGCGGCCCGCCTCGAGCCCGCAGACCTCCGCGAGCGAGGCACCGCGGTCGTCCGCCTGCCGATCGAGCTGTCCGAACGGGTCAAGAAGGTCGCCGCGAGGGATCCGGCCCGGTCCTCCGCCGCGGACATCGTGGAGCAGGCCCTCGAAGAGAAGCTCGGCGAAATGGAGTCGGAGAACGGGGGGCCGTCGCGACCCAAGACGGGCAACGGACCCGTGCCCTCGTTCTCGATGGGACGGGTGATCCGGGACCTGTGGCGCAACGAAGTCGCCGTTTCCGAGGAGAAGCCCTCGTTGCCCCCGCTGCCCCGGAAGCCACCGCGCCCGGAGATCTGACCCGCTCACCTCCGAGCTCGATCGTTCCGTCGCCGGGTGCGGCGGCAGCGCGGGGAGGCAGCCTCGAAAGGATCACTGGAGCGGGCAACCGGGTTCGAACCGGCGACATTCAGCTTGGGAAGCTGACGCTCTACCAACTGAGCTATGCCCGCTCAGGGGCAAAAAATATAACGAAAGCCGCTCCGCTGCCAGCTCTCGGAGACGGCCGTGTCCCCTCAGGCCTCCTCGGCCGCCGACGCCGCGAAACGGAGGAAACGAGGGCTCGCGAGGCGCGGCAGCCGCACCTTGGCGAACAGCCGGTCGTTGATGAAGAGCACCGGAACGGACTCTCCGTAGCGCCGCGCGAGGTCTTCGTCCTCGTCCACGTTGACGATCTCCCACGCATGAGGCTCCCCAGCGAGCATCGCCTCGACCTCCCGCCGCATCTCCTCACAGAGGGGACAATCCGGCCGCGTGAGGAGTTTCAGCCGGATCACGCCGTCTCCCTCCGGGCGTGTCCGCTGCGGGCGACGCGAAGAACGTAGTCGAAACCCGAGAGGATCGTCGACGTCGCGGCCGCGCCGAACGCGATCAGCAGCACTTCGCGAGGCCAGCTCCAGATGTTGGCGCACAGCACGAAGAGGATCGTCACGATCTGCGTCACGGTCGTGACTTTTCCGATCCAGGTCGGAGGGAAACGCTTGTTGTTCGAAGCCAGGATCATGAGGAGCGCGACGAGCAGGAGGAGGAAGTCCCTCGACAGGACGAGGACCGCGACCCAGAAGGGGATCTTTATCGCCCCCGGGTAGCTCGGAATCGCGAGAAAGAGGTAGGAGCTCATGAGCATCAGCTTGTCCGCGATCGGGTCCAGGTAGGCGCCGAGCGCCGAGCGCATGTCGAACCGGCGCGCGAGGTAACCGTCCACCCCGTCGGAGATCCCGGCCGCGACGAAGATCGCGAGGGCGATTCCGAAGCGCCCTTCGGCGATCGCGAGGAGGAAGAAAGGGACGGCCGCCAGGCGCAAGAGGGTGATGAAGTTGGGCAGCGTCCAGGGGCCCTTCATCGGGCCCGGGGGAGAGGATTCGGACGGTCTCCCCCACGGGGAGGGTACCGGGCGCGCCGCGTCGCCGGTCCTATTCACGGCGGGCATTCTCTCCCGAGCCCACCAGCGTGCGCAGGCGGTCGAGGGCCCGGGTGAAGGCCGAGCCGCTCACGGAGTTGCCGGTCGACTGCGGTAGGAGCCCGCAGGCCGTGACGAGCCGCACCGCTTCGGCGCCCGCGCGCGGAACGTCGACCATCCCCTCGAGGCACGCCGGCGCGCCCCCGGCGGGGCGGAGCAGGCTGAGCAGACGCAGGAGGAGACGGGACGCGGCCGTCATCGTCAGCGGCGCGTCGGGGTTCGCCCGGTGCGTCACACGGTCGACCTCGAGGAAGCCGAGGGCCAGCGCGCGCGTCATGGCGCGGCTGTCGCGGCGGGAAAGGACGTCCGACGCAATCACGCCCGAGGAGACGCGCGCCTCGCGGACCTCCGGGACCGTCCACCACACGAGGGTGGCGGCGTCCGCGCGGGTCAGCCGCGGCCTCTGCGCCGCCGCGCGCTCCGGAGCGGGCCAGTTCGCGATCCGGAAGGCCATGCGGGCCTGGGCCGCCGCCTCGGCGTACTGGGGGTCGCGGAGCGCGAGCTCGTCGAAGAGGGCCACGGCGAGCGCGTGATCGCCCGACTCGAGGGCGAGGGCCGCCATCCGCGCCTCCGCCTCCGGGCCCTTGAACCCGAGCTCGAGCGCCTCGCGGTAGTAGACGAGGGCCTTCTCCGGGTCCCCCGCTCCCCGCTCGATCTCGGCCGCGACCACGCGCGCCTCCGGGTCCTTCGGATCGACCTCTATCGCGCGGGCCGTTCGCTCGCGGGCGCGGTCCCACTGCTCCGCCTCGATCTCCTTCCTCGCGGCGGAGAGGAGGCTCTCTCGCGCCGCCTTGCGCAGCTCGCCCGCGCGGTCCCGCAGGCCTTGGCGGGACGGGACCCTCGCGAGGGCCCGCTCGTAGAGGCCGAGCGCCTCCAACGGCTCTGCGCGCGCCGCGTACGCCTCGCCGCACGCCACGAGGAGGGGCGGGGTCCCCTCGCCGACGCGGAGGGCTTCCCGACACGCCTCGACCGCGCGGGCGTCCTGGCCGCGAACCACCCACGCGGTGATCTCGCCGATGCGGGCCGCGAGCCCTTCGCCCTCCTCCGCGGCGCGCCGGAACTCGTATTCCGCACGGTCGCCGTCGCCGACCTGAAGGGCGTCCCAACCGGCGGCGATCCCCGCGTGGAAGGGTCCCGCGAGGCCCTCGCGTGGATCGAGCGGGAATCGCTCGCGGTCTTTCTCCGCGACCCCGAGCGGGGCGCTCGCACACCCGGCGGCGAGGAGCGCCGCCAGAAACAGGCCGAGCTTGCGCTTTTTCATCTGGGTGCGGGCCGGGACGACGCGTCGCGAATCAGAAAGACAGCCGCCGGAAAACGTCGGGAGCCACCTCCCTCGGACCGGTCACGGAGCGGCGGGCACCGCCTCCGCGCGGATGGAGGCGATCGCGTGCTTGTAGATCATCTCCTCCCTCCCGTCGACTTCGAGAACCAGAGCGAACTTGTCGAAGCGTCGCAGGCGCCCCATCCTCTCTTCGCCGGAGGTCAGCCGGACGGTGATCGCGATGTTGTCTTTGCGCAGGTTGTAGAAGAAGGAGTCCTGAACGTTGATCGGGGCCTTATTCATCCGTCTCTCTCCGTCTCGCCGGTCTCGTTCAGCAGGGCGAGGATCGCCGGCAGAGCCCGGTCCGGGTCGAGCCACCGGATGCCGCGCTCCCGAGAGAACCACGTCCGCTGCCTTTTCGCGAGCTGGCGGGTCGCCGCCGTGATCTTGCTTTCTGTCTTCGATTGGTCGGCGCCCCCCCGCACCCAGTCCGCTACCTCGCGATACCCGATGGCGCAGAATGCGTTGGTTTGAAGGGAAAGCCCGCTGTCGAGGAGTCCACGGACCTCCTCGTCCCACCCCGCATCGAGCATCTCGCAGACGCGACGCGCGATTCTAGCATGGAGTGTCGTGCGATCTGGTGCAATGCCGACGAGGACCACGCGCCATCCGTCCCGCCAGGACGTCCCCGGCGCGGCGCGCTCGGAGGCCGGCCGGCCCGTCACGAGCAGGATCTCGAGCGCGCGGATCACGGAGCGGAGGTTCCCCGTGCCGATGCGGACGGCCGACGCGGGATCGTTGACCCGCAGGAATCGCCGCGCGGCGTCCGGCCGGGCCTGCGCCCACTCCGTGAGGCGGCCACGCCGGGCCTGATCCCGCGCCTCGCCCGACGGCAGCCCGTCGAGGAGAGCGGAAACGTAGAACCCGCTCCCCCCCGCGACGATCGGCAGCCGGCCGCGGGCCCGGATCTCCTCCGCCGCCCGCCGGGCGAGGGCCGCCCACCGGCCGGCCGAAAAGGTCTCGTTCGGGTCCGCCACGTCCACCAGGTGGTACGGGATCTCCGCGCGCCGGCGCGCCGTCGGCTTCGCGGTGCCTACGTCGAAGCCGCGATACACGGCGAACGCGTCGGCCGAGATGATCTCGCCGGACGTCCGGCGCGCCACGTCCTCCGCGAGGGCGCTCTTTCCCGATCCCGTCGGCCCGACGATGACGAGGAGCGGCGTCCGGTCGCCGGCGCTCATCGAACCCCCCGCAGCGCCAGACGCGTCCCACCCGGGCGCATCTCCACGCGGACGTCCGACGCGAGATCCGTGCGGAACAGGCGGACGCCGTAGGAGCGGAGCGTCCGCAGGGTGTCCGGGTGGGGGTGGCCGAAGCGGTTCTGCCGTCCGCACGAGACGAGAGCGGCCTTCGGGCAGACCGCCGCGACGAACGGGGCGATCGTCGAGGTACGGCTGCCGTGGTGCCCGACCTTGAGCAACTCGGCCCTGGGCACGCCGAGCGCGAGGAGGTCCCTCTCTGCGGGGGCGCCGGCGTCCCCGGTCAGGACACTCCGGCGGCCGTCGCGCTCGAAAGCCAGGACGAGGGACTGGTTGTTGATGCCGTCGATCTTCCGGAGCCGGCCCCCGGAGTGGAGGACGGTCAGCAGCGCGTCGCCCCACCGCACGGCGTCCCCCGAGGCGAGGCAGCCGGCGGGCACGCCCCGCCGGCGGGCCACGGCATCGAGATCCGCGAAGAGTCCTTCCGAGTCGTCTCCCGTCGAGCGCCAGAAGTGATCGACCGGGAGCTCTTCCAGGGCCGAGAAAAGCCCGAGCGCGTGGTCCGGGTGGGGGTGCGTCAGGAGGATGCCGGTCAGGCGCGTCACGCCGCGGTCGAGCAGCTTGGGCAGCAGCCGGGTCCTCCCGAACTCCCGGGCCTCGAGATCGAAGGGGCCGCCCCCGTCGACGAGCAGGGCGCGGTCCGCCCAGCGGATCAGGACGGCGTCCCCCTGGCCGACGTCGAGGGCCTCGACCGAGAAACCGCGGGCAGGGCCCGGCGGGCCCGGGCGCAGCACGAGGAAGGCGAAGAGAAGCAGGGCGGCCGCCCCCGCGAAGGGTCGCCCGCGCCGGGGCAGCAGTGCCGCGGCCAGGGTGAGCGAGAGGACGGCGACGATGGCGGGCAGAGGCGGCGTGGGGCGGAGATAGGAGATGCCGGCCGCGCGGTCTGCGAGGGCCTCGAGCGCGAGGGCCCCGTACCCGAAGACCGCCGCGAGAGGCGAGGGGAGCAGGCCGAGCGCGCCGCAGCCGAGGAGGGCGGCCCCGAGGGCGATGAGCACGCCGGACAGGGGCACGCCGAGCGGCGCGGTGAGCCAGGCCCCGGCGGCCACGACGTTGAACCGCCAGAACAGGAGGGGCGCGGTGACGACCTCCGCGGCGACGGCCGCGGCGAGCGCCCCGAACAGCCACTGCGGTCGCGCGGGCAGGCGCGCGCGGATCCCTTCGGCGAAGAGGGCGATGCCCCCCACGGCCGCGAACGTCAGGATGGTGCCGATCGAGAAGATCTGCGCCGGCGCGGAGAGGAAGAGGACGATCGCGGAGAGGCCGATCGCCTGCCCGGCGCCGATCGGGCGCTCGAGGAGCCGCGCGGCGATGAACACGGCGAAGACGAGGCCCGCCCGAACGGCGGGCGGGTTCGCGCCCCCGACGAGCACGAAGAGGAGGATGGCGCCCAGCAGCAGGACGTCCCTCCGCTTGCCGCCAATCCGGAGCGCGTCAAGCAGCCCGAGCGCCAGCGCCCCGGCCATCACGACGTGGAGCCCGGAAACGACGAGCAGATGGTACAGCCCGCCGCGCCGGTAAGTCGCCACCATGCCGCGGTCGAGCTCCGCGGTTCGTCCGAGGAGAAGGGCCGCGAGAGGCCCGCGGACGTTCCTCTCGACCCATGCGCCCCGGGAGGCCGGGGGCAGCCGTTCGAAGAGCCATCGGTTCGGACCCGTCAGGGCGGAAAGAGGCGTCCCCGAAAGCCGCTGGATCTGCAGCGCGCTCTTGATCGAGACGCGATACCGCGGCCACGGCAGGGAGACCTCGCGATCGGAGGCCGGGAGGTCCTCGGGGAGGAGTCGCCCGGCGATGCGCACCCGATCCCCCCGGTCGGCGACGCGGTGTGGGAGCTTCTCTCCGGAGACGAACACGAAGAGCTCCGCCGGAAACGGCACCCAGCGACCGCCCACCCGGATCCGCTCCGCCCGGAGCCGGCTGCGCGCGCGCGGGGGCGCCCCGCTCCAGAAGTCGGTCAGCACACCCTCGAGATGCTCGACGCGCTCCATCCCGGCCGGGAGCCTCTGCCAGACGTCGGCCGCTCTCTCCGCGGGCCGCGCGATGGCGAGCATGCCGGACAGGAAGCCGGCGCACAGCCAGAAGGCGGCGAACGCCGCGCGCGACGCGACGCGGCCGGCGCGCCCCGAGGCCGCGAGGACCAGAGCCGACGCCGCGACCGCCAGCATCGCCACGGCGGGGATCAGGCCCTCCCGCGACCACGACCCGAGAAAGATGCCCGCCACGAGCGCCGCCGCGGCGGGCACGGAGGGGGCGGGCGCGCGCCGCAGGACCGGACCGATCATCGGCGCGCGAGAGCGACGAGCGCTTCCAGCCGGTGGGTCAAGGGGAACATGTCGAGGAGGCGCGCGTCGCGGATGGTAAAGCCCTGCGCGAGGATCGGGGGGAGGTCGCGGGCGAGCGTGGCCGGCTCGCACGAGACGTAGAGGAGCGTCTCGGTCGCGAGGCGCGCGAGCGGCACGGCCAGCTCGCCGAGGCCCGCCCGAGGCGGGTCCGCCACGACGACGCGAAACGCGGGCGCGTTGCCCGTAAAGGCGGCGACGGAGGATGCGACGAGCCGCCACCGGGCGCCGTCGCCCCAGGAGGCTCGGTTGCGCGCCGCTTCCCGTGAGGCCGCCCGGTCCCCCTCGACGCTGACAACCCGGTGTCCGGCGTCGAGCAGAGCACCCGCGAGAAGCCCCACCCCGCCGAAGGCGTCGAGGGCCTGGCCGGACGGGAGGGCGCCCGCCGCGTCGCGCACCCACGCGTAGAGGTCCTCGACGGCGAACCGGTTCGGCTGGAAGAAGGCGTCGGCTGCGGCGGAAAAGGTCCGCCCGCCCACGCGGATCGTGACGCGGGGGCCCACGTCCCCGAGGAGGCGCCGCCCGTCCGCCCCCTCGAAGCGGACCGCGCCGAAGCTCGACGCCAGGCGGTCCCCCAGGGCGCGGAGCGTTGCCGTCCCCCCCTCGCCTCCCCGCTCCAGGATGACTCGCGCGACCCGACGCTTCCCTTCCCGGTCCTCGAGCGTCGCCACCTCGCGCGCCGCGGCGGACGAGGACTTGAGCGCCTCGGCGACGTCACCGAGCGCCGCGCGCGCCCCGTCCGGCAGGGCCGCGCAGCCGAATGCGGGCGTGAGGCGGTGGCTCCGCACGGCGAAGGCTCCAATGAGCGCTTCCCCACCGCGCCCGGAAACGTGGAAGCGGTTGCGCAGCCGGTAGCCGAGCGGGGAAGGTACGACCGGCAGCTCCCCGAAGCCCTCCGGCCGCAGCCTTCCGATCCGTCCCATGGTCTCGAGGAAGAGGGCGCGCTTCGCGTGGAGCGCCGCGCCGCCGTCGAAGTGCGCCCAGTCGCAGCCGCCACAGCCGCCCTCCGGGAGGGGACGCCGGTGCGGGGACGCGACATGAACGGCGACCGTTCGGCCGCGCCAGAACCGGCTCCTCGTCTCCGAGACCTCCGCATCGACCTCCTCGCCGGGAAGCGATCCGTCGACGAAGCCCACGCGCTCCGCGCCGCGGGCGACGCCCTCCCCCGTCGGGGCGAGCTTGTCGATGTGGACCCGCCGGACTTCCATCGCGGCGCGTCAGGGGCCGAGCAGCGTGAGGCGCGGGAGGTCGAGCGCCTCGCGCACGAGCCGTCGCCTCAGCGCGCGCGAGGTCTTCTCCGCCGTCTCCGCGTCCATCCGTTCCCGGGCGGGCGCGAGCAACGCGGCCACGCGCGCGGACAGCGCGTGACGCTCCTCCTCAGGGAGCGCGTCCCAGAGAAGGTTCGCAAGGCGCCGGTCCAGGCGCGCGAGCGACTCCTCCATCTCCCCCTCCGAACGCTTTCGCGACGCGAGCCGCTCCACGGACCGGACGGCGCCGCCCAGGGGTTCCGCCAGGTCGTCGCGTCGCCCCGCGACGCCGCGCAGACGCCCGGCGAGCGAGGCCAGGAGCGGCGCGACGTCCAACTCCTCCTCGCCGCGACCCGCCCCCTTCCCCACGCTCGTCTCGGAGCGGCGTTCCCAGGCGGCGAGAACGGCGTCGCCGCAGTACGACAGCGAGTTGACGCGCCCGGCCGCGCCGCGCTCCTCCCGCCGCGAGAACGCGTCGTCGATCCCCGCCTCGACGGCCTCGATTGGAACGCCGACCGCCCGCCACTGCTTGAGCAGCGCGAAGTCCCTGGGGGAAAGGAGGAACGGTGTCCCGCGCCGGCGGATGAACGCCGCCTCCCCGGCCGCGTAGTACGCCCTATCCTCCTCGGTTTCGCTCATGGATCAGCCGGAGGCCCGTCAAAGTGAGGAGCGGATCCACCAGCTCGATGCGCTCGGAGCCGCCGCCGATGAGCTCCGCCAGGCCGCCTGTGGCGATGACGCGGGGTCGGCGACCGATCTCCTGCGCGATCCGGTCGATCACGCCGTCGACGAGCGAGAGGTAGCCGAAGTAGAGGCCGGACTGCACAGACGCGGCCGTCGTCTTCCCGACGACCCGGTCCGGACGGCGGATCTCGACCCTCCACAGGCGCGCCGCCTTCTCGAACAGGGCCTCGGCGGAGATGGAGATGCCGGGCACGATGACGCCCCCGGCATACTCCCCCTTTTCGGTCACCACATCGAAAGTTGTCGCGGTGCCGAAGTCGACGACGACGCACGGCCCCCCGACGCGGGCGTGGGCCGCCACGGCGTTGACGATGCGGTCCGCGCCGACCTCCTGCGGCACGTCGCAGAGAATCGGCATCCCGGTCCGCACGCCGGGCTCCACGAACATCGGCTCCTTTCCGAAAACCTGGCGGAGCGCCTGGCGCAGCGGGAAGCGCAAGGGCGGGACGACGCTCGCGACGATCACGTGCTCGGGGCGGCGCTCGGAGGGCGCCGAGGCGAGAAGCGCCTCGATCGAGAGCACGATCTCGTCCGACGTCGATTCGCGGCGCGTCGTGAGGCGCCAGTGGCGGATCAGCTCGGCGCCGTCGAACAGCCCGAGCACGGTGTTGGAGTTGCCCACGTCCACTGCGAGGAGGGCCGTGCCGGCGCTCACCATTCGGCCAGCTCCCCGGAGGCGAGCACGGTCTCCACCGACCCCGTTCGGACGCGCAGGAAGCCGGCGGGATCCAGGCCGAGGTACTCGCCCCGCACCTCCTCGCCGTTTCGTATCACGAGCACGGGGTCCCCGGGACGGTGCACGGACGCCCGCTCCCACGCCGGGACCTCGTCCGCCCAGCGCGGCGCCGCGAGCTCCCGGTCCACGCGGTCGATGACCGCCTGGAGCACCCCGGCGAGCGGCAGCGGCCGGCCGGTCTCCGCCTCGAGCGTGGTCGCGTGGGGCACGCCGAGCCCCTCCGCTTCTCCGAGGACGTTGATCCCGACGCCGACCGCGACATAGGTCGCGCTCCCCTGCGAGCAGGCCTCCGTCAAGACCCCGCCGAGCTTGCGGCGCCCGACGTAAAGGTCGTTGGGCCACTTGAGCCGGCCGGACACGCCCGTCGTCTCTTCCAGCGCCTCGCGGATCCAGCGCGCCACCGCGATCGGGAGGAGCGAAAGGGGCTCTCCCTCCGCGACCTTCCGCACGACCGTGAAGTAGAGACCGCGCCTCGGCGGGGCCTCCCAGCGCCCCTTGCGCCCGCGCGCTCCCGGCTGGCTCTCGGCAACGAAGAGCGTCGGCGGCAGGTCCTGCTCCTCCCCGAAGTACATCTCGATCACGGCGCGGGCGAGATCGTTGGATGAGTCGACCGCGTGGAGGCAGGCGACGTTCTCGAGCACCTGCCAGCGGGTCGGGTCGATCCCCCCGCCGGCGAAGCGAATCACGGGCGGCTCGAGGCGGTCAACGCCGCGCGGCGTTCCTCGAGCTCGAGGAGGCGGCGGCGCGTCTTTTCAACGACGGCCGGAGGCGCCTTCTCCACAAAGGAAGGGTTGCGCAGCTTCCCGGCGAGCTGCTCGATCTCGGCGTCCAGGTCGCCCAGGGCGCGGTCCCGCTTCTCTTCGTCCTCGCCGACCGCGGCGCGCGGGATCGACAGTCCCACCGAGAGGCCTTCGACAACGTCGCGGTGGACGCCCCCGGGCGGCGCCTCGAAGGAGACCGCGCTGAGGCGCGCCATGTGGGTGAGGAGGGGGCCCAGCGAGCGCAGGTCGGGGAGGACGTCGGCTCTCGGCGACACCGGGTCGATCCATAGGCCCACGGGCTCCGTCGGCGAGGACTGGCGCTCCCCGCGAAAGTTACGGACGCGGGTGACGACGGCGCGCAGGGCATCGATCGCCGCCTCGGCGGACGGGTCGGACCACGTGGGCTCGCCTCGGGGATAGGGCGCGACGATCAAGGTCCCCGGCTTGCCCGTGAGCTTCTCCCAGATCTCCTCCGTCAGGAACGGCATGAAGGGATGCAGGAGGGCGAGCGCGTCGGAGAGGCACCGCCGGAGCACCGCCCGCGCCGTCTCGCGGGCCGGCTCGTCCCCGTCGCGGCCCGCGAGGAGCGGCTTGACCATTTCGAGGTAGCCGTCACAGAGCGCGTGCCACACGAAGGCGTAGACGGCCCCGGCCGCCTCGTCCACGCGGAACTCCTCGAGGTGCCGGTTGGCGTCCCGCGAAACGGCGGAGAGCCGCGACAGGATCCACCGGTCGGGGAGTGACAGGACGCGTCGGCTCAGGTCCTCCGGGACGCGCCCGCCCTCGAGCTGCCCCAGCGTGAACCGCGCGGCGTTCCACAGCTTCGTCGCGAAGTTGCGGGACCCCGACATGCGGCCCCGCTCGACGGACACAGTATCGCCCGAGGCCGGCGCGCTCGCGAGCGTGAATCGGACCGCATCCGCGCCGAACTCCGCGATCGCTTCCAGCGGGTCGATCACGTTCCCCTTCGTCTTCGACATCTTCTCGCCGCCGATGCGGACGAGCCCGTGCAGGTGGACCGTGTGGAACGGGACCTCGCCCGTGAACTTCAGCCCCGCCATGATCATCCGAGCGACCCAGAAGAAGAGGATGTCGTATCCGGTGACCAGCACGTCCGTCGGGTAGAACTCCTCGAGGTCCCGCGTCCGCTCCGGCCAGCCGAAGACGGAGAACGGCCAGAGCTGCGAGGAGAACCAGGTGTCCAGGACGTCCGGGTCCTGCTCGAGGGGCGTCGCGCCGCACGTCGCGCAGGCGTCCGGAACGCCCTCGGAAACCGTCACATGGCCGTTGACGCAGTAGAACGCGGGGATGCGGTGCCCCCACCAGAGCTGCCGCGAGATGCACCAGTCGTGGATGTTCCGCATCCACCCGTAGTAGGTCTTCGTCCACGCTTCCGGAACGAACCGGACCCGGCGATCCTCCACGGCCCGCACGGCGGGCTCCGCGAGCGGGGCCACTTTCACGAACCACTGGGTCGACAGGTACGGCTCGATGACCGTATCGCATCGCTGACAGTGTCCCAGGTTCAGGGCGTGCGTCTGCGTACCAACGAGCCGGTTCTCTGCCGACAGCCGCGCGAGCACCTGCTTGCGCGCCTCGAAGCGGTCGAGCCCGGCATACTCCCCCGCCTCCCGGGTCATTCGTCCGTCCGGCCCGATCACGACCACGGCCGGCAGACCGTGACGCTCCGCCGTAGCGAAGTCGTTGGCATCGTGCGCGGGCGTGACCTTCACGATGCCCGTTCCGAACTCGCGATCCACCAGGATGGGATCTTCCACGATGGGGAGCTCTCGGCCGATGATCGGCAGGACGGCCTTCCGGCCGCGCAAGCGCGCGTTGCGCGCGTCTTCGGGGTGGATCGCCAGCGCGGTGTCGCCGAGCATGGTCTCCGGGCGGGTCGTCGCGACGACGGCGCCCTGCGAGACGCCGGGCACGTCGTACCGGATGCGGTAGAGCGTTCCCTCCGTCTCCCTGTGGATCACCTCGAGGTCGGAGACGGCGGTGCCGCAGCGAGGGCACCAGTTCACGACGTAGCGGCCGCGATAGATCAGCCCCTCCGCGTGGAGACGGACGAAGGCATGGCTCACGGACGCTGACAGGTCCGGGTCCATCGTGAACCGTTCGCGGCTCCAGTCGAGGGAGCAGCCGAGGCGCCGTAGCTGGGACTGAATCGTGTCCTTGGCCTCGCGTTTCCACTCCCACACGCGCTCGACGAACTTTTCGCGTCCGAGCGCACGCCGGTCGATCCCCTGGCGCGCGAGCTGGCGCTCGATGACCATCTGCGTCGCGATGCCCGCATGGTCCGTACCGGGGATCCAGAGCACGCGGTGGCCGAGCATCCGCTTCCAGCGCGCGAAGATGTCCTCGACGGTCCTGCCGTAGGCGTGGCCGATGTGCAGCTTCCCGGTCACGTTGGGGGGAGGGATCACCATCGTGAAGCGCGGGGACCCCGCCGGGCCGTGCGGCTGGAAGCGCTCCCCCTCCTCCCAGATCCGGTACCAGCGCGACTCGAACGAGGCGGGATCGAAGGTCTTGTCGAGCTTGCGCACGGAGTCCTCGGAAGCTGTCTGTCGGGCGGCGGTTTCGGACATAAAAAAAGGGCGCGAGGCCCTTTTCCTTATCACAGAAGAGGCTACGGGCTATTCGACGCCGCTCTCGAGCTCCTTGATGCGTTCCTTGATGACGATCTCCGCCATGTCCGGGATCACCTCCCACGCAATCTCCCGGACGATCTTGTCGGACAGCTTCTCGACGACCCGCTGCGCGAGCCGGTCGATCTCCGCGTCGGAGAGATCGCTCCCGGAGCGCATCACGGAGGAGAGCATGGTCGTCAGCTCGGGGATCGACGCCGTCTGCGCGAGGGCCTCGAGCTCCGGGGAGATGGCGGAAGAATTCGAGGGGCCGTCGATCGGGTGCGGCTCCAGAGGCTCGACGACGGACGGCGCTCCGGTGCGGACGGAGCCGCCGTCTCCACCGGACACCATGGACAGGGACGCCGGCATCTCGCGCGTCTCCTCTTCGTCTCCGTCCCCGTCGGCGGAAACGTCGAAAAGCACCTCCGCGTCATCGGCGGAGATCTCTTCCGGCTCGGGGCGTTGCGCGCCCCACGGCATCTCTCCGCTACCCGCCCCTGCCGGGCGGCCATAGACGCCGGACGAGGGCTCCGAGGGGTAGAGGCGCTCGGCGCCGAACGTCTGCCGCGGGATCTCCTGGGTCGGCCCCTCGTCGGCACGGCGGTCCTGGCGGAAGGCGCCGCTGTGCTCGGCGTCGAAGTCGAGGGGTTGATCGGGCTCCTCTTCCCCGGACATCCATACCCCTCCGCGCGGGCCGCGCGGGGACGCGGACGACGCGGCGGGCTCCGCGTCCTCGACCAGCCAGGGTGCCGCGGCGGCCTCGCCGCGGAGCGCGTTGTCTCCGTCGTTTCCCGATGACACCGCCGCGGCGCCGGCAAACTCCGGATGCGCGCGCTCGAAAGCGCGGATCGCGGAATCCACGTCCCCACGGCCGTACTCTTCCTCGAAGGGGTCGGCCCGCTCGGGCTGGCGCGGCATCCGGATGGAGGCCGTGAAGTCCTCGGAGTCGAACCCGGACTCGAACGGGGCCCGCCCGGACTCCTCTTCCGCTGCCGCGGACCCGGCGTGGGAGGGCGGGGGCTCCGCCTCCGCCGCCTCGCCGCGGATCCGCCCGAGGAGGGCCTCCACCTGCGAGATGAGCTGCTGCGAGTCGAAGGGCTTGGAGACGATCGCGTCGCAGCCGAGCCTCTCGGCCCGTTCCCGGTCGAAGGGTTCGAACGTGCCGGAGAGCAGGACGACGGGGATCCGCGCGGTTCCGGGGTCTCCCTTGATCGCCTCGCAGACCTCGTACCCGTTCTTCTCAGGCATGACGACGTCCGCCAGGATGAGGTCCGGCCGGTCCTGACGCACCCTCTCTAGGGCCTTCTGCCCATTGGAGACACAAACCAGGTCGTAGTCTCCGTCGGAGAACGTCAACTCGACGACCTTCTGAATCGTGAGACTGTCGTCAGCCAGAAGGATTTTCTTGGCCATCAATTAAGGCTCTGTTGGTCAAAAAGTTACACGCGATCCGGCGGTCTGTCAATCGGTAAGCGCTCGCCCGAGGCCAGCTCCCCGCCGGGACACTCGTCAGGAGCCCCCGGCGGCCTCTGCGGCGGCCTCCGATTCCCAGATCGCGGCGAGGTAGCGGCCCGGCGGCCGCCGGCCGAGAGCGCCCGCGAGGAAACGCGACGCCTCGACGACCTTCGACAGCGTGACTCCCGTTTCGATGTCCAGGCCTTCCAGGAGGTACAGCAGATCTTCCGTCGCGAGATTGCCGGAAGCTCCGGGCGCGTACGGGCAGCCGCCGAGACCACCGGCGGACGCGTCGTACGTCGTGATGCCGCACTCTAGCCCCGCCATCACGTTGGCGAGGGCCGTGCCCCGCGTGTCGTTGGGGTGGAGGGCGAGCACGCCCCCCGTGACGCCCGAATCGTAGAGCGTCTCGACTACTTCGAAGACGTCGGCGGGGGTGGCCGCCCCGATCGTGTCTCCGATGGAGATCTCGTCGACCGGGAGCTCGAGCAGCTTGTGCACGACCTCGCGAACGGCGTCCGGGGCGACGTCTCCCTCGTACGGACAGACGAATGCCGTGGACACGTATCCCCGCACGCGGATTTTTTCCTCGCGCGCCCGCGCGACCACGGGTTGGAACCGTTCGATCGACTCGTCCACCCCGGCGTGGATATTGTGCTGGTTGAAGGTCTCGGAGGCGGCGGTGAACACCGCGATCTCGGAGACCCCCGCGGCGATGGCGCGCTCCAGCCCGCGGAGGTTGGGCACGAGGGCCGGATACCGCACGCCGCTCCCTCTCCGGATCGCCTTGTAGACCGCTTCCGTGTCCGCGAGCTGTGGGATCGCGCGCGCCGAGACGAACGACCCGACCTCGATCGCGGGAAGGCCCGCGTCGGTCAGGCGGTCGACGAACCCGACCTTCACGTCCGTCGGCAGCGTCTCGGCCTCGTTCTGGAGGCCGTCGCGCGGACCGACCT
>Ga0136614_10001038_pt1 | contig 15670 bp, 8 predicted proteins | sample AntDrymUQ2792106_2_FD_106643 | JGI IMG/M metagenome (GOLD analysis project Ga0136614, IMG submission 106643) | Polar desert sand microbial communities from Dry Valleys, Antarctica - metaG UQ279 (21.06) | ecosystem: Environmental > Terrestrial > Soil > Desert | place: Antarctica: Dry Valley... | reverse complement strand
TTTCCGGTTCGGTCATCCTGAAAATCGCGCACCGTCATCTAGCTAAATCGGGGAAAGTGGAGCGCGAACGCCTAAATCTGTTGTGTTCTGAGCGAAAAGTGGAGCGCCATGCCCCAAAATGACGGATATCAACTAGCACCAAAGGTTAGTAACCCAACCGATCTCGTCTCGGTCAGCGACGGCTGGCGGTTCAGCCGTCGCTGACCGAGACGAGAACAATCGCCCGTTACCAGGAAACACTCTACCTTGAGTCGCTGGATTGAATGCGCAAGCATTGATCCTCGAAGAAGTTGTTTCAAATATGACAACGAAGAAACCGATGCCAACCGAGTCGAAGAGGACCGAACTCGTCCCACCAATAAAGGCGGATGCGCCCGCTAAAAAACCCGATATTGGGAAAGCCGACGAACCGTTGCCGGAGGAAGCTTCCGGCAACTCTTCTCGTCGGCTTCAGTCCGAGCCTGGCATCACAATAGACCGCGTGGAAGTGGGGCAGAACGCAAAGGAATTGTTTCCGGTGGTCGGCATTGGGGCCTCAGCCGGCGGGCTGGAGGCGTTCACGCAGTTGCTTAAAAACCTCCCCGCTGATACCGGCATGGCCTTTGTTCTGGTCCAGCATCTCGATCCGAACCATGAGAGCCTCCTGACCGAGCTGCTTGCCAGAGCCACGAGGATGCCTGTGCGCGAGGTCACTGAGGGTACATACGTCGAACCCGATCATGTCTATGTCATTCCGCCGAATACAAACATGGCGATTGTCGGGAGCGTGTTGCAGCTCCAATCTCGTCAGAATACGAGTGGGCAGCATCTGCCGATTGACTTTTTCCTGCGCTCACTGGCGGAAGATCGAAGCAGCCGTGCCATCGGGGTGATTTTGTCGGGAACCGCTTCCGACGGCACGCTCGGGTTAGAGGCGATCAAAACCGAGGGCGGCATCGCCTTCGCCCAAGACCCGAAATCCGCCAAGTACGACAGTATGCCGCGGAGCGCCGTTGAATCCGGGTGCGTGGACTTTGTTCTCACTCCCGAAAACATCGCTAAAGAGATTGCGCGAATCAGCCGCCATCCATACGTGGCTTCCGGCGCAGTCGCCGAAGTCGCTCGGCCTGTTGCTCAATCTGTCGAAGCGAAAGTTCTACCGGAAGGCGCAGACGGCTTCGACCAAATTTTGATACTGCTGCAAAAGACTACCGGCGTGGACTTCCGTCTGTATAAATCCAATACCCTGCACCGGCGCATCATGCGGCGCGCGGTTCTGAATAAGATGGAAGGGCTGGAGGATTACGCACGGTATTTGGGCGACAACGATTCTGAAGTGACGAGTCTGTATCAAGACATCCTGATCAACGTGACCAAGTTCTTTCGTCACCCGGAAACGTTCGTCGTCTTAAAGGAAAAAATCTTTCCCCGGATGATCGAGCGGCGCACGTCGGACGAGCCGGTGAGAATCTGGGTATTGGGGTGCTCGACGGGCGAGGAAGCCTACTCCATCGCCATCGCCTTCACCGAGTTTGCAGGCGAACGGTCCGACTATCTCCCGATTCAGATTTTCGCCACCGACCTCAACGAGACGGGCATCGTCAAAGCGCGCGCCGGTCTCTTCTCGAAGAACATCACGCATGATGTCTCGCCGGAGCGTCTGCGCCGTTTCTTCACGGAAGCGGATGGCGGCTACCAGATCAGCAAGCCGATCCGGGATATGTGCGTTTTCGCTCGGCAGAACATCATCGCCGATCCGCCTTTCTCCCAGATGGATTTAATCAGTTGTCGCAATCTGCTGATCTACCTTGACCCGGTGTTACAGAAGCAGGTGATGCCGTTGCTTCATTACGCGCTCAAGCCAATGGGTTTTCTGTGGCTGGGCAGTTCGGAGACAACCGGCTCATCCGCCAATCTGTTTATGCCGGAGGACAGGAAGCACCGGTTCTACTCCAGGAAACCGGCATCGGCGCGTCATGTCTTCAGCTTTCCGAGCCGCAATCATATGCAAAATGAAATCGACTCTGTCCCGAAAACGGCGAGCGTGGCGATCAAGTCAGCCAATGGTGGGTACGACGTGCGGCGGGAAGCCGACCAATTTATGCTCGAACGCTACGCCCCGGCGAGCATCGTGATTAACGAGGAGATGGAAGTTTTGCAACTTCGTGGGGACACCGCTCCTTACCTTGAGCAATCGCTCGGCAAGCCGACCCGCAATCTGCTGCAGTTGGCGCGCGAAGGCTTGCTGGTCGAGTTGCGCGCCAGCATACACAAGGCGCAACAGGATGAGAGTTCGATCATCAAAAAGAATTTGCGAATTAAATATGATGGAGAGTTCAGGGATGTCAATCTGGAGGTGATCCCGCTTAATCATCACCCGGCGCAGAAACATCATTTCCTGATTCTGTTCGAGACCGCCGCCGCGCCGGAGACGGACGAGACCGGAGGCTGTAAGCGGAAGGCAGAGGGCAGTAGGCAGAAACCAGAAGAGCATCAGGTGACACGGTTGAAACAGGAGTTGGCCGCCGCCCGTGCACATTTGCAATCGTTAATCGAAGAGCATGAAGCGGCCATTGAGGAACTCCAATCCGCGAGCGAGGAAGTTCAGTCGAGCAACGAAGAGTTTCAGAGCATCAATGAGGAACTGGAAACCGCCAAAGAAGAGCTTGAGTCCAGCAATGAAGAATTAACTATACTCAACCAGGAACTGGAAAACCGTAACCTCGAATTGGGATGGCTCAATAGCGACCTGACGAATTTGCTGGACAGTGTCCAAATGCCAATCTTAATGCTGGACAATGGTCTCCGCATCCGTCGTTTCACGCCGACGGCGGCAGATACCTTGAATCTGATTTCCACCGATGTCGGGCGATCCATCGGCGACATCAAGCCTAACATTAACGTTCCTGATTTGGAGCAGTTGATTGAAGAGGCGATTAAAACCGCCAGCGTCTTAGAGCGCGAGGTACAGGACACGGAGGGGCGCTGGTTTTCGCTGCACGTTCGACCTTACAAGACTCTGGATAACAAGATTGACGGCGCGGTACTCGTGTTGGTTGACATCGACGCGCTCAAACGAAGCGAGACGCAGATCAGAGAATCGCGCGATTACGCCGCGAGCATCATCGCGACGGTGCGCGAGCCGCTCATGATTCTCGACGGAGATTTACGCGTGCAGATGGCGGGCCGCTGTTTCTATGAAACTTTCAAGGTCACACCTGAAGAGACGGAGAACCGATTCATTTACGATGCTGGCAATGGTCAGTGGAACATCCCCGAACTGCGGACGCTGCTCGAAGACATCCTGCCCGCGCAAAACCACTTTGAAGACTTTGAGGTTGAGCACGAGTTCGAGCGCATCGGGCGCAAAGTCATGCTGCTCAGTGCCAGCGAAATCCGTCAGGATGTTAACCAGAGACGTTTGATCCTCTTCACCATCAAGGACATCACCAAGCGCAAGCTGGCTGAGGAAGAGTTGGAGAAATCAACCCACCAAGTGACCAACATTCTCGAAAGCATCACGAGTGCGTTCTATGCCCTCGATACTGAATGGCGCCTCACCTATATCAACGAGCATGCCGAACAGGTGCTCGGCAAATCCCGGCACGCCCTTCTGGGTAAGGTTATCTGGGATGAGTTCCCGGAGGCGGTTGACACCGCCTTCTACACACAATTCAAACGCGCTGTAGCCGAAGGCGTCACCGTCAAAGTTGAAGACTTCTACGCACCTTTCAACAAATGGTTTGAAGTTCACGCTTACCCCTCTCAGCAGGGGCTGGCTGTTTACATCGATGACATCACCGAGCGTAAGCGGGCGCAAGCGCAGGTGCGGACTTCCGAACTTCGTTACCGACGACTCTTTGAAACCGCACGCGACGGAATACTCATCCTCGATAACGTCGCTCGAAAAATCACCGACGCGAACCCATACATGACGGAGTTGTTGGGCTACCCGCGCGACGACCTCTTGGGTAAGGAACTCTGGGAAATCGGTTTGATGAAGGATGCGGAATCCAGCATCGACGCTTTTCAGGAATTGCAGGAGAGGGGTTATATCCGCTACGAAGACTTACCGCTGCAAACCAAAGACGGAAAACACTGGAATGTGGAGTTCATCAGCAATCTCTATGCGGAAAACGGTCATCAAGTCATTCAATGCAACATCCGCGACATCACCGAGCGCAAAGCTGCCGAAAGTCGCATCGCCCATGAAGCGTTTCATGACGCGCTGACAGGTCTGCCGAACCGGAAGTTATTCATCGAACATTTGCATCAGGCCATCGCGCATACCGAACGGCACGCAGAGTATATGTATGCGGTGCTGTTTCTCGATCTTGATCGCTTCAAGTTCGTTAACGACACGCTCGGTCATGTGATCGGCGACCAATTCCTCGGCGCCATCGCGCGCAAGCTGGAGGCGATTGTGCGACCTGAAGATATAGTCGCGAGATTAGGTGGCGACGAGTTCACGATTCTCTTGAGCGACATCGGTCACATCAGCGATACGACAAGAGTCGCAAACCGCATCAACCATGAGCTTAGTCTGCCTTTTAAGCTCGGCGGGCATGACGTCTTCACGACCGCCAGTATCGGCATCGCACTTTCACTATACGGCTACAGCGAGACGGAAGAGGTTTTGCGCGATGCCGATACGGCGATGTATCGCGCCAAGTCTTTGGGAGGGGGGCGATATGAGATATTCGACGCGAGTATGCATGCCAGCGTGATGACTTCGTTGAAGTTGGAGGCAGACCTCCGGCTGGCAGTCGCACGCGAAGAGTTGCGCCTCTACTATCAACCGATTGTGGCGCTGGAGGATAACCGCATCGTCGGTTTTGAAGCGCTCGTGCGCTGGCAGCATCCGGAGCGCGGACTTGTTCTGCCGGATGAGTTCATCCCCATCGCCGAAGAGACCGGATTAATCATGGCGATTGGTCATTGGGTGCTCAACGAATCGTGTCGCCAGCTACGTCAATGGCAGGATGATTTTCACGGCGATCTGTCTATGTCGGTCAACGTCAATCTTTCCTGTAAAGAATTTTCGCAAGCCAACTTCAGTAAACAGGTCGGGAGTATTCTCGAACAAACCGGAGTGTCAGCAGGTAGTCTGAAGTTAGAGATCACGGAAAGCACCGTGATGGAAGAAGCTGAAGCAGCCACCGCGATGCTCGGACAACTCAAAGACTTGGGAGTCAAGCTGCACATCGACGACTTCGGCACCGGCTATTCATCGCTCTCCAATCTGCACTACTTTCATGTCGATGGGTTGAAGATTGATCGCTCGTTCGTGGGTCGGATGGGACCGGGCGCCGAAAACTCCGAGATTGTGCAAACGATTATTCAACTGGCGCACAACCTCGGGCTGGAGGTGACGGCGGAAGGAGTCGAGACCGCCGAACAACTCTCTCGACTGCGCGCCCTCGGGTGCAAGTACGGACAGGGTTACTTATTCTCCAAGCCAGTTGACGGTGAAGAAGCGAAGCGGATGATTGTGGCCTAAAGACACGTGACGGGTGACGGGTGACAGGTGACAAGAAAGAGTTACGGCATGTGAGCGTTTCCGAGCGGAGTTAAAGTTTCTAGGGTAAAGATTCCGCGCACAGGACTCGTCCCGTGCGGCACGGAATTCAAACTTTCCTGTCACCTGTCACTTGTCACGATAGTGAGATAGTGAAGCGATTCTTGACACCGGCTTGATTCTGTTCTACTTTTCCGCGCACCGGAGATTCGATCTCACGGTCAATCTTTTCTGCAATACTTATCGGAGCACGCCAGCTTCGCACCTCTATGCGGCCTTGACAGCATTCTCCGTACGCACGGTTTCAGCCGGTAGCGGCGAGAGGCGAGTGAACGACCTCGCCAATCGTCAGACGTTAACCCGCCGCTCTCAATCCTGTGTGCAGGGCCAGCACAAACCCCACGCAGCTATTGACATCAAATTCCGGCTTCACCGAGCTTCCCACCAACTACGGCGTGATGAGGGATGATACGTGGACGAGAAAAAGAACAACCCCCGCGATTTCGACCTGACGACGCCGAATATTCGTCTGCCGCACAACGCTGCCCGGCCACCCGAACGCCCGTCGCCGCAGTCCGATGACTTCGACCGCGATTCGGCAAACACGCCCTATCCTAAAGAACAGAGACCGAATCCTTCCGCACCGCCGCGGAGTAACTCCTTTGACCTGACGATGGTCAACCTGACGATGCCTCACACGGACGAGGACGAAGAGGAGATTCCGCCGCCCCCCCGGCAGCAGCAGCCGCTGGCCAAGCCGCAGCCCGCCATCCGCCCGGCGTCCAGGCCGACGGCGCCGGTCGTCGCCGCCACCACGGCGCTACCACCCCAACGCCGCGTCCCGGTGTGGGCGTGGCTGCTCGGTGGCGGAGTTGCGACGATCATCCTGGCGGCAGCGGCGGTGGTCGTCTACTGGGTCGTGACCTATGACCCAGCATTCACGTTGAAGGTGATTAACGCGCCGCCGGGGAGCCGCGTGTTCGTCGACGGCATCGACCGCAACGGCGTCCCGCAGGCTGACGGCACCGTCCTCGTCAAGGGGCTGAAGGCGGACGAGCAGCGCGAGATTCGCGTCGCACGCGACGGTTATAAAGAGTGGACGACCGCCGTCGAGGGCGCGGGCGGCGAGGTTAAAGAGATCAGAGTAAGCATGCCTTTGCTGGTCGTCGAGCCTGATGCGGAGATTGACTACAATGGCCGGATGGTGCTCGTCCCCGACGGCCCGTTCGAGATGGGCGACGATAGCCACAACCCGGACGAACGACCGATGCACACGGTCGAGCTTCCCGCTTATTACATCGACAAGTACGAAGTGACCAACGAGCAGTATAAGAAATTCTGCGACGCGACGAACTGCGACCCGCCGGTCAACCCACACTGGGACCCGCAGTATTACGAAAGCAACCCGCGCATGCCGGTGATCGGCATCAGCTTCGCCGAAGCGCTGGCCTACGCTCGATGGGCGAATAAACGACTGCCGACCGAACAGGAATGGGAGAAGGCCGCGTCGTGGGACCCCAGGGCGCGAGAGAAAAGGCAGTGGCCGTGGGGCAATCAGTCCGACCCGGAGCGCGCCAATATGTTCTCGGAACACCCGACGGATGTCGGCCAGTACCTCGGCGGCGTGAGTTTCTATGGCGTCCACGACATGGCCGGGAACGCGCGCGAGTGGGTCGATGCGTTTTACCAGCGCTACCCCGAAAGCACCCTCTCCGACCCGAACTTCGGGAAGAACGTGCGCGTCGTCCGGGGCGGCGACTTCAGGGCGAAGGAGAATAACTCGCGCACGACCAAGCGCACGCCGATCCCGCCTGAATTTAAGACGAAGCCGGAGGATACAAGCACCCTCAATAGTTCCCTGATCGGATTTCGTTGCGCGGTGTTGGCCAACGATCAGAAGTTGCAAGCCTTCCGTCAGCAGACACGAAAGAAGTAGAGACTCTTTTACGGGGTTGGCCCCACCGCTTCATCAGCCCTCAACCGCCCCGCGCGCCGAACGCAAAGCCGCGGGCACATGACCGTCGTTCATCTATCAATCCCTGGGTCCGTCCATCAACCTTGTGAGGTATTACCATGAGTTTCAAACCGTTCAACCTACGCTGCGTGGTCGTCATCGTCGGCGCACTCCTCTTCTCCTCCGCCGCTGGCCGCACGGTGTATGCGCAGGGCGGCGATTCGCCGACTTGGAATGTGGGCAAGGTCGCCCCGCCCAAGCCGAAGGCGACCCCTCGACCAAAGCCGGCGGCGACGCGTCCGAGGCTGCCGCGCTCGTCCCCTCCTGTGCGGCAGCCGACCGGCCCGCTCTACTCTCTTCAGTATCGCATCCTGAAAGTCGAGCCGAACGGGTCGCAGGCCGAAGTCAACACGCTATCGACCTTCAACCCCGGCGACCGGCTGCGCTTCGCGCTCAAGTCAACAGAAGACGGCTTCGTCTATATCGTCCATCAGGCCGATCCCGAACAGCCCGGCAAGCTGGTCTTTCCCGACACCAACATCAACGGCGGGCAGAACATGATTCGGAAGGGGGAGAACTTCGTCGTCCCGCTCAGTTGTTCGGGCGCGGCGGCCAAGAACTGTCTGTACGAAGTTGACTCGCGTAGCGGGCAGGAGAATTACGTCATCATCTTCAGCCGCTCGGCGACGCTCGACCTTCCAAGAGACGCGACCGACGCCAGCGGCGACATCAAAGCGCAGGCCCTCCAAAAATTGTGGACGGCCTCAGACCTGCGAAGCGGCCAGCCCCAGCAGGGTGACACCACCTTCGCGGTGCGTCATACCAGCGGGAGCGTGCGCAAGAGCGATCAGATCGTCATCCGCTATCTGATTAGAAAAAAGGGAATGGCCGAGTCCGGAGCGAATAATTAGTCAGGCCGCAGGCGACGGGCACGAACATACCGCGCGACCCTGTCACATCACAGACAGGGTCGCGCGATGTTTTCTGCCGCACGCTCACCCGTTCAATCAACCGACCTGCCTTCGGGCGCGTCGATTCAACGGGTGACTGACGACCCGTCGTGTCGGTCAACAATTTTCCGCGGGAGGTCAGTTTGCCAATGCCGCTTGCCGAATTAACTGTCACCCAGCCCGGTCAGAGACCTTTGAAGATGGAGGTCTCCGATGGTCTCATCTCGATTGGTCGGAGGCCGGATAACGTCGTCTGTCTGGCCGAGGACACAAACGTTTCCAAGTATCATGCGGTGATTGAGGGGCGCGGTGACAGCTACTGGGTGAGTGACCTGGGGAGCAGCAACGGAACGACCGTCAACGGAGTCGAGGTCAGGACGGAGCACAGAATCGAGAACGGCGATGTGATTAGCGTCGGCGGAAGCAGCACCGTCGAGTTCCGACTCCTCGACCCGTTGCCCCACGCTGTAGTACGCCCTTCGTCTGAGCCGCGACCTTCGCCCAGCGGCAGTGAAACCAGCGCCAATTCGCCGCCCGCGAAGTCGCCGAACGCGCCGCCGAAGACCGGCGGGCTGTCGTTAGTGATGGTCGCGGGCGTCGTGGGCGGGCTGATTGTGACCGGGGCCATTATCGCCGTGCTGTTCGGCAGCGGCGTGCTCGGCGGCACGTCAAGCGCGCCAAAGGAAAAGCCGAGGAGTGAAAACGGCCCCGGCCAATCAGGCGACGCGCCGCCCGCAGCACGTGACGTTAACGGTGCGGGCGACGACGACTCCACCGCAACTGAGGTCGATCAGTCGGAGGTTGATGAACCAACGGACTCATCCGCATCAACTTCCGACCCTGAGTTCATGGCCGGAATCGCGGAGGATAACGACGCCGACGCGAGCGGCCTTCCGGCAATACCTCCCCCCCCTGGCGGCGCTTCGGCGAGCACCGTTCAGATGACGAGCTTAGTGGAAAAGCTCGCGGCGCAGATTTCACAAAAGAACGTACATCAGTTTGACCCGCAGTTCATTGAGTTGATTAACAACTATGTCGCCGAGTACCGCGCCGACCCCACCTACTTCGAGCGGGCGCGAAAACACAGCGACGCCGTCAACACCGAGTTCACCAACAAGCACGTCAACCCGCTGCTCGGCTACGTGATGGCGATGACCCTCAGCAAGTTCAACGAGAAAGCGGACGGCGGCATCTGGCAACTCTCGCCCGCCGTGCTCAAGGAGTACGCGCCGAAGGACGTCGCCGGCGTCGCCGCGGCGGGCACGGGCGACCCTTCACGAGCCACGCAAATCGCCGCTGCGCACATGCGCGACCTGTTGGAGCGGTTCGGCGCGGACGGCTTTATGTTCGCCGTCGCGTGCTACGGGATGACGGGCGGCGAGTACGGCAAAGTCGTGCAGAAACTGAAAGAGGCGAACGAGCCCGAGGCGCGCTACGATTTCTGGAAGATGAGAAAGGCCAACGTCGTCAGCGGCCAGCAACTCGAGCGCGTCGCACGCTTTTTTGCCGCCGGGGTCGTCGCCGAAAACCCTCAACTCTACGGACTCAAAACAAAGCAGCTCTCTTCGCTCTACGATCTGTAATTACCCAACACATGCGGCGAATCGATTCGTTGACAAACGCTGATTGAAAGAACAAAATCGCTGCGCTTTAACGCTCCTTGCAGTATTTATAGCTGTTTGCAATTACGTGCGCCCGTTTAGCGGCTTTGCTTCTGCCCGCCGGTGTTACTTGAGACGGCGGGCAGAAGCAAAGCCGCTAAACGGGTGTTGAAGAGGTCGCATCCAATTGCAAATCGCTTTACAACAACGTCTCCGCCGTTTCTTTCGCGGAGTCCGGCGAGGGTTTCGCCACGCGGCCCGAAGTCGGCCCTTTACGTCCGTCCCCAGGAGCGCGACGGTTGGCAAATGGTCGCCGTCAACACCGTCACCGCGGAGCGCCGCGCACGGACGCTTTTTGCCGCATCGTCTCTTATGATTGAAGACATCACCGCACAGGGAAACTTCAGCAGGTTATGAGTTCCTACCGAAAGATTCTGTGGAACGAGGGGATGCTGCTCACCCCTCACCATTTTCAGCACTGGGACAATTACCACGAAGAGCGCCTCAACGCGCGCCTCACCTCGCTTGTGCCGTACGAGTGGGGAGTCCTCGACCTCCAACTAAATCACGAAGCCATCGCGAACGGCTCAGTCGAGTTGGTGCGCTGCCGCGCGGTGCTGCCGGACGGGCTGGTTGTCAACATCCCGCAGGGTGACCCGGCCCCGGCCTCGCGCCCCGTCGAGTCGCACTTCAGTCCGGAAGCTGAGCGCCTGGATGTCCACCTCGCGATTCCGGCAAACCGCTCCGGGGCAGCGAACTACCAGACCAACGGCGGCGCGCCGGGCCAGACCGTGCGCTACTGGCAGGACGCCGGGACGGTGATCGATGAAACGACGGGGCAGAACGAACAGCAGATCGCCTTCGCACGCAGCAACCTGCGCCTGCTGTTCGCCGACGAAATGCGCGAAGGCTATAGTTCGATCAAGATCGCCGAGCTTGAGCGCACCGCGACCGGCCACTTGGTCGCGCGCGAGGAGTACATCCCGCCGGCTCTCAACGTCTCGTCCTCGCCGTGGCTGGTGCAGATGCTCCGGCAGATCATCGAGATTCTGATCGCCAAAAGTAGTTCGCTCGGCGAGCAGCGCCGGCAACGCACGACCTCGCTCGCCGACTTTACAACCTCAGAAGTCGCCGTCTTTTGGCTGCTCAATACCATCAACGCATCGATCCCCGGCCTCACACATTTGTTCCGCACGCGCTCGATCCATCCCGAACGGCTGTACTGTGAACTAGCCGAGTTGTGCGGTCGATTGATGACCTTCTCAACCGACCGCCACCCGAAGAACATCGTCCGCTACGAGCACACCGACCTTTATTTCACCTTCAGCCAGTTGGCGGCGGAAGTTCGTCTGCTTCTTGAAACCGTGATTCCGACGCGCTGCGTGCAAATTCCGCTGGAGAGCACGCGCCAGTCCGTCTACGTCGGGCGCGTGCAGGACGAGCGTCTGCTTGAAGAGGCCGGCTTCTACCTCGGCGTGCAGGCGCGCATCCCGGAGGGACAGTTGATTGAGCGTGTGCCGCGCGTCATCAAGATCGCGTCGCGCGACGTGATTGATGCGGTCATCGGTTCGGGCTTGCCCGGCGTATCGCTGACGCACGCTTCGCCGCCGCCCGCACCCATCCCGACGCGCGTCGGATTCCACTACTTCACGCTCGACAAGAACGGCATCTTTTGGGATGCCGTTCGCGATTCACGCTCCGTCGCCGTCTACGTGCCGAAAGAGTTCACCGACGAAAAGCTGGAGATGTACGCGGTCAAACCATAACGCCGGTTGAGCGGCGAGCAACGAGCGACCACGCAACACAGAGAATTCTCTTTTAACAATTCACCGTCCACCACTCGTCATCGGTCATAGAGAAATGCAAGCCATCGCCGCCGACCTGAATCGCCGCGCCCCGTCAACCAACGGCTTAATCAATTTGGCCGCGCCGGTGCTCGAACTCGTGCTGAAGCTTCGCACCGGCACCATCCCGCCATCGAACGACGTGCGACCAGTGGTCGATGACTTGCTCAAACAAGTCGAGCAGGGTGCGGCATCGCTCGGCTACAGCTATCAGCACGCCCAGCACGTGAAGTTCGCGCTCGTCGCGTTCGTTGACGAAACAGTCCTCAATCCGGCGAATCAGTTCCCACTGCGTGACGAGTGGGAGAAGAAACCGCTGCAACTCGAACATTTCAGCGAACACCTGGCGGGCGTCAAGTTCTTCGAGCGGCTCGACGAGATGGCGGGCGACATCGACGCGAACGTCGATGTCGTCGAGGTTTACTACGTGTGCCTGCTGCTCGGCTACCGAGGCAAGTACAACATTCACCTGCTCGAAGAGCAGTTTCAGCAGGTCATCCGAAGCGTCGCCGAGCGCCTTCGCCGAGCGGGGCGGCTGAGGCCAAACACACTCTCCTCACACTGGCTACAGACGGACCAGCCCACGGTTCAGCGCCCGCGCGGTCTGCCGCTGTGGTTCAAAATCGCTGCCCCCTCGGCGCTCGGCCTGGTGATGCTCACGTACCTTGTGCTGTACGTCGTGCTCCAACGGTACTCCGGATTGGTCGTCCGCTAAATCTACAGCCGACAACATCGTGACCCGTCGAAGTTAGCAATCTTTTGCGCGCTCGCTTCGCCGCGTGTCTTCACATCCGGCGGGATGCTCGGATGCGCTTAACGCCGGGATTCAGATGCTGCACAAAATCGAAGCGGTTGGGCAGTCATCTTGCAATCGCAGCGTTTGATTGCGGGGTTCATTTTCTAGCACGAATGCATAGGAAACACGGCTGCTGTGATAATTCCTCATAATGCTTTGGGTCTGCTTCTTTGAATTTCTCGGTTGGCTTTGGCTCAAGGATTCTTTCCAAGCAGAAACCGGCTTCAATGAGTGGATTGAGTGTTGCACCCAGCGAGCGGCGGAAACTTGGCACATAAACTCGAACCGGCTTAAATCCTCGCCACTCACTGCCGACTAATTCTGTTTCAAAATAATTGTTCGATTTGAAGTAGATGTAATCGAAGAAAGGGTGAGTAATAGAAAATACCAAGTGACCTGCCGGACGAAGAACTCTGTAAAACTCTGCGAACGTACTGCCCCAATCTTCGATGTATTCCAGCACAAGCGAACTCAGCACAATATCGAAGGACGAGCTATCCAGAAAGGTAAGAGGATTGCTCAAGTCTGCTTGCCTGACATCGGCTGTCGTACCAAGCCTTTGCTTTGCCAACTCGACCATCTTCGGACTGGCATCAACGCCAACAACCTCAGCACCGTGCTCAACCAACCATTCGGAATAAACGCCGGGACCGCAGCCAGCGTCAAGAACTCTTCTGCCTTTGACCTCTGGCAGTAACGAGATGGTCGTGGGGCGTTCGTAATATGCGTTATGCGGCTTCGTATCAATAACTGCCGCGTAAGCCTCGGCTAAAGCTTCATAAGCATCAAGAGCTACCGGATTATCGGTCATATGCAGAATCTAATCTCCTCTAAGCCATGCAGCAGTCTGACGCTGCGCATAAGCTGCTCGGTGAGAGCGGAGCGATCAGCAAGTTTGCTCGAACCGTAGCGTTCGGGTTTGCCTCATTTTTCAATTTGAACTTGGAATTGGCATACGGCTTTCTGTCTCTCGACCCATAATCCATTCGATTGCATCTGCCGCTTCATCTGAGACACGCCACCAATTCGGGCAAACTGCTGAATCATTACATGACAGTTCCCGTAACTGCGGTAAAGCACACTTCATTCGTAGCGTTCCTGCTGCGTAACAAGCCCAAAAGCGGGCCTCAACCGCCTCATCTTCTAATCCATCCAGAATGGCTCTTTCAACTTGATGCCATAATTTGTGCCTCTTGGTTGGTCTTTGCAGCCCAAAACCTTCGAGTGCTTGCGCGCGAACAACAGGCTTCTCATTTACGTTGTTGAAAATATTGAGAAGTGCTTGCAAAGATTCATTCCTATCTCTACGAAGTAGCCACGATATAGCGTAAACCGCCGCTTCTCGATTGTGAACACTTTTCGCCCCGTTCAAAACTTCAACAATTCGCTTAGCAGGCAAACGCGGTATGTTTGATAAAGATTTTGCCGCCTCGAATGCTTCGCTGACACTCCCGTGCCTTAACTTTTCCAACAGTCGTTTCGTTTCCATTACTGCCTTTATACAAACATTACACGAAGAAGCCCAACTACTCATGAGGCGCTTTCTTATCGTGTAGGCTTAACGGCGATGATTGAAGTTCCAGCGAACGTCCGCCACGAGTCAAGCTATCGCCTGAAGAATCTCTGAAGCGAACACGGGAGTTCACTAAACGAAAGGAGCAGTTTATTGCCGCTGTCCGAAAAAGCAAGGATTGAAGTTTATCTGCCGGATTTGCCGCGCCGAAGCATTTCATTGAGCATCACCTGTCGACCCTAGACCAATCCTGACGCGCCGATTAGAGACTATTGACATCTGTTTTCATGTGGGGTATAGCATGCCTTGCAAACGTACCTTGGGGGTGCGGTGGCTACTCGCAAAACGGCCACTTCTCCCCGTCTTCCTGTTTTTGACCAACAGGCTTCGAGCGGTTTTTCCGGGTAGTAGCTAAAGGTCAGCCATTCAATTTCATCCGGGAAAGCCATCTCCTACTAATAAAGTCCCTGAAAAAATAATTTCCGGAGCCGGGGTATTGCCGGTCGCCGCCGTTGCGGCCCTGGCTCTAAATCGAGAGCCTGCGGTTAGCATTTTCGTCTGGCACCATTTGGGCACTTCCGCTTCTGCCCTCTCGGGAGAGTTGAGCAGTGCGGCGCGGAATTGAATCTCGGATCGACTTTTCCAGATGTCTTCGCAACTCACGCCAATCAAATCGATCCTCGGTATTTCAGGTCTGGTGTCATTCTACGGCGTCAGCATGGCTGCCATCTGGTTTCTCGGCACGGCGCTCGGCGTCACCACGCGCGTTGTGCTAATCGCATTAGTGTTGCTGACCATCCCGCTCGCCCTGCTGGTCGGTCACTACCGCAAACGGCGCGAAGCGCAGGCCGCGGCGGGCGGCACCCTACCGGCGGCAAGGAGCGTGACCGCTGCGGCGGCCTCAACGCCGCCCCTACAAAAGACGGCGCAACTACCACCGGTCACGGGCACGTACGAAGATTTGACGCGCGCCACCGAAGAAGCGGTGCAGTGGCTGCGCGGCACGAAACTGAGCGGCGCGAAAGCAGGTGACGCGGTTTACGCGTTGCCGTGGTTTGTGATCGTGGGCCTGCCGTCGAGCGGCAAGAGTTCGCTGCTGCTTTCGTCCGGCCTCGACTTCCACGTGCTGCCCGGCCAGCGCCAGACCGACCAGAATCTGATCCGCCCGACCGCGAACTGTGAATGGCGCGTCACCGATTCGGCGATTCTGATCGACACCGCCGGGCGTTACCAGAGCGAGGGGCCGGAGCGCGACGAGTGGGCGGCGTTGCTTGAGACGATCAAGCGATACCGCAGGAATCGCCCGCTCGACGGCTTGATGGTGACGGTCAGCGCGGCGGCGGTGCTGCGCTGGAGCGACACAGAGATCGAGCAACAAGCGAAAATCCTGCGCGCGCGGCTCGACGAAGCGATACTCCGCGCGCAGGTGCGCTTCCCCGTCTATCTCGTCTTCACACACATCGACCAAATCGAAGGCTTTGCTGAGTTCTTTGAGAGCTTCAGCACCGATGAGCG
>Ga0136614_10001037_pt1 | contig 15681 bp, 15 predicted proteins | sample AntDrymUQ2792106_2_FD_106643 | JGI IMG/M metagenome (GOLD analysis project Ga0136614, IMG submission 106643) | Polar desert sand microbial communities from Dry Valleys, Antarctica - metaG UQ279 (21.06) | ecosystem: Environmental > Terrestrial > Soil > Desert | place: Antarctica: Dry Valley... | reverse complement strand
GCGATCACGGTCATGAGGTAGCGGTCCTCGGAGGGGGAGACGACCTCGTGCTCCTTCATCCACGGCCGGCCGGTCGGAACGAAGAGCACGCCCTCGAGCTCGAACTGCTCGAGCGCTTCCTCTGCCGTCACGAGGTGGCCGTAATGGATCGGATCGAACGTCCCGCCCATCACCCCCAGGCGTCGTCCCACAACCGAATCCTACGGCCGGTCGGTGCTCCGCTCCAGGAAGGCCCGCAGATCGGGCAGATGCTCCTCGTAGTGGAGGGGGCCCGATTCCTCGAACCACTCCCATGCGTTCGCGTCCACATCGGCGAGCCGGGAGAACGCCTGGCGCATCGCCACACGCCCTTTCGCGAAGCGGATCCGAACGATGTCCTCCTCGAGCCCTCGCCCCTCCTCGAACCACTTCTCGTTGAGAGCCTGAGTGTCGGGGTCGCTCTCCCGATGCGTGCCTGCGGCGATCCGCCCCAGGACGGTGGAGGCCTCCTCAGCCCAGGCGGCGACGTGATACATGACGTCCTTCGGCGACCATCCTTCGTGGGTGACGGAGGGCTCGTCGAAGTGCTCGGGCGGGACGTCGCCGAAGACCTCGGTGAGCTCGAGCCATCGTCGCTCCTCCTCTGCGAGCAACCCTGCGACGTCCATCCCCCTCTCGCTCCCTCAGGCTTCCTGCCGGTCCGCGGGGATCTCGTCTCCCGGGAGGAACTCGAAGGCGCGATCGGAGATGCGGATCTCGTCCCCGCGGCGGGCGCCCGCCTTCATCAGCTGGCGCTCGACGCCTTCCTTGATCAGCTGTCGTTGCAGGCGTGTGAGCTCGCGTTCGTCGTCGAGGTCCGCCTCCCGCACCCACCGCTCGACGTTGCGGCCGCTCACCCGCCAGCCGCCGTCCTCGCGCGCGATGGTGAACCGCGGCCGGCCCGGGCGGAGCACGACGTAGGGGGCCCGGGGAGGTTGCTCGGCGGCCACCTGACGGGAGAGCGTCTCCAGCTGCGCGGTGAGGAGATCGAGCCCTTCGCCCGTCACGGCCGACACCGGCAGCGACCGGATCGCATCGGCCGCCGCCTGCGGATCTTCCACGAGGTCCGCCTTGGTCCCGACGACGAGCGACCGCCGGTCGGCGAGATCGGGGTCGTACGCCCGGAGCTCCTCGCGAAGGGTGTCCAGATCGGCGACCGGATCGGCTGACGACAGGTCCACCACGAGGACGAGGGCTCGGCACCGCGTGATGTGGCGAAGGAAGCGATGGCCGAGTCCCTTCCCGCGATGCGCGCCTTCGACCAGTCCGGGGATGTCGGCCACCACGAACCGCTCCCCGCCCGCCTCCGCGACACCCAGATTGGGCGTGAGCGTCGTGAAGGGGTAATCGGCGATCTTCGGGGTCGCCGCCGTCAGCCGGGAAAGGAGCGTGGACTTCCCCGCGTTGGGCAAGCCCACCAGACCCACGTCGGCGACCGTGCGGAGCTCCATCTGCAGCCGTCGATCCTCACCTTCCTCTCCCGCCTCGGCCGTCTTGGGCATGCGGTTCTTCGGACCTGCGAACCGGACGTTGCCGCGCCCGCCGCGCCCCCCTCGGGCGACGACGGCCTCCGACCCCTCCCCGACGAGGTCGGCGAGGAGCCCACGGTCGTCGAAGACCACGGTGCCGTCCGGGACCGTGACCACGAGGTCGTTCCCCTTCGCCCCGTCCCGGCGGCTGCGCGCGCCCGCCTTCCCCGGGTCGGCCCGGAGATGTGGATGGTCGGCGAACCACGCCAGGTCGTGGACGTTGCGCGACGCGCGGAAGACGACATCGCCGCCTCGGCCGCCGTCCCCACCGTCCGGGCCTCCCTTCGGCTTGAAGGGCTCGCTGCCCATCGCGGCGGAGCCGTCGCCGCCGCGACCGGCGCGCACCTCCACGTCGACCTCGTCCACGAACGTCATGTCGAACAGCCTAGGTGGTCGCTCCATGTGGTCGACTGGGCGGCGACGGGCCAAGATTGGTGCGTGATCGAGCCGGTGGACGTCTGGATGGTGCACCTCGGTGCCCGAGTGCGGCCGGCCGAGGTCCCAGGAACGCTCAGCCTCGGAGAACGCGGCCTGGAGTTCCTCGAACGCAAGACGGGGGTGGACGTGCGGTTCGACTACGGCGCGATCCGCCGCGCGAAGAGGATCAAGGGGTCGCCGGTCCTGATGCTCGACTGGCGGAGCGACGGCCAGGACCGCAAGACCGCCTTCTACTTCTCCCAGCCCCCACCACTGGACCCGCTCCCCCGGTCCCCGACGATCGATCCTCGAGGACCACTCGGACCGTTCACGCGCGCCACGCCCTCGAAACGTCAGGTCGCGCGCATGAACCTCGGATACCTGCGATCGACGAGCGCCACGAGCAAGACCGTGGTCCAAGCGTGGGCCGAAGAGGTGACGGAGCGAGCGAAGCGGGCGAGCTAACCCTCGACGAGGATCGACGCGTACTTGCGGCCTCGCGACTCATGGAACTCGATCGTCCCGGCGCGGAGCGCGAACAGGGTGTCGTCGCCGCCCTTGCCGACGCCTTCGCCCGGGTGGATCCGGGTCCCGCGCTGGCGCACGATGATCGAGCCGGCGGAGACGGTCTCACCGCCGAACGCCTTGACCCCGAGTCGCTTCGAGGTCGAGTCCCGGCCGTTCCGGGTCGAGCCGCCGCCCTTCTTGTGTGCCATGGTCGGTCGAGGCTACCAGCTAGTCCGACGCCGCTGCGGGAGCGGCATCGTCCTTCTGTTCGTCCTTCTTCTGGGAGCTCGCGCGGCGGGCCGGGATCTTCACATCGGTGATCTCGAGCATCGTCACGAGCTGGCGATGGCCGGCCTTCCTCGAGTACCCGGACTTGGGCCGGTACTTGAAGACCTTGACCTTCTCGCCCTTCTTCTCTCCCAGGGGTTTCGCGGTCACGACCGCCTTGGCCGCCTCGGCTCCGACAAGGGTCTTGCCGTCGTCGTCGACGACGAGCAGCGGATGGAACTCCACCGTCTCGCCCTCGGCGACCAGCTTCTCCACCTCGATCACGTCGCCGGCCTGCACCTTGTGCTGCTTGCCGCCCGTCTTGATCACCGCGTACATGGTCGGTTCCTCTCGTCTCGCGTGGTCGGTTCGCTAGCTCGCGTCATAGCTCACGATGATGCCGCGTCCCTCGCAGTGGGGACACGTCTCGGAGAACGAGTCGACCAGCCCGCCGGACACGCGCTTCCGCGTGATCTGCATGATCCCCAGAGGACCGATCTCGAAGACCTGAGACCTCGTCTTGTCGATCGCGAGAGCCTCCCGCATCGTGTCCTCGACCTTCCGCTTGTTCTGTTCCAGCAGTAGGTCGATGAAGTCGATCACGATGATGCCGCCGATGTCTCGCAGACGGAGCTGGCGCGCGACCTCACGGGCGCCTTCCAGGTTCGTGTTCAGCACCGTCTCCTCGAGGTTGGTCTTCCCGACGGCCTTCCCGGTGTTCACGTCGACGATCGTCATCGCTTCGGTCTGCTCGATGATCAGGTAGCCGCCGGAGGGGAGCCACACCTTCCGGTCGAGCGCCTTGTGGATCTGCTCGACGATCCGGTGTTCCTCGAAGGCGGACAGGGGGCCTCGATGGAGCGTGACCTTGGACTCGAGATCGGGCGCCACGTCGCTCACGTACTCCATCACCTTGTCGTAGACCCGGTCGGAGTCGGTCACGAGACCGCGGAACTCCTCGTCGGTGAACAGGTCGCGGACCACGCGGACGGTGAGCTCCGGCTCCTCGTAGAGCTCCGCGGGCGCCTTGGCGCGCTTCGCCGACTTCTGGATCTGCTCCCAGAGCGCGACGAGCCGCTCGAGGTCCTGGGTGATCTCCTCCTCGGAAGCACCCTCGGCCGCCGTCCGGACGATCACCCCGTGGGCCTTGGGCTTCACCTTGTTCAGGATCGCCTTCAGGCGCTTGCGGGCCTCATCCGACAGCCGTCGCGAGATCCCGGACACGTCCTGGTCGGGCGCGAGGACGAGGAAGCGACCCGGCAGCGAGACCTGCGCCGTGAGCCGGGCGCCCTTTCCGCCCATCGGGTCCTTCGTGACCTGCACCATCACGGCCTGGCCGGACTTCAGCACCTGCTCGATCCGCGGCGGCCGCCCTCCGTCCAGGTCCTCGGGCGAATAGTTCACCTCGCCCGCGTAGAGCACACCGTTGCGGCCCCGGCCGATGTCGACGAACGCGGCCTCCATCCCCGGCAGGACGTTCTGGATCCGACCCAGGTAGACGTTGCCCACCATCGAATGCGCACCGCGACGCGTGACGTAGTGCTGCACGAGCATGTTCTCTTCGAGCACGGCGATCTGGTCCCGGTCACCGTGCTCGGTGATGACCATCAACTTGTCGGTGATCCGAGGCGGCGTGATCTGTGGTTCTCGCTGACGCCGGCCACCCCGGCCTCGGAGCGTCCGCGATCGGAGACCGCGGGTCGGCCCACCCGAGGCCACCTGCTCTTCGAGGGTCTTGGGGCCGCGCGAGCGCTCGGGCTGCGCGGGTGCCTCGGTCCCGGTTGCGTCTCCGGACTTCTTGCGACCCCGGCCGCCGCGGCGACCTCGCCTCTTCGACGTCCCTGTCTCGGCGCCGTCCTCCACCGATGACGCAGCCGACGGCGCGGTGGTGGTGTCCGGCTGGGCGTCGTCGCGTTGACCGGCGGGGGTCTGCGCAGGCTCTCTGGTGGAGACGCCGCTCCGGCTGCCTCTCCCACGTCCGCCCTGGCGGCGCCGCTGTTCGGCGTCGATCCCGTCCCGTCCTCCGTCGTTGTCGTCGTCGTCCGGTTCGGAGGCGCGGGTGCGGCTGGTGCGCTCCGGGGCATCGACGGCCGACTCGGCCGCGCCACCGCCGGACGAACCGGACCCGGATCCGCCGCCTCGGCCGCGGCCTCCCCGGCCACGCCCGCCGCGGCTGCGTCTGCGGGTCGACGGCGAGCCGGTGGGCTCGCCGTCTTCGGACTGCGTCCGCTGCTCTGTCCCGTCCTCGGCCCCGTCATCCCTCGGTCTTGAGGGGGCGTCGGCCTTCTGTCTGGTGGACGTCCTCTCCCTGTCCGGCGCTCTCTCCCTGTCCGGCGCTGTCTCTCTGTCCGGCGCTCTCTCCCGAACGGGGGCCCTTCTTCTGGGCGCTTGCTCCTCCGGCATCCGCTCCCGCGGCTCTTCCGGTGCGCGTTCTGGGGCGCGGGTCGCCGGTTCACCCGAGGGGTAGGTCGGCCGTTGGAAGATCGGGGGGAGGCCGTTCGTTGCCGGCGCCTGTGGCGCAGCGGCTTCGGTCTCTCGATCCATCTGTTACTCCCTTCGCTCGGAGCGAGGGGGCGGTCCGGATCCAGCACCGTCGGCTGCGGGAGCGCGGTCTTGCGCGATGGATGTTCCGTCGGCCGCGCAGCGGCACCTGCCGCGTGCGGGGCTGAAGACCTGCTCGTACAACCGTTCGTTCCCGTCCGGGGCCGCGCCGCCTGCCTGGCGGTCCTCTTAGTAGGCCGCCGGCGGCGTCGCGCGCCACCTCAACTCGCTTCTTCCCCCATCTCGGGCGGCGCGGGTCGGCTGCCGGCCCGGGTGGGGCACGTCTGCGCAGCAAGGATAACAGTCCTTCGGGTCAGGAGGGGGTAGCGGGCCTCGGAACCACGGGATCCGTGCTGCGAGTGCCCATCGGCCTCCCCCGTTCCAGGCGCAGCTTCGTTGTGAGCTAGTCCTTCTTAGCTAGAAAAGAGGGTCCCCCGTCCCCCCGAGGGAACCCGGCAGGCGTGGGATACCGAGGGGGAGCCCAACATGCCGACACTTCAGGTGATGGCGCTCAACACCCTCCCCGTGGCTCCGGCTTCCCGTCCCCAGATCCGAGTTGCCGTCGTCGACGACAATCCCGGTTTCAGGGAGACCCTTACCTCGCTCCTGGGAACCGAGGAGCTCCTCGTGGTGGGCACCGCTTCCAGCGGGATCGACGCGATGAGCCTCGTGGAGGAAACCGAGCCCGACGTGGTCCTGATGGACGTGCGCATGCCGGAGATGAACGGGATCGAGGCGACGCGTCGGCTGAAATCGGCGTTCCCGGAGATCGGCATCGTTGCCCTGACCGGGGTGGACGACCACGACGCCGTCCGGGAGATGTTGGTCGCGGGCGCCTCGTGCTACGTATTGAAGGACTCCGACAGCGACGAGATCTTCCACGCGATCCGCCAGGCGGCGGCCGGCGGCGGCGTGATCTCCTCCGAGGTGACCCCACGCGTGATCGGGGAGCTCACGGAGGCGCTCGAGCGGGAGCGCCGCCGTGCCCGCCAGCTCGAGCTGGCACAGGAGGCGCTGCTGGAACGCGCCGCCCGGCGTCACGAGCTGGTGAGCCGCCTGGGCCACGAGCTGCGCACGCCCGTGACGGTGATCCTCGGCATGGCCCAAACCCTGTCGAAGGGGACCGGGACGCTCGACCAGCGGGACGAGATGCTAAGGGCCCTCGTGATGCGCGCGCAGGGACTCGCACGTCTGGTCGCCCGGCTCGAAGGGGTCGTCGAGGCGGGGCTCACGGAGTACACGGATGTGATCGACGTCGCGGAGGAGATCGCGAGGCTCTCTCCCCGCGTGAAGATCGAGGCCCCCGGCCGGCCGATGCTCGCCACCTTGAACCGGGTCGCCGCCCTGCGCATCCTCGAGGAGCTCGTGGAGAACGGGCTCGAGTTCTCGGAGGAGATCGGGCAGGTGATCGTGCGCATCGACGAGTCACAGGCGGGGATCGAGGTCCGGGTCATCGACCAGGGGCCCGGCGTCACGGAGGACGCGCTGGAGCGGATCTTCGAGCCGCTCGAGCAGGCCGAGGAGCTCCACACCCGGACGCACCAGGGAGTCGGGCTCGGGCTCACGGTCGCCCGGATGTCCGCGCGGGCGATGGATGGGGACGTCACGCTCGAACACACCGGTCCCCAAGGCTCGGTGTTCCTCTGGCGGGTCTCGATGAGCCCGTTCGCCGCCGCCGTTCCCTGAACGGGGCGGTGGGCTGCGACAGATCCCAGGCGACGCCCCTACTTGAAGCGGCGCATGTGCACGTTGAGCAGGATCCCCACTCCGATGCAGCTCGCCAGCATGGAGCTGCCTCCGTAGGACAGGAATGGCAGAGGGATCCCCGTGATCGGCATGATGCCGATCACCATGCCGATGTTCACGAACATCTGCACCGCGAACATGATCGCGACACCGGTGGCCAGGTAGGTCCCGAAAGGATCCTTGGACAGGAACGCGATCCGGATCGATCTCCACAGCAGCAAGGCGAACAGCGTGAGCACGAACACCGCGCCGACGAACCCGAACTCTTCCCCGGCCACGGTGAAGATGAAGTCGGTGTGCTGCTCGGGCACGTAGTCGAGGGTCGTCTGCCGCCCATGGAGGTAGCCCTGTCCGAACAGGCCTCCGCTCCCGACCGCGATCTCCGCTTGGTCGAGGTTGTAGCGAACGTCGGCGGGCGTGTTCTCACGATCGATGAACGCCCGGATGCGATCCAACTGGTACTCCTTGATCACCCCGAGCTGGAACGCGGCTGCGATGAGCACCAGGCAGATCACGACGAGTGCGGCGAGATGCCGGCCGCTCATACCTGCGACCAGGAACATCCCGGCGGCGATCGCGACGATGACGATCGAGGTGCCGATGTCGGGCTGGGTGAACACCAGCAGCAACGGCAGGAGCACGACCCCACAGAGGCGGATCACGTCCTGGATGGTGGGGAGCGAGTGCCTCATCTCCGAGAGACTCGCCGCCAGCATCACGATCAACCCGAGCTTCGCGAACTCCGACGGCGTGATCTGGAATCCGCCCACCTCGAACCAGCGCTGGGCGCCGGCCGCCGACGACCCGAGGAAGGGAACGCGCACCAACAGCAGCGTCACCACGACCCCCGCGTAGATGAACCCTGCGTAGACCTTCAGGAACCGGTAGTCGAACGTGGCCATCACGAGGATGAGGACGACCCCCATCGCGGCCGTGACCATCTGCTTGTTGACGCGCAGGAACGGATCCAGCCGGTCCTGATCGAGGGTCTGGTTCGTCGCGGAGTAGATGAGGAAGAAGCCGAGCAGCAGCAGGATGGCCGTCACGAGCAAGAGGAAGCCGTCGATGTGGCGGATCGGCCGGCGCTCGTCCGCGTACACGCGCCCCGCGACGAGATCCATCAGTCCTCGGCCTCTCCCAGAGCCGGCCCCTCACAGGGGGCGCGATAGATCCTGGACATGATGTTGCGAACGATCGGCGCCGCGGTCTCGGCCCCGAAGCCTCCCTGCTCCACGGTGGCCACGACCACGTACTCGGGTCGCTCCGCCGGCACGATACCCGCGAACCACGACGTGTCCTGGAAGGGCGGCCGCTCCGCGGTCCCGGTCTTCCCGGCGACGTCGAGCGAACACGAAGCGAAGACCGAGGACGCGGTGCCGCCCGTGGTGACGCTCCTAAGAGCTTCGCGGATGTAGTTGAGCTCCGCTTCGGTGTAGGGGACGCGGCGGCATCGGCCTCCGATCTTCTTGGCCACACGTCCCGCGCCGTCCTCGATCCGAGAGACCAGGTGTGGCCGGCAGAGCTTGCCGCTCGCGAGCGCCGCGTACGCCTGGGCCACCTGTAGCGGCGTCGCCTTCATCTCCCCCGAACCGATCGCGAGCAGGATGTCGATGCCCGGGATCCATCCGTCCGGGTAGCGGGCGCGATGCTCCGTCACGTACTTCCGATCCGGCACGGTACCGGCGGCCTCTGCCGGCAGATCGACGTCGCTCGGCTGCCCGAACCCCCATTGCTTCACGCGCCGCTGGAGCTCCTGCCTGTTCGTCTGCGCATCCAGGAAGTAGAAGTCGCTCCCCCACTTGTAGTACTGCGTGTCGCACGAGACCTTGAGCCCCTGGGCGATCGAGAGGGACCCGGCTCCGACCCCATCCCAGTTGTGGAAGATCGTGCCCGACTCGTCCCCAGGGTGAACGTATTCGGCGGGACAGTCGTAGTACCCGCCCATGGTCGCGCGCCCCTCCTTCAAGGCCGCCAGCGCGACGAAGGGCTTGAACGCCGACCCCGGTGCGTACGTGATCTGCGTCGCCCGGCTGAGCGAGGGCGCGGCCTTGCTCGCGTTGAGGTAGTGATCCTGCTCCGGAGAGAGCCCCTTCACGAACCAGGACGGGCGGAAGGTGGGCCACGACGCCATCGCCACGATCCCCCCCGTGTTCGGATCGAGCACGACCACGGCCCCCGCGTTCGCCGCCAGGTTCCGCCCGGTGCTCGCATCGAAGACGGTCCGCGCGCGTTGGAGGCCGGTGACGAGCTCGTCCTCGACGATCCGCTGGACGTTGAGGTCGAGCGAGAGCCGAAGGTCGTGACCCGGCTCCGCCGGTCTGGGGTCGAACTCGCGGAGGACCTCTCCGTCGGAGTTGACGAGGAACCGCTCCTCGCCCGGCTCCCCTCGAAGCCAGCGCTCGTACGTGGCCTCGATGCCGGCCTTCCCGACCAGGTCCGAGGGGCCGTAGCCGGCGAAGAGCGGGTCGTCGATCTCCTGGGCGTTGATCTGACCGACCCATCCGACCAGGTGCGCCGCCAGCGGCCCCTGCGGATAGCTGCGGACGCTCTGCTCGACGACCTCGACCCCCTGGAACTTCTCCGGCTCCTCGCGCACCTTGAAGTAGACCTGCTCCGGGACGAACTCGGCGACGGGAACGGGCTGGTAGCTGTAGTAGAGCTTCGTATCGAGCTCCTCGCCGAGCTCCTGTGCAGGGACGCCGAGGATCTCCGACAGGTGGGCGAGGGTCGCCTCCGCCTCGTCCCCGAGCTCGTCGCGCTTGATGCGGACCTCGAGGCTGATCCGGTTGTGGACGAGGCGCCTCCCGTCTCGGTCGAGGATGTCGCCACGAAGGGCGTCGGTCGCGACCGTCCGGAGCGAGTTGTCGCGGGCGTCGCGATCGTGCTGTGGCCCCGCGAGGACCTGGAGGAACCACAGGCGCGTCGAGAGCGCCACGAACATGAACGCCACGACGAACGCGAGGATCTTCAGCCTCGACCCCGACCGCTCCATCTAGAAGCGCACCACCCTTCCGGCGTGGGTCGCGGTCGCGGCCCGGCGGAGCACCGGGAAGAAGATCGGGGTGAGGACGGCCCCGTAAACGGCCGTGAGCAGGACGACCTTCGCCACGTAGCTGAAGGGGCCTTCCTCCTCTCCGAGGAGGAAGGCCACCGCCTGATGGAAGGCGACGCCACCGGCCGTGCCGAGGCCGACCAGGATCGCGGGCAACAGGGGCGAGGGGGAGGCGATGTACTGGCGAGCCAGTCCGACGGTGTAACCGAGGATGGTGAGCGTGAGCGCCGTGATCCCCTTCGGCATGTTGAGCATGAAGTCCTGTGCGAGACCGCCGACGAACCCGACGACCGCGCCTTCGGCCGGTCCCTGGAGCGCGGCGAACACGACCGTGACGAGGTAGAGCAACTCCGGCTTCACGCCCAGCAGCGTGAGCTCCGGGAACACCGTGGTCTGCAGCAGCAGCGCGGTCACGGTGACGGCGACGATGACCACGGTCCTCCTCACGGGGACCCTCCCTGCGGGTCGGAATCCGGTGCGATCACCAGCACGTACTGGAGGGTCGAGAAGTCGACGGCGGGGCGGATCGTGACGAACGACTCGACGGCGTCGGGCTCGCTGAACGCGCGGGAGACCGTGCCGATGAGGATGCCCGCGGGATACAGCCCCGGCTGCCCGTTCACCTCGTAGCCCACTGTGAAGACCGACTCGGGCTCGGTCTCACCGACCTCGATCCCCGGCCTCAGGTGGCCCATGCGAAGGTCCTCTTCCCCGCGACCGAGGACGAGTCCGGCTTCCTGCGAGGTCGACAGCCGGCCCGCGACGGCGAAGTCTCGATCGATGACGAGCTGCACGACCGAGGAGATCGGGGTGACGCGGATCACGCGACCGACGAGGCGGGGTCCGTCCGAGGCTCCCGTGACGACCGGCATGTCGACCTCGATACCGTCTTGGGAGCCGCGATCGATCGTGATGTCCCATTCGAAGTTCGAGACCCCGCTGCCGATCACCCGCGCCGCGATCGTGTGGGACGTGATCGTCTGCAGGCCCAGGAGTTGCTCGAGCGTCTCGATCCGGCGGGTGAGCGCCTGGTTCAGCTGCTGGACGGTCCTCAGGTCGTCCACCTGCACTTGGAGCTCACCGTTGCGACGCGAGAGGGACGGAAGCTCCGCCAGGCTGCTGAAGAAGTTGCTGACCGGCTGCACGACGTTCGAGACCGCCTGTTGCAGGGGGGTGATGGCGCTGCTGACCACTCGCCCGGCCGCGTCGAGCGGTCCTTGTTCGCCGCCTCGGTAGTCGACGGTGATGATCGCAAGCGATGCCGCGACGAGGGTGACGAGGAGGAGGCGGGCGGAGCGGGTGCGTTGCCGGATAGCCACGACGGCGGACTACCGCCGATTGGTCGACGTCACCAGGACCCGCTGCAGGATCTCGAACTCCTCGAGGCACTTGCCCGAGCCGAGCACGACCGCCTGGAGCGGTGTATCGGCGATATGAACGGGCATCCCTGTCTCGTGGCGGAGGCGCTTGTCCAGGCCGCGCAGCAAGGCGCCGCCGCCCGTGAGCACCATCCCGCGATCCATGATGTCGGCCGCGAGCTCGGGAGGGGTGCGGTCGAGGGTGGTCTTGATGGCGTCGATGATGGCGTTCACCGGCTCTTCGATCGCCCGGCGGATCTCCTCGGCGGCGATCGTGATGGTCTTGGGCAGGCCGGACACGAGGTCCCGGCCTTTGATCTCGGCGACGAGCTCCTCGGGCATCGGGTAGACGGACGCGATCGCGAGCTTGATCGCCTCCGACGTCCGTTCACCGAGCAAGAGCGAGTACTCCTTCTTCACGTGCTGGATGATCGCTTCGTCGAGCTCGTCGCCGCCGATGCGGATCGACGTCGACGTCACGACGCCACCCAAGGAGATCACCGCGACCTCGGTCGTGCCTCCACCGATGTCCACGACCATGTTCCCCGTCGGCTCGTGGATCGGGAGGCCCGCGCCGATCGCCGCCGCCATCGGCTCCTCGATGATGTACGCGCGACGTGCGCCGGCGGCGATCGTCGCCTCCTCGACCGCGCGCTGCTCGACGCCCGTGATACCGGAGGGGACGCAGACGACGACGCGTGGCTTGGCGAGGAGACGGCGCTTGTGCACCCGCTGGATGAAGTACCGGAGCATCTTCTCCGTCACGTCGAAGTCGGCGATGACACCGTCCTTCAGGGGCCGAACGGCCTGGATGTGCGAGGGGGTGCGGCCGATCATCCGCTTCGCCTCGGCTCCCACGGCAAGGATGGCTCCGGTAAGGGTGTTGATCGCAACGACGGACGGCTCGTTCAGGACGACTCCGCGACCACGCACGTACACCAGCGTGTTCGCCGTCCCGAGGTCGACAGCCATGTCGCGACCAAGGAACCCTAGTACCCCCTCCGCCCCCTGTGGTCGGGGCGTGGGGGAAGAAGATCTCTGAACCCTCTCGGCCATGCGGTTCGCCCTGATTGAACAGGGTTCGCTCGGCGCTGGCAACTCGGAAGGTGAGAGGCTGGTCCGGCCGAGACGTCAGGGCGCGATGTTCTGGTTGACGTGGAACAGGTTCTCGGGGTCGAACGTGCGCTTGACCTCGACCAGCCGGTCGTAGTTCCCCTTGTAGTTGTCTCTGATCCTGGACTGGTCGTCGCCCGCCATGAAGTTGACGTAACCGCCTGCCTCGGAGAGTGGGGCGGTCGCCTCGTAGTAGTCGCGCACCCATGCCGTGTTGGCGTCGTTGTCGGAAGGATCCGGCCACATGCCGGCGATCACCGTTGCGAACGTCGCGTCCCGGTAGGCGAATGCCGTCGCGTCTGGCGCCACCCGGTGACACGCTCCGTTGATCGGATAGATGTGCACCGTCGAGTTCACGGCGGGCACCTGCGGTCCGTGCTTCATGTGCGCCTCGATCGCGTCGTCGGTCAGCTCCTTGACGAAGTTGGCCTTCCAGTAGTGCTGCAGCCCCGGAGGCACAAGACCGTCGAACGCGCTGTTGAGCGCCGGGTACGGCATCGGACCCACGTGTTCGGCGACGATCGGTGCGACGTCGTGCAAGGGCTTCAGCATCTGCTCGCCCTGGTCGATCGGTCCGGCCCAGCACCCCACGAACGCGAGGAACGTGTCGCCGTGCCTCTCTTCGGGGATGAACGGCAACGGCGGAGCGATCTGCCACGCGGGGAATCCGCCGAAGTCTTCGGGAGCATCGACGATGAACTCGCGGTACCAGCGGAGGATATCGGCCGCGTCGTCGACCTCGAAGAACATCGGACCGCCGTAGATGTCAGCGACGGGATGGAGACGGAACTCGAGCGACGTCGCCACGCCGAAGTTCCCGCCGCCGCCGCGCAACGCCCAGAAGAGATCCTCGTTTTCCTGCTCACTCGCCGTCAGCGTCCGGCCATCAGCCGTCACGACCTCCGCGGACAGGAGGTTGTCGCACGACAGGCCACGCCCCCGGGAGAGATAGCCGATGCCACCACCCAACGTCAGTCCACCGACACCGGTGGTGGAGATGATGCCGCCGGTCGTCGCGAGGCCATGCGCGTTGGTCGCGTCGTTGAAGTCGCCCCACGTGGCACCGCCCTGCGCACGAGCCGTCTCGGAAGCTGGGTCCACAGTGACCGCCCGCATCCCCGAGAGGTCGATCACGACTCCGTCGTCCACGGTGCCGAAACCCGGAACGCTGTGTCCCCCTCCGCGAACCGCCAGTTCGAGCCCGTTCTCCCGAGCGTGGTTCACGGCCGCGACCACGTCGGCGGCCTCCGTGGCACGGACCACGACGGACGGACGTTTGTCGATCATCGCGTTGTAGACGGCGCGCGCCTCGTCGTAGCCAGGGTCGTCCTGGGTGATCACCTGGCCACTGGTCCGGCCGCGCAGCTCCTGGACGGTCGATGTCATGGCTCCCCTTCCGTTCGCGGACCCGCGCTCAGCCCGGGGCGCGGGGGTGAGCCGCGGCTGGCCGTTCGCACGAGTCGATCGGCTGCCGGAGGAGCGTACGCCGGAGGCCCTGGACCGCGCAAACCGCCGAGCACGCCCACGCCGGAGGCACACGAACCGCCGGGGCACGCGAACGGATAGGCTCGCCGCCCGTGGTGCACCTGCCGGCCGTCGCGGTCCTGTTCCCGGGCCAGGGGTCGCAGTACCCGGAGATGGCCGATCCCTGGACCGGGCACCCCGCCGGGAAGGCGATCCTCGACGAGGCGTCGACCTCGATGGGCCGGGACGTGGTCGCCGGCTGTCACGACCCGTCGGCGCTCGCGACGACAGAGTTCGTCCAGCCGGCGCTCCTCGCGTGCGACGTGGCCGCCTTCCGGGTGCTGGAGGCAGAAGGAGCCTCGTTCGTCGGCGTCGCCGGGCATTCGCTCGGTGAGTTCGCCGCGCTGGTCGCGGCGGACGTCGTGCCGCTCGGCGAAGCGCTCGACCTCGTGGTCGTGCGCGGTGCCGCGATGCAACGGGCCGGCGAGGAGCGACCGGGCACGATGACGGCGCTCCTCGGCGTGGGCGCCGAGGACGCCGCCGCGCTGTGCGACGAAGTGCGCGACGACGACGTGCTCGTCGTCGCGAACGAGAACTCCTCCGCGCAATCCGTGATCTCCGGTTCGGTATCCGCGATCGAGCGGGCCGAGGAGCTCGCGAAGGAACGGAAGATCCGTGCGATCCGATTGCCCGTCGCGGGCGCGTTCCACTCGCCGTTGATGGAGCCGGCCCGCGTCGCGATCGACGAACGGATCGAGGGGATCACGTTCTCGGCGCCGCGGTTCCCTATCGCCGAGAACGTCGCCGGCGCGCTGGTGTCCGACCCGGAGGAGCTGCGTTCGCTCTTGAAGCGACACGTGGTCTCGCCGGTCAAGTGGGCATCGTCGGTGCGAGCGCTCACGGATGCGGGAGCGACCTCGTTCCTCGAGGCCGGTCCGGGCGACGTTCTCACCAAGCTGATGAAGCGGATCGTGCCCGACGCGGCGGCGCGCGCGATCGGCTCCCTCGAGGACGCCCGCGCCGCCGCGTCGGGCGCGACCGGGCTTTCTTGACAACGGCGATGGCCTGGGGCTAGCAGCGGCTATGCTCCGGCCGTGACCAGGAGCGCCACCATCACCGGCGTCGGGTCCACCCTCCCCCCTCGGCTGGTCCCGAACTCGTGGTTCGAGGACAAGGTCGAGACCAGCGACGAGTGGATCCGGGACCGCACGGGGATCGAGGCACGCCACTTCGTGGAGGAGGGCGTGGACACCTCGGACCTCGTGGTCGAGGCGGCCCGCGGGGCGCTGGAGACCGCCGCGATCACCCCCGACCGGCTCGACATGATCATCGTCGCGAGCGTCACCGGGGACACGCCGTTCCCGGCGACCGCGGTGTGGGCGCAGGAGAAGCTCGGGGTCCGCTGCCCCGCGTTCGACGTGAACGCCGCCTGCGCCGGCTTCAGCTACGGCCTCGCGAGCGCCACCGCGTTCGTCCAGGCGGGGATGGCGGACACGATCCTCCTGGTGGGCGCCGAGATCTTCAGCAGGATCCTCGACTTCACGGACCGGACGACCTCGATCCTGTTCGGCGACGGGGCCGGCGCCGTGATCGTGCAGGCATCCGACAGGCCCGGGATCGAGGGCAATGTCCTCGGCGCCGACGGGACCGCGGCCGACATCTTGATGAT
>Ga0136614_10001035_pt1 | contig 15682 bp, 14 predicted proteins | sample AntDrymUQ2792106_2_FD_106643 | JGI IMG/M metagenome (GOLD analysis project Ga0136614, IMG submission 106643) | Polar desert sand microbial communities from Dry Valleys, Antarctica - metaG UQ279 (21.06) | ecosystem: Environmental > Terrestrial > Soil > Desert | place: Antarctica: Dry Valley... | reverse complement strand
TGCTCGAGGTGCTCGACCCGGCGCAGAACCACTCGTTCCGCGACCACTACCTCGACGTCGAGCTCGACCTCTCGCAGGTCGTGTTCATCGCAACCGCAAACATCGCGGACACCATCCCGCAGGCGCTGCTCGACCGCATGGAAGTGATCCGCTTCGACGGCTACACGGTCGACGAGAAGGTCGCGATTGCACGCGGCTACCTCTGGCCGCGTCAGCGCGACCGGAACGGTCTCCGCGAGGACGAGGTCTCGATCGACGATCCGACGCTCCGAGCGGTCGTGAGCGAGTACACGCGAGAGGCGGGGGTGCGCCAACTCGAGCGTGAGCTCGGCAAGGCCCTGCGCAAGACTGCGACGAAGATGGTCGGCGGGGATGTGGAAACGCCAGTCGTCGTCGACCTCGACGTCGTGCGCGACGCGCTCGGGCGACAGCGCTTCTACCAGGAGGCCGCCGAGCGCACCGCTGTCCCCGGCGTCGCGACGGGTCTCGCCGTCACCGGCACCGGCGGCGACATCCTGTTCATCGAGGCGACGCGCATGAAGGGCGACGGCAAGCTCGTGCTCACCGGGCAACTCGGCGACGTTATGAAGGAGTCCGCGCAGATCGCGCTCTCCTACATCCGCTCGCACGCGTCGGAGCTCGGGATCGATGAGGCTACGTTCGACGATACGACGTTCCATGTGCACGTCCCCGCCGGCGCGATCCCGAAGGACGGGCCGAGTGCCGGCATCGCGATCACGACCGCGCTCGCGTCGCTCCTGTCGGGGCGGCCCGTGAAGCACACCGTCGGGATGACGGGCGAGGTCACTCTGCAGGGACGCGTGCTGCCGATCGGCGGGCTGAAGCAGAAGGCGCTCGCCGCACACGCTGCCGGACTGCAGGACGTCATCGTCCCCGAGCGGAACCGCGCAGACCTCGACGACGTCCCCGCCGACGTGCGGGAGGAGCTGTCATTCCATCCGGTGATGACGCTCGGCGAGGTGCTCGAGCTCGCGCTCGAGCCCGAGGCCGCTCCCCGTGCAGTCGCCGCGTAGAAGCACCCAGGTGTTGCCCGAGGAGGTCGCCCGCGCGGCGGACCTCCTCGGGCGCCGCTGGGTGCTCGCGATCGTCTACGCCTCGCACGGCGGCGCGATCCGCTTCAACGAGTTCAAGCGAACGATCGTCGGCATCACGCCGAAGACGCTCGCGCAGCGCCTCGAGGAGCTCGAGGACGCGGGGATCCTCGAACGCCTCGTGCTGGAGGGGCGCCCGCCGCGCGTCGAGTACCGCCTAACCGATGCGGGTCGTCGCCTCCGCACGCTCGTGCGCGCGCTCGACCACTGCGCGGGCGACCTCTGCGGCGGCCGCTGAGGCGCCGATACGATCCTGCCCGTGGAGTGTGACGTCGCAGTCCTCGGAGGCGGCCCCGGTGGGTACACCGCCGCCATTCGCGCCGCGCAGCTCGGGGCGAAGGCCGTGTGCATCGAGAAGGAGCCCGAGCTCGGCGGCACCTGCCTCCGCGTCGGGTGCATCCCGACGAAGGCGTGGGTGCAGACCGCGTTCGCGCTGAAGGAGGCGCACGAGTCGTTCGCCAAGTTCGGCGTCAACGTCGGCGAGCCGCAGCTGGACATGATGGTCGCGAGCCAGTGGAAGGACGGCGTCGTCAAGCAGATGACCGGTGGCGTCGCCTCGCTCTTCAAGGCGAACGGCGTCGAGTGGGTCAAGGGCGCCGGCCGCTTCAAGGACGCGAACACGATCGCTGTGGAGGGCGGCGAGGACGTCACGTTCAAGCAGGCGGTGATCGCCACGGGCTCGTTCCCGCTCCGCCCGCCGATCGACGGTCTCGACTCGCCGCGCTGCGTCGACTCGACCGGCCTGCTCGCGCAGACCGAGGTTCCCAAGCGCCTCGTGATCCTCGGGGGCGGGATCATCGGCGTCGAGTTCGCGTCGATCTTCGACCGCTTCGGGAGCGAGGTGACGGTGATCGAGATGCTTCCGCGCCTGATCGCGATCGAGGACGAGGACGCTGCGAAGGAGCTGGCGAAGCAGTTCGGGAAGCGCGGAATCACGCTGCAACTCGATAAGACGTGCACGAAGGTCGAGGACTCCGGCTCCGAGCTGACCGTCCACTTCGGCGAAGGCGAGACGCTGCAGGCCGACCTGATGCTCGTAGCAGTCGGCCGCGGGCCGGTGGTCGAGAATCTCGGGCTCGAGGAGATCGGCGTCCAGTTCGACAAGCGGAAAGGGATCGCCGCCGACGAGCGTCGCCGCACGACCGTCGAGCACATCTATGCGGTCGGGGACTGCGCCGGCTACTGGCAACTCGCGCACACCGCCTTTCGCGAGGGCGAGGTCGCGGCCGAGAACGCTTGCGGCCACGACGCCGTCGTCGACAACCGCGCCGTGCCGCGCCCCATCTACACCGACCCGGAGATCGCAGGTGTCGGCCTCACGGAGACCGAGGCGCGCGAGCAGTACGGCGACGACATCGCGGTCGGACAGTTCCCGTGGGTCGCGAACGCGCGCGCCGTTATGCAGAACGAGACTGTGGGCTGGGTCAAATCGATCCACGAGACCCGCTACGGCGAGCTGCTCGGGCTGATCATGGTCGGTCCGCACGTGACCGATCTGATCGAGGCGGGCGTCGTGGCGATCGACGCCGAGTCCACGGTCGAGACCGTCGCCGACGGGATGACCGCCCACCCGACGCTCTCCGAGGCGATCAAAGAGGCTGGTCTCGTGGCTCTGGGCCGCGCGATCCACCTGCCGAACCGCAAGCGCGCACCCGCCCGCGCCTAGGAGGATTAGCCCGTACCTCGTGGGGGCACTGGTCCGTTGCTAGTTCGGCACCGCATGATGACCCCGATCTTCGTTCAACGGCAGTCAGGCGAGCAGGCCTTCGAGCGCCTGTACCGCTCGCATGTCCAAGACGTCTACCGATACGCGCTGATGGTCTTGCGTAACCGGGACGACGCCGAGGACGTCGCCCAGACGACCTTTCTCAAGGCGTACCGCGCCTACCAGCGGGGCGACCGCCCGCGTCATCCGCGGCAGTGGCTGATCACGATCGCGCACAACACATGCGGGACGCGGATTCGCGACGCGAGGCGGCGTCCGCAGGAGGTCGCACTGGAAGAGCAGCTGATCGAGCCCCCTGCCGGTGGCGGCGACGTCGACGTCCAGGAGCTCGTCCGCGCAGTTGGCGCTCTCTCGTTCAACCAGAGGGCCGCGCTCGTCATGCGCGAGCTCGAGGGGCGCACCTACGCGGAGATCGCCGAGGTGCTCGAACTGTCGATCTCTGCCGTCGAAACACTTCTGTTCCGCGCGCGGCGTGCTCTCCGCGAGCAGCTCGAGGGATCGCTCACGTGCGGCGAAGCGGAGCGTGTTCTCTCGCTTCAGCTCGACGGTCGACTCCCGAAGGATGAGCGGCCACGGCTTCGTGCGCACCTGCGCGAATGCGCAGAGTGCGCGTCGCTCGCGCGCCGTCAGCGAGCTCGCCGCGCGGCGCTGCGCAGCCTGGGGCCACTGCCACTGCCGGCGTCGCTTGCGTCGTGGGGCGGAGGCGCAGCCGTCGGGAGCGGCGTTGCGGTCAAAGCCGCTGCGCTGATCGCTGCCGGGATCGCCGCTGTCGGCACGACTCATCAGGCGGCAAAGGCGGTCACCGCGCCGCCGACGCTCGAGCGTTCGCAGCTGGGCGCGGTCACGTCGGCGTCGACGGCGATCCCCATCCCACGTGCAACTCGGACGCTACGGCCGGCCCGTCCTGAGGAGGCGCCTGTTCGCCCGGCCCGCGCGACGAAGCATCGAGCGGCACGGATCACGCCGGCGGTCGGTCTGCCCTCCGTCACGGGAGTCGAGCCTGCCCCCGGTGCAGCTCAGGTCGCGCCGGCCGCTCAGTCGAGGCCGGAGCCGCGGCCTGTGGAGCTCCCCGCGCTTCCCGCCGTTCCCGTCGAGGTCGAGGTCGAGGCACCGAGCGTGCCCCCGCTCCCGGTAGAGCTCCCACAGGTGGTCGTTCCGGTCACATTGCCCTAGCCGAGCGCAAGTTTTGGCCCGGGGTGGGATCTCAGAAGATATGACGCCCCTCCTTGCGGAGCAGCTGCGCGCGGACCGATCCTTCGAGCGGATGTACCAGAAGCACGTCGGCGACGTCTACCGGTACGCACTCGCCTTGCTCCGTCACCCCGCGGATGCCGAGGACGTCGCCCAGACGACGTTCCTGAACGCCTATCGCGCATACCAGCGCGGCGAGCGTCCGCGGAACGCGCAGAACTGGCTGATCACGATCGCCCACAACGTCTGCCGGCAGCGCTTCCGCCAGGCACAGCGGCGACCCGACGAGGTCGAGTTCGACGATCGGGTCGGCGAGATTGTGCCCGAAGAGGACCGCGGGCCGAGTGCGCAGGACATCCAGCGCGCCCTCGGATACCTCGCGTTCAACCAGCGCGCAGCTCTTGTGATGCGCGAGCTCGAGGGCCGGTCGTACGCGGAGATCGCCGAGATCCTCGAGACGTCGGTCAGCGCGGTCGAGACGCTGCTGTTTCGCGCCCGGCGTGCGCTGCGGGAGCAGCTCGAGGGAGCGCTGACCTGCGATGAGGCCGAGCGCGCGATCTCCCGCCAGACGGACGGCCGATTGTCGCGGCCCGAGCGGTCCGCGCTGCGTGCGCATCTGCGGCAGTGCAAGGAGTGCGAACGCCAAGCGCGGAGCCAGCGCGCTCACAAGAAGGCCTTCAAGGCACTCGCACTCGTGCCGATCCCGACCTCGCTCACGTCGCTCTTCGGGGGCGGCGGCGCAGTGGTCGGGGGCGGGGTCGCGGTCAAGGCCGCAGCGTTCGTCACCGCGAGCGTCGTCGCGACCGGCGTCGGGTACCAGGGCGCCAGAGAGCTCTCCGAGCCTTCCCGGCAGCGCGAGAGCATCGCCACCGCGACGGCGGTCGCCGCGCAGCCCGCCCCGATCGTCGCGCCCGTCCTTCGAGCGCCCGGAACGAATCAGGTCGCCAAGGCGAACGGAAAGCCGGAGACGCGCGGGCCCAGAGATCGTGCCGCCGCCATCGCAAAGCTCGGTCGCCCGGCGAAGGTCGTCCCGCCGGGGCGCGCCAAGAAGCAGGCCATTTCGGCGGGGATCGTCAAGGCGAAGCCCCCGGGCCAGGTGAAGAAGGTCGAGCACCGCATGCCGAAACAGAAGCCCGTGCCGCCGCGGCGGGCGAAGCGGGCCGAGCTCAAGCAGGAGAGGCGCGGCGGCCGTCCGTAGGCTCGCGCAAGTTTCACCAGGGCGCGGCATCTTGGTGGGTGGACGTGCCCTCGTCCCCACCCGGGGCCATGCCGCCCGCTTGGGCCCCGGGACCTTTCGAGCGAAGCGCCCCGCCCGGGGCGTTTCGCGTGTTGGCCGGCCAGGGTAGGCTCGCCGGGATGAGCATCGTCAACAGACGTAACGCCATGCTTGGCTGGCTGACGTGGAAGGCGGGGAAGCGGATCGCCGCGCGCAAGGCGCGGTCGGCCGTTCCCGGCGTCGAGGAGGGCAAGCCGAACAAGGGCCTGATCCTCTCGCTGCTCGCGGCTGCGGGCGCTGTCCTGTTCTTCTGGCGGCGCAAGGGCGGCGACGGGGGTTCGCAGGACGCCGAGTAGAGTTTCCGCCGTGCCCGACGGCCCGGCGGAGATCCCGGACGACTTTGTCAATCCCGCCGTTGCGGGGCTGACTCCGTACGAGCCGGGCAAGCCTGTCGATGAGGTGCAGCGCGAACTCGGCTTAGACCGGGTCGTCAAGCTCGCTTCCAACGAGGGGCCGTTCCCGCCGTTCCCCGCCGCGCTCGAGGCAATGGCCCGTTCGGCCCACGAGCTCAACCGGTACCCGGACGGCGGCGCGTACCGATTGCGCGCCGCACTTGCGGAGCGCCACGACGTCGCCTTCGAGGAAGTCGCAGTCGGTGCGGGTGCGGACGGAGTGATCGACTGCGTCTCTCAAGCGTTCCTGGACTCGGGCGACGAGGTCGTCTGCGGCTGGCCGTCGTTCCCGAGCTACGTGATCGATGCGCAGAAGCTCGGAGCGACGCCGGTACGCGTGCCGCTCGTCGACGCCCGCTACGACCTCGACGCGATGCTCGCGGCGATCACGCCGCGCACCAAGGTGGTGTACGTGTGTCATCCGAACAACCCGACCGGAACGACCAACACGCGTGCCGAGTTGGACGCGTACTTCGAACGTGTTCCGGAGCACGTGCTGACCGTCCTCGACCAGGCCTACCGCGAGTACATCGACGACGCGGACTACCCGGACGGAATCGACGAGTACTTCCGTCAGGGCCACCGCGTGCTCGTTGTCCGGACGTTCTCGAAGATCTATGGGCTCGCCGGGCTGCGCGTCGGCTGGGGCGTCGGGAGCCGCTCGGTCGTCTCGGCGATCGCGAAGGTCCGTCGGGCGTTCGACGTGAACGCGCATGCGCAGATCGCCGCGGTCGCGAGCCTCGACGCCGACGACGAGATCGAGCGGCGCCGGGGCGTCAACGCGCAAGAGCGGCCGCGGGTCGTCGAGATCCTCGAGCGCCACGGCTTCGCGTGCAGCCCCGCGGCCGCGAACTTCGTGTACGCCGAGAGCGGGGAGGAGGATGCGCGCCCGCTCTTCGAGGCGCTGTTGCGCGCTGGCGTGATCGTGCGCCCACTCGAGGGCTTCGGAGCTCCGGGCGCGATTCGCGTAACGGTCGGGTCCGCAGAGGACAACGCCGCATTGGACGAGGCGCTGGGCCGCGTCCGCACGACCGTCAAGGCCTAGCCCCCTTGCGGGGGGTCGACGGGCCGTTGACGCCTGTTAGCGTGAGGACGTGGCCGGCCGCCAGCCCCACCTGATCCGTCGCGCGCGCGATTTCCGGCTGCTCTTCCTCGCGGCCGTCGGCTCGGGCCTCGGCACGCGGCTCGCGGTGATGGCGCTGATGGTCGACGTCTGGGACCGCACGCACTCCGGCAAGTGGGTCGCGGCGCTCCTGGTCGCGGACTTCGTCCCGATCATCGTGATCGGGTTGTTGCTCGGGTCAGTGGTCGACCGCTTCTCGCGGCGCAAGCTGATGATCGCCTCCGATCTGCTCCGCTGCGCCGTGTTCGTCGCGCTGCCGTTCACGACAGGACCTGCGCAAGTCGTCGCGCTCGCCGGCGTCGCCGGGTTCGCGACCGGGTTCTTCCGCCCGGCGCTGTACGCAGGTCTTCCGAATCTCGTCGACGACGAAGAGCTCGCCAACGCGAACGGCCTCTTCCAGGCTGCGGAGAACCTCACCTGGATGCTCGGCCCGCTCGTCGGCGGCGTTCTGCTGTCCTTCTCCACGCCCGACGTCGCGTACTGGTTCAACGCGGTGACCTTCCTGGTCTCAGCTGTGGCGATCGCCCGGATCGCGGAGCACAAGCTCCAGAGCGAGAAGGCGCTGAGCGAGGGCCACTGGCGCGACCTGGCCGAAGGCTTCAAGCTCGCCGCCGGGTCGCGAGCCCTGCTGACGGTCCTCGTGGGGTGGAGCCTCGCGATGCTCGCAGTCGGCAACTCCGACGTCGCAGAGGTCGAGCTCGCGAAGGTTGCCTTCGGCTCGGGTAACTTCGGTTTCGGCCTGCTGATGGCGGCCTCGGGGCTCGGCCTGATCCTCGGGAGCCTCGGCGCGGCGTGGGCGATCGCGCGCTGGGGCACGGCCGTGGCATACGGGGGCTCGATCGGCCTGATGTCGGTCGGGCTCGGCGCGACCGCGGTCGTGCCGACCGTCTGGGCGGCCACGGTCTTCGTCGTCGCGCTCGGGCTTGGCAACGGCATCGCCGTCGTCGCGAACAGCCTGCTCGTCCAGCGAGGCACGCCCGACCACCTGCGCGGCCGCGCGTTCACGCTCGTCATGAGTCTGAACTACAGCGTGCTCTTCATCGGCATGCTCGCGGGTGGGTTCCTCAGTGACGCATTCGGCGCGCGCTGGACCTGGGGCATCGCCGCGATCGTTGCGGGTGTCGCGGCGCTCGCCGCATACGCACTCGCGCGTGGGATCCCGGAAGAGCCGGTCCGCGACGAGCCGGAGCCGCTCCCGATCGTCTCGGCTGCGGCACCCGACCCCGCCGGGCTCGGCGTCGTGCACGAGTAACCTTCCCGGCCGTGGCGCAGCGGCGGGAGTGGACGCGCGAGACCCTCGCCGCGGGCGTCCGCGCCGGCGACACGCGTGCGCTGGCGCGCGCGATCACCCTCGTTGAGAACTCTGAGCCGCTCGCCTACGAAGTCGTGCGGGACCTCTACCCCGAGACGGGGCGGGCGTACACGGTCGGCGTGACGGGGCCGCCGGGGGTCGGAAAGTCGACGCTGATCGGCGCGCTCGTCCGACACGTGCGGCAACAGGAGCTGTCCGTGGGAGTGATCTCGGTCGATCCCTCGAGCCCGTTCACGCACGGCGCATTGCTCGGCGACCGGATCCGGCTCGCCGACCACTTCCTCGACCCGGGCGTCTTCATCCGGTCGATGGGGACCCGCGGACACCTCGGCGGGCTTGCGGAGTCCACCCTGCAGGCGATGCTCGTGCTAGACGCGGCCGGAAAGGACGTGATCTTCCTGGAGACCGTGGGCGCCGGACAAAGCGAAGTCGAGGTGATCGGCGTCGCGGACACGGTCCTGCTCGTGCTGATGCCGGGCTCCGGCGACTCGGTGCAGGCGCTGAAGGCGGGGATCATGGAGATTCCCGACGTGATCGCGGTCAACAAGTCCGACCATCCCGCGGCGAAGACGATGCTGAGCGAGGTGCGTTCGATCCTCGCGCTTGATCATGAAAGAGCGTGGAAGCCGCCGATCGTCTTGACGGAAGCGATGCGCGGGGAGAACGTCGAGCAGGTCTGGGAGGAGATCGAGCGCCACCGCGCCTTCCTGGAGGAGAATGGCGGCCTCGAGGAGCGGCGGCGGCGAAACCTCGCGGGTGAGGTGTTCGCGGTCGCCTCGGCCCGGGCAAAGACCCACCTCGAGCACGCAGTCCGGGACGACCCCGAGCTCCGGCGGCTCCTCGACGAGGTCCAACGCCGGGAGCTCGACCCCCTGACCGCCGTTCGCGAGATCATGGAGAAGGTGTTCAAGGTTGATGACGGAAACAGCACCGACACTCGCTGACATCCGGGCGGCCCGCGAGCGGATCCGCGGCGCCGCACGCGAAACGCCGGTCTACGTCTCCGAGTCCTTCGAGCGGATGACTGGGCGCGAGGTGTGGCTGAAGGCCGAGAACCTCCAGCGCACGGGCTCGTTCAAGATCCGCGGCGCGGTCAACTGCGTAGCGACGCTCTCGGACGAGGAGCGTGCGGCGGGTGTCATCGCCGCGAGCGCCGGGAACCACGCGCAGGCGGTGGCGTGGGCCGCACGCGAGGCTCGGATCGACGCGACGATCTTCATGCCGGAGGACACGCCGGTCGCGAAGGTCGAGGCAACGCAGAACTACGGGGCCGAGATTCAGCTGGGCGGGGAGATGTTCGACGACGCGCACGAGGCCGCGCGGGCATACGCGGACACGAGCGGCGCCACGTTCGTCCATCCCTTCGAGGACGTGCGGGTAATCGCCGGCCAGGGAACGATCGGGCTCGAGCTCGTCGAGCAACTCCCGGACGTGGGCACGGTCGTCGTCCCGATCGGCGGGGGTGGGCTTGCGTCGGGTATCGCGATCGCTGCGAAGGAGCTGAAGCCCGGGCTTCGCATCGTCGGCGTGCAGGCTGCCGCTTGCGCGCCACTCGCCGGCGGGCAGGACCACGGGTTCACGATCGCCGAGGGGATCGCGGTCAAGCACCCCGGAGAGCTGACGACGTCGATCGTGCGCGACCTGCTCGACGACGTGGTCACGGTCACGGACGAGGAGATCAGCAAGGCGATCGTGCTGTCGCTCGAGCGCGCGAAGTTGCTCGTCGAAGGTGCGGGCGCGGCGTCGCTCGCAGCGCTCCTCGCGGGGCGCGTCGGCGGCGAGGGGGCCGTGGTCGTCCTCCTGTCGGGTGGCAACATCGACCCTTCGCTGCTGATCACCGTCATGCGGCACGGGCTGACGCTCGCAGGCCGCTACCTCGTCGTGCGGACGCGCATCTCCGACCGCCCGGGTGAGCTCGTCAAGCTGCTCTCGAGGATCGCCCAAGAACGCGTGAACCTCGTCTCCGTCGAGCACCATCGCGAGGGGATCCAGCTCTCGGTTGCCGAGACCGAGGTCGAGCTCACACTCTCCACGCGCGACGAGACACACGCCCTCGGGCTACTCGATGCGATGGAGCTCTGGGGTTATCCGGTCGAGCGCCTGCGTTAGCCGCCCACGAGTGCAGCCCTGCGAAGCAACGAAGCGAACGCTCCGCGGCGACGTTCCACAGGGGCAGCACTCGCAGGCGCGTAGCTGATCGTCGCGACGTACCTGATCGACGCGTTGCGGAGCAGCTGAGCGTGACGGTCCCGAGCGAGATCCTGGTGAGACAGGCTCTTGTGCATGCTCACAAGACGCCCTAGCCGCCTGCCTTCTTCCGTCTAGCTCAGCTGCCGCAGCGGCGGAACTCGATCGTGCGGCCGCCACGCTGCTGCCAGTCCTCGACGCCGCCGTCCAGCACAGGGCGCGCGTCGACGCCCCTCGCCGCGAGCACGCTTGCCGCGATTCCCGCCCTGGAGCCCGTGCTGCAGATCGTGACGACGGTCCGGTCGGAGAGGCCGTCGGAGACCGCGGGCAGAAGCCGGTACGGGATGTGCCGCGAGCCGGCGATGTACCCCTCGTCGCGCTCGTCGGCCTCGCGCACGTCGAGCACCGTCACGGCGTCCTGCGCGACGAGGCGCTCGAGCTCGTCCAGGCCGACTGGTTCGAGCCGCGCCTCGCTGCCGGGCGGGTCGACGACGAACCCGTCGAGCTCGAGCACGCCGACGGCGTGGAGCGCGCGAGCAGCATCCTCGGCCTGGGCCGCGGAGCTCGCGTGTAGGACGACGCGGCCTTCGCCCAGGACGAAGGCGGCCTTCGTCGGGAACGAGCCGCTCGAGAGCGGCACGTTGAGTGCGCCGGGGAGGTGCCCGGCGGCGGACTCATCGGCTTCCCGGACATCGAGGACGGTCGCGCCTTGCAGGTCGTCGGCCGGAGTGAGAGCCGGACGCGCCTGCACGAACGGCCCTCGGTTGAGCGCGACGATCACGTCCATGTTCGGTGGCCGTGGTGCATTCTTCGAGAGCGCATCCGCGACGAAGTCGTCGACGGCGGTGATCTGAAGCGCGGCGTTCGAACGGCGTTCGTGCCCGATCGTCGACGACGGGTCCGAGCTCATCGCGGCCCCGCAGAGCGAGCCGGCCACGTGGCCGGGGTATACCTCGACCTCGTCCCGGAGCTCTTCGAGGCGGCGGAGGCTGTGGAAGAGGCCCTCCGCTCCTTCAGCGGCCCCGACGGCGAGGTCTGGCCGCGCTGCGTCGCCGACGAAGAGCGAGTCACCGGTCAGCAGCAGCCGTTCGTCGACGAGGAGCGCGCAGTGCTCGGGTCGGTGCCCCGGCGTGTGCAGCACGCGCACGGTGACTTCGCCGAAGCGCAGCGTGTCGCCGTCGACCATCGGGTCGAAGTCGAACTCCGGCTCCGCGAAGGGGTGGATCGAGACGCGCGCGCCATGCTCCAACGCGAGCCGGCCGTGACCTGCGACGTGGTCGGCGTGGTTGTGCGTCTCGACCGCGCACACGATGTGCAGCGAGTGCCGCTCGGCTTCCTCCACGTACTGCTCGATCGCGAACGCGGGGTCGACGACGATCGCCTCACCGGCCTGCTCGGAGCCGATCAGGTAGGAGGCGCAGCCGAGGTCGGAGTCGACGAACTGTCGAAACAGCATGCGAGGAGCTTATCCGTGAAATAAGCGGTCGTTACAGCAAACCGAGCGAAACGAACCGTACCACTCCGGCTCGCTAGCTTTCCTGAAGCGTTACAGGCCGAGCAGCCGCGCGATCACCATGCGCTGCACCTCGTTCGTGCCCTCGCCGATCTCCAGGATCTTCTGGTCGCGGAACAGACGCGAGATCGGCGACTCCTCCATGAACCCGTACCCGCCATGGATCTGCAGCGCGGCGTTCGCGGCTCGGTTCGACAGCAAGCCCGTGTACAGCTTCGCCATCGCTGCCTCGCGCGCGAAGGGACGGCGTTGATCCTTGAGCCACGCCGCCTTGTAGACGAGCGCGCGGCCGGCCTCGATCTCCGTCGCCATGTCTGCGAGCGCGAACTGGACCGCCTGGAACTTCGCGATCGGCTTGCCGAACTGCTCGCGCTCCTTCGCGTACGCAAACGCGAGGTCGTACGCTCCTTGCGCGAGGCCGACGCCCATCGACGCGACCGAGATGCGGCCGCCGTCGAGGATCTCGAGGAACTGCTTGAAGCCCTCTCCGCGTGGACCCAGCAGATTTCCCTCGGGGACCGCAACATCCTTGAATGAGAGCTCGCGCGTGTCGGACGCGCGCCAGCCGAGTTTGTGCATCGGCGGGGAAATCTTGTAGCCGGGTGTCCCATTCGGGACGACGATGTTCGAGATCTCGCCTTCGCCGGTGCTCGCGGTGATGGTCACGCAGGCGGTGATGTCGGTGCCTGCGTTCGTGATGAACATCTTCGAGCCGTTGATCACCCACTGCCCCTCGCGCAGTTCGGCCGTCGTGCGCGTGTTGCCCGCGTCGGAGCCGGCGCCCGCCTCGGTCAGCCCGAACGCTGCAAGCTTCTGCCCGGACGCGAGCTCGGGAAGCCACTCGCGCTTCTGCTGCTCGGTGCCGTAGTAGAAGATCGGCAGCGTCCCGAGCGAGTGGTGTGCCGCAACGGTGATCGCCACCGACGAATCGATCCGGGTCAGCTCCTCCACCGCGATCGCGTACGAGACGGTGTCGGCGCCGCCGCCGCCGTAGTCCTCGGGGATCGTCATCCCCATCAGCCCGAGCTCTGCGAGCTCCGCGACGAGCTCGTAGGGGAAGCGGCCTTCCCGGTCGAGCTCCTCGGCGAGAGGGGCTACGCGTTGCTCGGCGAACTCCCGAACCGTGGCCCGGACGAGTTCGTGCTCCTCCGTCAGATCGAAGTTCATCGCCCCAGGCGCCGCATCGCGGCTCGGGATGCTATCCGACGCCCCTTCTAGGCTGCGGGTGCGGGTTTCACCGCCCTTTACCCACGCCGTCACCGTGCCGATACCGACCATGATGCGGTCTGCGATCCGCGAACCGAGCGTCGAGGCGCTCCTGCTGCGGCTGGAAGCGTTGACGCGAGAGCGTCAGGACCTCCGGGTCGACCTCGCCGAGGCACGGATGCTCGAGCAGAACCGGCTGGCGATCGTCGAGGCGCAGTGGGATCTCTCACACGCTTTGATCCGCCGCTACCTGCCTGTAGCCGCGTAGTAGGCTCCGCGCCCATGAACACGAGAGAATTCTTCGAGGGCCTCGAGTCGCGTGTCGACGCGTCCAAGACGGCCGGTGTGAACAACTCGTACCTCTTCGACATCGAGGGCGAGGGGCAGTGGAGGGTCGACGTCAGCGACGGCTCCGTCTCGGTGACCGAGGGGGGCGGCGAGGCCGACGTCACGATCACGAGCTCCGCCGAGACGTTCGAGAAGATCGCCGCCGGCGACCTGAACCCGACCTCGGCCTACATGAGCGGCAAGCTCAAGATCAAGGGTGACATGGGCGCCGCAATGAAGTTGCAGAAGCTCTTCTAGGTGTCGTACTACGAAGTTCTGCTGTTCGTCCACGTGCTGGGCGTCGCGATCTGGCTCGGCACAGGCTTTGCGCTGCTCGTGCTCGGCGACCGGTTCGGCCGCGCGGGGGACAACCAGGCGCTGCAGTCGCTGTTTGGCCAGTCCGAATGGCTTGCGACGCGCATCTTCATCCCTGTCTCGCTGACGGCGTTGGTCACGGGGATCCTGCTCGTGATCGAAGGGCCGTGGGCGTTCGATCAGCTGTGGGTGCTGCTGGGGCTCGCCGGGTTCGCCGTCACGTTCTTGACGGGGCTGCTGATGATCAAGCCCGAATCCGAGCGCATCGCCGCCGAGCTGGCCCGCAACGGGATGACGACGGGCGTTGCGCGTGCGATCGGCTCCATGTTCGCGCGGCAGCGAATCGACTACACGGTGATCGCGCTCGTCGTCGCCGACATGACGCTGAAGCCGACGGGCGACGACGTCCTCACGTTGGTCCTGATGGCCGCCGTGCTCGCGGCGGTCGTCGTGCTCGTCGTGCGTGGCGAGCGCGGCTCCACGCTCCGCTCCGCCTGACCTACTCCTCGAGCTCGACCAGGAGCGCGCCGCCGGCGACGCGGTCGCCCTCCTTGACGTGCACGGCGCGGACGGTCGCCTGGTAGGGCGAGACGACCGGAGTCTCCATCTTCATCGCCTCGAGCACGAGCAGCGTCTGCCGCGGCGCCACCAAGTCGCCGGGCTCGACTGCGACCCGGATCACGGTCCCCGGCATTGGCGCGGTCAACGCGCTCTGCTCTGCGCCCGGGACGGCATGCTCCCGCACGGCACTGTCGACGTCGGGAGGCGCCTGCGGCGCCGGAGCGGCCAGGTTGAGGCGCCAGCCGCCGCGCCACGCGGCGTCGGCAGGACGGGGCGGCAACTCGGAGAGCGGCGGGTTCTCGACGAGAAACGCCGTCGTCGTGTGCCCCGCGAGCACCTTCGGGTGCGAGACGAGCCAGCGTAGGAACGGGAGGTTCGTGACCACGCCCTCCACCTCCGTTTCCGCGAGCGCGTCCCGCAGCTTCGCCAGCGCCTCCCTGCGCGTCTCGCCGTGCGCGATCAGCTTCGCAATCAGCGGGTCGTAGGCGAGGGCGATCTCGTCGCCCTCCTCGACGCCCGCGTCGACGCGGATGCCCTCCGGCAGGCGCAGACGCTCCAGCTTCCCGCCCTGCGGGAGGAACGTGCGCGGGTCCTCGGCGTAAAGCCGCGCCTCGACGGCGTGGCCGAGCAGCAGACTGTTGCTCACGTCCAGAGCCTCGCCTTGCGCGACGCGGAGCTGCTGCTTGACCAGGTCGACGCCGGTGACGAGCTCGGTCACCGGATGCTCGACCTGGATGCGACCGTTCAGCTCGAGGAACCAGAAGTTGCGCCCGGCGAGCATGAACTCGGCCGTGCCGGCGCCGTGGTAGTCGATCGCGCGCGCGAACGCGACCGCCGCCTCGCCGATCTGCTCGCGAAGCACCGGGTCGAGTGCAGGCGACGGTGCTTCCTCGAGCACCTTCTGGTGCCGGCGCTGCACGGAGCACTCGCGCTCACCGAGTGAGACAACCGTGCCGTGCATGTCACCGAGCAGCTGGATCTCGATGTGCCGTGGCCGCTCCACATAACGCTCCGCGAAGACCGTTCCATCGCCGAACGCGGCTTCTGCCTCGCGGCTCGCCGCTGCGCGCGCCTCATCGAGTTCGGCGGCATTCCGCACGATGCGCATTCCGCGACCACCACCGCCTGCGGCCGCTTTCAGGATCAACGGGAAGCCGAGCCCCTCCGGCTCGCCCGACTCCACCACGGGGACGCCCGCCTCACGCGCAACCTGCTTCGACCGGAGCTTGTCGCCCGCCGTCTCGAGCACGCCCTCGGGCTCGAAGTCCATCTGCACCATCACCTTGGTGGTGTCTGCGGACAGCCGGTGGAACGTGACCACGCCTGCCTGGTGCGGCTCGTCCACCGAGGTCCAGGCGACGCGCTCATCGGGATGCTGCTCGGTGATCGTGGCGTCGAACTCGCGCTTGACGCCGCCGATGCTCGTCACCCAGTGGGTCAT
>Ga0136614_10001034_pt1 | contig 15683 bp, 17 predicted proteins | sample AntDrymUQ2792106_2_FD_106643 | JGI IMG/M metagenome (GOLD analysis project Ga0136614, IMG submission 106643) | Polar desert sand microbial communities from Dry Valleys, Antarctica - metaG UQ279 (21.06) | ecosystem: Environmental > Terrestrial > Soil > Desert | place: Antarctica: Dry Valley... | reverse complement strand
TCGGCTTGCCCCGGCGCTCGATGAGGGTGTCGTGGTGGACGTGCTGTTCGCCAGCTCCGGGATCGAGACGGAGATCGTGCACGCCGCCGAGGCGATCGAGATCGTGCCGGGTACGCGGGGGGCGACAGCACGCCTTTCGGGATGAAGGACGGAGCAATCGCCAGCGCGCATTCCGCGTGCGGCCCGGTCGCCCGGGCTGGCCCTTCAGGCCGATCACCAGCCAGAACCGGGGTCGGCTCAACGTGCTGGTCACCAAGAATCCCCCAAGGGTCGTTCACAGGACTGCGTGGCCGGTCGCCGACGACGGTCTTGCACCGCGCGGGTTCAGCTTGCGGCGGCGAGTTCGCCGGTGAAGTCGAACTCGCCGTCGGCGGCCCCGGCGACGAAGGCGGACCACTCTCCGTCATCGAAGCGCAGCTCGATATCGGTGCTGAGCGACGTGACGAGGGTATCGGTGCCGATCTTGGTGATGATGGCGACCCCGTTTGCGCTGGTGAGACCTCCTTCGGATGCGTCGCGGACGAATGCCGCCCAGGCGCGGTGCGGGAAGGTGATGGTGCCAGCGGTGGGGTGCTTGCTGTGCCGGATCACCGCGCCGTCGGCTGCGGGGGCGACCTCGACGCAGTTTCCGGTTCCGGTGCTGTAGCTGCTCTTGCGCCATGCGGTGTGGGTCTGTGTCGTCGGGGAGTCGATGTTCATCGCAGGTCCTTGATCACGTCGTGGATGAGGTCCAGTGATTCTCGCGGAGCCAGTGCCTGACCTTGCACGGAGGCGACAGCGTGGAGGTAGCTGCGGATCACGCCGCCGCGCTCGTGCACTGTCCAGGATGTCACTCCGTCGACGTAGACGGCTTCGGGATCGGTCTCGTCGGGCCACTGGATGATCACGAACGAGTCACCGAGCGCGGCGTGGGCGTCGGCGGTGAAGGGGACGACCTGGACGGTGACATCGTGCTCGCGGACCACGCGGGTGATGTGGCGCAGTTGCTCGCGCAGGATGCCGGGTCCGCCGATCTGCTGGCGGATGGCGGCTTCGCCGAGGATCGCGGTCAGCCGGAGCCTTTCGGTGAGCCGTTTCTGGCGGCGCATCCGCAGCTCGACGTATCGGTCAACGTCAGCGATCCGGATGTGAGGGGACACGGCGGTGACCACCCGCTCGGCGTAGTCGCGGGTCTGGAGCAGGCCGGGGATGACTTGGCCTTCGTAGGTGCGTATCCAGGAGGCGTCGGCTTCCAGTTCGATGAGCATCTGCACGGCTTCGGAGAGGATGTCGCCGTAGTCCTGCCACCAGCCCGGGTCCTCGGCCTTGCGGCGCAACGTGTCCAACTGCGCGGCCACGTCGGCGGGGATGCCGAGCACGTCGACGGTTCGCGCCAGAACGCTCGGGGACACCTTGGCCTTGCCCGATTCGATCTTCGACCACGTGCCTTGATGGATGCCGACCTGAGCGGCCAACTCGGTGCCGGACAGGAGGCTCTGCTCCCGGTAGGTGCCCAGGCGGGTACCGAGACGTCGACTGCGCACGGTGGGTCGCATCGTGTGTCCTCCGCTCCGTCATGTCCAATGCCATCACGCGCAGTGACCTGCATGACCACCCGTTCGGACCACTTCCATGCTAGGCATAATGTGAGGCATTATGCCTAGCATGGATGCCGTGTCGAACGGCACACCGTAGACCACCTGGCGGCAAGACATCGCCAGGCCCCCAGCCCCGGCGGGGCCGGGCCGGACCCCGACCTGGCCCGGTCTCGCCGGTTCCACCAACCGATCCGCGCCCGCGGGTCGGTACGGCAAGCGGAGAGCGGTCATGTGGCTGACGCGACGCAAGCCAGGCCAGTGGGTGGCAGCGTGCCGGGACTTCGCCGGTCGACGACGGGAAGTCCTTGTCCTGCCCACCGACGACGACCGGGTGGCGCTGATCTTCCCGCCAGGCGAGGTCGCGGTCCTGGAGCCGTTGCAGGTCGGTCGCCTGCGGGCCGCCCTGCGTGACGCGGTGTTCGCGCTCGACGACCCCGAGACGCGCGATCAGCATCAGCACGCCGTCCCGATCTCGCGAGCAACCGCATGAGCCCCGCCGCGCAGATCGTCGTGGTGGTCATCGCCGCCACCGTGTTCGTCATCCGGCTGGTAGTCGCGCTACACCACGCGCACGTCGACGGGCGGATCGCCGCCCACCGTGCCCGACAGGAGCAGCAGCCGTGAGCGCGCCTGTGGCGGGCGTCGAATGGCTCATGTCGGCCTACGACGCCATCTGGCACGCCCTTCCCCGCCGCCACCCCGCCGCCCAGGTCAACGACCAGACACGGGCGTTCTACCAGGCATTGTTCGATCACTCGGTCCCGGCTCAACACGTCGAACGCACCGCACCGCGCGTCTTCTGTCCCGACTGCCTGGTGCTCTACCGCGCGCACATCCCCGACGACCAGCGCTGGCAGACGGGCGGCTAACCGATAGCCGCCCCCGGCCCCGGCCCCGGCCGAACCATCACCAATGGAGGAACCGATGACAACCGCACTGACGAGCCCCGATCGGCCGCGCCAACTCGACGGCCCTGAGCAGCGGACACACCGTCACCCGCTGGACGCCGTCGTGCCCGATCCCTCGAAACTGCCACCGCTGTGCGACGAGCCGGAGTTCGCGGCGATCCTGGAAGAAATGGTCGCCGACGAGGCACCCCGGCTGTTCGCCGTGGTGCAGGAATACGGCGAGCGCGTCGACGGCCGGATCGCCGCGTGGGGCATGGCCTTCGTCGATCACGCCGAGGTCGTCTCGGTCAAACGCGGGCGGCGGATGAGCCTGCAAGCACCGGAAAGCGTGCTGCGCATGTTCAGGTTCGGCAGTCACATCCGGGCTCGTCTGGTCTGGTTTAACCCGGACGCGGCCACCCCCGACGACGATGACGACGCTGCTTGAAACGGGCGCACGGTGTCAGCGGATGGCGTGCTGTGGCTGCCGGGATTGTTCCGGCCGCTTCTGCACGCCATCCCCGACACCCAGCGCCACACCAACTTCGACGGCCTGCTCGTGCTGTGGCCAGCGTGCGGAGCACCCGTACTGTCTGGACCGGCCGCGCCCTGCCCTACCCGCCCTGTCGAGACTGCGAAAGGATCGTCGGCCTGATGCCGACGGCGGGCCTGGCCCCCGACGACCGATGGAAGGAGTGACCGGAATCGTGGCCCGACCATCTCGCCCGCTGGCGAACCGGCGCGTGGTCGCCGGATACACCCAAGACGGCCTGGCCGAGGCGCTGGGCGTTGATCGCACCACGATCGGCCGATGGGAACGCGGAGCACAGCTACCCCAACCCTGGCAAACGCCCAGACCTCACCCACAAGCTGGGCATCACGTTGGAGCAGTTGGACGACCTGCTCAGGCCACCACGGCCTCTCCACGTCGAAGATGCGCCAATGTTGCGACCTGCTTGATGGACAGCTCGGGTTGGTCGAGGCGCACGGACGCGTGGTACGCCACACGAATATCGGCAAGGTGCCTATTGGTTCGGACCGTCGGGCGAGCGTGATCACTTGCGGTGAGCAGGGGCGTCCTGAACGCCGAGGGTGCTTGTGCCAATCGATCGAACACCATTGGGGCCAAGCAGACACTCGGTAGTGAGCGACGAGGAGGGCACGGCCAGACGACGGAAACCGGTCGCCAGCACCACGATCAGTCCCCTACGTTCGGTAGAGGCCCGAGTTTGCAGGGGCGAGAGCATGTCGAGTGGCCGACGAATCGATGAGAGATCGGGGGGCGTGAGATTGCATGTAGTGATCGATCTGCGGTCGGATCACGATTTCTGGGCCTTCGCATCGCGCCACCACTCAGTGCTCTCCGCTCGGTTCCCGGCCTTATCGCTGGTCGAGATCACCGATGATGACCACGCCGTCGAGGTGATGCGCGCGGCGGAGGTGTACTTCGGGTGGCGGTTCGCACCCGACTGGTTCCAGGTCGCACCCAAGTTGCGGTGGATCGCCAGCCCGGCGGCCGGTACCGATCACCTGCCGCTGGGCCAGGCCACAGCGCACCGGGTGATGGTGACCCGATCGTTCGGGTTCCACGGCACGCCCATGGCCGAACATGTGCTGGGCCTGGTGCTCGGGTTCGCCCGCGGCCTATTCCTGGGCATGACTCGGCAGCGCACCGACCTGTGGTGGAAGTCCGAAGTCGCGTCCAGCTTCTTCGACGTGTCCGGCTCGACGATGACGATCGTGGGCTGCGGCGCGGTGGGCAGTGACGTGGCCCGCCTGGCACACGCGTGCGGAATGACGGTGCTGGGCGTCCGACGGCAGCCGCCAGTCGGCGCCGAGACATCACCGATCGCCCGCTGGTTCGACGCCTCGCGCGTGGCGGAAGCGCTGGCGCAGGCACAGGTCGTGGTCAATCTCCTGCCCGCCACCGCGGAGACGAGGAGTTTCTTCGATGAGCGACGATTCGCCGCGATGTCACGCGGTGTTGTGTTCATCAATGTAGGTAGAGGGTCCACTGTGGATGAATCCGCTCTGCTGGCCGCGCTGGAGAATGGGCACGTCGCCTGGTGCGGGCTCGATGTGATGACGCGCAAGCCTCCGCCGATGGATGATCCGCTGCGCCAGCATCCGCGCGTGGTGCTCACTCCCAAGACGTCGGTGTTCAGCCACCGCTACATGGATCAAGCGGTGGAGTTCTTCGCTGACAACCTGGACCGCTATCTGACTGGGCGTCCACCACGTGGTCTGGTCACCCCGCCGATTTCCGCAGAATCCCCGGTTCCGACTGGTGAGGGAGTAGCTCGTGCCTGATGTTCTGACGGCCGATAGCAAACGCGAACAGCTTCGAGCCCGGTTCGCCGCGACTGGCCGTAATCACCCGTATCTGGCTTTTACGGTCAACTCGATCTGCGATCGGGACTGCGTGTTCTGCAAGCCGCGCTGCGTGGAGGACTACGGGCCGAAGGACAGGCCCTTTCAGGTTGCCGACTACCAGGCCATCGCTCGCGAGGCCGGTCTGTGGGGCATCCGTAAGGCGCACCTGTCCGGCGGGGAACCAACGCTGCGTACGGACCTCCCCGGCATCGTCGCCGTTCTCCGGGAAGGGTTGGGGGCGGACGCGAAGATCGGCATCACTACGCATGGCAACCTGCGCCGCAGTTTAAGCGTGGAGCGCTTACACGACGTGGGCCTGACCTACATCAATGTCAGTATCCACAGCCTGGACGCGAAGCGCAGCGCGGACATCATGGGCGGTGGTGACCCGGCTCGCGCGCTGGGCAGCGTGCGGACGGCATTGGATCTCGGTCTGCAAGTCAAGGTCAACTGCGTGCTCCAGCGCAGCTACCTCGACGACGCGTTCGCGGTGCTAGATCTGGCACGGGAGTTACCGATCTCGGTGCGCCTGATCGAGCTACAGAACATCGGACCAGCCACCCTGCTGTTTCCCACAGAGTTCATCTCCGAAGCCGAGGTCACGCAGCGACTGGCTGACTTGTACGCCGACGCGGGCGATGTCAGCCGCGCCGCGCTCGGCGTGCGCAGCCCCGGCCGCTACGTCCAACCAGCAGGGTGGGCCGGCAACTTCGCGTTCATCTCCAACTCCAGTTGCGCGACGTGTTCGGACGCCAACCGCATCAAGATCACCCCGACCGGGGTGGCGCGACCATGCATCCTGCACAACCGGGACCTCGAACTGCGCGACTACCTCGACGGCAGCGGGCTACACGAGGCGTTCGCGCACCTGTTCGCCGCAATGCTGGAACGGGACGCGAACCCGGCCTGGGGCGGCTACCACTACGTTGACTACGACCTGCGCTGGGATCGCATCGAACGTCCCAAAGGCGTCGCAGTGCTGCCGTTGACGCCCGTGAACGCCCCGGAGCCTCGGTGCAGCGCCTCAGCCGACAGCGGCAACGGAGGTGGCGCGTGCAGCGGCCACTGACACACCCGTCCCACGACGGCACCACCTCGCTCGCCGCGCCGCAGGCCAGATACCCGGCGATCGAGACACACTACGGGCAACTGCTCGCCAGTCGCCTGGGCACCGCGGTCGTGGTGACGAAGAAGTGGCAGGACACCGATTTGGTGTGGCCCCACTCCGACATCGACCTGCGCATCATCGTGGATGGACCACCTGTTGACTGGATCAGCTTCAACGAACAGCTCGCGCAGCTCCAGCGGGATTTGGTCACTGCCGACCGGGTCCTGCGGCGGGTCTTGGAACACCCGCCGGGATGGGTGTTCCTCCGGCACGAGGTGGAAGCGGGTTTGGTTCCTGCCGCCGAAGTGGCAACTTGGAGCCATAGCTTCGGCGATCACGCCGCCGTGGATCAGTGGCGGGCCGATGCGCTGGCTCGACGGTGGAGCGTCGAAGACGATCGGTTCTATCGCGGCATCATTGCTGCGCGCGTCGACGGTGCTTATCGGCTGGAGGTCGACTCTGCCGACAACGTGGTGTTCGACGCCGAACGGTACGGCGCGCACTGCGTGTCCTGGCATTACCTGGCGCCCGTGGTGTTCGCGACGGCGAGCCTGCATTCCCGCCGTCGGCTGTCCGGCAAGACCGAGGCACTGCACGCCTACCCGACTGCGGCCGTCACGGAGTTCCTTTCCTTGGCGCGCAACGGCTACCGTGATGCTCCGAGACCAGCGGCCTTGCTGCGCCAGGCACACCGGGCGATCCACGCTCTACTCGTGCTTCCCGAGCCCGCGCTGTCCACTGACGGTACGCCCACACGGGCGGAGGTGGCCAGCGCGGTGGGAGTGCTGCGCTGCCGCATCGCCCGCTACTCCTACTACCTGGCACCGCCGACGTCGGCCGAGACCGGATATCTGATCGACCGGGAAACCAAGGACCTGCACGGCGCGATCCGTATCCTTCGAGCCGCGTGCCCCACGCTGCCCACGCCGCTGCGCACGCTCACCGAACAGTTCCTCCGACTCGTGCCTCCGCCGCCCACCACACGGCAGTCCCTGCGCCGGTTCCTGGACAACGCCGCCGCCGAGCCCGACGTCATCCAGCACCTGTTCTCCGCCGACCTCACCGACACCGCAGGACTGGCATCATTGACACCGATCTCGACCGGCCAGCACACGAGCGAACGGATCACTCCGCAACGCCCGGACGGCCGGATCTTGACCACCGCGAAGATCAAGATCACGACCAAATGCAACCGGGACTGCGACTTCTGCATCTTCGCCGCCCGCAACCAGGGCGTGAACATGCCGCCCGCCACGTTCCACGCGATCCTGGACAGGCTCGCGACGATTCCGTACCGCCAACTGCACATCAACGGCGGAGAACCCACCGTCCACAAGGACTTCGTGGCCTTCAGCCACGATGCCCGCGCCGCCGCGACCGGTCGAGTGATGGTGCTGGGCACCAACGCCATCACCATCGCCCGCAACCAGCGACTCCGGGACACCGTGCTGGCCTGCTACGACCAGGTATTGATCGGCTGCGACGACGAACACCACAACTACGCGCACGTCGCTCGCGTCGTTCCCGTCCTGCGGGCGCACGGCAAGACCGTCGTGGTCAACAGCGTGCTCGAAGGCATCTCCGCCGACCGTCTGCGCTGGCTGGCCGAGTTGTGCCAGACGCACGGCGCGATCCACGTGACTAACCACGTACACCACATCGACGTCGGCCAACCCGCCAACACACCGCGCGGCCTGTGCCACCGCAACCGCGACCAGCACCTGATGATCCAAGAAGACGGCTCCTGCTACCGGTGCTTCAACGCAATGGCGGCCGTCGACAGCGAGTTCAGCGTGTGGGACGACGACTTCGCCGACAAGCTGTTCGCCGAACGCACCGACCACTACCAGTTCTGCGCGAAATGCCACGAGTACACCGACTCCGGCATCCCGCCCCGCCCGGCCAAGCCGGTCACCCTGCCGCTGACTGTGGTTGATGAGGCAGGGGAGACGCGGTGAGCGTCGCACTCGGCGTGAACTTCCACCACGACACCGCCGCGTGCGTGATCGTGGACGGCCAGATCCTCGCGGTGGAGGAAGAACGCTGGAGCGGCGTCAAGCACAACCGCATCCGCCGCGAGGACTACCTGTCCGCCCCTGACCAGGCGCTGCGCTACTGCCTCGATGCTGCTGGCGTCACCGCCGCCGATGTGGACACGGTGTGGGCGGCGTCGATGGCCCCGCCACCAGCGACCGGAGCGTGGGCGAGCACCGAACACACCCACCTCGCACGCCTGCTCCCGCCCCCGCTCGGTGCGCGACTACACCTGCTCAGCCATCACACCGCCCACGTCCTGTCGGCGTTCCCACTGGCCGACGTCGACCGCGCCGCGGGCTTGGTCGTCGACGCCGGAGGCAGCGCGCTGGGCGCGAACCTCGCCGGCCGCGAACGCATCAGCGGCTACCACCTGACCTGGTCCGGGTGGGAACGTGTCCACCACGCCCTGCCCAGCTACGACCCCGCAGCCGCTGGTCACCTCGTGCGCCGCAGCCACTCGCTCGGGCACTTCTACCGCAACCTCGCCGTGCGCTGCATCCCGCCCGGTGACGAGCCCGAGGGCAGCATGATGGCGCTGGCCGCGCTGGGCGACCCGCACCGCTACCGTGATCACCTCCGCGCTCTGGTCCACCTCGGCGACGACGGTCACGTACGCATCCACCCACCATTGGGCTCCTACGACTTGGACTCCCCCATCTTCCTGGGTGGACAGACATGGAGCCGTGACACCGCTGCGGCCCGCTCCGTGCAGGATCGCGCCGACCTGGCCGCCGCAGCCCAGGAACTGTTCGAAGAGGCTGTCGTCCACGTCGCCACCCACCTGCGCCGGATCACCGGAAGCGACACCCTGGTGTTCGCGGGCGGCTGCGCGCTCAACACGCGGCTGAACGCCACACTCGCCGAGCGGGCAGGGTTCGCCACACTGTTCGTGCCGCCCGCGCCGCACGACGCCGGCACCGCGCTCGGCGCCGCCCTCTACGGCTGGTGCTTCACCCTCGGCCATCCCGCGCCCCCGGCACCGATCGACGCGGCCTGGGGACCACGCCCAGGCACCGTCGACACGGCCGCGCTGCGCACAGCGGGCCACCACGTGACCACGGGGCTCACCCGCGACGAGGTGATCCATCGTGTTGCGGGCCTGCTGGCCGACCAGCGCGTGGTCGGCTGGGTCCAGGGCGGCATGGAATTCGGCCCACGCGCCCTCGGACACCGCAGCATCCTGGCTCATCCCGGCAGCCAACAGGTACGCGATCGGGTCAACCGGCTCAAGCAGCGCGCCTCCTACCGGCCGTTGGCCCCCGCCGTGCTCGCCGAATGCGCGACCCGCTACTTCCACGGCACGGTCGACGCCTTCATGAACCGCACCGCCCTCGTGTACCCCGAGCACCGCGAACGGTTAGCCAGCGTGACCCACGTCGACGGCAGCGCCCGTGTCCAACTCGTCGCCGCCGACCACGGCGCCTTCCGTGACCTGCTGGAAGCATTCGCACAGCGCAGCGGGATACCCGTGCTGCTGAACACCTCGTTCAACCTCAAAGGACAGCCGATCATTCGCACCGCGCGACAAGCGGTCGACGCGTTCGCCGTGCTGGACTTGGACGCGCTCGCCGTAGCCGACACCCTGATCGTGCGCGCAGGCGTCCCCGCCGAGCTGGGCACCTTGTCAGCCCTGTGACGACCCCGAGGAGTGCGATGACACTCGAGCAGATCACCGCCCGCCTGGGCATCGACACCTGGGCCACGCCGGACCGCGACCACGGTCTGCGCGCCGTGCAGGTGGCAGGTCGCGTCTACGACGGCGTCACTCGCGACCAGGGCACTCCCTACATCGAGCATCCGGTCGCCGTGGCCGAGATCCTGCGCGACGAGGCTGGTCTGCCTCAGCCACGGGTTCTCGTACTCGGGCTGCTGCACGACGCTCTGGAAGTCCGATTCGACGCCGCTGCGGAGATCACCGACCAGCTCGGCCCCGCCACCACCGAGGCGCTGCGCGCGCTGACCCCCGACCATCGCCTCGCCTGCCGTCGCCGCGGCCCTGGCGACGACGACGCCTACCACCGCAAGATCGCCGCCCTGCCCGACGAACTGCTCGCCGTCAAGCTCGCCGACCGCGTCCACAACCTGCGCGACCTACCGGCCAGCGCCAACCCCGACCGCAGTCACCGCTTCCGCACCCAACTCGTCGACTTCTACCTCCCGCTGGCACGCACCCGAGCAGAGACCAACCCTGCCCTCGCTACGCTGGCGACCATCCTCGCCAGCGAGGCCACGAGCGCGGGACCGGTGTCGTGACCGCCGACGCGGTGACGGTCTACTCGCTGGAACCGACCGGCTGGACCGGCGGCCGGATCTACCTCCGCATGATCCACGACGCGATCCGCGACATGGCCCGACTCGTCACCCTGCCCGATCCCAAACGCGGCTACCGGCGACGGCGATGGCGCAAGCTGCGCCACCTAGCAGCCCTCACCCCGCGCGTCCGCAGACTGCGCGACGAATCTGGGGTGTTCGTATGGGACGACTTGAGCCTGCTGTGCTTCACCCCAGCGATGCGCCGCCGCACCATCTTCGTGTTCCACCACCACGACCCGCTGCACTACGACTCCGCCCCGATCGAACCGCTGCTGTGGCGGGCGCTGTTCGCCGCGCTCGGTAACTGCGCCGCCGTGGTCTGCGTCTCTCCGTATTGGGCCGGGCAGCTCGCCGCACGCGGCATCCCAGCCCACGTGATTTACAACGCGTTCGACCTGCCGACACTCGACACCATCCGCGCGGAAAACCGCCGCGAACTACGGCACCGGTTCGGGCTGCCCCATGACCGCACCCTCGTCTACGTCGGCAAGGCCGTCCACGGCAAAGGCATCGAACACGCCCAGTCCGGGCTCGCCGAGCACCCCGACCTGTACCTGGTCAGCAGCGGCAACAACACCATCGGCGCCTGCATCCACCACACCGGCTGGCTGCCCTACCTCGACCACCTGCGGGTGATCCGCGCCTGCGACGTCGGCCTGTTCCTGTCCACCCTGCACGAGGGATGGAGCCGCTGCGCCGCCGAAGCCATCCTGCTCGACCTGCCCTGCGTTACCAGCGGCATCGCCGGCCTCGGCGACCTCGGACGGCTCACCGGTCAGCCCATCGCCGACCTGTCCGTGCTCGCCGAGCAACTCCATACCCGCGCCCGCACTCCCGCAGCGGAGACGGCCGAGGCTCGCCAACGCCTGGCCGAATTCGACGTCCCCTACTTCGCCAGCGCCTGGCGTCACCTGCTGCGCAGCACCCTGCACAGCCTCGGTGAGTCTCCGGGCCCGCCACGACCGCTCGCTGACCTGCGGCAGGCGCGTGACGACCAGTCGTGATTGCTAACCTGGGTCGGCTGCCCCTAGCCATTCCATGATCCAGTTCGACCCGGAAGCGAGACGGACCACCCCATGCTGGACCGCGCGGTCATCGACGCCCTGTTCCCCGCTGACCTGCCCGAACCCGAGCACTGGGAGCAGCAGTACCCGCCCCGTCAGCTTCCCGAGGGCGCCCAGGTCACCCGATTCGGCCCCTCGCCGACCGGGTTCGTGCACATCGGCGGCATCTACGTCGCCACGATCGACCGCGACATCGCCACCCAGTCCGGCGGCGTCTACCTCGTGCGTGTGGAGGACACCGACCAGTCCCGCGAAGTCGAAGGTGCCCTGGTTCAGTTCGCCCGCGCGTTCGACTACTTCGACCTGCGCCCCGACGAGTCCGACCACGACGCGGGTGCCTACGGCCCGTACCACCAGTCCGCCCGCGAGCGCATCTACCTGTCCTACGTGCGGCACCTGCTGCTTCAGGGCAAGGCGTACCTGTGCTTCGCCACCAAGGACGAATTGGCCGACATCACCGCCCGGCAACAGTCCGCTAAGCTCGCCACCGGCTACTACGGGACATGGGCCATCTGGCGAGACGCCGACCCCGCCGATGTCGCCGCCCAACTCGCCGAAGGCGCCCCGTACGTGGTGCGATTCCGCGCTCCCGACAACGCCGGACAACGAGTCCGCTTCACCGACGCCATCCGGGGCGAGCTGGAGCACGAGGCCAACCACAACGACACCGTCATCCTCAAATCCTCCGACACCTCACCCCGCCTGCCGACCTACCACTTCGCGCACGCCGTCGACGACCACCTGATGCGCGTCACCCTGGTCATCCGCGGCGAGGAGTGGATCTCCTCGGTCCCGCTGCACCAGCAACTGTTCGACGCCCTCGGCTTCGACCCGGTCACCTACGCGCACATCGCGCCGCTGATGAAGCAGATCCCCGGCGGCAAACGCAAACTGTCCAAGCGCAAGGACCCCGAAGCCAGCGTCGAGTTCTACATCGAAGCTGGCTACCCCGCCCACGCGATCCTCTACTACCTGCGCGGCCTGGCCAACGGACGGCTCGCCGAAATCCCCCTCGAGAAAGCACTAGCCACGCCGATCCAGCTTGACCAATGTGGCGTCGCCGGTCCGCTGGTCGACCTCGTCAAGCTCGAAGACATCAGCGCCGACCACATCGCCACCCTCACCAGCCGGCAGGTCTACGACGCTGTCCGCGACTGGGCCGGCCAGTATGACCCAGAACTGGTCGGTATGCTCGACACTGAACGCGATCTTGCCCTACGTGCCTTGGCCGTCGAACGCGAAGGCGTCGACAACCCGCGCAAAGACCTGCGCAAATGGTCAGACTTCCGACCCGCCTACGGCTTCTTCTTCCCCCAGCTATTCACCTCCCTCTCCGGCCCCAGCGACGACCGCGTGGCCCCTCTCGGCGTGGCTCCCGTCGTCGTCGCCACCTTCGCCCGCGACTTCGCCGACGGCTATCAGCACCTCACCGATCCACAGGAATGGTTCAACCAGATCCGCGAACTCGCCGCGAAACACGGTTTCGCTCCCAACGCCAAAGAATACAAGAAAAACCCCGACGCCTACCCAGGCTCGATCCGCGAAGCCTCCCAACTCATCCGCGTCGCGCTGACCGGCTCCACCCGCAGCCCCGACCTGCACGCCATTACCCAGGCACTCGGCGCCGACGAGGTTCTGCGCCGCCTCCGGGCGATGGCCGCGACTCCGGAGACTGAGTGACCCCCGCGGACGACCACGGCCCGCAGCGTCCAACAGGGCAGAACGCACCGTCGGGCGATCCTGGGCTGGTGCCCGTCGACGGGCTGGACAGTCACGATGCCCAGATCCAAGAGATGCAGGCCGGCGCGGCGCCACTCGTCCGGATCATTCCGATCACCGCCCAGACACCGCCACGCAACCGGCCTGGACACGTCGCAACCGCCACAGTCCCCTTCCTCACCGTGGCTGCCGTGCGCTGGAGCAAGGTCACCGTGGGCGACACGGTCGGACGACTGGTCAACCTCCTCCAGGAACGCGGCGGTATCTGGCTGGCCAAGCACACGACCGCCACCCTCACATGGACGGTCAGCGCGGCACCGACCGGTGAGGGCAGTGCCATCGCATCCACGCCCTCCTGGGTACGCCTGGACGCCGCGTTCACCGGCGCTTGGTCGGGCCACTTCTCTCTCGCCGCGCCAGCTTCGCGCCTCGCCGCGAACCTCTGGTGTGTGGCCACGTCGCCGTTGGTGGGCATCCTGCCTGATGAGGCGGCCGACAAGGCACTTCCGCCCGTCGGGGATGCCACACCAGTTGCCTGGCAGTCGTTCACCAACGCCCTGGACAACTCGGTTCACACCACCACTCGCCCTCCCGAAACAATTCGCGATCTCGTTATACGGTCCGCCTGGCCTGGATCGGATCTGCTCAAGAAACGCGAGCGGTGACGAAAGGCGACAGCAATCGTGCATGCGGTCGATCAGGCCGATGGTGGTCACACCGCACAACGATCGGTGCCGACCGAGCCCGTCAGCACCTGGCCAGTTACCGGGCCACTCAGCGGGCCACCGGCCGGTCAGTCGGCGGGCAGCCTATAACTGGCCCGCTGACTGACCCGTATGGCTTGGTTTCCGCAGCTCACTGCAATCCTTGGAGCGGGCGAGCGCGTCGTCCGACATGTACAGATCCAACCCCCCACATCTCTGTCCAGAGCCAGCGCGGCGAGCGCAATGTCCGCGCACACCGGTCAGGTGTTCGGGCAGACGCTTCCGCACGGCAAGAGGCGGATTGCGGTAACGGCCTGATCACGGTTCGCGGGGTTGGTGTCCAAAATCGACCGAAAAATCGGCCTTCAGTAGTGCAGGGTTTCCTGGCATGATGGAAGGGACGGTCGATCATGTCATCGCACGCCGAGGACAGACGGGACACGCTCGCCACGGCGATAGCCACGGCGACATCACAAGTCGATCACGTTTTGGTCACCGACGTGGATTTTGGGGCCGAAATCCGGAGTTCAGGGTGCGGGGATCTCCTGGCTCCTCCGGGTGGAAGGCGGTGGTGATCATGGTGGACGGCGGTGACCGCACTGGTGGTCGTGACGTAGTAGGTGCGGATGGGTTGGCGTCTGGCTCCGCGTCTGGGGCGGCGCAACCTCGGCGTTGTGAATCCGCTGTCCCAGACGCCGAAGCCGATTCTACTAAAGCCGCTGCTCAGCGATGGTATCGGCGGGATCGGACGGAAGACCGACTGAGGAGTAATCCTCACCAATCCACACACAGTCATCCGCGCGGCTGGCACAGCCGGCGGGCCGGGAGCCGGACTCGTCGCTGTGGTTCCGCCTGGTCGACCGGGACCGGCGGCTGCTGGTTCTGCTGGCCGAGCACAAGGTGCTGACCACCAACCAGATCGCGGCGATCGAGTTCACCTCGGTGCGCCGCGTGCAGGACCGGCTGCGGCGGCTGCGCGAGCTGGGTGTGGTGTTCGCGTTTCGTGAGTCGTACGTGCATGGTGGGACGAGCCAGACGCGGTTCGCGCTGGGCTACCTCGGCGCGCGGTTGATCGCCGCGCAGCGCGCGGCGAAACCGCGGTTCCTCGCTGTATCAAGTGGGTTTGCCCGCGTCATGGGTGGTTGACGGGGTGCTGCGCGGCCCCTTGACTGTGTGACCGTCGGTGACGGTCGCGTGGGGAGGGGTCTGGTCGGTATGGACGAGCTGGGGTTGTTCATGGCGGCGTTGGGGTTGACTGGGTCGTGGCGGGTGGCACGTACCGAGTTCGACGCGGAGCAGGCCCGGTTGGATCTGTGTCTGGAGTTCGGTCGTGGTGCCCGGTTTCCCTGTCCCGCCGCTCGGCGACGGCCTCGCAGGTGGCGGGCCGATCCAGCAGCCGGTCGAGGTCCCGGCAGGCGAGCCGGTCGCGGGCGTGTCGGCCGATCTCGTCGCGTACGTCGTCGTCGAAGTCCTTGATGTTGAACGTCGCGAGCGGCAGCTCCCGGACGAGGCAGCAGGCGGCGATCCAGCTGTCGTTGACCGGCCGTGGTCGGCGCGCAGCTGGGCGTAGGCCTGGAGCTCGCCCCAGCGAGCCGCCCACCCGCTGGTCGTAGGGGAGTACGACGAGTCCCGCGAGGAAGGTGCGCATCGTGGCCTCCGTGGACCCCAGCGGCGGACGAGCGTCCACTTCGTGAGCTCGCCGACGGTCACGAAGGTGACTGCTGGGATGTGGCCGGCGACCTGCCGGGCGAGGGTGTCCAGGGCCCGTCGGCGGAGAGGTGCGGAGGCGACGTCGGTGTCGAGGACGACGAGGCTCACGCGATGTCGGCCCGCCGGGACGCGTAGAGGTCGGCGAGGAACTCCGCGTACTCCTCGTCCGACTCGAACGGGTCCTCGGCGGC
>Ga0136614_10001033_pt1 | contig 15686 bp, 17 predicted proteins | sample AntDrymUQ2792106_2_FD_106643 | JGI IMG/M metagenome (GOLD analysis project Ga0136614, IMG submission 106643) | Polar desert sand microbial communities from Dry Valleys, Antarctica - metaG UQ279 (21.06) | ecosystem: Environmental > Terrestrial > Soil > Desert | place: Antarctica: Dry Valley... | reverse complement strand
TCGAGATCAATACCACCGACTCAATCGGCGACAACACGAAGGCCGCCGAGGCGATGGCCGCGCGTCTGAAGGCCGCCGGGTTTTCGGCGGACAATGTCAAGGTGTTGGTGCATCCCGGCAACGCGCGCAAAGGCAACCTCGTCGCGCGCTTTCGCGGTGCCCAACAATCGAGCCGCAAGCCTTTGCTGCTGCTCGCGCACATCGATGTCGTCGAGGCGCGCAAAGAGGATTGGTCGGACGGCCTTGACCCGTTCAAATTTACGGAGCGCGATGGGTATTACTATGGGCGTGGCACGCACGACGACAAGGCGATGGCCGCGATCTTCGTCGCGAATTTAATCCGTTATAAGAAGGAAGGCTTCGCGCCGGAGCGAGACATCATCCTCGCGCTGACCGCCGACGAAGAGGGCGGCGACTTCAACGGCGTCGAGTGGCTGCTGAAGAATCACCGCGAGTTGGTTGACGCCGAACTCGGCATCAACGAAGGCGGCGGCGGGATGACTAAGAAAGGTAAGCCTATACTCAACGGCGTGCAGGCCAGCGAAAAGGTTTACCAAAGCTTCGCGCTCGAAGTGAAGAATCGCGGCGGCCACAGTTCGCTGCCCGTCAAAGACAATGCGATCTACCGCCTCGCCGCCGCGCTCGACCGGCTCGCGCGTTTCGACTTTCCTATGAACTTAAACGAAGTGACGCGCACCTACTTTGAGCGGATGTCGAAGATCGAGGGCGGGCAGATTTCCGCCGACATGCTGGCCGTCACGGGAGACAAGCCCGACGCGGCGGTGGTCGCGCGCCTCGCGGCGTCGCCGTACTACAACGCGCTGATGCGGACGACGTGCGTGGCGACCCGGCTCGACGCCGGACACGCCGATAACGCGCTGCCGCAAGTCGCGCGCGCCGTCGTCAACTGCCGCATACTTCCGCAAGAGTCGGCAAACGATGTGCGCGCCACGCTCGCCAAAGTTTTGGCCGATGACCAGATCATGATCTCGTTCATCAAACAGGCGAAGCCGAGTCCGCCGTCGCCTCTCAAGCCTGAAATCATGCAGCCCATCGAGCGGCTCACATCGAGCATGTGGCCGGGCGTCACGGTCGTCCCCGTGATGGGCACCGGCGCGACCGACAGTCTCTATTTTCGGCAGGCCGGGATTCCGGTGTACGGCGTGTCGGGTCTGTTCGGCGAGATGGACGACAACCGCGCGCACGGCAAGGACGAGCGCATCGGCGTCAAAGAGTTTTACGACGGGCACGAGTTTCTCTACCGGCTGGTGAAGGATTTGGCGGGCGGCACTTCGACGAGTAGTTCAAGTCGGTGAGGGGCGATGGATTTTCACCGCGAATTTTCACTACCGAGGACGCCGAGGGCGCGGCGTTGGAGAAGCTGAACGGAAGCGCCTGTGAAGAAAATTACCGATCTGAGAGAATACATCAAAGCATCGTCTTTGCCTGACTGCTGATCAGTGGTTGCGGACTCTTTAATTTTCTCGGCGACCTCTCTGCGCACTCTCGCGGTGAAAACTTTTCCACCATCCGCTCGACTGAAAGGCACGGCCCCGGCACACGAAAACGTTTCAGGTGGGTAACGATGAACACACTGTTTCATTTGGCTTTCCCGGTGCGCGACCTTGAGGAGGCGCGGGCATTTTACAGCGGCGTGCTCGGATGTCCCGAAGGGCGCAGCGCCGCCGCGTGGGTTGATTTCGATTTGTACGGACACCAGATCGTCGCCCATCTGCGACCGCCGGGCGCGGGCGGCGTTGAGGCGTCGAACGCGGTTGACGGACATGACGTTCCGGTTCCGCATTTCGGCGTCATCATCCCGCTGGACGAGTGGCACCAGATTGCCGCGCGCGTGCGCCGTGCGGGCATTGAATTCGTCATTGAGCCGTATGTCCGTTTTGAGGGGCAACCGGGCGAACAAGCGACGATGTTCTTCCTCGACCCGAGCGGCAACGCGCTGGAGTTCAAAGCCTTCGCCGACCTGACGCAGGTCTTCGCCAAGTGAGTACCTAAGCAAAAATTTTCGGTACAAAGATCAAACAACAGCCCTGTCATGACTGGTTGTTACTTTTGCCTTTTTACTTAGCTCCACCCACACCCTGCACGTTTTCATGCCTTCATCTTCATGCCGCTCCGGGTCGTTTCGGCGCTGTGTGCTGATCGACTGTCCGATTTCTGTGAAAAAACCCTCTGCCAGTGGTGATTCGACGAGCCATCGTGCCGTCGAGCCGGCGCAATGGCACAATTGTGCCCCTTAAAATGGTCGCATTGTCCATTGCCCGCCGGCTCCTTCCGCACTATCTTCGGGTATCGCGAATACCGGTGCGAAACATGACGCGGGCGATGGACGATGGTGCCCGCATCGAGTAACCGCCCCTCATCACCGAGGCGCACGTCCGAGATACGGACCAACGCGGAGACCTCGCCCCTCCAACCTCGCCCCCGGCAGAGGCATCTACTCATCATTCGCGCAAAGGTAGTGATTCGATGTCTGAAACCTACTCATCCGACACGTGGGCCGAACGGCGGAGCAAGCCGCGCGTGCAGGTACCGTTCCCGGCGCGGGTGCGCGGCGTGGACACGCGCGGCGAGCAGTTCGAGACCGAAACGATTCTCGACAACCTGAGCGCCAGAGGCTTCTTCCTGCGGATGCTACCGTCCGTGGAAGCGGGGGCGCGCCTGACCGTCGTCATCAGCTTAATCACCGCCGCGAACGATAAGGAGGCGACGCCGCGCGTTCAGATGGACGGCACGGTGCTCCGCGTCGAAGAAGTCACCGGCGGCGGCTGCGGCGTCGCCGCTACCTTCAACGACCCACAGTTTCTTTAATGGCTTGACCTGACGTCGGTCCACGTCCACCCGCCGAATTCTTTTCCTCCCGCCCCGTGATATTCACTTGTTTGGTGTCATTGATGTATCTGCATTTTTGGTATAGGGTGAGTGCCTCGACATATTTCTCTGAAACCCGAAAGACATTGGAAGGACTCACGTGCATGCCTGAGAGCGACTTGGCAAAGCGTACAGTCTTGGTGGTCGATGACTACGACGACAATCGCTTGATGCTGAAGAAGATTTTACAGAAGCGCGGCTTTATGGTGATTGAAGCGGTCAATGGCGAGGAGGCCATCGCGACGGCGCAGCGTGACCACCCGGACCTGATTCTGATGGACATCAATCTGCCACTGCTGGACGGCTTCATCGCCACCCGTTACATTCGCCAGCAGCAGGAACTGGTCAACATCCCGATTGTGGCGATTACTGCTTACGGCAGCAAGAAGTCGCGCGAGGTCGCGATGGCCGCTGGTTGCAATGAGTACCTCGAAAAGCCGATTGACTTTGCGCAGATCGACCTTTTGCTGGAACGCTTTCTCCCGAAAGACCAAACGCCCGCACCGGCTAAGTCGACGAACGGAACGCCGGAACACTGAGCGCGTTAACCGGGATGGACAAGATGCGTGTAAAGGATGAAGGATGAGAGCAGAGAGATGAGGGATGAATGAAAGACGCATGTCCTTCCCGTTCATCCCTTATCCCTCCGCCCTCATCCCTTAATTCTCCGTCCCTGTTCGATTCTCTGATGGTTTGATTCTGACATCGCCCGCGTCCCGCCGGCAGCATGAGATGACGCGCTTGACTCGGAAGTCCGCGTGACGCGCGATACATCTCAGGCGAACGCCGCGCGCACGGCGAACACCAGTAGCAGAATCGCCGTCAACCACCCGACTATCTCCAGCACCGTTTTGACTGCGGTCCGCCGCCTGGCGCTCCCCGCATCCGACCCAGCTTGATGATTCATCGTCACCTCCGTCACGACGGCCTTCGGGTGCAAGGCCCGTGCCGCACGACCGCGAGCCGGCATCGGCGCGCGACAAAGTGGTGCGCCGACACGCGCCGGCGCAGTCGTCCGGTGTCAACTGAAAGAAATTTACAGCGCACTCAAGTCCGCACGGGAATAGATGATTGTCGAACTTCGTGAGTGATGTTTGAAACTTGATGCAGACAATTAAGCTCATACTGAAATGGCTGCTCGGAGTGTTGTTCATGCTGGCGGGAATCAATCACTTCGTCAGCCCTGACTTTTATCTCAAGATCATGCCGACCTACCTGCCCTGGCACCTCTTCCTCATTTATGTGAGCGGGTTTTTTGAAGTAGCTCTGGGGGTGATGCTGCTGACGCGGAGCTTCGCGCGCGTCGCGGCGTGGGGATTGATCGCGTTGCTGCTCGCGGTGCTGCCGGCCAACGTTCACATGGCGCTCAACCCGGAGCTTTACCCCGACATCAACCCCGCTGCGCTGTGGGCGCGACTGCCGCTCCAGGCGGTGCTCATCGGTTGGGCTTATCGGTACACGCGGCCCGGCGTGCGGCAACGGTGGAGTCGGAGAGTCCGAGCGCGCGCTTCGTTTTGATTGCTCGCAGTAGCGTTACGGTTCATTGAGGGCGCACACCAATGATGATCGCCGACACCGCGCATAGACCCTGGCCGTTGCCCGCGGCGCGCTGGGTGATGACGATGCGCTGGCACGACCTACTGTTCCTCCACTGGCCGATCCGGCCCCACGTGCTGCGACCGCTCATTCCCGCCGCGCTGGAGATCGACACGTTCGACGGCTGGGCGTGGATCGGAGTGGTGCCGTTTCGCATGAGCGGGGTTCGACCGCGCTCCGTCCCTGAACTCCACTGCGCCTCGGCCTTCCCGGAGATTAACGTCCGCACATACGTCAAGACCCCAGACCGCAGCGGTGTCTGGTTCTTCAGTCTGGACGCGACAAACCGGCTCGCGGTCAGAGTAGCGCGCGCCTGGTACGGCCTGCCGTACTACGACGCCCGCATCGGCGTCGAGCACGACGGGGAGAACGTCCGCTACCGCAGCACCCGGGTGCATCGGCGAGCGCCGGCGGCGGAGTTCGACGCCAGCTACGGCCCGACCGGGCCTGCATACCAGTCCGCGCGCGGCACGCTCGATTACTGGCTCACCGAGCGATACTGCCTGTACGCGTCAGGCCGCCGAGGCCGGGTCGGTTACGGAGACATCCATCACGCCCCGTGGCCGCTGCAACCGGCCGAGGCGGAAATCAGAATCAACACGATGACCGAGTGGCTCGGCGTTACCCACCCGACGACGAATCCGATGATCCACTTCGCACGCCGGCTCGACGTGGTCGCCTGGAGCGTTGCGCGGCTCGGCTCGGCTGTCCTACCTCTCGGTTGATGTGTGGTAGAGTTTCAGGATTCATGTCGGACGAGGATGACAGACGATTAAGTGAACTGACGCTGGGCGACGCGAAGCGGATCGTCGTCTACACGGCGGCGACGCTGCTTTCGGCATTGCTCTTTATTGCGCTGGTTGGCAAGGTGCTGGTCGCACTACTACTCGGTGTGGTCGCAGCCGTGTACCTGCTGCCCGTTCAGGAATGGCTGGAGAAACGTCTGCGCGCGCGCGCCGGAAGCGCCCTCATCACTATCGCGCTGATCGTCATCCCGCTGGCCGCGCTGGCCGGTTATGCGTGGTACGAGTTGTCGGGCTACTCAAACCTCGTGCAGGACAAGCGCGACGAGATCATCAGCGGAATCAGTCAGGCGCTCGAACGCTACGTCTCAAAAGAGACGACACGCGCCGGACTCGAAACCGCGTTCGCCGAAGCGGTCACCCGTTCCGGCGAGGCGATTCAGGAACTGCGGAAACGCTCGGCGATTCTGCTCGCGTCGGCCTCGATCTTCTTTTTCACCGTCTTCTACGTGCTGACGCAGCGCGTGCGTCTCACCGCGTACATCAAGCTGCGGGTGCCAGGCGATTACCTTCCACTCTATGACAAGCTGACGGAGAACGTCGGCGGCGCATTACGCGGCGCGCTCCGGGCCGTGCTGATCGACCAGGCGCTGAAGGCTTTTGTGATCCTGGTTCTCAATCTCGTGTTCGGCGTGCCGCTCGGCGTCGTGCTCGGCCTCGTTACATTCATGATCGGGTTCTTTCCGCTGCTCGGCGAATGGGCGGTGTACATTCCGGTCAGCGTCTACCTGATCGTCTTCCGCAACGACTTCACGGGCGGCATGATCTATCTGGGCATCGGCGTCGTGCTGACGCTCAGTTCGACGCTGCTGCTGCGCCCGCGCCTCGCCGCCAGCGGCGCACGCCGCTTCAACTTCTACTGGATGCTGGTCGCGCTCGTCACCGGCGTGCTCGCCTTCGGCATCCCCGGCATCGTGCTCGGCCCCGCGATTCTCGGCTTCACGAAAGCGATTGCCGACACGCTCTTCGGCGACGTGCGCTACGAAACATCGCTGCTTAAGTCGGAGAAAGTGCAGTTGGCCGAACAAGCCGCGGAAGAGAATCTGCAAAGTAGCCCGGCCAGCGCCTCTGACTGACGCGGCCGAAGCGCCTCTTGCCCCGCGACCCCGCGCCTGAACCACTCCACCTCTCTCCTAACACTTCGTTCCCGCCGAATGACATTTTGCTGAAACCCGACCGCCTTTATGAGTGTCTATCACGTGACGCAGTAAAGATTCTTTACTGAACGACCGGAAGCCCATCATGCGTCACGGGCAAATCATTCGTGCGGCGTCTCGGCACCTCATTGAATCGTCCGAGCGAAACGACAATTCACCAAGCAAAATATTGAAAGGGTTCACCCATGAGAAAACTGTTCGTCGTAGTGTGTCTATTTTCCGCCCTTGTCGTCGCGTCGACGACGGCCTCCGCCGACTCGGTCTCGCTGACCAGCTTCGGATCGACCACGTGGGGGGGAATCCCCGCCGGTCCGTACACGGGTTCGCTCAACGGCAACCCGATCTCGATGGTCTGCCTCAGCTTTGACCGGCACAACTCCATCGGCCAGACGTGGACCGCCACCGTCAACGGTCTAACGGCGGGCGGCGTCGCCAACTCGCTCTACGGGTCACAAGCTAACGCGCTGGTGAAGTATCAACAAGCCGCGTGGCTGTATGACCAAATGGTTGCTCAGCCGAATCAGGCCGGAGACATTCACGGGGCCATCTGGAACATCTTTAACGGGGTCATCACGCCCGACACGACGGCCTCTAACACGTGGCTGATGCAGGCACGGAATCAAACCTTCTCCGGCTATGACTTCAGCCGGTTCCGCATCATCACCCCCGACGTCCGCACGTACGCCGGGCCGCAGGAGTACCTCACGTCCGTGCCGGAACCAGCAACGATGCTGCTGCTCGGCACCGGCCTCATCGGATTGGCCTCCAAAGCCCGCCGCCGCCGCCGCGCCGGAGTTGATCGCGCGTCCGTCTAACGGCCTCCGCGTGATTCACAGCGACGCACATAACCGAGAGTTTAGTAGCTACACCTGACCGCAGAAACGCTCTCAATTCTCTCCCCAAAACGGAAGCGCCCGCGAAGTCCAGTTAGACTTCGCGGGCGCTTCCGTGTCGTCACACGGCGCGTCGATCAGAAAACACCGGCACAGCAATAACGGTGCAATCATCTGCGGAACAATCATCACCGGCACATCGGCTTCAATTCATCAACACCGGCGGAGGCGTTGACGGCCGCGACGGCTCACCCCGGCGGCCAATTGAGTGGGCGTCCGCCGAGCACATGCACGTGCAGATGAAAGACCGACTGGCCGGCGCCCGCGCCCGTGTTGATGACGGTGCGAAAGCCGCTCGCGGATAATCCTTGCTCCTCCGCGACACGGGCTGCGGCGCGCAAGAGAGGCCCGAGCATCTCCGCGTCGTCGCGCGCGGCCTCAACCAGCGAGTCGACGTGCGTGCGCGGAATGACCAGCACATGCACCGGCGCCTGCGGGTTGATGTCGCGGAAGGCGACCGCGTGTTCGTCGCGGTAGATGATCTCCGCCGGAATCTGGCCGGCGACGATCCGGCAGAACAGGCACGATGCGTCGTTCATATATCTCGCTCCGCTATGTTTAGTGGCGCCGTGGTCGGCGCATGATCGCGATAACTTCCGTGCCACCGAACGCCGTGTCGCCGTTCGTCACGCCGACAAACTCGTAGCCCTCAGCCCCGGCCTCCGAAATCTCTTTCTGTAGCGTCGAGGTCTTGCTCGTCGCCAACAGTTTGTAATCATAGGCGACGGTCGGTGCGTTCAAATCGCGTTCGAGAATAATCGTCACCTCGGTTCCGAAAGTCTTTTTGAAGACCGTCTCTTCGCGGTGCGTGAAGCCGGCTTCGCCCGCCGCTTGCATCTCTTTCTGCATCGTCGAGGTTTTGCTTGTCGCAAGCAGCTTGTACTGGTAACGCGGCTTTGAAGCGCCCGCCAGCCGCGCCATGATGACGACCACTTCGCTGCCGCCGAACGACGTGCTGCCGGCGACCGCCTCCTGGAAGGCGTACCCTTCGGCGGCGGTTTCGTTCATCTCCTTTTCCATCGTCCCGACGCGACTGGTGGCGAGGATTTTGTATTCATATTGCGGGAATGAAGCTTGTTGCGCGCTGGTGTGGATTGGCGCGCCGAGCAGCACGACCACCGCCATCACCGACAGTGCGAGCGGGAACGTAAGGCGTCTGAACATCTGCGAGAGTCTCCTTAGTAAACAGTTTTTGAGTTTTCAGTTTTCGGTTTTCAGTTCAAAACTAAAAACTGAAAACTGTTCGATGGCTGTGATTCGTGTCATTCGTGGCTTATTCTTCTTCTTGAAGCCTACAATTCGGCCTTCTGTTTAGGGTGGCGTCTACGGCGCGGAATCGAGCGGGGCCGTCACCGATTCGCGGACACGTTCGATTTGTGCGCCGACCGCGCGCAGCTTCGCTTCGAACTTTTCATAGCCACGGTCGATGTGGTAGACGCGGTCGACGATTGTCTCGCGCCGCGCCGCCAATCCGGCGAGCACCAGACAGGCCGAGGCGCGCAAATCGGACGCCTGCACACGCGCGCCGGTCAGCGGGGTCGGCCCTTCGACAATCGCGACGCTGCCGCTGATGCTGATCCGCGCGTTCATCCGCTGCATCTCCGAAGCGTGCATGAAGCGGTTCTCGAAAATCGTTTCGGTGATACTGGCGCGCCCTTCGGCCTGCGTCATCAGCGCCATGTACTGCGCCTGCATGTCGGTCGGGAAGAGCGGGTACGGCTCGGTCACGATGTCGCGCGCGACCAGACCCTTCGCCGAGCGACGGACGTAGAGCGTGCTCTGATTGGCCTCTTCGATCTCGACGCCCGCTTCACGCAGCTTCGCGATAACGGCCGTGGAATGTCCGGGGACGCAGTCTTTGACTTCCAATTCGCCGCCGGTGATCGCCGCCGCGACGAGGAACGTGCCCGTCTCGATGCGGTCGGGAATGATCGTGTGCTCCGCGGCGCCGAGCGCCTCGACGCCCTCGATTGTAATCGTCGGCGAGCCGGCGCCGCGCACGCGCGCGCCCATCCGATTCAACAACTCCGCGAGGTCGCTCACCTCCGGCTCGCGCGCCGCGTTGTGAATCGTCGTTTGGCCTGCGGCCAGCGTCGCGGCCATCATCAGATTCTCGGTGCCGGTGACAGTCACTTTGTCGAAACGCACGTCGCCGCCGCGCAACCGCCCGCCCTGCGGCGCGCGTGCCACCACGTCGCCCGCCTCAAGGCAGACCTCCGCGCCGAGCATCTTCAAGCCGTCGAGGTGCAAATCAATCGGGCGCGATCCGATGGCGCACCCGCCCGGCAGAGAGACTTTCGCTTTGCCGAATCGCGCGAGCAGCGGCCCCAGCACAAGCACCGACGCGCGCATCGTCTTCACCAGTTCGTACGGCGCCTCGAACAGTTCGATGTGCCGGGCAGTGATCTTGTGCGTGTGCAGGTCTGGGATCAGCACCGTCGCGCCGAGGTCTTCGAGCAGGCGGCGCTGCGTCAGACAGTCGCGCACGTACGGCACGTTATGCAGCGTCACCGTCTCCGGCGTCAGCAGCGCCGCAGCCAGGCACGGCAACGCCGAGTTCTTCGCGCCGCTGATCGTTACGCGCCCGCTGATCGAATTCCCGCCGATGATGCGAAATTTATCCATCCGAGTTCAGAGATGAGAAGGTGAAAGTGACCCTCAGAAGTGACAGGTAAATCGTGACAGTTGACAGGACAGAGCCAAGCGATGGCGGAATGCGGATGTCGGATTGCCGATTGAAGCACAAGTTGAGTCACTTATCATCCGCATTCCGCAATCACAAATCCAAAATCAACTTGTCATCTGTCACCTGTCACCTGTCACTGCATTGAGGCAGAGAAGATTTACCACAAACGCACCAAGGCACAAAGAGCAGACGGTCTTAGTGTCTTTGTGTCTTGGCGGTTAAACTTTTGTCTCGCTGTCGTCGGTTCCGATTCAACCGTCGGACGCGCTGGAGCACGACGGTGCGCGGGATGCCTTGTAGGTCTTGGCGGATGTCGAGCAACTTCCACACGCATGTGTCAATCAACGCGGCGACCCGTTCGTGCTGGTCGAAGCCGATCTCGAAAATAAGATGTCCGCCCGCGCCGAGGAACCGCGGCGCATCGGCGAGCAGGCGGCGAATCATCGCGAGTCCGTCACCGCCCGGCGTCAGCGCGGAGCGCGGCTCGTGGTCGCGCACCTCGCGTTGCAATTCATCAATCTCCTCTTCCGCAATGTACGGCGGGTTCGAGACGATGACCGTGAAGCGTGCGCCGCGCGGATCGAGCGCCGTCAGGCCGTCCGCCGCGAGCAGCGCGAGTCGCGCCCGCACCCCGTGTCGTTCGGCGTTACGCGCCGCCACGTCGAGCGCTGCCGGCGAGATGTCAACGGCGACGGAGCGGGCATTCGCCCGTTCGTTGAGCAGCGCGACCGCGACGCAACCCGACCCGGTGCCGACATCGCACACAAGCGGCGCGCCGTTCGTCGATAAGTGTTCGAGCGCCGTTTCAACGAGCAACTCCGTTTCGGGGCGCGGGATCAGCACGGCGGGCGTGACCTCGAAATCGAGACCGTAAAATTCCTGCCGGCCTGAAATATATTGCAACGGCTCGCCCGCCGCGCGGCGACTGACGAACGCGCGAAAGCGGGCCAGGTCGTCGGGCGACAGCGCGTCGTGCGCGTGCGTCAGCAGAAACGTCCGGTCGCGGGCGAGCGCGTGCGACAGCAGCGACCCGGCCTCGCGCCGCGCTTCCGCGACGCCCGATTGACGCAAGACCGCTGCAGCTTCGGCAATCGCGCCGGCGATGGTGATGGCAGCGACATTGTTGGTGTCGGTCGTCGTCAAAATCATTCACCGGGCCATCGTTGTCACATGCATCTGGTCCACCCTTGTGAAGTCCATCCGCGTGACAACTTATTTCATTTTATCGAAATCCGCGCCGCCCGCTTTTGCTTTTTGCCCGCGGGCGTGCTGTATAATACGCCGCACTTGGAGCAGGACGAGTATTAAAGATTCGGGCATGTTTCGCCGCCGAGCCGTGAACACGCGGTTTCCGAGGGGGGACGTGCCTCAACCAAGTGGAGAAAGCGATGAGAACTGAGTTTCATATTCAGGGCATGCACTGCGAGTCGTGCGCCATCGACATCAGGGAGTCGCTCGAAGAGACGGCCGGCGTTCAGAGCGCTGACGTAACCTTCAACGGCAAGATGGCGCTCATCGATTTTGACGACCAGACCGTGCAGCAGACGACGCTGATAAAAAAGATTCAGGACTTAGGCTATCAAGCAACAATCGGCAAACAAGAACAGAAACAAAATCAAAGGGAGGCCGTGGCATGACGGAAGCAGACAACACAGCAACACAGCGCGAGCCGGCGGCAGAGCAGATGTTGGATGATCGCGGCACCGGCACGCGAGAAGGGCTGGAGTTTTTGAAACGCCTGCGCGACGGCGGGTTTGACGCGGATAACGAGAAGTTCGCGCTCGCGTTGGGCCGCCCGCTCGAAGAAATCGAGGCGTGGATGGACGGAAGCCAACCGCCCGACGACGACATCATCATGAAGGCACGTGGCATCGCGCAGCAGCGCGGCGTCTCATCGGAGTGAACGGATTTTTCATTGACGATTGCCGATTTGCGATTGACCGATGACGCAACACGAACCGCGCCGCTTTTTGATGGCGTGTCAGCAATCGCCAAAAGTCAATCGCGAATCGACAATCAACTGATGCACAAAAAGATCGACGCGGCCGCACGCACACTTGTTGAATCGTACACCGGCGAAGGCGTCAAGATTCACCACCTTGACCGTCAGCCGCTGCCCTCGCACGTCGAAACGATCAGCGTGCTCGACATGATTCAGGAGTTGCTGTTCCCCGGATACACCGGCCCGCAGGGGTTGACCGGCGCGAGCCTCAGGCCGCACGTCGAGGCACGCATGGCGTGGCTTTACGAAACGCTGACCGAGCAGATCGGGCGCGCGATTAACCACGGCCACCGGCTTGATGAAGTCGAGGCGGTCACCGAGCAGGAGACGGCTGATCGCGCGGCGGAATTCCTTTCGCGGCTCCCGGCGGTGCGCCGGACACTGGCGAGCGACGTGCAGGCGGCTTACGACGGCGACCCGGCGGCGGCGTGTCTCGACGAGATCATCTTCAGCTACCCTGGCGTCTATGCCGTGACGACCTACCGGCTCGCGCACGAACTCTATCAACTCGGCGTCCCACTGATTCCGCGCATCATGACTGAGCACGCGCACCACCGCACCGGGATCGACATCCATCCGGCGACGCGCATCGGTTCGAGCTTTTTCATCGACCACGGCACCGGCGTCGTCATCGGCGGCACGGCGGTCATCGGGCGCAACGTCAAACTGTATCAGGGTGTGACGCTCGGCGCGTTCTCGTTTGACAAGGACGCCTCCGGCAGGCTGGTGCGCAACACGAAACGTCACCCGACCATCGAGGACGATGTGGTGATTTACGCGGGCGCGACGATCCTCGGCGGCGATACCGTCATCGGGCGTGGCAGCGTCATCGGCGGCAACGTCTGGCTGACGCACAGCGTTCCGCCCAACACTCGCGTTTTGCAGGAATCGCCCGGCCTCCGCATCATCACAGGCGACGCCGCCGCCGCGTCATAGGCGCCCGGAGGCGAGCACGACCCGCGCCGGACAAAAGCTGGTCGCGCACTTGACCGCAGTACGATTTTTGACTGCGCATTTATCGTTTGGAAGATCGCATATGAGGCACCAGCAAACGTCGCCTCTGCTTGTTATCGGCGGACTATCCGAACGCGAGCAGTTCTCGTCACGTCCGGTAACTACCAACCATGACGCAGCACGGGCATGCTTCAAAGCCTACAAGGCGGTGGCCGAAAGCAGTAACCTAAAACGAATCGCCGTGGTTGCTCTTGCTGCGCCCCGTCGATTAGCTTGCGTCGATTAACTGAAGGAGAACTCTGATGAACTCGCCACACTCGCCGAAAATTTATTATGTCGCTTCATTATTCACACTTTTCTTTTCACTGACGGTGGCGCACCCGGCGGGCGTCTCTGCTCAACAGCAGCACTCGGCGTCGACCCAAAACTTGCGCCGCGCGACCGGCCCGCTGCGGTCGATTGCGCCGCTCGGAGCAAACGTCGACCCGTTCACGGCGATAGAGTCCGAGATTGACGCGGGGACGACACTCGACCTTAAATTCGCTGCGACCGAACTCGCGCCAAAGGCAGCGGCCAAAGCGGAAGTTTCGCTTCAGGGACAGACGCTCTTAGTACGGATGCGAGCCAAAAACATTCCGCAGCCGTCGAGCTTTAACGTGCCCCGCTACGCGCTGTGGGTCTACGTGCCGAACCATAACGTGAAACTATACATCGGCGACTTGCCGGTCTCGTCGGATTCGAAGGATCGCGGCTCTTCGGAGAGTGCTTACCGCTACACGGCGCTACCGCCCGGCTCGATCTTCGGCGGGTTGATGCTCACCGCCGAGCCGATCCGCTACGAACGCATCGTCACAGAGGCGTTGCGGCCTGTGCTGGTCGGCCTGCTGCCGAGTGTCGACCCGAAGAACGTCGGAAGCGCACTGACCGTCTACGCCGGCTCGGTGCCTTTAGCCACGGTGCGTGTCGACAGTAACGAAGACAACACTAACATGCCGGCGGCGGACAACCCCGTGCGCACAACGCCGGCCGGTGAAAACGAACCCACTAAAAAGCGCAAAGAGAAGCGCCGCAAGTATGACTAACGAGTGCGACTAACAGCTACGACCAAACGGTTACTTATCGAGCCGAGACTCGACGACACCGCGCTTAATGGATGCTGTCTGCCGTTTTCGTCTTTCTCGGAACGGCGGCGGCATTGTCACTTTCTCTGGGGTAACAAATAAGTGAGTCGATGCTCCTTCGACACCGACGTGAACCCCCAACTTTCGAGTTCGGGGGTTCAGTCGCAGAGAGGGGCAGTTAAACAATATTTGCCTTTGAAGAAAGTGTGCACCTCAATGACCGCATACTCAAAAAGCATTCTGTTATTCGCGCTGAATTTGTTGGATGCTCAGTTGACAGTGATCTGGGTGAGCGGCGGCTGGGCGACGGAAGGCAATGCCTTGATGGCACGCCTGATGGAAGCTGGCTACGAACCCTTTCTGTTCACCAAGCTGTGCGTCGGCGCGCTGGTGGCTCACATGCTCTATCGTTGGTCGTACCTGACGCTGGCGCGGCGCGGCTTAAACTTCGTCCTGAGTCTCTACCTGCTGTTGATGCTGGTGCATGCTGCGACCGGCATCTCGGCGCTTGGCTGGCGCACGCCTGACTCCGTCGCCGCCCTCGTCTTAAACTTGCCGACCGGATTGCTCGCGTTGCTTTCCTAAAACATTCGCCTAACCGCTCTACCTCCGCGATCACACTCGATTACTAATCTCGACTCGCGAAGCTGAATCGTGATGCCTCCGATACGTTTGATCGCGGTCTCCGTTTGATCGTGGGTCGGTTGCGCGAGTAGAATCTCTCCGCCGAATCGCCGGGCCATTGACTACAAGCGACCGGCCCCTTGACGCCGCACAACCGCACTTCCCTCGCCCGCATCTTAGCCGGTGTCGCGTACGGCTAAATAACCAAGTTCATTCACAAATTCATCCTGAGGTACAAATACATGTATCGGCTCTCCGCTCGCCAAATTCTGTCCATCGCGCTGCTCTCAGCGCTTTTCGCCGCCATCACGGTCGCCTGTTTCGACCGCTTTGGCAATCGCTTGCAGCCGGCTACCTCGGCATTCGTTGAAACGCCGGCGACGGGCATCACCGACCCTTCCGTGGCCGGCGACGAACGCAACAACATCGAGGTCTACAGAACAATCTCGCCCGGCGTCGTTTTTATCACTTCGACTGCGGCGGGCCGCAGCTTCTTCGATCAGGGCGAGCGGTCAGGCACGGGTTCCGGGTCGATCATCGACGATCAGGGCCACGTCCTGACCAATTTCCACGTCATCGAAGGCGCGCAGAGACTTTCGGTCAGCTTCGGCGGCGACAAGTCTTATCCGGCGAACGTCATCGGCACCGACCCGGACACCGACCTCGCGGTGATTAAAGTCGACGCGCCGCGTGAAGTGTTGACGGTCGTGCCGCTCGGCGATTCCGACAAGCTGATCGTCGGGCAGAAGGTGCTGGCGATTGGCAATCCGTTCGGGCTTGATCGAACGTTGACGACCGGCGTCATCAGCGGCTTGCAGCGCCCGATCCGCGCGCGCAACGGGCGCCCGATTGATGCTGCGATTCAGACCGATGCGTCGATCAACCCTGGCAACTCCGGCGGCCCGCTGCTTGATTCGCAGGGGCGCATGATCGGCATCAACTCGCAGATACTGTCGCCCGC
>Ga0136614_10001032_pt1 | contig 15688 bp, 12 predicted proteins | sample AntDrymUQ2792106_2_FD_106643 | JGI IMG/M metagenome (GOLD analysis project Ga0136614, IMG submission 106643) | Polar desert sand microbial communities from Dry Valleys, Antarctica - metaG UQ279 (21.06) | ecosystem: Environmental > Terrestrial > Soil > Desert | place: Antarctica: Dry Valley... | reverse complement strand
TCGCAGGTCACAAGTTCCTCGCCACGCCGAACCTGGGCCATAGCCTGCGGCCGCAGTGTCATGAAGCAAGCTTTGCAGGCGCCGTTGCGCGCTTCAGCAACGGCTACGCCGTCACGGATGCGAGCGCTGATGCGTTTGTATTGCCCGCTGAGCTGCTTGGGTAACGAATTGAAGAGCCGTTCGCGTTCAGCACGACTTGATTGCAGCTGTTCCGTTTGCACTCGGGTTTCGTCATCGAACTCTTTGAGCCGAGCTTCGCGATCTGAATTGAGACTGGCAATCTCCGCTGCACGCTCGTTCAACGAACTTTCAGACTGTTCCAGTATCTCCATTTGCTCGAGAACCTGAGTTTCGAGTGTGGAGATCTGTTTGCGGGCGGCATCGGCCTCACGAATTGCCGCAGTGTACTCCTCCTGCTTTTTCGAAGACATCAGATTGCGTTCGGCGCGCTCGGCGCGTGTTTTCTGTTCGACAATCTCAGTCTCGACGCGGGTACGCGTATGTCTGGCTTCATCCCGGCGATTTTCCAGGGCGCGAATTTCAAAAGCGCGCTGATCGAATTCCTTTTCGATCTCAGCGCGCCTTTGGGGAATGGCCTCTAATTCTTTTTGCAGTCTTCGTATGGTGGTATCTAAGGTTTGTAAAGCGACTAATTCTTGCAATTCCGCTTTCACTCTTTATGCTCTCCTCAAAAGATCGGGTCCGACAATGTTGTAGGCGTGATCAATCATCGAACCGATTATCAGCCATCCATGGGGTTTGGTGCAAGTGAGGGGCGCGGAGGGCGCTGATGTAGAGCGATTCTCATTCACACCGGGCTTCAGCCCGGTGGAACACGGACCCGCGCAGTATTCTAACCGTTTGAACGGTTTCTCTTCGGGAAGCTGACTGGAAACCGTCAAAACGGTTCCGTTGATCATTGAAAGACTTGAACCACCGGGCTGAAGCCCGGTGTGAATGAGAATGTGTTAGAAGACCGAACTGAATAGGTAACCACATTGACCCGGTCCGAGTGCTATAACATTCTCACCGAGACCAGACATCATGAGTCGTCGCAGATTCCACGCACCCCCTGAAGCCTTCGCCTCTGATCACCGGAGCGTGATGCTCGAAGCAGATGAAGCGCGGCACCTTCGAGAGGTGTTGCGTTTGAAGCCTGGGGATGAGGTTTTCGTTTTCGACGGCGTTGGGAAAGAGTTTAAGTGCTCCATTGAAAACGCCCGCCGGAATACTGCCCATCTAAATATCCTCGCCGAAGTTTCCCCCGCGCACCCTGAGTCACCGCTCCAACTCACACTCGCTGTAGCGTTATTAAAGAGCGACAAGTTTGACCTGGTGGTGCAGAAGACCACTGAGCTGGGTGTTGTTTGCGTCGTGCCCGTGATAACAAAACTTGCCGATGTCCGACTGCGAGACGTGTCTGACGCCGAGAAGCGTCTGGCCCGCTGGCGACGAATCGCACTCGAGGCAGCCAAGCAGTCTGGGCGAGCGCTGGTGCCTGAGATCGCCGCGCCGGTTTCGTTTGACGAATTGATCAAAGAAGTTTCCGCCAACCGAGGGAACGTGATGTTTGCTGAACGCGGTGGCCAGGCGCTCGAATCACTCAAGCAGAACTTTGCCGCCCATCCTCTATTGATTACGTCGCTCGTTGGATCGGAGGGCGGTTGGACTGATGGCGAGATTGAAGAGGCGAAAGGAGCTGGGTGGATCGTAGTCACGTTGGGCGGGCGCACCCTGCGTGCAGAGACAGCCGCGATTACTGCCACCACTTTGCTGCAACACTTGTTTGGGGACTTGAAATAATCGTGCACGGTCTTTTGGCTTCGCCACCTGATGTGAGGCGGAGGCTCTGCCCCGCCGTGACTAACCTGTTCAATTTCGGGCTGAGCCCGATCTTATAGGTTTGAACCCCAACGGGGCGAAGCCCAAAACCTATGAAGCGATGCCGGCGGGGCAAAGCCACCGCCTCACATCAGGTGGCAGAGCCATAAGATCTCTGCTCACCTGCTATTGCTCCCCTCCGCAAGCCCACTGTCAACCGTTCACCTAAACAACCACCGCCACCCATTCATCGTCTTGAATAATCTCCGGCTGGCTGTCAATGCCGCATTCGCGTAGGGCCGCAATGACAACTTCGACTTGAGTTTCCAACACCCCCGAGAGAATCAAACGGCCGCAGGTGGAACCGAGCAAAGCCGACATAAGGAAGACGATCACATCGGCGGTGAGATTCGCGCACACAAGATCTGCTGAAGCCGTTGCTTGCTCAACAGTTCCTACGCGAAATATGATCCGTTCGCCCACATCATTTAGTCGGGCATTCTCCACAGCGATCGCCAGGGCCTCGGCGTCTGTATCGCAGGCCTCGATGCGAGCGTCGGGAAAGAGTTTGGCAGCCGCGATGGCCAGGATGCCGGTTCCGGTTCCCACATCGAGAAAACTGCCGCCGGCAAAATATTTCTCAATCGCGGCAAGGCACAGGCGAGTGGTTTCGTGAGTGCCGGTTCCAAAAGCCATGCCCGGTTCGATGCGGATCACGATCCTGTCCAGGGCACTGGGGGTTTCGCTCCAGGGAGGCGCGATGAGGAAACGCTGCCCAACCGCAACCGGCTGCCAGCTTTTCTTCCACTCGCCGAGCCAGTCCTGATCAACCACCTCACGCAAACTCATGTCTCGCACCGATGATGAGGGCAAACTATAGATTCTCAGAGCGTCCGCCAGCTCCGCCCGCACTCGCTCACGATCCGGGAGCTCAGCGAAATAACCTGTCGCTCTTAGGAGTTCGGCCGAGTCGTTCAATTCGGTGCCCAGCGCTCCCGCTTCCATCAGCGCGTACTCGACGGCCTCGGGCGCACCCGGTTCGACGATGAGATCGAGTGCGTACCATAAGAGTTTAGGCGACGATGGTTGATGCAGGTTTGTTTTCATCCCGACTTGCATCAGGGATGCCCCTACAATCTTGTTATGTTCCAAGCAGTCATCTCTTTAGTGTCCGTTCGTGTTGTTTCGTGGATCGCTATTAATTACTAAGGAAACCTATCCACGAAATTACACGAAATAACACCAAGAACAATCGCTAACATTCTTTTTCGTGGCTTACGAATAAGCATTCACTCGCTACCGGATGGTTCTGTACTGCGAGCGGTTCTTATCGAGCCCCGGTTCGGCAGGGATCCACGTTGCTCCAATGCAAATTCCCTTGAATTATCAGGAAGGGAGCGTCCAATGAGGGACGCGCGTGCAGAAATTAGGACACAACTCTGCAAACCTCAACCGTCAACCGTCAACCAATTCCCATTTCGTCCAGCAGGTGTTCCTTGTTGCGCCACTCTTGTTCGACCTTCACAAAGAGTTCCAGATGGCAGCGATGCCCGATGAGGCTCTCGATTTCCTCACGCGCCGCAATCCCAATCTCCTTCAAGCGCGCGGCCCCTTTGCCGATGATGATTTTTTTCTGCGAGCCGCGCTCGACGATAATTGCGCAATAGATGCGTGTGAAATCTTCCCGCTCTTCCTCCCACTTTTCCGTGACAACCGCTGTTACATAAGGAATCTCTTCTTCGGTTGCTTGCAGGATCTTTTCGCGAACAATCTCAGTAACCATGGTCCGTAACGATTGATCAGTGAGTTCGTCTTCTCCGAAGAGTGGCGGGCCCTCAGGGAGATGCTTAACCATCTGATCCAGCAGGACATCGATCATCTTGCCGCGCAGGGCCGAGATTGGAACTATTTCGCGCCAGTCATACTCGTGTTGATACCAATCAATCAGCGGCAGCAGCTCAGCCTTATCCTTAAGCTTGTCTGTCTTGTTGAGTAAAAGCAGTGCGGGTTTGCTCGACTGCCGGAGCAAATCCAGTACAAAGCGGTCACCATTGCCGGTGGACGCGGAAGCATCGCGAATGAGACAAACAAGATCCACACCCATCAATGCATCCTGCACAATCGACATCATGCGCCGGTTCATTTCATAACCGGGCTTATGAACGCCAGGCGTATCGACAAGGACTATCTGGCCGTCGGGTCTGGTGATAACACCCTGGATGCGAAACCTGGTGGTTTGCGGTTTGTTGGAAACAGCCGCGATTTTCTGTCCCACGAGACGGTTTAGAAGTGTCGATTTGCCGGCGTTCGGCCGCCCGACTAAAGCAACGTATCCGCTGCGATAGTGGGGTTCAGCAACTTGTTGTTTTGAAGGTTCGCTGATTGGTCTTCTCCGTGAGCTGGTTTTAAGGAATGATTATCCCTTAATTGAGCGTAACGTGAATACTGGGATCGCGGGCGTCTCGCCCGCACCGCGCCGTAAGGCGCCACACTCTAAGAGAACTCTTCGCGCTTCGCGCTCATTGCGGGCGAGACGCCCGCGATCCCAGTATTAAGTCGAATCGTTTAGTTAAGCGAGATTAGCGCTTCCAACTCATTGCGGCTCAGACGCCCGCGGTCCCGGTATTAAGTCGAATCGTTTAGTTTAAGCCAGACTCTGCGCTTCCAGCTCATTGCGGCTCAGACGCCCGCGCTTCCAGGCGCCACTTGTCACCTCGCCGGGAAAGTTCATCAAGCGCGGCCTGCAACTCATCGCGCTTAACGGCCAGCGCTGCTTCGTCTGCATCGGCGGGTACATAGATCGGCTCGGCAGCAAACACACACGCGCGGCTGAAAGGCTTGGGCACCTGAAAACTGTCCCAGGTCGGCGCTTTCCAGCAACGCTCCAGCGCCATCGTCACAGGCAGGATTGGATGGCCGGATTTCTTGGCCAGCAGCACAGCTCCCATCTTGGCGACACGCGGCGGCCCTTTTGGACCGTCAATCGTGAATGCCGTAGTACAACCACCGCGCATCAGCCGGACCATCTCGACAATCGCGCCCACTCCCCCACGTGTCGATGAACCACGCACGGCCCCGTAGCCGAATCGCTGAATGAACCGCGCAATGTACTCGCCATCGAAACTCTTTGAAGTAAGTACAACGATGCGGCGATTGCGCCACCAGTAGGTTGTCAGGAAGATCCGTTCGTGCCAGAAAACATAAATCGGCAGGCCACCTTCGCGAGTAATGGCTTCGTGGTTCTCCCAACCGGTAACTTCAAATCGAATTGTTCTTCCGATAAGATTGATCAACGCGTAGAAGGCAAAGTCGGCCAGTCGAATTATCAGCTTCTCTTTGAAGGTGTAGTCCGACAGGTCGGCAAACTTATAGGCGCGCTCCACTGCATCTGCACGCGCGTTGGTCGGAGTTGATGAAGCCGAAGCTTGCATAAGAACGTCAACAAGGAACCGATTAGTAGAGATCCGGCTCACCGGGCGGACGAGTCTTCCAACGCTTGTGAATCCAGAGCCACTGTTCCGGATAACTTCGTACAACTTTTTCTATGCTCGCCATGAACGATGCTGTTAGTTGCTGCACATCTTCTGTCTCGTTTCCGGTACGCGGGATATTCAGCGGCGCCTCAACCCGCAACACAAACCGGCGGCGCTGCTGATCCCAAGGAACAAAGATTGGGATTACAACCGCCTCTGTGCGCAGCGCAAGCTTCGCCAACATGGAAGTAGTCGATGCCGGGGTGCCAAAGAAATCGACGAACACACCTTCGCGAGCGAGCATGTTAACGTCGGGGAGCATTCCCAGGGTGCCACCCTCGTTGAGTTCCCGAAGAGCTACGCGCGACACGGCGTTTTTGTCGAGAGTTCGATTGCCGAAACGCTTCCTCACTTTATCAACCATGTCCTCGATCAGATCGTTGTCGAGCCTGCGCACCATGAAACTAATTGGATAACCGAATGCTGAAAGCGCGAAGCTGGAAAGCTCCCAGGCGCCCAGGTGCGCAGTGAACAGAATTACGCCGCGACCGCTGGCTTGGGCCGCCTGGAGATGTTCGAGACCGTCGCAATCAACTACCTGCGAAAGCTCGCCGGGAGTAATTCGTGAGAGTTGGCTGAATTCGCCCAGCATGCGACCGAGGTTGTCGAAGCATCCGGCCAGGATGCGATCTTTTTCAGCGGGGGTCAGTTTGGGAAAGGCAAGGTCCAAGTTGCGCCTACCGGTCTTTCTTAAATTGCCTGCCAGAAAATATCCCACCCGGCCCATTGCGCGGCCCACGAAGACAGCCAGCGGTCGAGGGAGAATTCCGAGGGCGGCGAGGATCGAGCGCGCAAAGCCATATTCAACTCTTGTCTGTAGTCTCCCGCGCTTTGCCATTTACTTATTTTAAGTGTAGCAGGTGACCGGGGCTCCAAGTCCAATGTCCAAAGTCCTATGTCCAAGGCCGTTAAGATCACTTTCTGGAGTCATGATTCCGGCGAACTTAATAGAATCCGCAACGGGCGCTGGACCTGGGAATTTGGACGCTGGACATTGGCGGGTGATATATTCCGAACGGGAGACCTCGCAATATCGTACAACCCTTGGGGAGCGCGTGCCGTCTGCTCTCATTCTCTCCTCGGACATATTGATTAGATTGGAGCCGGATGCAGAAACGTAGGATCCTCATCGTCGAAAATAACGATGAACTGCGTGCTTTGCTCGCAGATGTCCTCGGTAAACTGGGCCACGAGGTGGTTGGCATCGGGGATCGCGAGGCGGCCCTGGCCCGCTGCGATCTCGAACGATTCGATCTGATTATCAGCGATCTCACTGAAGAGATCTCCGCCAACGGTCATCTCGTCAATGAACTACAGCGCAAACATCTGCCGGCGCCTACACCTGCCGACAGCGCTCAGGCAGACGTTATCAAAGCCTTCAAAATGGACGCGGCCAATTATCTCAGACTGCCATACCGCGAGGGCGAGCTGCGCGATATAGTCGAACAAACACTCTCCTACAAACTGCGGCATGTTGACGACCAGAACGTTATTCCTCATCTACATGAAAAGATCGAGTTTGAGCTGCCCAGCGATCTTGGGCTGATGAACGGTGTGCTCCAATACCTGCTTGAACGCGTAGCAAAACTTGGTTTGATTAAACCGGAACGATCAAATCTCTTCATCGCGCTCGACGAAGCCTTCGTGAATGCGGTCAAACACGGCAACAAAAACGACCCAAACAAGCTCATCCGCATTACCGCTGAGCTTTCGCCGCGTGAAGCGAGCTTCACTGTTGAAGACGAAGGAGAGGGTTTTAACGTCCATGAAATTCCCGATCCCCGCGATCCCACCAATCTCTTCAAATCGTCTGGCCGAGGTGTCCTGCTTATCTACAACATCATGGACGAAGTTGAGTACAATGCGCAGGGTAATCGCGTGAAGATGGTTAAACGCCCAGACGCAACGGCCGATACTCAACTCGTTGAACCGAGCACGCCCAACGACAAGCACGCCGGAAACGGCTGAGATCAGGAAACAAAACCACCAATCAGTGGCGGGGACACGTTATGTCGTGCCCCCGCCTTCTTTTTGGGCCGCGTGGCCCTGGTGGTTGCCTCCCGCGTTGCTGGCGCTTGCGTTATCTCTCTACTTTGTCGATCCGTTCATTGGCGACTGGGATGGGATTGATTACACAATGCTCTCGCTCGCCGGCTACCCATCTTCAATGGCGCTGGGGCGCAACCTCTTCATCTTCGGCAATCATGCCTTGTACAGGTTGGCCCATGCGCTATTTGGCGTCGCACCTGAAAGCGCTTATCTGATTTTCAAATACGCAGTAGTCGCGCAAACGCCGCTGGCTGTAATGGCCTGTTGGAAGCTGGCACGAGACGTAACAGGTTCCCTGTATGCGGCGACGCTCGCTGCGCTCTTCATCGTCTGCTCGCCGATCTTCGTGCTCTACGGCGGACAGGTAATGACCGATGTGCCTTCCGTCCTGCTGCTGGCTATCGCGCTCATCATCCACTTGCGCGGAATTCAGGAGCATCGTTTTGCACTCGTAATTGCCGGCGCCGCCCTGATGGGTCTCGGAGCTAACCTGCGCGAAACCGTGGCCTTTTATGCACCATGGCTGGCGCTTGCGCCGTTTATCCTCGGTTGGAAACTGAGACGGCGTGAGCTGGGATATATCGGCCTCTCGTTGGTGGTATTCCTGGTGCTTGCGCTTGGATGGTTTGGTTACTGGTACTTTACCGATCCTCACTATCGCACGATCTGGCACGGTTGGCGTGAATCGATGGCCCAGGAGTCGGCCCGACATCCGGTTAGTCTCGGCAATGCCGGGCCCTATCTGATGTATTTTTTCATTAGCGCGCCCCTTGTGCTTCTCGCCTTTCCCTTCGCGGCGGTCAATGAGTGGCGGCAACGGAAACTATCGCCGCTATTGCTGCTGGGGCTGATGGGTATGGCAGCTGATCTGTTGCTCTATTTTAACTACAGCACCGCGGTGAATTGGCGTTACTTCCTGACCGGTCTACCCGCATTGGCTCCACTCTCGGCCAACTACCTGATCACCAGCGTTGCGAGATTGTGGGGCAGCACGCGCCTCGCCTTCGCCTCATGGGTGGTCGTGCTCCTGATGCTGGCGACCACATTCACAATTCTGATCCGGCCGGTGAGCGAGGAGTTTATCCAAAGACGAGCGATGAGCAGGGACTATCGTGATCAGCTCAAGAAAGTGCCGCGCGATGCCGTAATGATCTCCGGAGCGCAAACCATCGCTGTTACCTATTGGAAAGCGATCGGCCTTGGCGAATGGAAAACGATCGGCACGGGAGGCGGCTGGCCCGGAGATCTAGTCAAGGCGATCGAAGAGCATTTCGCAGCGGGACGGCGCGTCTTTCTCGACACGGACCCACGCTGGTGGTTGCCCTGTGGCTGGCAACGCGATGAGATCCCCGCGATCGTTGCCCTCGAGCAGCGTTTCCGTTTTCAGAAAGTGACTGAAACTATCTACGAGATACGACCGCCAACCGACACCGCAGCCGACGCTTCTCCTGGCCTGCATAAGCTGCTGCCGGAAAACCGACCGGAGGATGCAAAGAAGTGTCCACCGGGGGCAAGGTCGTAGGATCGTCACTGAGGGCGGGCGCCCTCATGATTACAGCATCATGCCCTTCGAAATTTTTCTCGCGCTCCGTTACCTGCAATCGCGCCGCAAGCGTCGACTCGCACGCATCACTGCCATTGTGGCAATCCTGGGAATCTCCATAGGGGTTGGCTCGTTAATCGTCGCGCTTGCCCTTGCTAACGGATTTCGCGATGAAATGCGGGATAAGATCCTTCGAGGCACCGCGCATATCAGCGTGATGCGGGTTGACGGCCAGCCCCTGAGAGACCATCGCGACATTACTGCTCGCATTGAAAAGGTTCCCGGAGTCGCCGCTGCTTTCGGTACAAGCTATGACGGAGCAGTGATCGTGGGACCAAAAGCTTCAGCCTATGCAGTTTTGCGCGGTGTCGACCCGCAGGCTGCATCCGCCCTGATTGAGATCAAGCGTTCACTCATTACCGGCTCAAGCGACGAGGTCTTTGCAAGCTCGCAACATGAGAACCCACCGGCGATTCTCATCGGAGCCGAGTTGGCAGCCCGTACCGGACTCGACAAAGGTGATGTTGCCGAAGTTATCCCCGCGAATCTGTCGGTGACGCCAACAAGGGCCAATAACTCCCCGGCCCGCCGGCTGGTTCGCGTTAACGGGGTCTTTCGTTCAGGACTCTTCGAATATGACTCGACATGGATCTATCTTTCCCTGGACACGGCCTCGGAATTTGCTGGAGCTGATCACGCGGCGACTGTTGTCAGTGTGCAACTAACAGACATTTATGAGGCCCAGCGTAAGGCGGTGGAAATTCGCAATGTGCTGGGAGGATCTTATGCAACCGTCGACTGGCAGGAGGCGAATCGTCCGCTCTTCACGGCACTTGCACTGGAACGACGAATGGGATTGTTTGTGATTGCGCTGATTATTCTCATCGCTGCGCTCAACATCACAACTACTCTGATTCTGGTCGTAGTCGAGCGCGGACGTGACATTGGAATCCTTGGCGCAATGGGCGCCACCAGCAAGAGCATCATGGGAGTTTTTATGATTGAAGGCGCAATCATCGGAGCGCTGGGAGGACTCATTGGGATAATCCTGGGCATCGTCGCCTGTATCATCGGCAACCGCTACCAGCTGGTGAGCCTGCCGGCTGATGTTTATTCCATTAGTAACGTTCCCTTCCACGCTCAACTGCGCGATGTGCTGCTGGCGGCACTGGTCGCTTTTCTACTCAGTTTCATTGCGACGATTTATCCGGCGCGCGCGGCGGCTCGCGTACGCCCTGTAGAAATCTTGAGGGATTCAAACTAATTCAAAGCCCGGTTGCGCTAAGTCCAATGTCCAAAGTCCAAAGTCCAAAGTCCGCCAGCGAAACAGCGTCATCAATTCGTGAGGGCCAGGATTTGCAGGAAAAAACGGACCGCGGTAAGAGTACAGGCGCTGGACCTTGGACATTGGACGTTGGACTATTTGAGGTAACTGATCTTCGCAAAACCTTTTCGTCGCCGGCGGGTGAAAAAATCGATGTGCTGCGCGGCCTTTCCTTTTCGGCGCGAGGGGGCGAGGCGATCGCGATTATGGGCGCTTCGGGCGCGGGAAAATCCACTCTGTTGCATGTGCTCGGCGGGTTGGAAGCCGCGGATCATGGAAGCATTACTCTGGACAAGTTTGAAGTCGATCGTGCGCAACCCCACAAACTCGCGAGATTTCGCAGCAAGCACGTGGGCTTTGTTTTTCAGTTTCACCACCTGCTGGCCGACTTCACCGCCGAGGAAAATGTAGCAATGCCGCTGCTGATTCGCAGAACTGCCCACGCCGAAGCTCTGAAACACGCTCGTCAGGCCCTTGAGGATGTTGGCTTGGGAGATCGCAGCGCACATCCGGTGGGTCACCTTTCCGGCGGAGAACAACAGCGTGTTGCTACTTGTCGCGCCCTTATCACTCGACCTTCGCTGGTTTTGGCTGATGAACCTACCGGCAATCTTGACAGTTCTTTTGCCGAAGAACTGGCCGAACTCCTGGTCTCTTACTCTCGCCGCCACCAGGCAATTGTTATCGTCGCCACACACAGTCAAAGAATGGCGCAATTCTGCGATCGCATCATGATCCTCAGTGAAGGTCGACTTTCACCTGCCTGACCTGATCGACTCTGAAATAACTGATTGGTTACGTCTTTTTAATAGTCAGAATCGAGCAATTGCTTTTTGACCCCTGCTTAATGGGTTATAATGCCGCCACGTGCCGGGCAGCAGTTTCGCCCGGCATGGTAATCCCCGGCTCGTAATCATCGATAACTGACGGATACGACCAAATGTTTGAACGCTATACAGAAAAAGCGCGCAGGGTGATTTTTTTCGCGCGCTACGAGGCTTCCCAATTTGGCGCTCCCGCAATTGAACCGGAGCACCTCCTTCTGGGCTTGATGCGGGAGGACAAAACACTCACGGGACGCTTTTTCCCGCGCGCCCAGGTTTCGATCGAGTCGATTCGTAAGGAAATTGAAGGCCGCACGTTATTGCGGGAAAAAATTTCCACGTCGGTGGAGTTGCCTCTAGCTCCCGAAACCAAACGCGTTCTCGCCTACGCGCATGAAGAGAGCGACCGTCTCCAGCACCGTCATATCGGCACAGAACATCTCCTGCTCGGCTTGTTACGCGAAGAGCGCTCCATGGCCGCTGAGATACTTTACGAGCGGGGACTGCGTTTGAACGCGGTGCGCGATGAGATTGCCCGCCAGTCAGGCGCCGACTCTCGCGGCTCACAAAAGAAAGATACGCCCCATCTCGTCGAATTCTCCCGTGACCTTACAGACGACGCCGCTAACGACAAACTCGACCCGCTGATTGGACGTGAGGCGGAAATTGAACGTCTGGTCCAGATACTCTGCCGCCGCACGAAGAATAATCCAGTGCTGATTGGCGAACCCGGTGTCGGCAAAACTGCCATCGTTGAAGGACTAGCTCAGCGCATCGTGCGTGGCGAAGTTCCTTCTTTTCTCGAGCACAAAAGAATCCTTTCACTCGACCTCTCGCTTATCGTCGCCGGAACAAAATATCGTGGTCAGTTTGAAGAGCGCTTGAAACAAATCATGCGTGAGCTGATCGAGAATCCGCAGTACATCGTCTTTATCGACGAGCTGCACACGCTCGTGGGCGCCGGTTCAGCGGAGGGCTCACTCGATGCGGCCAATATTTTGAAACCGGCATTGTCGCGTGGCGAGATTCAATGCATCGGCGCAACGACGCCTGGAGAGTTTCGCAAGTCGATCGAAAAAGATCGTTCGTTGGAACGCCGCTTCCAGGCAGTGAAAGTGCCACCTCCGTCGGAAGCCGAAGCCGTGGAAATCCTTCATGGAGTCCGCGAACGGTATGAGAGTTTCCATCAGGTACATTACACGGACGAATCGCTTCAGGCCGCTGTCATGCAGTCGCACCGCTACATCCCCGACCGCTTTCTCCCGGACAAAGCTATTGACGTGATCGACGAAGCCGGGGCCCGGGTTAAGCTTCGCGTCCGCCGCGAGCAGGGTAATCTTGCCGACTGGAACCAGCTTAACGAGTGGTCGCGCTCTTATGACGAGAGTCAAAGCGCGCGCGACGCGAGTGAGGATGCTCTGGTGTCAGCGGAAGTTACTCGCGATGATGTCGAAGAAGTAATCGCTCGCTGGACTGGCATTCCGGTGACTTCGCTCAAGGAAGAGGAGACGCGCAAACTATTACGGATTGAAAGTGAATTGCACACTCGTGTGGTTTCGCAACGTCCGGCAATCTCCGCACTAGCGCGGGCGATCCGTCGCTCACGGGCGGGGTTGAAAAACCCGCTGAGACCGGTGGGGTCGTTCCTGTTTTTGGGACCAACCGGCGTCGGCAAGACGGAAGTCGCGCGCTCGCTCGCTCATTTTTTGTTTGGCAGTGAAAGGTCAATGATTCGTTTCGACATGTCTGAGTTCATGGAAAAACACTCCGTGTCGAAGATGATTGGCTCGCCTCCGGGATACGTGGGGCATGAGGAAGGCGGACAACTCACCGAGCGCATCAAACGCGCGCCCTACTCAGTGCTCCTGTTTGACGAGATTGAGAAAGCCCATCCGGACATTTTCAACATTCTTCTTCAGGTCTTCGAAGATGGACTGTTAACTGACGCGCTCGGCAACGCCATCGATTTCAAGAACGCTATCATCATCATGACTTCCAACATCGGAGCGCGCTTTATTCAAAAGAAAGGCACGATGGGCTTCCAGGGTTCTTCCGAAGCATCGCGTGACAAACTTGAAGAGATGGTGATGTCGCAGGTCCGTCAAACGTTCAATCCGGAGTTTATCAATCGTCTTGACGAGATCATTATTTTTGACCAGTTAGCTGACGACGAGTTGCTGGAGGTTATTCAGCTCCAGGTTGAACAGATGAATCGGACAATGCTGTCGCACGGGCTCGAAGTGAGATTGACGGAAGAAGCCAAACGCTGGATTGTGGATAAGACTTGCGCCGATCGCTCCTATGGAGCTCGACCGCTGCGCCGTGCACTTCAGAAATACGTTGAGGATCCGCTTTCTGAGGCGATGATCCAGGGCCAATTGATTGGCGCGAGCCTGATTGAGATTGTTGTGGATGGGGATGAACTAACTCACCGAGCTTTGGAAATTGAGACCTCGGACGACGTCCTGGCAGTCCACTAGCAGTCTCGCAATCTCCTCTCGGTTAAGAAGGCAGAAGAAAAGGGTAAAAGGCCAAGCCTGAATGGTTTCGCCGACTACCCTTTTTTCTTTATAGTGTACTGATTCTGTGAGCATCCCGCACCCGCTCACGGGTTTGCTGTTGATTTCACTGCATAGCACTCCCCGGAGGTGAGGTTTTAGAACATGAGGAACGCCCGGCTCGTCACCTGGCCAGTCACGTCAACAAGGTTTTCTACACGCTGAACTTAGAGGGTCAGGCTACGCACTCGCTTTGGACACCGTCTTTTTCTCCTGCCTTTTTACTTTTGTCGCACTGGTTCGGTATAATGCGCGACTTTGCTGGACAAGTATTGCCACGGGTGGCAACGTGCCGGTGACGCTTGGGAATCCAAGAGTTCCCCAAAGTCTTGAGGCTCGTCCGGCAGGCGCCGTTAGTTTGCCTTTATTTTCTCGAAAAGTTTAATTTATCACTCATACGGCTCCCCGAAGTATCTGAGGTCCAGAAAGAACCACTGAGGGAATTGGCTTCCATGCACTCATATCGCGCGGTTTTGCTCATCCTGATGAGCGCAACGTTTTCCCTTGCCTCCTTCTTCATTGCGCCCCAGCGCGCTCAAGCCCAACAAACCCAACGTCTCGTGGAATCAGTGGACATCACAGGCAATCGACGCCTGCGAAAAGACGACGTCCTTTATTACGTTCAAACTCGCGCCGGCGACCCTTTCAACGAGCAACAAGTCCAACGGGATCTGCAGGCCATCCTTGCACTCGGCTTCTTCGACAAGACCCAAACCCGCGTGCTGACCGAAGAAGGTGCGCGCGGCGGGGTCAATGTGATCTTCGAAGTCAAAGAACTTCCGATCATTCGTGACCTGCAGTTTGAAGGCTTGAAGAGTGTTCCGGAGTCGGACGTGCTAAAGGCTTTTCGCGAACGACGCGTCGGCGTTTCCAAGGAAAGCATTTACGACCCGGTTAAGGTCCGCAATGCGATTCGCGTTTTGAAGGAACTGCTTGCCGAACGCGGTCATCCAAACGCCACAGTCGAGGAACGGCGTGATGAAGTTTCCGCTACCTCTACGGCCGTCACGTTTGCAATCAACGAAGGCGACCGAGTGCGCGTCGTCGAAATTCAGTTTGAAGGCAACACAGTTTTTAGCGACAAGAAATTGCGCAACGCCATGAAGTATGTGAAGGAAGCCGGTTTGATTACGCGCTTCAAAGGCCAGGACATACTTCACCGGGAGAAACTGGAAGTCGATCTGCGAAATGTAGACAACTACATGCGCTCTAAAGGATACCTGCAGGCGCGCCACGGCGAGCCGCGAGTTGAAAGCGTCGGACCTCGTCGCACCGGTTTCCCGATTCTTCCGTTGCCGTTTCTCTCTTCGGTCGACGAAGGGCTGCGGGTCACGGTTCCCATTGTGGAAGGCAAAATCTATCGCATCGGCGAAATGAAAATTGAAGGAAACTCAATCTTCTCAGAAGACCAGATCCGGAGTGTTATCGGGTTGAACAAAGGCGATGTTGCCAATGCGGAGAAAATCTCAAACGCTTTGTTCGAGAATCTGAAGAAGATTTACGGGTCTCAGGGATTCATCGAATACACGGCCGAACCGGTACCGAACTTCAAAGATAATCCGCAAAAGCCTGACGAAGGGACTGTAGACTTCACGATTACGATCGAGGAGGGCAAGCAGTTCACTCTGCGACGCCTGGAATTTAGCGGTAATACATTCACCAGAGACAGCGTGCTGCGGCGTGAAGTACTGATCAACGAAGGTGATATTTACAATCAGGGTTATTGGGACTATTCCGTCATCAAGCTCAATCAGTCAGGCTATTTTGAGCCGATTGATAAGGACAAGGACGCTGATTTCCGCACGAATGATGAAGAGGCGACGGTTGATATTAATTTGAAAGTAACCGAACGCGGCCGGCAACAGATTTCCTTCAATGGTGGCCTGTCCGGCATCGGCGGCTCGTTCTTCGGCCTGGAGTATTCCACCAACAACTTGCTGGGACGCGGCGAAGTTCTCTCGATTAATGTCGCGGCTGGTAACCGGCAGCGTTCCTTCCAGTTCTCTTTCACGGAGCCCTACATCAGAAACCGGCCC
>Ga0136614_10001031_pt1 | contig 15691 bp, 13 predicted proteins | sample AntDrymUQ2792106_2_FD_106643 | JGI IMG/M metagenome (GOLD analysis project Ga0136614, IMG submission 106643) | Polar desert sand microbial communities from Dry Valleys, Antarctica - metaG UQ279 (21.06) | ecosystem: Environmental > Terrestrial > Soil > Desert | place: Antarctica: Dry Valley... | reverse complement strand
TCCTTGATCTCGAGCCGCGTCAGGTCGGAGCGGTGGCCGGAGCGCACCTTGTAGCCCTTCTTCGGCTTGAACTTGAGCACGTGCAGCTTCTTGCCGCGCTCGTGGCCGCTGACGACCGCGTCGACCTTGACCTTGCCCAGCTCCGCCCCGTCGAAGACGGCCTTATCGGAGCGGTAGAGCAGCGGCTCGAGCGCGACCTTCGCGCCCTCCTCCTCGGGCATGCGGTCGACGACGAGCGAGTCGCCCTTCTCGACGCGGTATTGCTTGCCGCCTACTTTCACGATCGCGTACATGGCAGAAAAGTGGCGCCCGTCGGAGCGAGCGCCGAAGGGCAGTCTAGCGGCTGCCCTCCAGCTAGCCCGGCTCGGCCGCCGATGGGCTGACTCAGTCCTGGGAGGCCTCGGCCGCCGGCTTCGCCCCCCCGCGGCGACCGCGTCCGCCGCGGCGACCGCGCCGGCGCGGCTTGGGCTCGCCCTCAGAAGTCGCTGCGCCGTCTCCCGCCGGCAACGTGCTGCCGCCGGGCGCCTCGCCGACGATCGTCGCCGACGCCGCGGTGCGGCCGACCTGCTCGATTCGCACCAGACGCTGCTCGCCGATCAGCTTGCCGGCGCCGGCGACCGAGATCACGTAGCCGTCGATCTTGGCGACCGCGTCCTCCTCGTCGTACATGTGCGGCTCCTCGATCTTCACGAGCAGCTCCTCGCCGACGCGGAACGGCAACGCCCGCGCTTCGACGTCGTCGCGCGAGCCCTCCATCGCGGGCACGAAGTGGTCGATCGGCAGCCCCTCCGAACCTTCGAAATGGAAGTGCTTGCCGACCTCTTCCTCGAGGTCGAGCAGCGGCGGGCGCCCCGGCCCGCCCAGCAGTCTCGCGGAGACCTTGGGGTGGAGCTGGATCAGGTAGGCCTCCGGCTTCGGCCGCTCGGCGACGAGGTCGCGCAGCTTGCGCTCGACGTCGATCGCGACCGTCTCCTCCGAGAGCACGACCCCCTCTCCCTCGCAGGTCGGGCAGGTCTTGGTGAGGATCTCGCGCACCCCGTCGGTGACGTTCTGGCGCGTCATCTCGACCAGCCCGAGCGGGGAGACCTCCATCACATACGTCTTCGTCCGGTCCTCGTCGAGCGCCTGGCGAAGCGTCTTCAGCACGGCGTCGCGATTGCGTGCGCGGGCCATGTCGATGAAGTCGATGACGATGATCCCGCCGATGTCGCGCAGCCGCAGCTGGCGCACCACCTCGTCAGCGGCCTCGAGGTTCGTGCGCGTGATCGTGTCCTCGAGCCGCGCACCCTTGCCGCGGCCCGTGAACGAGCCGGAGTTGATGTCGATCACCGTCATCGCCTCGGCGTAGTCGATGATCAGATAGCCGCCCGAGGGCAGGTCGACGCGGCGGTTGAGCGTCGACTGGATCGCCGCGTCGATGCCGTAGCGCTCGAACAGCGGCGCGTCGTTGTCGTCGTAGCGATCGAGGCGCTCGACCAGCTCGGGGGCGGTCCGCTTGAAAAACGACTCGAGCCGCTGGTACTGCTTGTCGTCGTCGACGATCGCGCGCTCGAAGTGGTCCGAGAAGATGTCGCGCACGACGCGCACCGAGAGGTCGGCCTCCTGGAAGACCATCGCGGGGGCGACCGTCTCCTCGACGCGCTGCTGGAGCACCTCGTGCAGCTTGAACAGGTACTTCAGCTCGCGCTCGAAGTCGGCCTTCTCGGCGCCGACGGCGGCGGTGCGGATGATCGCTCCGCCCTGGGCGATCTTCAGCTTGGCGGCCTGCTTGCGCAGCTTGTCGCGCTGCTTGTCCTCGAGCCGGCGCGAGACGCCGATGCCCTCGCCGTCCGGCACGTAGACGAGGTAGCGGCCGGCGATCGAGACCTGCATCGACAGCCGCGCGCCCTTCGTCTTGAGCGGATCCTTGACGACCTGGACGACGACCTCCTGACCGGGCTTGAGCACCTCGGCGATGCGCTTTCCCTTGCCGGCGCGGCCGCGGCGCTGGACCTCGACGCCCTCCATCACGATGTCGTCGACGTGCAGGAAACCGTTGCGGTCGAGGCCGATGTCGACGAACGCCGCCTCGAGGCCGGGCAGGACGTTGTCGACCTTGCCCTTGTAGATGTTGCCGACGATCGAGCGCGAGCCGAGGCGCTCGATGTAGAGCTCCGCTACGCGCGCCGCGGCGCCGTTCTTACGCTGGCGGCCACCGCGGCCGCTCGACTGCTGCTTCTTGTCGCCCGCCTCAGCGGAGGTGGATCCTTCCGCCTCGAGGATGGCGACTCTGGTTTCGCCACGGTCGACCGTGACGAGGACTTGCTTCTTCAAGATGTCCTTCTCTCATGAGTAGGAATTGGGGTCCCGCGTATCGGATTGGGGACCTAGTCATAGGGCGGTCTTGGCGGCAGCGAGCTCGCGCGCGTGCACGTGGATCGACTGCAACAGGCCAATGCCCAGCAATGTGACGATCACCGACGACCCCCCGTAGCTCATTAGCGGCAGGGGGATGCCGGTGATGGGCATGATCCCGATGGTCATGCCGACGTTGATGAAGACTTGGAACATCAGCATCGCGGTGATACCCGCGGCGATCAGCGTTCCGTAGAGATTCTTCGACATTGTCATGATGCGCAGGCCGCGCCAGATCAGCAGCGCAAAGAGCGAAAGCACGAACGCTGCGCCGGCGAAGCCGAACTGCTCGCCCACGACGGAGAACACGAAATCGGTGTGATGCTCCGGCAGGAAATCGAGCTTGGTCTGGCTCGCCGCCTCCGGCCCGCGGCCAGTTTTCTCCCCAGAGCCTATCGCGGTGATCGACTGGTTGAGCTGATAGCCCTGCTCACGCGGGTTGTCGGTGCGGTCGAGGAACGCCGTCAGGCGGTCCACCTGGTAGGGCTTCAGCAGCTCGACGCCAGCCGCGGGAGCCGCCACTAGCACGAGTGACATGGCGAGAACGGCGATCCCGCCGAGCGCCGCGAAATGGGTCCACCTGGTGCCCGCCATGAACAGGATCGTCACCGCGATGACGAGGTAGACCATCGCGCTGCCGAGGTCCGGCTGGACCACGACCAGCATCGCCGGCACGATCGCCAGCAGCATGATCCGGCTCGTGGTCTCGCGCTCGGACCCGCGTCTGAGGCGATCGATCAGGAACGCCGACAGGGCGACGATCAACAGCAGCTTGCCGAGCTCGGAGGGCTGGAAGCGGAAGAACGGCAACTCGATCCAGCGCTGTGAGCCGCGCGCCGCCGCGCCGACCACGAACACCAGGAAGATCGTCGCGATCATCACTCCGTAGATCCCGAGCTTCAGCTCGCGCAGGCGCGAGTAATCGAAGCGCGCGATCGCCAGCATCAGGCCGATCCCGACGACGGCGTAGATCGACTGCCTGATGACGTAGAACAGCGGCGAGCCCTCGACGTCGTCCCCGGTCGCCGTGTAGAGCGTGTAGATGCTGCAAAACAGCAGCGCGACGGTCGCCACGAGCAGCAGCGGGTCGAGCCGCACGATGCGCGGGCCCGATTCGCGGAAGCCACGGACGGCCGTGCCGAAGGGGGACTCCATCAGCGCACGACCCTAGAGGGTCGATCGCACGACGCCGCGGGCATCAGTTCGTCCTCGACTTGCCGGGCTGCGCCGTGTCGCCCTCGACGTCGTAGAGCGCGGCGAGGATCTGGCGCGCCTTCGGCGCGGCCGAGGCGGCGCCGAAGCCGCCGGCCTCGTCGGTCACGGCGACGACGTAGCGCGGGTCCGGATAGGGCGCTAGCGCGACGTACCACGACTGGTCGGGGCGGCCGATGCCGCGCTCAGCGGTGCCGGTCTTGCCGGCGATCGGGACGGGGAAGCCCTTGAACACATCGGTCGAGGTTCCGTCGCCACCGCTGGCCGCGAGCCGCAGGCCCTCGAGGATCGCCTGGCGGTTCTGAGCCTTGATGCCGAGCTTCTTGCGCGCCTGCTGCTCGAACTCCTGGAGCACGCGGCCGTCCGAGTCCTCGATCCGCTTGCCGAGGTGGGGCCGCACCGTGAAACCGCCGTTGGCGACCGCCGCGTACGCCGAGGCGAGCTGAAGCGGGTTCGCCTGCAGGTCGCCCTGCCCGACGGACAGGTTGATGTTGTCGCCGACCGACCACGCCCTGTCGGTCAGCTTCTTCTTGAACAGGTCGTTGCGCCAGTCCGGCGTCGGCACGAGCCCCTCCGATTCGCCGGGCAGGTCGATCCCGGTCGGCTTGCCGATCCCGAGCCGGCTTGCCCAGCGCTGGATCTGCTCCCCGTCGCCCTGGCCGTTCGCCTCGAGGCCGAGCTTGTAGAAGAAGACGTCGCTCGAGACCTCGAGCGCGCGCCGCAGCGCGATCGCGCCGTGAACCGCGTCCTGCGCGTTCTTGAACGTGATCCCCCCGACGGTGATCGAGCCGCCGTCGACCTGGATCGTGTCGGGCGTGATCAAGCCGCCCTCGAGCGCGGCGACCGAGGTGATCAGCTTGAACGTCGAGCCCGTCGGATAGAGACCCGAGATCGCGCGGTTGGCGAGCGGCTCGCCGTTCTCCTTCGCGCTCAGGCGCTTGAAGTCGGACTCGCGGATCACCTTGGCGAAGATGTTCGGGTCGAACGAGGGTGACGAGCCGAGCGCGCGGATCTCGCCCGAGCGCACGTCCATTACGACGAACGCCCCCTTCGTGCCGGCGAGCGCCTTCTGGCCCGCGTCCTGCACGTCGAGGTCGACGGTCAGACGCAGCTTGCGGCCCTGGACCGGCTCGCGCCGGGCGAGCTCGCCCTCGAGCGTCCCGAGCGCGTCGACCTGCAGCCTGTTGGCGCCGTTGCGCCCGCGCAGGAAGCGGTCGTAGCTGTACTCGACCCCAGACTGGCCGACGCGGTCGCCCTGGGTTACGCCGCGGTAGCGCTCGTCCTCGAGCTGCTCCTCGTTGACCTCGCCGACGGTGCCGAACAGGTGCGCACCGGTCTGCTTGTGCGGGTAGCTGCGCAGGAAGACGCGCTCGATCGTGATCCCGGGCAGCTTCTCCTGGTTCTCGAGCACGTACTGGACGACCTGGCTGTCGACGTCCTGCTTGACCGTGGCGGTCGAGAACGGCAGCAGCTTCAACTGGTCGCGCACGCGGCGGCGGATGATCGAGTCCTTGGTGCCGAGCACCTCGGCGAGGCGCGCGTAGAGTTGCCCGCGCTCGGCCTCGTCCTCGGGCAGCTTGTCGGGCGTGACCTTCAGCGCAAGGCCGGGGCGGTTGTCGACCAGTACGCGGCCGTTGCGGTCGACGATCTCGCCGCGCGGCGCGTTGACCTTGATCTCGCGCACGCGGTTGTCGTTCGCGTCGGCCAGGTGCCTGTCGCCGGAGAGCACCTGCAGGTACCAGAGTCGGAAGAAGATGACCGCGAACATCGCCAGCGCGATGCCGCCGATCACCGCCACGCGGATCGCCAGCTGGGGGGTGACCTGGGCGCGGTCGCTGTCGCGGTACATCACAGCTGCGTCCCCGGATCGCCGATCCCGCGCAGGCCGATCGGACCGGTCGGGCGCGGGCCACGACGGCGGCGGCGGCGCTCGAGCGGATCGACCACGAGCACCGGGCGCAGCACGCGGCGGACGAGCACGAACGCCGGCAACGCGATCAGGCAGTTGAGGATCACCGTCACGACGGTGTCGCGCAGCACGAGCGCGCTGACATCGGCCTCGGAAGAGAGCATGAAGCTGACGGCGGCGAAGCCGAGCGCATAGGCGAGCGTGGCGACGGCCGCGACCGGAAGCGGGGCGAGGCTGTGCGCCGGGTCGCGCACCTCGCGGTAGCGCCCGAGGCCGTAGCCCACCGCGGTCAGCACGAGCGAGGAGGCGCCGACGTCGCCGCCGACCGCGAGGTCGAGCAGCAGACCGGCGCTGAACCCGGCCGCGGCGCCGGGAATGCTGCCGGCGTAGAGCGCGACCGCCGCGACGTACAGCGGGACGATGTTCGCGCCGCCGCCGAGCAGGTTGATCTGCGAGATGCACGAGACCTGGACGATCACGAACGCGAGGCAGAGCCCACCCGCGCGCAGGAAGGCGGAACCGTTGGGAATCATCGAGATGCCTCCCCCCGCAACTCGGCCCGCTGGCCCTCGGATCGGGGGATCAGGACCTGAACGATGTCCATGCGCTTGAAGTCGACGAACGGCTTGACGTGCACGCGCTGGTAGAGCTCGATCTCGCCGGCGTCGACGCGCGAGACCTTGCCGATCGGGATACCGCGCGGGAACAGCGACTCGAGGTTGCGCGTGGACTTGAAGCCGGACGTGACGACGATCGCGTTGCGCTTCAGCGAGCTGCGCCTCTCGACGAAGTCGAGCAGCAGGTCGTTCGGGTCGCCGACCTCGGGCTTGACGACGCCGGTGGCGCCCTCGGGCATGATCTGCGCGGAGACTGCGCTGGTCGCGTCCGTAATCAGCGTGACGCGTGCGTTGCCGCCGGTCACGGACGTGACGCGGCCCGCGAGTCCGCCGGAGGCGATCACGGGCTGGTCGACCTCGACGCCGTCGCCGGAGCCCTTGTTGATCTGGATCGTCGAGTACCAGACGGTCGGCGAGCGGGCGATCACGCGCGCGGACAGCGGCTCGACGCTCGTCGGGAACCCCTCCTGGCGGTTGAGGCCGACGATGCCGCGCAGCTGCTCGGCCTCGTTGCGATCGGTCTGCGCGCGTGCGAGCTCCTTGCGCTGGCGCTCGACCTCGCGCTCGAGCTCCTCGTTCTCGCCCTTGGCGCCGAGCACGTCGCCGGTCCAGCCGACCAGGTCCGAGAACGGCTTGCCCGCGCGGCTGGCGCCCTCCTCGAGCGGCGAGAGCGCCTCCTGTGCGCCCTTCTGGACGGCGTGCAGCGGACCGCCGCCGGACTCGCCGAAGAACGTCGTCAGCAGCAGCAGCGACAGGCCGATGAAAACGGCGAGCGCGACCCTGCGCCTGCGGACCGTCTTGTCGTACACGGAGTCTTCGCCTCCGGACGCCTGCTAACGCCGTCGGTTCCGGGAGCTCTTGCTGACGCGATGGATCGCTTCGAACTCCTCGAGCGACCGGCCCGAGCCGACGGCCACGCAAGTGAGCGGAGAGTCGGCGAGGTGCGCGGGCATCTGCGTCTCGTCGCGCAGGCGATCCTCCATCCCCTGCAGCAGGGCGCCGCCACCGGCGAGCATGATGCCGCGGTCCATGATGTCCGAGGCGAGCTCCGGCGGGGTGCGGTCGAGGGTCTCCTTCACCGCATCGATGATCGCGGACAGCGGCTCCTCGAGCGCCAGGCGGACTTCCTCGCTCGTCAGCACGATCGTCTTCGGCAGGCCCGACACGAGGTCGCGGCCGCGGATCTCGGCCTGGACCTCCTCGCCGAGCGGGAACGCCGAGCCGATCTCGAGCTTGACCTCCTCGGCCGTCTGCTGGCCGATCATGAGCTTGTACTCGCGCTTGACGTAGTTGACGATCGCCTCGTCGAGCTCGTCGCCCCCGATCCGGATCGACTGGGAGACGACGATCCCGCCGAGCGAGATCACCGCGACCTCGCTGGTGCCGCCGCCGATGTCGACGACCATGTTGCCCGTCGGCTCGCCGACCGGCAGCCCGGCGCCGATCGCGGCGGCCATCGGCTCCTCGATCAGATAGGCCTGGCGGGCGCCGGCCGACATGCAGGCTTCCTCGACGGCGCGCTTCTCGACACCGGTGACGCCGGAGGGTACGCAGACCACGACGCGCGGATGCGCGAAGCGGTTCTGGTGGACCTTCTGGATGAAGTGGCGCAGCATCTGCTCGGTGACGTCGAAGTCGGCGATCACGCCGTCCTTGAGCGGGCGGATCGCCTGGATCGTCCCGGGGGTGCGGCCGAGCATCCGCTTCGCCTCGACCCCGACCGCATGCACCTCCGCCGTGCGGGCGTCGATCGCGACCACCGAGGGCTCCGAGAGCACGATGCCGCGACCACGCACGTAGACGAGCGTGTTGGCGGTGCCGAGGTCGACCGCCATGTCGCGGCCGCCGAAGCCTGTGAAGTACGAGAAAATGCCCATAGTGCGGGGAAAAATCCGGTGGCAGCGACCCGTCCGAGTAAGGCTGCTGCGGGTTCCTGCCGGGGCGCGCGCTCGCGCGGGGAGTGTAGCGAGTGGGACCGCGGGGCCTGGCGCCTGCAAGACCTATCCCCGCCGGGCGCCGGGGGTTTCAGTGCGTTGCCGCTGTCACTAACAGCTCTGCGAGCTCCTCCATCGCCTGCGTCGGCTCGAGGGCAACATCCTCGTACGTGAACCGGACCGGCCGCCACCCGCGTCCGGTGAGCTGCCTGTCCCTCCGATGGTCGCGGCGCTTCGCGGCTCGGGACGAGTGGTAGGCGTAGCCGTCGACCTCAACCACAAGCCGTTCGTCGAGCCAGACGAAGTCGCGCTTCTTGCCGTTGATCGGGTGGTTGACCTCGGGGCGCGGGAGACGGGTTGCACGGATTGCACTGAGGAAGAGTCTCTCGAGGTGGCTACGGGCCTTGTCTCTGTCCGGCTGCATGAGCTGGATGAGGCTCTTCAGCGCCCGCGTGCCGGAGCGGCCGGGATGTCGGTTGAGTACGGCTGCCATCGCCTTCGGGTCGAAGAGTCGGCGGTCCTGAGCGCGCTCCACGAGGTGGCGCAAGCCGCGCCCATCGAGCGAACCGGCCCGGTCCACGATCGTGCGCGGCGCAGTCGTCACCCTGAGCCCGTCGAGGTCGCACGTCTCTTGGGGGACGAGGCACTGACGGTGGACACTCAGGCGCTCCTGCTTGCGCCCTCGATCGGTCCTGGTCGTGACGTGGATCGGGAACCTCGGGCCTCCTTCGATTCCGAGCGCTACTCCGGCGGTCCGGTGGCTGATCGCCGAGTCCGGGCCGCACGCCAGCAGCGCTGCCATCAACCAGCCCTCGCGTCGGAGCGCGAGGTGACCGACCGCGTAGACGCCGCGGAACACGGGTCGCAGCCGGCCAGCCGCCAACGCACGCCCGATCGCCTCCGAGCTGAGCCCCGCTTCCAGCAGCTGACAACGAGTGACTACCCCGTGTTGCACGTCGGCCAGCCACCCGATGATCCGATCGCGGGGGGCGCCGCTGTGCCGACGGCCGCTGGGGCTTTCTTGTCGCATACCGACTACAACGCCCCACGCGTCGTGTTTCACCCCCTTCGGCCGGACGGATCGGGCGATTCAGGGAGGGAACAGCTCGGGCGCGAGGCCGACCAGCGTGGCGACCGGCAGGCCGACGACGTTGAAGTAATCGCCCTCGATCCAATCCACGAGGGCGGCGCCGCGGCCCTGGATCGCGTAGCCGCCGGCGCGCTCGCGCCATTCGCCGGTCGCGAGGTAGGCGGCGATCTCGGCGTCCTCGAGCGCGCGGAAGCGCACTTTCGTCACCGCATGACCGGTGCGCTCGGCGCCGCCGGGCAGCCCCAGCACGATGCCCCCGTGGACCTCGTGCTCCTGGCCCGAGAGCTCACGCAAGCACGACTCGGCCTCGTCCAGCGACGACGGCTTGCCGTACACGCGCTCGCCCAGGGCCACGGCGGTGTCCGCTCCCAGCACTACGTCCTCTTCCGTCTCCTTCACTGCCCTGCTTTTCCGAGCCGCGTTCTCCACCACGAGCAACTCCGGCGGCCCTTCGACCAACTCCTCGACCTCCACGGCCTCGACCCGAAACTCGACGCCGAGCCGCTCGAGGATCGCCCGCCGCTGCGGCGAGCGCGAGGCGAGCACCAGCATTGCGAGCGGGCTAGGCGAGCTCGGGGAAGAAGAGCCCGATCTCGCGCGCGGCCGACTCCGCCGAGTCGGAGCCGTGGACGAGGTTCGTCTGGACCTCGAGCCCGAAGTCGCCGCGGATCGAGCCGGGCGCCGCCTCGACCGGATTGGTCGCGCCGATCACCTGCCGCGCGGCCGCCACGGCCTCGTGGCCCTCGAGCACCATCGCGACGAGCGGGCCGCCGGTGATGAAGTCCACCAGCTCGCCGAAGAACGGCTTCTCGCTGTGCTCCGCGTAATGCTGCTCGGCGAGCTCGCGTTCGACCTCCATCCGCTTGAGCGCGGCGACCGCGAGGCCCTTGCGCTCGAAGCGGGCGATCACCTCGCCCGTCAGCGAGCGGGCGAATGCGTCCGGCTTTACGAGGATCAGGGTGCGGTCCACGGACGGTGGGGCGCTAAGGGGAGGGCGGCCGCGTTGACGGCCGCGGGCGGGGCTTCTTCGAGCCCGACCCTGAGCCGGAGGAGCCCGACGAGCGGCCCTCTGTGGAGCGCGCGGGCCGGCGCGAGGCCGTGTCGCCCGAGCGGGACGGCCGCTCCGAGTTGCTCGAGCGCGGCGGGCGCTCGGAGCCGCTGCGCGTCGAGCGATCGCCGGAGGAGCGCTCTGCCGAGGCGCGCGGCTTACGGTCGGAGTCCGAGCGCGCCGGGCGCTCGGAGGTTCCGCGGGCGGCGGCGCCCTCGCTGCCTTCGCGGGCGGGTGGGCGCTCACGTGTCGCTCGCTCTCCGGACGACGAGCGCGGGCTGCGAGCGGGAGCCTCGGCCACGGCGGCGGCCGGCGCGGCAGCCTCGTCCTCGGCGCTCCGCCGTGGCCGGCGCGTCGGCGCCGCGCTGATCTCGGACTCGCAGTAGGGGCAGAGTTTCCAGAGCGGATCGAGCGGCTTGCCACAGGTCGTGCAGGGCTCCTTCAACCGGCGCAGGCAGTTCGGACAGCGCAGGAAGGACTTCTCGACCTCGAAGTCGCAGTAGGGGCAGGCCAGCAGCGTCGTGTCGGCGAGGCGGGCCTCCGCCGCGGCGATCTCGAGCTCGCGCTCGTGCACGTCCTCGAGGAACTCCGGCGGGCGCACGATCATGTAGACGACCGTGCCGATGAAGGGGATCACGGCGGCCGCGGTGGCGCAGCCGACAAGCATCGGGTCCTCGACCCGCCGGCGCGCGTCCGCGTAGGTCCACCAGATCAGCGCGATGTAGACGGCGAACAGGAACAGCAGCAGGATGTTCACGAACAGGTTGAGCCCGTCGTTCGTGATCCCGAAGATCGCCAGCGGTGCGAGAGCTCCCATGAGCGGCGGCAGTCTACCTGGGCTGGGCGGCGTCGCCGGGCTCGGTGCCGGGCGCTGTCGCCCGGCACCGGCTAGAGGAACAACCGGCCGGCCACGTAGCCGATGCCGAAGAACACGAGGATCACCGTTGCGACGAGAATCGCGACGAAGCCGATCATGGTCAGGAATCCGGGGCCGTCCTCACCCATAACCTCAGCCTAGACAGTTGATTTCGCAGCCGCGTGCGGGGGCGGGCGCTGCTCTAGATGATCGAGCACGCCGCGCCGGGCTCGCGGACGAGGTCGGCGATCAGGTAGATCGAGCCGGCGGCGAGGACCGCTCCGGAGGGCCCGGCGAGCTCGCGCGCTCGCTCGAGGGCCCGCTCCGGGTCGGACGCGGTCTCGGCCGGCGGGCCGTCGAGCTTCTCCGCCAGCGCCTCGAGCGTCGCGGGCGACAGCGCGCGCGGGTTCGAGCACGCGCTGTAGACGGCGCGTTCGCAGAGCGGCAGGAGCTCCGCCAGGATCGCGCTCGCGTCCTTGTCGTCGAGGACCGAGAACACGCCCGTCAGCGCGCGCCCGCCGAGCAGCTCGCCGAGCGCAGCGCGCAGCGCCCGCGCGCCGGCGGGATTGTGAGCGCCGTCGTAGACGGTCAACGGGTCACTCGCGACCACCTGGAGCCGGCCGGGAAGCTCGAGCGCGCTCGCCGCCTCGCACACGCGGGCGCCCTTGAGCGGACGCCCGAGATAGGCCTCCGCCGCCGCGCGCGCGAGTGCCAGGTTGCGGCGCTGGAAGGCGCCCAGGGGACGCAGTGCGCGCGCTTCATCAGCCGGCGGCGAGTCGGGGGCGCGCACGCGCCGGGCGCCGCGCTCGCGGACCACGCGCTCGGCCACCCGCTCGGCCTCGGGATCGAGCTGGCCCGTCACGAGCACGCCGCCCTCGGGGACGACGGCGAGCTTCTCCTCGGCGATCGCCTCGATCGTCGAGCCGAGCCAGCGCGTGTGGTCGAGGTCCACCCCGGTCAGCACGCAGACCGGAGCCGCGATCACGCTCGTGGCGTCGTAGCGCCCGCCGAGGCCGGCTTCGACAACCGCCACCTCGACGCCGGCGCGTGCGAGCTCGTGGTAAGCGGCCGCGGTAAGCGCCTCGAACTGGGTCACGCGCTCATCCTCGTCGAGCGTGCGCTCGAGCAGCTCGACTGCGTGCGCCGCGCGCGCGACGGCGGCTGCGAACTCGGCGTCGCCGACCGGGCGTCCGTCGATCTCGATCCGCTCGCAGAACGAGCGCAGATGTGGCGAGGTGTAGCTACCCGCCCGCAGCCCGTGCGCGCGGAGGATCGCGGCGATCATCCGCGTCGTCGAGGTCTTGCCGTTGGTGCCGAGCACTTGCACGGCGTCGAAGCGCCGCTGCGGGGTGCCGAGCGCCGTCGTGAGCTTGCGCATCCGATCGAGACCGAAGCGCATGCCGAACAGCTCGAGCCCGAGCAGGTAGTCCTCGGCCTGGCGAAGGTTCATGCGCCGTCCAGGACGGCGAGCTCGGCCTCGAGCTCGGCAAGCTTGTCGCGCTCGGCCTGCACGACCGGCGCGGGCGCCTTCTCGACGAAGCCCGCATTGCCGAGCTTGCCCTGGGCGCGCGCGATCTCCTTCCCCAGCAGCTCGCGGCGCGCGCCCTCGCGGCGCTCGGCCTCGGCCGGATCGATGGCGTCGGAGGCGAGCACCTCCACGGAGCCGCCGGGAATCGCCACCGCTGCGGCGGGCTCCTCGCCATCGGCGGCGGCGAGCTCGAAGCGGGCTAGGCGGCCGAGATCGCCGGCCGTGCCCTCGTAACCCTCCGCCACGAGGCGCCCGCGCAGGATCGTCCCCGCCGGCGTCCCGACGTCGTCGCGGTAGCGGCGCAGCGCGGTGACCGCCTCGATCGTGCGCCCAAGCTCCGCTTCGGCGGCGCCATCGATGTTGTCCGGCTCGAGCTGCGGCCAGGCGGCGACCGCAAGCAGCCCCTCCGCGCCCGGCGCGCGCCCGGGCAGGTAGGACCAGATCTCCTCGGTCACGAACGGCATCATCGGGTGCGCCAGGACGAGCACACGCTCGAGCGACCAGAGCAGCGTCTTCGAAAGCGCCTCGCGGTCGGCCCCCCCGTCGTAGAGCCGCGGCTTGACGAGCTCGAGATACCAGTCGCAGAGTTCACTCCAGAAGACGTCGTAGAGCTCGAGCGCCGCGCGCGCGAGCTCGAACGACTCGTACAGCGCCGTGACACGCTCGGTCGCGCGCTCGAGCCGGGAGACGATCCAGCGGTCCTCGACAGTCTCCGGCCGCGCCGTCGGCAACACGTCCTCGTCGACGCCGAGCAGGATCAGCCGCGAGGCGTTCCAGAGCTTGTTGGTCAGGTTCTCGCCCTGCTTGATCTTCTCCGCCGAGAAGCGCACGTCCTGCGACGAGGACATCGCCAGCAGGCCGAAGCGCAGGGCGTCGGCGCCGTGCTCGGCGATCTGCTCGAGCGGGTCGATCCCGGTACCGAGCGATTTCGACATCCGGCGTCCGTCGGGCGCCTGGATGACCGAGTGAATCGGGACGTCCGAGAACGGCGGCCGTCCGGTGAACTCGATCCCGAACATCACCATGCGCGCGACCCAGAGGAAGATGATGTCGCGCGCGGTCGAGAGGACGTCGGTCGGGTAGAACGCCTGCAGGGCGGGCGTCTGCTCGGGCCAGCCGAGCGTCGCGAACGGCCACAGCGCCGAGGAGAACCAGGTGTCGAGCACGTCCTCGTCCCGGCGCAGCTCACCGTCACAGGCGCCACAACGTTCTGGCGGCGACTCCGCGACGAAGGTCTCCTCGCACTCGTCGCAGTACCAGACCGGCAGCCGGTGACCCCACCAGAGCTGGCGCGAGACGCACCAGGGCCGGATCTCCCCGAGCCAGCCCAGGTAGACGTCGGTCCACGGCTTCGCCGGATGAAAGCTCACCTCGCCGTTGCGGACGACATCGATCGCGGGCGCCGCGAGCGCCTTCATGTCGCAGAACCACTGCAGCGAGATCAGCGGCTCGACGCGCTTGCCGGAGCGGTGCGAGTGCGGCACGTCGTGCTCGTAGGGCTGGGAGCCCGAAATCAGGTCCTCGACGCGCAGCGCCGCGAGCACGGCCGTCGCGGCCTCATCGACGTCGAGTCCAGCGAAGCGCTCGCCGGCGGCCTGGGTCATCCGGCCGTCCTCGCCGATCACGCTGATCTCCTCGAGCCCGTGGCGGCGCCCGATCTCGAAGTCGTTCGGGTCGTGGCCGGGGGTGATCTTCAGCGCCCCGGTGCCGAACTCGGGGTCGACGTGCTCGTCGGCGATGATCGGCAGCCGGCGGCCGACGAGCGGCAGCACGGCGGCCTCACCGATCAGCCGCGAGTAGCGCTCGTCGCCGGGGTTCACGGCGACGGCTGTGTCGGCGAGCATCGTCTCCGGGCGCACGGTCGCGACCGTGATCGAGCCCGAGCCCGACTCGAGCGGGTAGTCGATCATGTAAAGCGTGTCGGTCAGCGTCCGCTGCTCGACCTCGAGGTCTGAGATCGCCGAGCCCAGCCCCGGGTCCCAGTTGACGATGTAGTTGTCGCGATAGATCAGGCCGCGCTCGTGGAGCTTGACGAAGACGTGCGTCACCGCGCGGGCGTAGGCCTCGTCCATCGTGAAGCGCTCGCCCGCGTAGTCCGCCGAGGCGCCGAGCGCCTTGAACTGCTCGATGATCTTCGAGCCGTACTGCGTGCGCCATTCCCAGACGCGCTCGACGAAGCGCTCGCGCCCGAGCTGCTCGCGAGTCGTGCCCTCCTCTTCGACGAGCTGCTTCTCGACCACGGCCTGGGTGGCGATGCCGGCGTGGTCAGTGCCGAAGATCCACTTCGTGCGCCTGCCCTGCATCCGCTTGAGCCGGATCAACGCGTCTTGGATCGACCCGTTGAGGGCGTGGCCCATGTGCAGCGCGCCGGTGACGTTCGGCGGCGGGATCGCGATCGAGTAGTTCTCGGCCGCGTCGCCCTCGTTCTCGGGCGAGAAGATTCCCGACTCCTCCCAGCGCGCGAATACGCGCGCCTCGACCGCCGCGGGGGCGTAGCGCTTGTCCTGCTCGAGCTGCTTCAGTCGCCCGTCTGCCACGGGCCGGAGTCTAGGCAGCGAGGGTGGCGGCCTCTAGACCGGCAGCCCGGCGCAGAACTCGACGAACTTCTTCGTGTCGCGCTCCGGCGGGCCGTGCCCGAAGCAGACGAGCTTCGGCTCGAGCTGCCCCAACCGCCGCGCCGACTCGCGGTTGCGGACGGAGTCCGGGGTGAAGAAGGTCGGCGGCTCGCGCAGGCCCCGGATGGCGGTAAAGACGTGCATGCTGTTGAGCACGTCGCCGAGGACGAGCGCACGGTCGGACTCGCGCCAGAAGGCCACGTGGCCCGCTGAGTGACCGGGAACGTCGAGGACGGTGAAGCCGCCGACCTCGTCGCCCTCGACGAGCTTGCGATCGACCGGGTGGCCCGGGCCGGCCATCAGCCTGTAGAAGACGTTGTTGATGGGGTGGCGGGGTTGGCGCTGCAGGATCAGACGGGGGTCCTCGGCCGCGTCGGCGTCGTTCGTCCCGACCCAGAACGGCACCCCGAGCGTCTCGCAGACCGCTTTCGAGGCGCCCTGGTGGTCGACGTGCGCATGCGTGAGCGCGTGCGCGTTGACCTCGTGCC
>Ga0136614_10001030_pt1 | contig 15702 bp, 20 predicted proteins | sample AntDrymUQ2792106_2_FD_106643 | JGI IMG/M metagenome (GOLD analysis project Ga0136614, IMG submission 106643) | Polar desert sand microbial communities from Dry Valleys, Antarctica - metaG UQ279 (21.06) | ecosystem: Environmental > Terrestrial > Soil > Desert | place: Antarctica: Dry Valley... | reverse complement strand
GCCCCAGCCCGAGCCGGAGCCGGAGCCGGAGCCCCGAGGCTTTACCGCTCCTGGCGGGCTCCCGCACCCGCTTCCTTTCGCCGAGCCAGTCGCTCCTCCACCTCCCGACGAAGCATTTCTTCCCGCTCTCGAGCCGGCGCCTGTCGACGTGGCTGCCCCCGAAGAGCCGGCCGTGCCCCGAGATTCGAATCGAGCACGCCGCGCATCGAACGTAATGAGGCCGCCCACGTGAGCGTTGTCTTCCACACCCCCCGCCGGTGCCAGCCGCTGCCGAGGCTTTCGTCGCCGGGCGGGAAGATGCTCCGCCCACCGCTCCGCGGCCGCCCGAGCCAAGTCCCGCCGGCACCGCCGACGACTTGCTCCAGGAGAACTTTCGGGTGGTGCTCGAGCTCGACGGCGAGGACGAGGTCGACCTCCAGGCGTTTGCCACCCAGGAGAAGGCCGAGGAGGCCGCACGCGACTTCATTGCCCGCCTCGCACGTCGCGACGAGTGGCCGCTGGTCGGTACCCGCTTCGTTCGTCCCGAGCGCATTCGCTCGATCGCGATTCGCGAGCGCCAGAACTTCGGCGGCTCGACGAGCCGGGCGCGCTGGGGCGCCGGCTAGCCCGAGCGCGCCACCAGGTCGACCGCGAGACCGTCGGAGGCGACCTGCGTTCCGTCAGGCGCCGGTAGCTCGATCGGTCGGTGGGTGAGCAGGATCGGCCCGTCGGCCGCTGCGAGCGCTTCGTGTGCGGCCAGATGCCCGCGAGGGTCGGCGTCCTCCGAGTCTTCGCCCAGGGTCGCCTCGCACAGGAAGAGATCAGCGCCCCGTGCGAGGTCGGCCAGCTCCGCTCCGGGCCCCGAATCGCCCGAGTAGGCAAGGACGGTGCCACCGTCCGGATCGCGCACCCGGAAGCCGTACGCCTCGAGCCCGTAGTGCGGCACGCGCAGCGCCGTCAGGGCGAAACCGCCGACCTGGGACTCGGCGCCGGGCCGGAGCTCGCGCAGGTCGAAGGCCCGCTCGAACATTCCTTCGTTGCCCCACCGCGATGCGAACGCCTCGAGCTCGCCACACCCCCCCGGGGGCAGCCAGACCTCGGGACGAGGCAGCGGCTCCGGCCCGTAAGCGCAGAGCCAGGCCCAGGGAACGAGGTCACCCCAGTGGTCGAGATGAAAGTGGGTGATCGCAACCGCGTCGATCTCGAGCCGGCCACGCTCACGCAGACGCCCGAGGACGCCGGGCCCGCAGTCGAGGAGCAGGCGCCCGGGGCCTTCCAGGAGGTAGCCCGACTGGGCGCTTCCCGGGTTCGGCCAAGCCGGAGAGGAGCCGATAACTGTGAGCCTCACGTCCATATACTCGCGCAGCGTGGCGAGGAAGATCCGTGTAGTCATCGCCAAACCAGGCTTGGATGGCCACGATCGCGGCGCCAAGATCATCGCCCGTGCGCTCCGCGACGCCGGGATGGAAGTGATCTACACGGGCCTCCACCAGACGCCGGAGCAGATCGTCGAAACGGCGCTCCAGGAAGACGCGGACGCAGTCGGCATCTCGATCCTCTCGGGCGCGCACATGACCCTCGTGCCAAAGATCGTCGACGGTCTGCGCGAGCACGGGCTAGAAGACGTCCTCGTGGTCGTGGGCGGGACGATCCCGAAGCCCGACATCGCAGCTCTGAAGGAGCGAGGCGTGGCGGAGATCTTCACGCCCGGCGCTCCCGTCTCCGACATCGTCGAGTTCCTGAAGTCGAAGATCCCGGTCGGTGCCTGATGCCGATCGGCGTCAAACGCGACGACGGCGTCGCGCTCGTCACGATTGACCGGCCCGAGGCCCTGAACGCCTTCAGCCTCGAGCTCCTGGGCGAGCTCCGCGAACGTCTCTCCGAGCTTGCTCACGACGAGGCCGTGCGCGCCGTCGTCCTCACCGGCGCCGGCGACCGGGCGTTCGCCGCCGGGGCCGACATCAAGTTCATGAGCACGCTTTCAGTCCTCGAGGCACGGGAATGGGGAGGGCTCGGACAGGCGACCGCGCTCCTCTTGGAGACGATGCCGAAGCCGACGATCGCGGCGATCAACGGCTTCGCGCTCGGTGGCGGCTGCGAGCTCGCCCTCGCTTGCGACCTGCGCTACGCGGCGCGCAGCGCAAAGCTCGGCCAGCCCGAAGTGAACCTGGGGGTGATTCCCGGCTGGGGCGGCACCCAGCGCCTCGCGCGGACGACCACGCTCGGGTTCGCCAAGGAGCTGGTGCTCACCGGGCGTACCGTCGGCGCTGAGGAAGCCGAGCGCCACGGTCTCGTGAACGGCGTCTTCGAACCGGAGGAGCTCCTGCCGAAGACGCTCGAGGTCGCCAGCGGCCTGGCCTCGAAGGGAGCGGTCGCCCTTCGCTGGGCAAAGGAAGCGGCGAACCTCGCGCTCCAGGGCGCGCACGAGTCGAACCTCGCGCAGGAGGCGAACCTGTTCGCGCTCGGGTTCTCGACCGACGACCAGAAGGAAGGCATGGCCGCGTTCGCCGAGAAGCGCGAGCCGCGCTTCACCGGCCGCTAGCTACGATCTGCGGAAGCGGGAGTCCCTGGACGGGGGCTGAGAGGCGGCCACGAGGCTGCGACCGGAGAACCTGATCTGGGTCATGCCAGCGAAGGGAGCGGGATGCAGGACGACGTGCTGACGATCGCCGGGCGGGCGTTTCGCTCGCGGCTCATCACGGGGACGGGGAAATACGACTCGTTCGAGACGATGCGCGACGCCGTGGTCGCCTCGGGCTGCGAGCTCGTGACGGTTGCCGTGCGGCGGATCGACCTGGAGGCGAGCGGCGACGACATCATGAGCTTTCTGCCTGAGACTGTCGGGCTCCTGCCGAACACCGCCGGGTGCGAGACCGCCGTGGAGGCGATCCGAGTTGCAAGGCTCGCACGCGCCGGGGGTCTCCCCGACTGGGTGAAGCTGGAGGTCATCCCCGACGGGCGCTACCTGCTCCCCGACCCGGTCGAGACCTTGCGGGCGGCGGAGGCCCTCGTGGCCGACGGCTTCACCGTGCTGCCCTACATGCTCCCGGACCCCGTCCTGGCCTCGCGCCTCGAGGACGTTGGCTGCGCAACGGTCATGCCGCTCGCAGCCCCGATCGGGACCGGCCGCGGCCTCAAGCTTCGAGACGCGATCGGGATCATGATCGAGCAGGCGAGGGTCCCGGTCGTGATCGACGCCGGCCTCGGCTCGCCCTCCCAGGCGGCGGAGGCGATGGAGATGGGAGCCGACGCCGTTCTCGTGAACACGGCGATCGCGCGCGCAGGCGACCCTGTCGCCATGGCACGCGCGTTCCGGCTCGCCGTCGAGGCGGGGCGCCTGGCCTACTGCGCCGGCGTGATGGAGCCTGGCGAGACGGCCGAGCCTTCGAGCCCGGTCGCGGGTCTCGTGACCTCGTGAGCGCGTGCACGGTCAATGGAAGGGAGCATGCTCTCGAGCCCGGCGAGACGGTTGCACGACTCCTCGAGCGCCTCGGGGTTGCGGGACCGTACGCCCTTGTCGAGCGAAACGGCGAGCCGGTCGAGCGGTTCGCCTACCCCAGGGTCAGGCTGGAGGGCGGTGACAGCGTCGTCGTCGCGCGTCCCGTGGCAGGCGGCTAGCCTCGCCGCCGCGCGGCTCTACCTGATCACGGGAGCGCGCCCCGACCTGCGCGCGTTCCTCACCGCCGCCGTGCGTGGCGGCGTCGACCTCGTCCAGCTTCGTGAGAAGGGCCTCCCGGACGGACGACTCCTCGAGACGCTGCACGAGGCGCGTGCGATCACGCGTGAGCTCGGCGTGCCGCTCGTCGTCAACGACCGGTCTGACCTCGCGCTCCTTGCTCAGGCCGAGGCGGTTCATCTGGGCCAGGACGACCTACCGACGCGGGAGGCGAGGCGGTTCGGTCTCCCCCTCGGTCTCTCGACGCATGCTCCGCACGAGATCGACGAGGCGGAGGCCGATTACCTTGGTGTCGGCCCGGTCTTCGAGACGCCGACGAAGGCCGGCCGTACGCCTGTCGGGCTCGAGCTCGTGCGCCACGCGGCGGCCCGCGCGAACGTGACCTGGTTCGCAATCGGCGGGATCGACCGGACGAACGTCGAGTCGGTCGTGGCGGCAGGCGCGACGCGAATCGCCGTCGTGCGCGCGATCGGCGAGGCACGGGACCCGGAGGCAGCCGCGCGCAGGCTGCGTGAGGCCCTTCCCTAGAGTCCGCGGAGGCGGATCTTCGACGCGGCGAGGACGTTCGCCCCGGCCATCTGCGTCGCGAGCGTCGGGGCGAACCAGGTCGTCCAGACGGAGACACGCTCGCCGGCCCGGGCACTCGTAAGCTGGGCGAGGGCGAAGGCGCCGGACTCGGTCTGACGCTCGACGACGAACCCGGGCGCGTACGCGAGCGAGACGCGGGTAATTGTAGGAATCCCGCGCCAGCCGCTCGAGACAGCGATGCGTCCGACGCCGACGCCGAAGCTCGTGCCGATCTCCTTCACGTTCCCATAGAGCGCAAGGCGGACACGTCGTGCGCTGCCCGGAGCCGCGTACAGAAGTCGAGGCGCTGCGCGCAGCCACTTGTAGGGCGAGACCGCGCCGCTCGACTCAGGATGGAGCTCGAAGTGGAGGTGCGGGGACCCGCCGGCCGCGTTCCCCGAGTTGCCGACGTAGCCGATCAGTTGGCCGGCGCGAACGCGCATGCCGCTCTCGAGGTCGGGAGCGAACGAGACGCCGTTCCGGCAGCCACCCCGGTTGTCGTCACGCTGCGTCAGGTCGTTGTTCATGTGGAGGTACCAGTACTCCGTGCCGCTTCGCCCGGTGAGGATCAGCGAGCAGTCGCTGGAGCTCCAGCTGGGCCTGTCGACCCGGCCGGCCTCGACCGCGACGACCGGCGCCTTGCGCGCGGCCATGAGGTCGTTCCCACGATGGCTGTGACGCGACCGCGGAGCGCCGAAATCGTTCGTGTACTGCACCGGCCCGATGACCGGGAAGATGATCTGCTTGGGCGGCTCGGCACTCGCGGTTCCAGCGAAGAGCCCTAGGAGCAGGACTGTGAGGATGCTTCGGGATGTCGTCCGGTGGCCTCTGGGCATACGGTTCCGGTTCGCGTCCGAAGGGCCAGACCCTAGCAAAGGTCTCGGAACGGTCAAGCCTGGCTGTCCCTGGAAGGGGCTGAAGGCGCGGGCGGTATGCTCGCGCCCGTGAAGGTGGCTGTCTGCATGAAAGAGGTACCGGCGGCGGCGGCTCCGAAGCGCATCGACCCGGGGACGAAGCGCCTCGATCGCTCGGTCGAGGGCGCGCTGAACGACTTCGACACGCATGCGCTCGAGGAGGCGCTCCGCCTGAAGGACTCGGCGGCCGAGACCGAGGTCGTCGTCGTCTCGATGGCCCCGGAGCGGGCGAGCGAGTCCCTTCGCAAGGCCCTCGCCATGGGCGCGGACCGGGTCGTCCTCGTCTCGGATGAGGCGGCCGCCGGCTCCGACCTCGTGGCAACCACGGCCGTCCTCGCGGCCGCGCTTGAGCGCGAGAGCCCGGACCTCACCCTCTTCGGCCAGCAGGCGGGAGATGCCGATGGCGCCGTCCTCTGGGCCGCGATCGCCGATCGCCTCCGCCTCCCGATGATCTCCCAGGCCGCGTCGCTCGAGCTGCAGGACGGGAAGGTGCGCTCCAAGCGCCAGACCGAGTTCGGCTACGACGTGCTCGAGGCGCCCCTGCCCTGCGTGGTTGCGGTGTCGGACGCGATCAACGACCCGCGCTACCCCTCGCTGAAGGGGATCATGGGCGCGAAGAAGAAGCCGCAGGACGTCGTCTCTCTGGCCGACCTCGGCGTCGAGCCCGGCCGAGCGGGCGAGGCCGGCTCGCGGACGGCCGTGCTGGCTCTCGCCGAGCCGCCGTCACGCGGCGACTCGCGACGGATCGAGGACGACGGCGGGAGCGCCGCGACGGAGATCCTCAGCTACCTGACCGAGCGCAAGCTCCTCTAGGCGCGGCCCGACCCGATGTCGATCCTCGTCTACGTCGAGCACCACGAGGGGGAGCCCGTCAAGGGCGCTCTGGGCGTTCTCTCGAAGGCCGCGCAGCTCGACGACGAGGTGACCGCGCTCGTTGTCGGCTCGGGCGTGGAGCCGCTCGCGGAGTCGGTGGGGAAGCATGGGGCGGCCCGTGTGCTCGTCGCCGACGACCCGTCTCTCGAGGCTGCCCTCCCGCAGCCGCGCGTGGACGTGCTCGCGAGGCTCGTCACCGAGCGGGGTTTCGGCACGGTCCTCTTCGCGGCCACCGTCCTGACGGCGGATGTCGCTGCGGGGCTCGCCGCGCGCCTCGAGGCCGGCCTCAACTGGGACCTGGTCGACTTCACCCTGGAAGGTGGCTCCCTCGTCGGCAAGCGGGCAGCCCTTGGCGACTCGGTGCTCGTCGACGTGGGCTGGACGTCCGAGCCGCGGCTCGCGCTCGTCCGCTCGGGGACCTTCGAGCCGGTCGCGAACGGTGGACAGGCCGAGGTCGAGCGCGTGCCCGTCGAGCTCGAGGAGTGGTCGACGAGGACGGCGATGGTCGAGCAGGCGCACGAGGAGCGCGCTGGTCCGTCGATCGAGGACGCAGACGTGATTGTCGCGGGCGGCCGCGGGCTCGGATCGCCCGATAAGTTCGGGATGCTCGAGGACCTCGCGAAGGCGCTCGGCGGCGCGGTGGCGGCGACGCGCGCCGTCGTCGATGCCGGCTGGTATCCATACGCGACGCAGGTCGGCCAGACGGGCCGGAGCGTCACCCCAAAGCTCTACGTTGCTTGCGGAATCTCGGGGGCGATTCAGCACAAGGTGGGAATGCAGGGCTCGGGCACGATAGTGGCCATCAACAAGGACCCGAACGCACCGATCTTCGAGTACTCGGATCTGGCCGTGGTCGGCGACATCCATGAGATCGTCCCGAGGCTGACCGACCTCGTTCGGCAGCAGCGAGGAGCCTAGTGCGCCCGTCCGCCTACCCGCCGCCGTTCGACTCCGCCGAGTTCGTGGTTGAGCCGAGCGCGCCTGCCGTGGAGCGGATCGACGTCGGGATCTTGATCGTCGGCGCAGGTCCGGCCGGCCTCGCGGCGGCGGTGCGCGCAGGGCAACTGCTCGAGGAGCGGCCCGAGCTGCGCGAGCGCCTGGGCGATGTGCCGATCGCGGTGGTGGAGAAAGGCAAGGCGCCCGGAGCCCACCTCCTCTCCGGCTCCGTCGTCAACCCGCGCGCCTTCCGGCAGCTCTTTCCAGGGCTGCCCACCGAAGACCTGCCCTTCCGCTCCCCGGTCATCCGCGAGGGCGTCTACTTTCTGACCGAGAAGCGCGCGATGCGGATCCCGGCTCCACCCACGATGTGGAACCACGGGAACTACATCGCCTCGCTCTCCGAGGTGGGCCGCTGGCTCGCCGAGCGGGCCGAGGAGCTCGGCGCCCTGATCGTCCCCGAGACCGCCGCGACCCACCTCCTCGTGAGCGGCGGGCGCGTCGTGGGGGTGCGAACCGGCGACAAGGGGCGCGGCCGCGGTGACGTCGAGCTTGCGAACTTCGAGCCGGGCTCCGAGCTTCGCGCCCGCGTGACGATCCTCGCCGAGGGGACGCAGGGCCACCTGACCGGGGTTGCGCTCGACCAGTTCGGCCTCGCCTCGCGCCCGCAGGTCTGGGCCCTCGGCGTCAAGGAGGTCTGGGAGGTCGCGCGGCCGCTCGACCGGGTCGTCCACACGATGGGCTGGCCGCTGCGCGGAGGCGCGCGCCACCGGGAGTTCGGCGGGAGCTTCCTCTACCCGCTGGACGACCACACTGTCTCCCTCGGGCTGGTGGTCGGCCTCGACCACACTGACGCGACGATCTCCGTCCACGACCTCCTGCAGGAGCTGAAGGGCCATCCGCGCTTTCGTCGGCTCCTGGAAGGCGGGCGCCGGATCGCCTGGGGCGCGAAGACGATCCCCGAGGGCGGGCTTCTCTCCGTCCCCGACCGCTTCCACTTCCCCGGCGGGATGATCGTCGGCGACGGCGCAGGCTTCGTCAACGTGCCCGCCTTGAAGGGGATTCATTACGCGGTGCGCTCGGGGACGCTCGCGGCCGAGACGGCGCTCGAGAGCGTCGCGCCCGGGCGGACGGCCTGGACGCCGGGTGCGCTCGAGGGCTACGACGAGGCGATCCGGTCGAGCTACATCTGGAGCGACCTCGAGCGGGTGCGGAACATGCGGCCCGCCTTCAAGCACGGGTTCGTTCGCGGGGCATTGCTGGCGGGTGCGGCGCTGAACTCACTCGGCCGCTTCCCGCGCGGCAACCTCGACATTCAGTCCGACGCGAGCTCCTATCTCTTCCTGGGCGACCGGTCGCTGAGCTATCCGCCCCCGGACGGGAAGCTCTTCTTCGACAAGCTCTCGAGCGTCTACCTGAGCGGGAACCAGACTCGGGACGATGCGCCGAACCACATCCGCGTCCGACGCGAGGTGCCGCGCGTCGTCGCGGAGGCGTGGGTGCACATGTGCCCCGCGCAGGTGTACGAGATCGCGGACGGCGGCCGAGAGGCTCGCGAGGAGGATCTCGTCTCGGTCGACGTCACGGCCTCGAACTGCGTCCAGTGCGGCGCCATCACGGCCAAGGGCGGGCGGCTCACCCCGCCCGAAGGCGGCTCGGGCCCCGAGTACTCGGTCATGTGACGGGGCCGGTGACGCCGGACGACGTCGTCCGCGCCTCGGCGATGCTCGGCAACCGGCTGCACCGAACTCCGCTCCTGAGCTCGGCGACGCTCAGCCGGCTGACCGGTGCGCGCGTCTTCCTCAAGGCCGAGCTCTTCCAGCGCACCGGCTCGTTCAAGCCGCGCGGGATGCTCGCGCGGATCGCGGTCCTCTCGCCGGAGGAGCGCCGGAGAGGCGTGATCACGATCTCGGCGGGGAATGCAGCCGCCGCGGTCGCCTACGGCGCGGCCCTCGAAGGGCTCGACTGCCTCGTCGTCATGGCACGGGGAGCGAGCGCGCAGAAGGTCGAGGCGACGCGGGGCTACGGCGCGCACGTCGACCTGGAAGCCGAGACGCCGGACGAGGCTTTCGCGCGGGTGGAGGAGCTGCGCGAGGCGAGCGGCCGCGCGTTCGTGCACCCGTTCGACGACGACATCGTGATTGCGGGCCAGGGCTCTCTTGGGCTCGAGGTCGTGGAAGACCGGCCGGATGTGGAGGCGATCGTCGTTCCCGTCGGCGGCGGCGGCCTCATCGCGGGCGTAGCCGTCGCCGTGCGGGGCGCGCGGCCTGATGCCCGCGTGGTGGCCGTCGAACCGGAGGGCTCGGCTGCGCTCCGCGACGCCCTCCAAGCCGGGGAGCCGGTCCGGATCGTCCCGCGGTCGATCGCAGACGGCCTGAACGCACCCTTCGCCGGTGAGCGATGCCTGGCCGTCTGCCGCGAGCTCGTGACCGACTCGGTGACCGTCTCGGAGGACGAGATCTGCGAAGCCTTCCGCTTCCTCTATGCCCGGGCGAAGCTCGCCGCCGAGCCCGCCGGAGCGGCCGGAGTCGCCGCGCTTCTTGCCGGCCGTGTGCCCGATCTGGAGGGAAAAACGGTCGTTGTCGTAGTCTCGGGAGGCAACGTGGCAGCCGATACCGCCTCTGCTATTCTCGCTGGAGATGAAGGCTGAGATTCACCCGGACTACATGCTGGCGACGGTGACCTGCTCGTGCGGGAACTCCTTTCAGACCCGCTCGACGAAGCCTGAGCTCCACGTCGAAGTCTGCTCCGAATGCCATCCGTTCTACACGGGCAAACAGAAGCTCATGGACAGCGGCGGACGCGTCGAGCGCTTCCAGCGGCGGCTCGAGCGAGCCGGCGCGGCGAAGCGCTAGCGCCATCTGCGGCTGAACCGCGCTAAGGCTCATGCGCGAATACCCGATAGAGAGAAGATGAGCAGGCTCCGCCGTCTCATTCCCATGCTCGCTGCCAGCGCCCCGATCGGCGGTCAAGCCGTCCTCGAGGGCGTGATGATGCGCGGTCCGTCCGCCTGGTCAGTCGCCGTGCGGAAGAACGACGGCGAGATCGCGGAGGTCAACCGGCCGATCGCCTCCTTCTCTCTACGCCATCGTTGGGCCCGGCTGCCGGTCATTCGCGGCGTCGTCGCGCTCGGCGAGTCGCTCTCGATCGGCTTCCGAGCACTCGCGATCTCAGCGAACTACGCGGCGCAGGAGGAGGGTGAGGACGGGGAGGTGCAGACCGAGCTCACTCGGGGGCAGCTCCTTTTTGCCTTCGGGATCGCGATCGGCTTCGCGCTTCTGCTCTTCAAGGTCTCGCCGGCCCTCATCACGAACCTGCTTCCGGTCGACGGCACAGCCGCCTTCGTGATCGTCGAGGGCCTCGTTCGCGTGGGAATCTTCATCGCCTACCTACTCGTCATCTCGCTCCTCCCCGACCTGAAGCGGGTTTTCCAGTACCACGCGGCCGAGCACAAGGCGATCAATGCGCTCGAGGCGGACGCCGAGCTCGTGCCCGAGAAGGTGCAGCGCTTCAGCCTCCTGCACGTCCGCTGCGGGACGGCCTTCCTGCTCTACGTGATGGTGATCGCAATCTTCGTCTTCGCCTTCTTCGGGCGGCCGTCTTGGTACTGGCTGATCGCAACGCGCATCCTCATGCTGCCCTTGATCGCCGGGATCGCCTACGAGGTCATCCGTTTCGCCGGGCGGCACCCAGAGCACCGAGCCCTCCGCACGCTTCTTGCGCCCGGCCTCTGGCTCCAGCGGCTGACGACCCGCGAGCCGACTCTCGACCAGGTCGAGGTCTCGATCAGAGCGCTCCGCGAGGTGCTCCGCCTCGAAGGCCGAATGACCCCCGAGCAACGAAAAGTCGAAGTAATGGCGTAAGACCCCGGGCTACCATCTGAGGATGGCCGGGATCGACGACCTGATCGACGAGCTGGAGCGCTCCCACGCCGAGGCGCAGGAGCGAATGAGCGACCCGTCCATCTTCTCCGACCACCGGACGGCGGCCGATGCGGGTCGAAAGCTGAAGGAGCTCGAGGGGCCGTACAAGCTGTCGCAGGAGTGGCGGCAGGCGCGGGCCGACCTCAACGACGCGCGCGCGGACGCTGATCTGCGCGAGATGGTGCCCGGGCTCGAGGAGCAGGTCGACTCGCTCGAGGAGGAGCTGAAGCTCGCGCTGGTCGAGCGCGACCCAGCCGACGCGAAGGACGTGATCGTCGAGATCCGCCAGGGAGTCGGCGGCGACGAGGCGGCCATCTGGGCCGGCGACCTCTTCCGCATGCTGACGCGCTACGCCGAGCGCTCGGGCTATCGCTTCGAGGTGCTGGGCTCGAGTCCGAGCGAGGCCGGCGGGTTCAAGGACGTCACCTTCGCCGTGAAGGGCGACGCCGCTTTCTCGCGCTTCAAGTGGGAGGGCGGCACACACCGCGTTCAGCGTGTGCCAGAGACCGAGTCGCAGGGCCGCATTCACACGTCCACCGCGACGGTCGCGGTCATGCCCGAGGCGGAGGAGGTCGAGGTCGAGATCGACCCAAACGAGCTGAAGATCGACGTCTATCGCTCGACCGGCCCGGGTGGCCAGAGCGTCAACACGACCGACTCGGCCGTCCGGATCACGCACCTGCCCACCGGGGTCGTCGTCGCCATGCAGGACGAGAAATCGCAGCTCCAGAACAAGGCCAAGGCGCTGCGCGTCCTGCGCGCCCGGCTTTTCGAGCTCGAGCGGCGGCGTCAGGAAGAGGAGCTCTCGGCGCAGCGCCGCTCGCAGATCGGCGGCGGCGAGCGCTCCGAGAAGGTGCGGACGTACAACTTTGCGGAGAACCGCGTGACGGATCACCGGATCAAGCTGACGGTGCACCAGCTCGAACGCGTGCTCGACGGGGAGCTTGCTGAGTTCACCGACGCGCTCACGGCGGAGAGCCGCCGCCGGGCGCTCGAGACCGCCGCCTTCGCTTGAGGCCGCTCGACGCGGTTCGTGACGCGGAACGGCAGCTCCGGGTGGCAGGAGTCCCGGATGCCCGAACGGACGCCGAGCTGCTCGTCGCCCACGTGCTCGGCGCTCCGCGCTCCGCGCTCCACGCCCGATCCGGCTACCTCGACCCCGCACAGCTCGCCGCGCTGCGGACGCTGGTGGAACGGCGGCGTGCCCGCGAGCCGCTCCAGCACATCCTCGGCCACTGGGGCTTCCGTCGGCTGACGCTCGGAGTGGACGGGCGGGCGCTTGTTCCGCGGCCCGAGACGGAGGTTGTCGTCGAGCGCTGCATCGCCCTGCTCGCGCGTGTGGACGCGCCGCGTGTCCTCGACGTGGGGACCGGCTCGGGGGCAATCGCGCTCGCGCTCGCCGACGAGCGGCCCGACGCTCACATCGTGGGCGTGGAAGTCTCACCTCCGGCGCTCGCGCTCGCGCGTGAGAACGCCGAGCGGACGGGTCTCGCGGAACGAGTGGAGCTGCTCGAGGGCGACGTGCTCGGCACCGCCGACGGGCCCTTCGACCTCGTCGTCTCGAACCCGCCGTACATTCCGGAGGAGCGGCTCGCGTCGCTCGAGCCGGAGGTGCGCGACCACGACCCTCGCGAAGCACTCGTCGCCTCGGGCCTGACGGAAGCGGTCGCACGCGGAGCGCCGGACGTGCTCTCCCCGGACGGTTGGCTCGTCCTCGAGGTAGGGGACGGCCAGGCCCACGACGTTGCGGAGCTCCTGCGCGCGCTCGGCTACCACGATGTGCGCGTCACGCCAGACCTGGCCGGAATTCCGCGAGTGGTCGAAGGGCGACCGTGAGCGACGTCGTCGAGCACGCGGTCACAGCGCTCCGGGCCGGGCGACCTGTCGTCCTTCCGGCCGACACCGTCTACGGGCTTTGCGCGGACGCGTACCGGGAGGAGCCGGTCCTCCGGCTCTTTCGGCTCAAAGGCCGCCCCGAGAGCGAGCCGGTCGCGCTCCTTGGCGCTGACCTGGACACGATCCTCGACGCCGTCCCGGAGCTTCGTGGCCGCGCGGCCGTCACAGCGCGCGCGCTCCTGCCGGGCCCCTACACGCTCGTCCTGCCGAACCCGGCGCGGCGCTTCCGCTGGCTCGCCGGCTCTCGGCCGGACACGATCGGCATTCGCGTGCCCTTCCTCCCGGCCGAGAGCAGAGCCGTGGTGGAACGGATCGGCGTCGTCGCCGCCACGAGCGCCAACTCACACGGAGGCGCCGATCCGCGCAGGGTGGAAGACGTTCCGGAGGCGATCCGGTCTCAGGTCGCCGCGGTCATCGACGTCGGCGAGCTACCGGGCACGCCTTCGACGGTCGTAGACCTGTCGGGCCCCGAGCCGGCGATCCTCCGCGAAGGAGCGGTCCCCGTTGATGAAGCGGTCAGCGCGATCGAGTCGGCTCTGGCTCAGCGTCGGGCTTGAACGCCGACACCGCGAGGGAGTAGGCCGCGATCGTCACCACGATCGTTGCCACCCACTGAAGCGAGGGGCGACCGGCGAGCGGCAGCGAAGCGGCGATCCCGACGCCGAGCGCCGGGAAGAGCGTTCCCGCCGCCAGCAGCGCCGCCGGCGCGCTGAGCCCCCACTCGCGGCGAAACTCCAGGTACTCGCGCACGAGCGGCGCGAGGACGGCGACCCCCACGATCCCGAGCGGCACGATTCCGAGAGTTGCGGTCACGGCACCCATGTCCCCCTAACGCCGCATCTCCGAACAGGGTTACGGCGAAAATCACTCGAATGGGGTAGGCCGTTCCCTCGAACGAGGTAAGACGGCGACTACAGTAGGGTCCCAGCGTGGCGGTCGCGCAAGAGACGTTTCAGGAGCTGCGCCAGGCCTTGCTGGCCGATCTCGACCCCGAGGTGGCCGCCCTTCTCGGCCGCGAGCTCGAGCGCCAGCGGGGCCAGATCGAGCTGATCGCGTCCGAGAACTTCACCTGGCCGAGCGTCCTCGAGGGCCAGGCGAGCGTTCCGACGAACAAGTACGCGGAGGGCTATCCGGGCAGGCGCTACTACGGCGGTTGCGAGGTGGTCGACGAGATCGAGCAGCTCGCGATCGACCGGGCGAAGGCTCTCTTCGACGCCGAGCACGCGAATGTCCAGCCACATGCGGGTGCGCAGACGAACATGGCCGTGTATTTCAGCTGCCTCCAGCCGGGCGACACGATCCTCGCCATGCGCCTCGACCACGGAGGTCACCTGACGCACGGCCTCAAGGTGAACTTTTCCGGGCGCCTGTACGACATCGCGACCTACGGCGTCGACCGGGAGACCAACCTGATCGACTTCGACGAGGTCGCCCGCGTGGCGCACGAGCGCCGGCCGAAGCTGATCGTCTGCGGCGGCTCGGCCTACTCGCGCGCGATCGAGGCCGACCGCTTTCGGGAGATCGCCGACGAGGTCGGCGCGCTTCTCCTCTGCGACATGGCCCACTTCGCCGGTCTCGTCGCGGCCGGCCTCCTCCCGAACCCGACGCCGCACTGCGACTTCGTCACCTCAACGACGCACAAGACGCTCGCCGGGCCGCGCTCGGGCTTCATCCTCTGCCGCGAGGAGCACGCGCTCGCCGTCGACAAGGCGGTCTTCCCCGGCATGCAGGGCGGCCCGCTCGAGCACACGATCGCCGCCAAGGCGACGTGCTTCAAGATCGCAGCCTCGGCCGGCTTCCGCGCCTACCAGACCCAGGTTCGCGCCAACGCCGACGCCCTCGCCGACTCTCTCGTGGACGGCGGCCTCGACCTCCTCACGGGCGGCACCGACACGCACCTCGTACAAGTCGACCTGCGCCGCGGCGACTGGACGGGCAAGGACGCGGAGGAGCGCCTGCACGAGGTAAAGATCACGGCCAACCGGAACACCGTCCCCTTCGACGAGCGCCCGCCCACCGTGGCGTCGGGGCTTCGGCTCGGCACCCCCGCGGTCACGATGCGTGGCTTCCAGGAGCAAGATCTCCACGAGGTCGGCTCCGTCATCTGCGAGGCGCTCGCGGACGACGCCGATCTCGGCCCGCTCGCCCAGCGGAGCAGGGCCCTCTGCGAGCGCAATCCGCTCTACCCGGGCTTCCGCGGGTACGCGACCTACGCCGCGTGACGACGGCCGCCGCCGCGCAGCGCGTCGTCGAGGTCACCCATCCGCTCGTGCAGCACAAGCTCGGCCTTCTCCGAGACGAGGAGACGCCTACGCAGAGCTTCCGCCAGCTCGTCAACGAGCTGACGCTCCTCCTGACCTACGAGGCGACGAAGGTCCTCGCGACCGAGGAGGTCGAGATCTCGACGCCCCTCGAGCGAACTACGGTGCAGCGGATCTCCGGGAAGAAGGTCGCGGTCTGCCCGATCCTCCGTGCGGGGATCGGGATGCTTGACGGCGTGCTCTCGCTCATCCCGGGCGCTCGCGTCGGCTTCATCGGCCTTTATCGGAACGAGGAGACGCTCGAGCCGGTCGAGTACTTCGTGAAGCTCCCCGGGGACATCGACCAGCGCGACGTGATCCTCCTCGATCCCATGCTCGCGACCGGGAGATCGACCGGCTACGCGACGCGGCTGGTCAAAGAGGCCGGGGCAGAGAGCGTCCGGCTGATCGCGCTGATCGCGGCTCCCGAGGGGATCGAGCACATGCAGGCCGCGCATCCGGACGTCTCGATCGTCGTTGCCGGCGTCGACCGCCAGCTGAACGAGAAGGGCTTCATCCTTCCGGGCCTCGGCGACGCGGGCGACCGGCTCTTCGGCACGAAATGACCCGGGCGCGGACGGTTGCCGCGCTCTACGACATCCACGGAGTCCTTCCGGCCCTGGAAGCGGTGCTCGCCG
>Ga0136614_10001029_pt1 | contig 15706 bp, 14 predicted proteins | sample AntDrymUQ2792106_2_FD_106643 | JGI IMG/M metagenome (GOLD analysis project Ga0136614, IMG submission 106643) | Polar desert sand microbial communities from Dry Valleys, Antarctica - metaG UQ279 (21.06) | ecosystem: Environmental > Terrestrial > Soil > Desert | place: Antarctica: Dry Valley... | reverse complement strand
TGGCCTCCCACCTGGTCGGGACCGAGATGCGGCGGATGATCGACGAGCCCCCGCGCGCGGCCGAGATCCACGATTCCCTCACCGACCTGTTCGAGGCGCTCACCGTGACCGTCAACCCGATACCGGTCAAGACGGCGCTCGCCCTCGCGGGCCATGACGTGGGCGGCTTCCGGCTTCCGCTCGTCGACGCATCGGAGGACGAGGCGGCGGTCATTCGCTCGGCGCTGGAGCGCCACGGCCTGTTGGCGCGCGTTTGACCGGCGACAGCACGCTTCGGGTCCTGCCCCTGGGCGGCCTGGGGGAGATCGGCAAGAACATGACCGTGATCGAGTACGGCGGCCGGATCGTGGTCGTGGACACCGGCCTGATGTTCCCCCAGCCGGACCAGCTCGGGATCGATCTGGTGCTGCCGGACTTCGCCTACCTCGTCGAGCGCGCCGAAGACATCGAGGCCATCGTCCTGACCCACGGGCACGAGGACCACGTGGGGGCGCTCCCCTTCCTCCTGCGCCAGCTGGGCCGCACGCCGCCAATCTACGGTGGACCGCTCACCGCCGCGATGGTGCGCTCCAAGCTCGACGAGCACCGCCTGAAGGAGGTCCAGGTGGAGGACGTGCTGGCGGGCGGCACCTTCGGCGCTGGGCCGTTCGCCATCGAGATGCTGAAGATGTCGCATTCGATCCCGGACTGCTTCGCCGTGGCCCTGACCTGCGACCTGGGCACCACGCTCGTGACGGGCGACTACAAGTTCGACCAGACCCCGGTGGACGGCGTGCCGCCCGACATCGCGCGGCTGGCCGAGCTGGGCCGCGAGGGGCTGCTGTTGCTCTGCGGGGATTCCACGAACGCCGACAGGCCGGGCACCTCGCCGTCCGAGTCCAGCGTCGGGCCCCGCCTGGAGGAGGTCTTCGCCCGTTGCGAGGGGCGCATCGTGGTCACGTGCTTCGCGTCCAACATCCACCGCGTTCAGCAGGTGGTGGACGCGGCCGCCGGCCTGGGCCGCAAGGTTTCGCTGGTCGGGCGCTCGATGCGCAAGAACGTGAACATCGGGCGCATGCTCGGCCACATCGACGTGCCCGAGGGCCTGTTGGTGGGCCCGAACGAGATCGAGGACTTTCCCGACGAGAAGGTCGTGATCCTCTCCACCGGCAGCCAGGGTGAGCCGCTTTCGGCCCTGCGGCGGATGGCCCATGACGACCACCCGCAGGTCTCGCTCCACGAGCACGACACCGTGATCTTCTCCGCCACGCCCATCCCGGGGAACGAGCGGGCGGTCAACGAGACGATCGACCGCATCTACAAGCTCGGGGCCGTGGCGATCACCCCCCGCGACGTCCCGGTGCACGCCTCGGGCCATGGGTACGCCGAGGAGCTCAAGCTGATGCTCAACCTCACCCGGCCCCGGAACGTCATGCCGATGCACGGCGACCACCGCCGCCTGCACCTCCACGGCGAGCTGGCCAAGGCGGTGGGGATCCCGCCCAAGTCGGTCTTCCGCGGCGAGAACGGGCTGCCGCTGGAGCTGGATTCAAAGGGCGCCCGCTTCGGCGAGCGCGAGCAGTCCGGGATGATCTTCGTGGACGGAGTCGACGTCGGGGACATCGAGGACGTGGCCCTGCGCGACCGGCGCACGCTCTCGGCTGACGGCATCTTCATCGTGGTGGCCACCATCTCGGCCCAGGACGGCCACGCGGTGGCCGACTCGGAGATCATGTTCCGGGGCGTCCCGTTCATCGACGAGGACGACGGGTTCGTGGACGAGCTGCGGGACGCCGTGGACCAGTCGCTCGAACGCTCGGCGACCATGGAGATCCGCGAGATCGACCTGCTTCAGGATCACCTGCACGACGACGTGGCGGAGTTCGTCTACAAGCGCCTGCGGCGCCGCCCGATGGTCCTGCCCGTGGTGGTAGAGGTTTAGCCGGCCGGGATCGCCAGGCCGGTGAGCGAGAGGTGCCCGTGGAACCGGCAGGACCCCGCGCCCGCCGTGTCGGCCTCGAGCGACATGACGCCGCTGACTGACAGCGTGTTGCCGGCTTCCGCGGCCACGACCGGGGAGGACAGGAGCGCGTCCGAGCCCGCCGCGGCGGTGACGCCCGCGACGGCCAGGGGCCCGTCGCCCGGCCCGAGGCTCGCGTCCGATGCGGTGTCGCCGCCGGCGGAGGCCCCGGCCGCGGTGGTCTGCACGCGCACCTCGGCCCGGGTGCCGCCCGCGTCGTCGACGCAGGCGCCGGCGACGGTGAGCGGGCCCAGGCTAAAAAGCGTGGCCGGCGCTGCGCCCTTGGCCACGTCCACCGGCGCGAGCTGCGGGAGCGAGCCGAGCGTCATGGCCGTGGTGGCCAGGCTGGCGCGGCCGGCCTGTGCGGCGCTGGGTACCTGGCCGAGCCGGGACTCGTTGATGTCGTCGGTGCCCAGTGTGTTGAGCGCCACGTCGCGGCCCTGGATGGTGCTGTTTCGGAGGTCCACGCCGCGCACCTCGTTGTTGCGGAGGTCGAGAGTGCGGATGTCGTTGTTCTTCAGGTCCTTGCTGCGGACGGTGTTGTTCTTGATCTCCCGGCTGTCGATGAAGCCGGTGGCCACTCCGTAGGACACCCCTCCGAGCGAGAGGAAGAGAGCGACGAGGGAGATCACGAGGGCGGCGGAGGGCCGCCTGCGCAGGACCGGCTTCACGGTTGGAGCTCCTAGGGATCGGGATACCTACTCAACGAAGCGAACACGCTACCCGCGCGATCGGCTCGCGATTTCGGCGGCGCCGACACCTACGCCAGATCGCGTGCGGGCGCCTCTGAGCTGTTCGGTGCGGGGGCGGCCGCGCCGGCCAGCGGCAGCCTGACCTGGAACCGGACCCCGCCGCCCTCGGCCTCGAGCAGCTCCGCCCGGCCCCCGTGCGCCTCCGCGACGGCGCGCACGATGGCCAGGCCCAGGCCACTGCCCGGGACAGCCGCGGAGTCGCCGCCCCCGCGGCCGAAGCGCTCGAAGACCCGGGCGCGCAGGTTCTCGGCCACCCCCGGCCCTCGATCGGTCACTTCCAGCACCGCCGAATCCTGCTCGGCCTGGACCGACACCGTGATGGGCGTCCCCGCCGGGGTGTGCACGAGCGCGTTCTCGACCAGGTTGGCCACGAGACGGTGGAGGTCGTCCGCCGTCCCGGTGACCGCGACGGGGTCCGGCGCGTCGATCGACACGGTGTGGCCGGCCGACATCGCGCCCGCCTCCTCGGCGGCTTCCCGGACCACGGCGGAAAGGTCGAGCGACCGCTGGGGAGCGCGGTGCCCCGAGTCGGCGCGAGCCAGAAGGAGCAGGTCGGCCACCAGGCGGCGCATCCGTCGCGAGGAGCGCAGCGCCGAGCCGGCCATCTCACGCGGCTCGCCACGGAGCTCGGACTCCAGCAGCTCCAGGTTGGTCAGGATGCTGGTGAGCGGCGTGCGCAGCTCGTGCGACGCGTCGGCCACGAACGCTCGCTGGCGGGTCAGGGCGGCCTCGGACTCCGCGCGGGCGGCGCTGAGCTCGCCGAGCATCTCCTCGAAGGTGTGGGCCAGGTCGGAGACCTCGTCGTTGGCCTGCGGCTTGGGGAGGGTGATGTCCGGGTTGCGTGTCTTGGCCACCTCGCGGGCGGCCCGGGTGAGCCCCGCGATCGGCCTCATCGCACGGTGGGCCACCCAGAGCCCGCCGAGGAAGGCCAGAAGAGTGCCGCCGATCACGCCGAAGGCGAGGAACAGGCGCACCTTGTTGACAGTGCGCTCGACGCTGCCCTCCGGCTTGCCGAACTGCAGGAAGGCCACGGGCTGGGTCACCGGCCTGGGGATGTTGTTGAAGGCGCTGTCGGGATCGAGCGCAGGCGCCACGAGCTCGCGGGTGGCCACGCGCAGGCCGCCGAAGTGGGACAGCCCCTCGCCGGGGTCGCCGAGGGCCTCGGCCCCGACCGGGTACCTCACCTCACCCCTGAGGTCCAGGATCCGCACCACCGCGCCGCCGGCCGCGGACAGGTCCAGCAGCTGCTGGTCCTCTTCCTCGAGCCGCTGCCTGCCGCGGGCGTCCGGAGTGATGGCGATCTGGTTCTGCAGGTCGGCCGCCGTCGCGCGGATCTCGTCATCGAACCCAGAGCGGATGCGCTGCTCCGCCACCGCTCCGATCACCACGGAGAACAGACACAGGATGGCGAACGTCAGCGCAGCGCTGACCACCGCGAGCTTGAGCCGGACAGGTAGGCGCGTCCTCATGCCGGCCTCAGCACGTAGCCGGCGCCCCGCACGGTGTGCAGCAGCCGGGGCTCCCCGCCCGCCTCGAGCTTGCGGCGAAGGTTGGAGATGAACACGTCGACCGTGTTGGTCTCGGCGAACGGGTGGTAGCCCCATACCTCGTCGAGGAGCGCCTGCCGCGACACCACGATCCGCTCGTTGCGCATCAGGTGCTCCAGCAGCTCGAACTCGCGGGCGGTCAGGTCCAGCTCGCGCTCCCCGCGGCTGACCTGGCGGGTGTCGGGGTTCAGGCGGAGCTCTCCGCTAACGAGGAACGCGCTGCCTCGAGGCGGCCGGCGACGCAGCAGCGCACGCAACCGCGCCAGCAGCTCGGCGCGCTCGAAGGGCTTGACCAGGTAGTCGTCGGCGCCGGTGTCCAGGCCCGCGACACGGGCCTCCAGGGCGTCGCGCGCGGTCAGGATGAGGATGGGAACGTCGCCGTCCTCTCGCAGCCGGCGGCACACCTCGACCCCGTCGAGCTTGGGCAGCCCGAGGTCCAGGACCACGGCGTCGGGGGCGAAGACACCGGACTCGTCGAGCGCCGCCTCGCCGTCCCCGGCCACGCGGACGTCGTAGCCCTCCTTGTCGAGCGACCGGCGCAGCGCACCGGCGATATCCGCGTCGTCCTCCACCACGAGCACTCGGGGCCTGCCGCTCATCGAGCCAATGGTAGGGAGGGTCGGGCCCCCCTCCGTCGAAGTCCCGGTGGATGGCGAGTCGCCGCGCGAAAGGTCGAGGTCGACGCCGGTCCGCCCGGCGCCTTCCGTCCCTGCCCGACGTGCCGGAGCTCGACCAGCGCCAGTGGGACCTCGTGGGGCTCGGGCTGGTCTCCTTCGCGGCCTTCTTTGCCTGCGTCTTCTACCTCGGCTGGGGCGGGGGAGAGGTGGGACAGCAGATGGCGGACGGCATCCTGATTCTCTTCGGCGGCGCCGGCTACGCCGCTCCGGTCGCGTTCTTCGCCGCGGGCGCCGTCGTGATGCTCCGGCCGATGCTCCCGGCCATGCACCCGTGGGGGATGGGGGCCCTCTGCCTGGCCGGCGCGCTGACCCTCGGCCTCGCCGCCGGATCGCTGGGCCTCGGGCCGGGCGACACCCCGCGCGACGGCTTCGTGGACACCGACTACCTCACGCACCATGGCGGCCTCATCGGCGAGTCCCTGCTCTGGGCGTCCAGCAAGCTGTTCTCCCGTGCGGGCGCCCACATCCTCTTCGTGTTCCTCCTGCTGGCGGGCGTGCTGCTCATCACCGGGGCGTCGGTGGCGGGGATCTTCAGCGCCACGCGGCAGAGCGTGGCCACGACCACCGAGCGTGTCCGACTCAGCAAGCAGGAGCTGTCCAACGCCCTAGCCGGGTTGACCGCGACTCCCGAGCCCGCGCCGCGAGTCGAGCCGCCGGAGCCCGACGACGCCGAGCCCGTGGTCCGCGCCACCCACGTCGAGGCGCCCGCGCTGGACGCATCCGAGCGCTACCCCGACCTCTACGGCGAGGACGACGCCCCGGGCGTGGCCGATGTCCAGTCCGAGCCCGAGATGGCAGAGGCCGATCTCCCCTCCGACCCCGAGCCGGAGGAGGCCGAGGCAGCGGACACTGTGGCCCTGACGCCCCAGGGCCACCGCCGGTCGGCCGTCACGGAGTCGGACGACCTGGACTACCGCGCGCCTGAGCCGTCGTTCCTCAAGCGCTCCAGCGGCGCGCAGAAGGTCGACACCAAGGCGATCGACCGCTCGGGCACGCAGCTCGTGGAGGCCCTCAGCCACTTCAACATCGACGCACGCGTGATCGGGACGGTGACCGGCCCCCATGTCACCCGCTACGAGCTGCGCCTGGCGCCCGGGATCAAGGTGTCAAAGGTCGCCCAGCTCAAGGACGACCTGGCCTACGCCCTGGCCGCCGAGCAGGTGCGCATCCTGGCCCCGATCCCGGGCAAGCAGGCGGTGGGCGTCGAGGTGCCCAACCGGGTGCGCAAGATGGTGCACCTGGGCGATGTCTTCCAGGACGCCCCCAAGGGGTGGTCCCCGCTATCGGTGTGGCTCGGCAAGGACATCGCCGGCAAGGCGATCGGTACCGACCTGGCCAAGCAGCCCCACATCCTGATCGCCGGCACCACCGGCTCGGGCAAGTCCGGTTGCGTGAACGCGATGCTGTCGTCGGTGCTGCTGCACGCTTCGCCGAACGACGTCCGCCTGGTGCTGGTGGACCCCAAGCGCGTCGAGCTCAACCACTACGAGGGCATCCCGCACCTGCTTACGCCCGTCGTCACCAGCCCGCGCCTGGCGGCGAACGTGCTCGGCAACCTGATCAAGGAGATGGAGGAGCGCTACGGGGTCATGAGCCGGGCCAAGACGCGCAGCCTGGTGGAGCTGAACCGGGTCCGCGTCAAGCAGGGCGAGGCGCCTTTGCCCTACATCCTCTGCGTGATCGACGAGCTGGCCGACCTGATGATGGTGGCCCCGGCCGACGTGGAGGACTCGATCATCCGTCTGGCCCAGAAGTCCCGCGCGGTGGGGATCCACCTCGTGCTGGCGACCCAGCGGCCCAGCGCGGACGTCATCACGGGGATGATCAAGGCCAACGTGCCGGCCCGGATCGCCTTCGCCGTGTCCTCGCAGACGGATTCCCGCGTGATCCTCGACCAGAACGGGGCCGAGTCCCTGCTCGGCCAGGGCGACATGCTCTTCCGCCCCGCCGGGGAGTCCCGCTCGGCCCGCATCCAAGGTGCATTCATCGCCGAGGCTGAGATCGAGCGTCTCACCGAGCACTGGCGCCGCCAGGGGGAGCCCGAGCTTCACGAGGAGCTGCTGGAGGCGGTCGAGGCGGAGGGGCCAACGGACACCGACGACGACTTCGACCCCGACCAGGACGACCTCTTGGCCGACGCCATCGCCACCGTCGTGCAGATGGGCACGGCGTCGACGTCGATGCTCCAGCGCCGTCTGCGCGTGGGCTACACCCGCGCGGGCCGTCTGGTGGACATGATGGAGCGGCGGGGCGTGATATCGGGCTACGAGGGCTCCAAGGCCCGGCAGGTGCTGATCACCGAGGCCGACCTGCCACGCGTGCTGGAATCACTGGCCGACGCCGCGGTGGGCGCCTCGGCCGACGAGTAGCGCCGCCTGGCCTGCAACTGCCCCTGCGTCACCTGGCCCGCGGGTCAGGACTCGTAACAATGGGGCCGCATGCCCACGATCGGGGAAACCCTGCGCGAGGGGCGGATGCGGCAGCGGCTCGACATCGCCGACGTCGAGCAGCGCACCAAGATCCGCGCCAAGTACCTGCGGGCGCTCGAGAACGAGGAGTTCTCGATGCTCCCGGGGCCGACGTTCGTTAAGACGTTCCTGCGCACCTACGCCGAGCTACTCGGGCTGGACCCGCACCTGCTGGTGGAGGAGTACCGCGCGCACTACGAGCCTCGGGACGACCTGGAGACGCTCAAGCCGCTCGGGCCTCAGACCAGCACCCCGCGTGAGCGGCGGCGCGCCGCGGGCGGCGGCCCCGGCCCATTCCTGGCGGTGGCGCTGATAGCGGCCGCGCTTCTGGTCGGCCTGCTCGTGCTCGGCCTCACCGCCGGCGAGGACGACGGCGACGGCGACGGCGACGGGCGGGCGCAGACCACCGAGACCTCGCGTCCCGACCGGACCACTCCCCGCGAACGGACGCGACGCCGGCGCGCCACCCCCAGTCGCGTGGTCCTGCGGATCGCCCCGAGCACGCCGACCTACGTCTGCGTCGACGGGGGCCCCGGCACCGGGGTGCGTTACGAGGACACGCTGGAGTCGCCGCGGACCTTCCGTGGCCGGCGACTGCGCGTGAACATCGGCAAGAGCGCGGTGGACGTGCGCAAGAACGGCCGGCGGGTGCCGATCGCCCAAGGTCCCGACGCCGTCGGCCTGGATTTCACACCGACCACGACCCGGCCGATCGCGGACGGCGAGCGTCCCTGTGCCTGACCCGAACCTCCGGTGAGCGCCCGCGCCGGGATAGTCGTCACGGGGACGGAGGTCCTCACCGGACGGATCTCCGACCGCAACGGCCCGTGGCTGGCCGACCGCCTGCTCGAGCTCGGTATCGAGCTTGCGCACATCACGATCTGCGGCGACCGGCCCCAGGACATCGAGGCGCAGCTGCGCTTCATGGCCGACCAGGACCTCGACCTGATCGTGACCAGCGGCGGCCTCGGGCCCACCGCCGACGACATGACCGTCGAGGTCGTCGCTCGCTTCTGTGGCCGGGAGCTGCTGCTGGACGAGCCGCTGGAGGAGCGGATCGCCGAGATCCTCCGCGCCCTGCGGCGCCGGTTCAGCACCTGGGACTTCGACGCGGTCCGAGCGGCCAACCGAAAGCAGGCGCTGGTGCCCGAGGGCGCCCACATCATCTATCCGGTGGGCACCGCTCCGGGCCTCGTGGTGCCGGGCAGGCCCGCGGTGGTGGTGCTTCCCGGTCCGCCGCGGGAACTTCAGCCGATGTGGAGGGAGGCCGCCGAGAGCGCGGAGTTCCGCGAGGCGACGTCCGGTCGCACCGAGTACGAGCAGGCGATGCTGCGCCTGTTCGGCCTCCCCGAGTCGAGCATCGCGGACACGCTGCGGGTGGCCGAGGCGGAGCTGGACGGCTTCCAGCGCCTGGAGATCACCACCTGCCTGAGGCGGGCCGAGGTGGAGGTGGTCACGCGCTTCGAGCCGGCGGACGCCGGCGTCTACCAAGCCCTCACGGAGATGATCACCGACCGTCATGCGCGCGAGCTGTTCTCCACCGACGGCTCGCTCGTGGACGACCAGGTGGCCGCGTTGCTGGCCGGGCGCCGGGTCGCGACCGCGGAGTCGTGCAGCTCGGGCCTCGTGGCCGCGCGGCTGACCGAGCGGCCCGGCGCATCCGCGTACTTCGCCGGGGGCGTGGTGGCCTACGCCGACGAGGTCAAGGAGGGCATGCTCGATGTCAGCCGGGAGCTGATCGAGCATCATGGGGCCGTGTCGCCCGAGGTGGCCGAGGCCATGGCCGAGGGTGCCCTGCGGCGATTCGACGCCGACACCGCCGTTTCGGTGACCGGCGTCGCGGGTCCCGACGGAGGCACCGAGGAGAAGCCGGTGGGCACCGTGTGTCTCCACGCTCGCCTGGCCGACGGACGCTCCATGGCGCGGGAGGTGCTGCTGCCCGGCGGCCGGGCCGACGTGCGCGAGCGTTCTGCCACCGTCGCCATGCACATGCTCCGCCGCCTGCTCCGGGGCGAGGCCGAGGGACCTCCCTGACCGGCGGGCGCGCCCGCCTGTTCGTGGCCCTCGATCTCCCGCCGCGGGCGCGGGCCGCTCTCGCACGGTGGCGCGATGCCCTGATCGCGGCCCGCTCCGACCTCCGCGCGGTGCCGGAGGGGCACCTGCACGTGACCGTCGCCTTTCTCGGCTGGCAGGACGAGGGTGGCGTCGAGGCGATCGCCGGCGCGGTCCGCGACACGGCCCGAGGACTGGCGCCGGCGGCGCTCGTCCCGGGCGCCGTGCGCGGCGTGCCGCCTAGGCGGCCGCGGCTCTTCGCCCTCGAGCTGGGCGACCAGGACGGCCGTGCGGCGTCGGCCCACGCCGCCGTCTCGTCCGCGCTCGAGGAGCTGGGCGTCTACCGCCCCGAGCGGCGTCCCTTCTGGCCGCACATCACCCTCATCCGCGCTAGAGGCCGCGAACGCCGGGTGTCGCCGCTCCCCGCCGGCCCGCCACCCCCGGGACAGCCGTTCACGGCAGCCGCGCTCACGCTCTACCGGTCGACTCCTCGCCCCGAGGGCGCCCTCTACGAGCCGCTCACCCGCTCCCGCGTGGGGAAGGCTGGCGTGGCATGAGCCCCATCCACCCGGTCGCCGCGCGGGGCTTCGCCCGCTCTCCCGACGCCTACGAGCGTGCCCGGCCCGGCTATCCGCCCGCGGCCGCGGACTACCTGGCCGCGCAACTCGGTCTGGGGCCGGGCCCCACGGTGCTCGACCTCGCCGCGGGCACCGGCAAGCTGACCCGACTGCTGCTGGCCACGGGCGCCGACGTCATCGCGGTCGAGCCGGTGGCGCAGATGCGAGCCGCGCTACCCGAGGCCGCCCGTGTGCTCGAGGGCACTGCGGAGGCGATCCCGCTCGCCGATGGCGCCTGCGACGCCGCGACCGTTGCGCAGGCCTTCCACTGGTTCGACGGCGACGCGGCGCTGCGCGAGATCCACCGCGTCGTGCGACCCGGCGGCCGGCTCGCCCTGGTCTGGAACCGGCGGCGCATGGAGGATCCGCTTCACCGGGCCATCGAGGACCTGATCGCGCCTCACCGCGGAGACGCGCCCGCTCACGGCAGCGCCGAGTGGCGCAGGGCGTTCTCGAGGACGTCGCTCTTCGGGCCGCTCGAGGAGCGCGAGTTCGCCAACGAGCAGGAGCTCGATGCCGAGGGCCTGGCGGACCGGGTGGGCTCGACCAGCTTCATCGCCGCCCTCGAACCGCCCGAGCGGGACGAGGTGCTCGACGCGGTGCGGGCGCTGGCCGGCGATGGGGCGGTGCGCGTGCGCTACGTCACCGAGGTCCAGGTCTGCCCGCGCCTGGGCACGGCGAGGAGCGGAGCCCGAGCGCCGATCGGCGGAGCACCGCAGCACGAGTGACCTGCGGGCCCCCGTACCCTGAGAGCGTGGAGCAGCGCCTGAGCGTGATCACCCTGGGTGTGGGCGACCTGGCCCGGGCCCGCGGCTTCTACGAGGCGCTCGGCTGGCGGACGCGGGCCGGGCAGGACGACGACGTCGTCTTCTTCCAGGCCGGGGGCATGGTCGTGGCCCTCTGGGATCGCGCCGCGCTCGCCGAGGACAGCGGCGTGGAGGACGCCGGCGGATGGGGCGGAGTGACCCTCGCCCACAACGTGCGCTCGCGCGCCGGCGTCGACGAGGTGGTCGAGGAGGCACGGGCCGCGGGCGCCACGATCGCGCGCGAGCCCGGGGAGACCTTCTGGGGCGGCTATTCAGCGGCCTTCGTCGATCCCGACGGCCATCCCTGGGAGGTGGCCCACAACCCGCGCTGGGCGATCGACGACGACGGCTCGGTGGAGCTGCTGGCATGAGCCTGAGCTGACCCTCCAACCCGCCCGGCAGCAGGGGCGAACCTGTCCGACGCCGCTCTTACCGTGTCGACTTCAGAAAGCTTTCGAGGGGACACTCATGGAAAAGGATCAGGAGAAGGCGGCCAAGGCGCGCGAGTCTGCCCTGGGCGGTGCGCTGACACAGATCGAGCGGCAGTTCGGTCAGGGCTCGATCATGAAGATGGGGTCCGAGGCGGCCGCCGTGCGTGTCGCCGCCATCCCCACGGGCGCGCTCTCGCTCGACCTCGCCCTGGGCGTGGGCGGCGTGCCCCGCGGCCGGATCGTGGAGATCTTCGGCCCCGAGTCCTCGGGCAAGACCACGCTGCTCTACCACCTTCTCGCCAGCGCCCAGAAGATGGGCGGGATCTGCGCGTTCATCGACGCCGAGCACTCGATGGACCCCGCCTACGCCAAGCGCATCGGGGTGGACATCGATGAGCTGCTCGTCTCACAGCCCGACCACGGCGAGCAGGCGCTCGAGATCGCCGACCTGCTGATCCGCTCGGGCGCCGTGGACATCGTGGCCATCGACTCCGTGGCCGCGCTCACGCCCAAGGCGGAGCTCGAGGGCCAGATGGGCGACCAGGCCGTGGGCGTCCAGGCCCGCATGATGAGCCAGGCGATGCGCAAGCTGGCCGGCAACCTCAACCGAGCCAACACCCTGTGCGTGTTCACCAACCAGATTCGCGAGAAGGTGGGCGTGATGTTCGGCTCGCCAGAGACGCAGCCCGGCGGCCGTGCGCTCAAGTTCTACGCCTCGCAGCGCCTCGACATCCGCCGCATCGAGACCCTCAAGGAGGGCACCGAGGCGGTCGGCAACCGGGTCCGGGTCAAGGTCGTCAAGAACAAGGTCGCGGCGCCGTTTCGCCAGGCCGAGTTCGACATCGAGTACGGCGACGGCATCAGCTCGCAGGGCTGCGTCCTCGACCTGGGGATCGAGCACGGCATCGTCCAGAAGTCCGGCTCGTTCTTCTCGTACAACGATGAGCGGCTCGGCCAGGGCCGCAACAACGCCAAGGGCTACCTGCGCGAGAACCCCGAGGTGGCAGCGGAGATCGAGCGCAAGATCTACGAGGTCCTGGGCGTCGAGCCCGCCTCGGCGCCGCTCACGGCGGTCGTGTCGCCCGAGGACCCCGAGGGCGCCGAGGACGAGCCGGGCACGGTGGCCGCCGAGGACCCGGTGGAGGAGCGCGCCGCGTAGGTCACGGCCTCGCCGCCACGGGTCGTGGACGACTCGACGAATCTCGACATCGGCCTCGAACGGGCGCTCGCCATCGCGCACCGCTCGCTAGCCAGCCGCGACCGGACGGTCAGGGAGGTTCGCGCCGCTCTGGAGCGCAAGGGGGTCAGCGAAGTGGTGATCGAGGAAACCCTTGACGAGCTGGCCCGGGCCGGTTTGGTGGACGACGCCCGCTTCGCTCGCCGCTTCGCGGAGGACAAGCGTGAGCTCGAGCGTTGGGGCGCGGCCCGCATCGAGCGCGAGCTGGAGCGGCGGGGCGTGCCTGGCGAGCACGTGTCGGCCGTGCTCGCCGACCGCGGCGTGCAGGACGAGCTCCACAGCGCGCTGCTGCTCCTGGAGCAGCGTCACCCCGGCGCGCCGGCCGATGACCGCACCCGCGACCGGGCTTGGCGCCTGCTGGTCAGGCGGGGCTACGACCCCGCACTGGCCTACGACGCGGTCCGTGAGCACGAGCGGCGCGTTGCCTAGTACATGAGCTGATGGATCCGCCATCTCGGCAGCCGATGGGTTGCGAGCTCCGGAGGGGCAGGTGTACCCTCATGTAAAGCGGCCGGTCAGGCCGCCGTGAGACATGAACGACGAGCAAATCGCAACGTTTGAAGAGACTGCCTCGGCGCGCCGCCAGCCCCACGGGATGATGGCCCGCGACCCCAACACCCACGCCCTCCGAACGGGAAGGAGCCTTCGGAAGGGCACATAGCGGCACCTTCCTGCCGCACTGCGACGTCCGGTGTCTCGCGGCGCTGAGCCGCACCGCTCGACAAGTCGAGAACCAGACCGGCGCGCTGCGCCGGGCAAGGAGACGTTCGGATGGAGATCGTGCTGGCGGCGCTCGTCGCGGCGGTCGTGGCGGGGGGTGTGGTGGTGCTTTCGAGGCGGCCGCAGGCGGTCTCCTCGGGCCCGGCAGCGGTGCCCCAGAGCAAGACCCTGGCGGCGCAGCCGGCCTCCGCTGCCCCGGGCAAGCCGGCCGAGATCGAGGAGGAACTGCGGGCCCGCCGCTCCGAGCTCGCCCGGCTGGAGGAGAGGCTGAGGGCCAAGGAGAGCACCCTCGACCTGAAGGGAGGGGAGCTTGACGAACGCGAGCGGGGACTCGAGGACCGCAGGCGCAACCTCGAGCACCTGCGCGAGGAGTTCAAGGACGCGCGCCGCGGGCAGATCCGCGAGCTGGAGCGCCTTGCCGGGCTGAGCTCTGGTCAGGCCAAGCAGATCCTGCTTCGCGAGCTGGAGGACGAGTTGCGCCACGACAGCGCTCGCCTGATCCGTCAGGTGGAGGAGGAGGCGCGACGCGACGCCGATCGCCGCGCGCGCAACATCCTCTCCGCCGTCATGCAGCGCGTGGCCTCAGGGCACGCCGTGGAGACGACCGTGTCGGTGGTCGAGCTGAAGTCGGACGAGCTGAAGGGACGGATCATCGGGCGTGAGGGACGCAACATCCGCGCCCTGGAGACCCTCACGGGAATCGACTTCATCATCGACGACACCCCCGGGGCGGTACTGCTGTCGGGCTTCGACGGCGTCCGGCGCGAGGTCGCCCGCCTCACCCTGGAGCGGCTGCTCCAGGACGGCCGGATCCACCCGGCCCGCATCGAGGACGCCTACCAGCAGGCGCGCTCGGAGATCGACCAGCACGTGGTGGAGATCGGCGAGCAGGCGATGTTCGAGGCCAACGTCGGGTCGCTTCACCCCGAGCTGATCAAGGTCCTCGGCAAGCTCCGCTTCCGGACGAGCTACGGGCAGAACGTGCTCCACCACTCGATCGAGTGCTCGCGGCTGGCCGCGATGCTCGCCTGCGAGCTCGGGGTGGACTCGCGGGTGGCCGCGCGCGCCGCGCTGCTGCACGACATCGGCAAGGCGGTGTCGCACGAGACCGAGGGCCCGCACGCCCTCGTCGGCGGCGAGCTGGCGCGGCGCTGGAAGGAGACCGAGTCTGTGGCCCACGCCATGGAGGCACACCACAACGAGGTCGAGCCGCAGACGGTGGAGGCCGTCATCGTCCAGGTGGTGGACTCGCTGTCCGGGGCCCGCCCCGGAGCCCGTGGCGAGTCCCTGGAGCACTACGTCAAGCGCCTGCACGAGCTCGAGGCGATCGCCGCCCGGCGCGACGGCGTGAACAAGGTGTACGCGATGCACGCCGGACGTGAGATCCGGGTGATCGTCGAGCCCGCGGTCGTGGACGACGACGCGGCCGCCCTGCTGTCACACCAGATCGCGCGGGACGTGGAGAAGGAGCTGAAGTTCCCGGGCCAGATCAAGGTCACGGTGATCCGCGAGAGCAGGGCCACGGACTACGCGAAGTGAGCGCCACCCGCAGGGTCCTGCTCTGGAGGGGCACGGACGCCTGGCGAGCCGAGTACGCCGACGTGACGATCGCGGCCGACCGGCTGCTGGCCCGGGGGACGCAGATCGGCGTGGAGCCGCGGCCCTACCGCCTGTCCTACGCCCTCGACACCGGAACGGGATTCGTCACTTCCCGGCTGACCGTCGACACCGCGGGGGAGGGCTGGTCGCGCCGGCTCGACCTGACCCGCGACGCCGCCGGCGCGTGGCACATGAGCGCCGACGGGGCGGGTGCGAAGGACCTCGGCCCGCCGGGGGGTGATCAGTCCGCCCTGGGAGGCGCCAACGACTGCGACCTAGCATTCTCGCCGCTGACCAACACGATGCCCATCCGCCGGGACGGCGGCGGGCCGGCGAACTACGTCATGGCCTGGGTGTCGGTGCCCGACCTGGCCGTCGTGCGCTCCGAGCAGCGCTACGAGCCCGTCGGCGACGGCCGGGTCCGCTACGTCGATGGGGACTTCAGAGCCGAGCTGGAGCTGGACGCGGACGGGTTCTGCCTGCGCTACCCCGGACTCGCCGAGCGCGTGTAGGTGCACTCCCCGGGCTATCCTCGGCGGCCGTGACCGCCTCGCCGAAGAGCTACCACCTGACCACCTTCGGGTGCCAGATGAACGAGCACGACTCGGAGCGCATGAAGGGCATGCTCGACTCGCTCGGCTACCGCGAGGCGGACACCCGCGACAACGCTGCGCTGATTCTCTTCAACACCTGCTCGATCCGCGAGTCGGCCGACAGCCGCTTTCTCGGCCACCTCGGAGAGGCCAAGCGCCTGAAGGGGGAGGACCCGAGCCGCGTGGTGGGGGTGGGGGGCTGCTGGTC
>Ga0136614_10001028_pt1 | contig 15707 bp, 17 predicted proteins | sample AntDrymUQ2792106_2_FD_106643 | JGI IMG/M metagenome (GOLD analysis project Ga0136614, IMG submission 106643) | Polar desert sand microbial communities from Dry Valleys, Antarctica - metaG UQ279 (21.06) | ecosystem: Environmental > Terrestrial > Soil > Desert | place: Antarctica: Dry Valley... | reverse complement strand
GGCGTCCTGCGTGCTCTGGCCGTCGATGATCGTCACGTACCCTTCGATGGTCGGCGTCGTCGCCGTCGGGTTCAGGACGTCGGCGAACGCGATCACGGAGGTCACCGTCGAGGGAATCTGCGCTGTCGCCCAGACATCGCTGACCTGACGGAGCTCGCCCGGCTGGATGCCATTGAACGCGATGCGGTTGCCCACGCGCAGTCCTGTCACGGTGTCGTAGAACTCGAGCTCGACCGACACGTTCTGGTTTGAGCTGTTGATGTCCGTGTTCCGGATCCCGATGTTCGAGCGCAGCATGCCGGCGACGGTCGGCGCCGTCTTCGTGTCCCGGATGGTCGCCACGAGCGAAGTATCGGCCGACTCGAAGAAGAGCGACGCGTTGTAGGCGAACCCCACGGTCCCGCGCGACGGGTCGGTCTCAGCGATCCGGTTGTACGTCCGTCCGGTCACTCCGCCCTCCCATCCGTTCGCGCTGTCGAGATTGTCGAACGTGACCAGGAGGGTCCCGATCGAGCCCTGGACCGCCCCGGTCTGCAGGAGACTCTGGGAGTCGAGGAACTGGATGAAGTCGTCCTGGTGGAAGTTGTCGAGGCCGTCCAGCGTGATCGTCTGGACCGGCGTGCGGTAGAAGCCCCCCTGGGGGCTGCACGCGCTCGCCACGCAGGTGTAGGTGAACTGGTAACGGGCGATCACGCCGTTCTTGCTGGTGTTGTTGCTGATGTCCACCGAGGTCCGGAAGAACGCCGTCCCCTGCACCCGCGCGAGAACCGGCAGCTCCGCGGAGTACGACGCCGCCGTCTTGGACGGGCGAAGGATCTGGGCCCTGGCGTGGACCTCGTCCTGCGCGATGGCAGGGCGCGCGGCCGCCGCGGCGAGCGCGAGCGCGAGGGCCGCGTATGTGTTCCGAGAGCGCTTCATGAGAGGTTCTCCTTTTGCGGCGCGCCGCGCCGTCCGTCGATCGCCCCGCCACTGTAGCAAATCCCGCTCCACGAGCATTCGAACCGCCCGCCGCGCAGACTGATACCGGCTCAGGCCGACACCGTCACCTTCCGGTGACTCGGCGTCACGGGGAAAGAACATGTCGTTCGGGCCGTTGTCGGTCTTAGACTGCGGCGATGTCCACTGGCCGGGCGCGGGTTGCCGCCCTCATCCGCATGGCGACCGGCCTCCTCTTCCTGGCGCTCGGCTACTCGAAGATGACCGGGGAGTTCGTGCGGGGAGGATTCGGTGAGGCCGCCGCGGGCGCCGCCCGCAAGGCGTGGCCCTTCTGGAGGCCGGTCCTCGAGGGGGTCATCGTGCCCAATGCCGACCCCCTCGGCTGGGTCTTCGCGGGCGCGGAGGTCGCGATCGGGATCGGTCTGCTCCTCGGCCTCATGACGCCCGTCGCGGCCGCGGGAGGCGTCGTCCTGATGCTGGGCCTGGTCTTGAACGACTCCTACGCCGGTCCCGGGGCCGCGTGGACTGAATGGGTGACCGCGGCCCTCTCCGCCAAGCTGGCGCTGCTCCTCTTCGCGCTGATTCTCGCCTCCGACGCGGGGCGCATGTGGGGGATCGACGGGCGCCTCAAGCGGGGGCGCCCGGGCTCCCGCCTGCGCTGATCAGCGAAGGAGCTTGCGCACCTCGCGGTCGAAGTCCGCGTACGATTGCTGTCCGGAGAGGACCCGGACCTTGCGGCCGTCGCGGCCATACAGCACGGAGAAGGGGAGCTCGCCGCCCCACTTCGGATCGACCGCCTCGATGAAGTCCTCATCGTCCCCCCCCGCCCGCTTGTGGTAGTTCGGGAAGTTGGGCTGCTGCTCCGCGAGAAACTTCTCGACGCCCGGCCGCTCGCGGGCGAAGTCCGTGGACACGCCTACGACCTGTAGGCGAGACCCGTGGGCCCTCTGAAGGCGGACGAGGCTCGGGAACTCTTCGCGGCAGGGGACGCACCAGGTGGCCCAGAAGTTGACCAGCACCACGCGTCCCTTGTAGCCGCCGACCGCGTCGACGAGGCCCCGCGCATCCACCTCGCCGGCGATCCGGGACGCGGGCGTGGCGGCGACGGCGCTGAGACAGAACAGGAGGGCGAACGTGCGGATGGTCGCTCGAGGGGAAAGGTGAAAGGTGAAGGGTCCCTTCCACCTCACACCTGTCACCTTCCCGATCAGACTCTCTTGATCGTGCATCCGAACGCCTTCGTCTCAGCGCGTTCGATCGTCTTCCCGCCGATCATCGCGTCGAGCGCGTTCTTCAGATCGGGAGAAGTCACCCCCTTGGGATCCTCGTGGTTCTCGTCGATGCGCCCGTGGTAACGGACCACACCCGTCTTGTCCACAACGAAGACTTCCGGCGTGCGCTTGGCGTCGTAGAGATCGGCCACCTTGTTGTCGGGGTCTTTCATGATCGGGAAAGTGTGCCGGTTGCTCTTCGCGTGCTCACGCGCCTCCGCGAGGGGCTCGGTCTTGTTGCTGTTGATGCCGACGAAGAGCACGCCCTTGGACGCGTACGCGGCCGCCATGTCGCGCATCCGGTCGTTGTAGGCGTTGGAGTAGGGGCACTTCGTCGCGATGAACATGAGGACCACGGCGTTGTGGCCGCCGACCGTCTTCGACAGCGTGAACGGCTTTCCGTCCAGGGTGCTGAGCTGGAAGTCCGGAGCGGCCGAGCCGACCGCCGGAGTCTCGGCGCAGGCGGGGAGCGACAGCGCCAGGACGGCCATCGCGACGAGAGTGATTCGCAGGGAACGCATGCGTCCTCCTTGTGGCCGAGGGAAGCCGGGTCTCTGGCGGATTATTCCCGCGGGAAGCGGGAGAGCCAGGGGCGCCGGCGCGGGACGGCCTCGAGTCGGGACAGACGGCTCTCGAGGTCTTCGACCCTGCGCAGGACGTCCTCGAGCGTTTGCGCACCGACCTGAGCGCCGTCCCGGAGGCCGTCCACCTCCTCGCGGAGCGCGTCCGCGTCGCCGCGGGACATCATGACCCGCCGGACCTCGCCGAGGCGCACACCCTCCCGGCTCAAGCGCCGCACCGTCACGAAGCGCTCGACGTCCCGCTCCGCGTAGCGCCGGTGGCCGCCCCGCGTCTTGCGGAGGGGAAAGAGGCCTGGGAGCTCCCGCTCGTAGAACCGAAGCGTCGTGATCGGGATCCCCGTGCGCCGGGAAACTTCGGAGATCCGGTACCCCGTTGCCGCTGCGGGGCGGCCCGGCGTCACACCGCGAACAGCGGCCGCTCGACCACCGGATCGAACTTCCAGACGTACTTGTAGAGGCCGTTGAAGAAGTCGATCGTGATCTCGTAGTGGGCCTCGAGCTTGATCGACTCGCGCGTCCTCTTGATCTTGAAGTTATCCTTGGTGACGGGGATCTTGAGCTGCTCGGCCCGCCGGAGGACCTCGTACTCGATCTGCGGGACTCCCTTGATGGACCCGAACGCCGCCTGCTCCTGCATCACGTCGTAGAAGGTGGAGCTCGCGATCTTGACCGGGACGATCTTGTAGAGGGCGTAGCCGACGAGCGCCAGGATGAGCAGCCAGATGACGCAGCCGATGTTCGTCTTGCCGCTCTCGCGCCGGGCCCTTCTCATCGCGAAGCCTCCCTCGGGTCGTCCTGCCTCAGGTCGTCCTGTTTTTCGGTCATTTTACCTGAGAGCCGGCCGAATCCGGCGCGCGATCAGGTGACGGGGCGCAACGTGCGGTTCCAGCGGGTGCGCCGGAGCAGACCTCCGATGCGCGCCAGCAGGCTGCGGCCCGGCGTGTCGTCTCGCGCGAAGGACCAGTACACGAGGAGGGCCCGGCCCTTGAGGTTCGTCGCCGGCACGGCGCCCCAGAACCGGCTGTCCTGCGAGACGTCGCGGTTGTCCCCCATCGCGAAGTAGGCGTCCAGCGGCACCCGGACGGGGCCGAACTGGTCCCGGTAACGGACCGTGTCCGGCAGGTTGCGGTCGTCCGGCCAGATCCGGTTTTCCGAGTGCATCACCTCTGGCTCGCTCCGGCGGACGCCGTCGACGTAGAGGACCTTGTCCCGGATCTCCACCGTCTGGCCGGGCAGGGCCACGACCCGCTTGATGTAGTCGCGGCGCGGGTCGACGGGAAACTTGAAGACCACCACGTCTCCGTGGCGCACGGCGCGGCGCGGTAAGAGCTTTTCCGGGGTCAGCGCGCGCGGGGCGTGGAGGAACTTGTTGACGATCAGGTGGTCCCCGACCAGGATGTTCGGTTCCATCGACGGCGTCGGCACGACGAACGCCTGGAAGAGGAAGGTCCGGACGAAGAGCGCGAACACGACCGCGACGAGGATCGCCTCGGCGTACTCGCGGAAGCGCGACGGGCGCCCGGTCTGCGGCGCGGGGGCGGCGTCCTGCGCGGCTTCGCTCAGCGCACCAGTGTGAACATCCGGTCCCATCGGGTCCTGGAGAAGAAATGGAGCGCCACGTCGGCGAGCTGGCGGAGCTTGGCGAGCGCTCCCCGCCAGATGTGCGAGTTGGGCTCCGCCTCGTAGGACCAGTAGAGGAGGAAGGGACGTCCGAAGATGTTCGTGCGCGGGATGGGGCCCCAGAACCGGCTGTCGAAGGAGTTGTCGCGGTTGTCTCCCATGCCGAAGTACGCGTCGCGCGGCACGGTGAACGGGCCGAACTGGTCCCTCTGAATCGCACTCTCCGACACGCGGGGATCGGAGGCGCGGTATGTCTCCTGGTCCACGTGCTGGACGCGTCCCTCCTTCTCGGGGGTGCCGTTGACCTGGAGCGTCTTGTCCCGGATGACGAGCGTGTCGCCGGGGCCTCCGACCGCGCGCTTGACGAGGACGTTCCCGGGGTTCACGTCGTCCCCCGGCTTCTTGAACACGATGATGTCGCCGCTGCGCACGTCGCGGTACGGCAGCAGCCGCTCCGTGGCCCGGACTCTCGGCGCGTAGGCGAACTTGTTTACGAGGAGGTGATCCCCCACGAGGATCGTCTTCTCCATCGACCCCGTGGGCACCTGGTAGGTCTGGACGACGAAGGTTCGAACGAAGAGCACGAAGATCCCCGCGACGAGCAGCGACTCGTACCACTCCCGAGTGGACGAGTGCCGACCCGAGCTCCCGACGGCGGCGGCCGCCTTGGCGGGCTCGTTCTTCGTCATTCGACCTTCAGCACGGCCAGGAAGGCCTCCTGGGGAATGTCCACCCGCCCGACCCGTTTCATCCTCTTCTTCCCCTCCTTCTGCTTCTCCAGCAGCTTGCGCTTGCGGGTGATGTCCCCGCCATAGCACTTGGCGATCACGTTCTTGCGGATCGCCGAGACGGTTTCCCGGGCGATGACCTTGGCCCCGATGGCGGCCTGGATCACGACTTCGAACATCTGCCGCGGGATGATTTCTTTCATCTTCGCCGCCAGGAGGCGTCCCTTGAAGGCGGACTCCTCGCGGTGCACGATCAGGGAGAGCGCGTCCACCGGCTCCCCGTTGACCAGGATGTCCAGCTTGACCAGGTCCCCCTCGTGGTAACCGGCGAACTCGTAATCGAAGGACGCGTAACCCCTCGAGATGGACTTCAGCTTGTCGTAGAAGTCCAGCACGACCTCGTTGAGCGGAAAGTCGTAGAGGAGCACCACGCGGTTCGAGGACAGGTACTCGAGCGACTTCTGGCTTCCCCTCCGGTCCTCGCAGAGCTTGAGCAGCCCGCCGAGGAACTCGTCCCGCGTGATGATCGTCCCGGAGATGTAGGGCTCCTCGACCTTCACGATGTTCTGAGGGGAGGGGAGGTGGTTCGGGTTCACGACCTCGCGCACCTCCCCCGCGGTGGTGAAGACCCGGTAGTTGACGCCGGGCGCCGTCGTGATGAGGTCGAGGTCGAACTCGCGCTCGAGGCGCTCCTGGACGATCTCCATGTGGAGAAGGCCCAGGAAGCCGCAGCGGAAGCCGAAGCCGAGCGCCGTCGAGCTCTCCGGCTCGAAGCTGAAGGACGCGTCGTTCAACCGGAGCTTCTCCATGGCGTCGCGCAGGTTCGCGTAGTCGTCCGCGTTCGTCGGGAAGAGGCCGGCGAAGACCATGGGCTTCGCCTCGGCGAAGCCGGGCAGCGGCTCCTCGGCCGGGCGTCCGACCTCGGTGATCGTGTCGCCGATGCGCGTCGTGTGGAGGTCCTTGATGTTGGCCCAGAGGAACCCGACCTCGCCGACGGTGAGCTCCGGCACGGTCCGGCGCCCGGGCGTGAAGATTCCGATCTCTTCCACTTCGGCCTCGAGCCCCGTCCCGATCGCGCGGATCTTCATGCGGGGCGCGAGCCGACCATCCACGATCCGGACGAGCGAGGTGACGCCGCGGTACGGGTCGTACCACGAGTCGAAGAGGAGGCCCTTCAAAGGCGCCGCGGGGTCGCCGCTCGGAGGCGGCACGTCGCGCACGATCCGCTCGAGGAGGTCGTCGATCCCGATCCCCTGCTTGGCGGAGGTCAGGACCGCGTCGTCGGCGGGGATTCCGACGATCTGCTCGATCTGCTCGCGCACGCGCTCGGGCTCCGCGGAGGGAAGGTCGATCTTGTTGATGACGGGCACGACGGTCAGCCCGTGGTGCACCGCGAGGTAGGCGTTGGCCAGCGTCTGGGCCTCGACGCCCTGCGTCGCATCGACGACGAGTACGGCCCCTTCGCACGCGGCGAGCGAGCGCGACACCTCGTACGAAAAATCGACGTGCCCGGGCGTGTCGATAAGGTTCAGGACGTACTCGATCCCGTCCCGGGCGACGTACCGCAGCGTGACCGAGCGCGCTTTGATGGTGATCCCGCGCTCCTGCTCGAGGTCCATGTCATCGAGCATCTGCTCGTGCATGTCGCGGTCCGAGACCGCGCCGCACCGCTGGAGGATGCGGTCGGACAGGGTCGTCTTCCCATGGTCGATGTGCGCGACGATGGAGAAGTTGCGGATGTGGCTGGGGGAGGACACGTGCAAGAACGGGCGAGTCTACCGGACGGCCCCGTCCCCGCCGAGGGGCCAGCGGGATCGCGCCGCCGCCCGGCCGGGATCGCCGGAGCCGCCGTGGCGGTGGCGGAGCAGGCCCGCCCAGGCGATCATCGCCCCGTTGTCCGTCGTGTAGGGGCGCCCGGGGAGCAGGACGGGCACGCCGTGCCTCTCGCCCCACGCGCGGGTCGCCGCGCGGAGCTCGGAGTTCGCGGCGACGCCGCCGGACAGGGCGAGCGTGTGGACGGGCTCTTCCCGGCGCACCGCCTCCACCCGGTCGAGGAGCGCCGTCACGATTGCACGCTGGAACGACGCGAACAGGTCGGGGAGCTCGGGAGGCAGCGCGTCGGGGTCGAGTGGCCTGCCGTCGATCCCGCGCTTCTCGAACTCGCGGATCATCGCCGTCTTGAGGCCGGAGAAGGAGAAGTCCCGGGAGCCGTCCCCCGCCCTGGGGATCGGCAACGGCCACCGCGACCCGTCCCCGCGCGTCGCGATCCGGTCGATCACGGGGCCCCCGGGGTACCCGAGGCCGGCGCGCCGCGCGACCTTGTCGAACGCCTCGCCGGGGGCGTCGTCCCGGGTCCGCGCGAGCGGGGCGATCGCGCCCTCCTCGACGCGCACGAGCTCCGCGTGGCCCCCGGAGACCACGAGCCCGTGAAACGGGACCGTCACGGGGAGGGCGGGCAAGCCCTCGCCGCGGAGGTGGGCGGAGTACAGGTGCCCCTCGAGGTGGTTGACGGGGACGAGCGGTACGCCGCGCGCGAAGGCGAGCGCCTTTCCGGCCGAGAGGCCGACGAGCAGCGCGCCGATGAGGCCGGGACCGGCGGTCGCGGCGACGAGATCCACGTCCTCCAGCGCCACCCTCGCGTCGGCGAGCGCTCGCTCGAACACGGCCGGCAGGTTCTCCAGGTGGGCGCGGGCCGCGACCTCGGGCACGACGCCGCCGTAGGGGGCGTGGATCGCGAGCTGCGTGGAGATGACGTTCGAGAGGACGCGGCCCTCCCCGTCGAGGACCGCGACGGAGGTCTCATCGCAGGAAGTCTCGATCCCGAGGACGATCATGCGCGTGCCCCGCCGCGGAGCGAGTCGATGTACGGCGGCCGGCACACCCCGCGCTCCGTGATGATCGCCGTGATGTAGCGCGCGGGCGTCACGTCGAAGGCGACGTGCCGCGCCGACACGCCGGCGGGAGCGACGCGGCGGCCCCCGTGGCTCAGGACCTCGGAGGGATCGCGCTCCTCGATCGGGATCGCGGGGCCGTCAGGGCAGGCGAAGTCGACCGTCGTGGTCGGCGCGGCGACGAAGAAGGGAACGCCGTTCTCCCGCGCGACGACGGCGAGGGGGTACGTCCCGACCTTGTTGGCGGTGTCGCCGTTGGCCGCGATACGGTCCGCGCCCACGATCACGGCGTGGACGGCCCCCGTCGCGAGGAAGTGGCCGCTCATCGAGTCGGTGATGATCTCGACGGGGATCCCGTCGCGGGCCAGCTCCCAAGCGGTGAGCCGAGCGCCCTGGAGGAAAGGGCGCGTCTCCGGGGCGAGCACGCGGAGGGGAATGCCCGCGGCGACCGCCGCCCGGACGACGCCGAGCGCCGTGCCGTAGCCTGCCGTCGCCAGCGCCCCCGCGTTGCAGTGCGTCATCACCGTGGACGCGCCGGCGAGGAGGACGGCCCCGTGGCGGCCGATCGCGCGGCAGGCCGCGATGTCCTCCGCCGCGATCGCGTCCGCCTCGTCGACGAGGGCCTCCTCGATCGCGGCGGGCGGCGTGGGCGCGAGGGCGTGAAAGCGGCGCGCCATCCGGTCGAGCGCCGCGAAGAGGTTCACGGCCGTGGGCCGCGTCGCGGCGAGGAGCCGCGCCGCCGTCTCGAACCGCTCGACGGGCGGGGTGGATTCACCGCTCCGCATCGCGAAGGCAGCGCCGTAGGCCGCAGCCACCCCGATGGCCGGCGCGCCCCGCACGGCCATGTCGCGGATGGCCAGGGCGATCTCGGGGGCCGTCTCGAGCGCCAGCCAGGCCTCGCGGTCCGGAAGCAGGCGCTGGTCCAAAAGGCGGAGGACCCGTCCGTCCCGGTAGAGCGGGCGGAAGATGTCCGTCATCGGCGCCGGCGGGCGACGGGGCCGCGGCCGGAAATCGTCACGGCCGGGGCCGGACCGTCAGCCCGACCCCGCCGCCGCGAGGATCGGCGACCGCCGTCAGCATTCCGTCCGGCGCCCGCTCGATCGCGTGGACCCGCCCGATGGGGTTGAAGTCCGGCTCGCGCTCGACGACGGTGTGCCCGAGCTTTCGCAGCGCCTCGACCCACGAGGCGTCGAACCGTTCCCGCTCGATCTGGATCCGGTCGGGCAGGTCCTGCTGGTGGAAGCGCGGGGCCGCGACCGCCGCCTCGAGCGGCTCCTTCCACAGGAGGACCCCGAGCATCACCTGGAGGTTCGTGGTCGGGATCGTCGATCCGCCGGGGGTTCCCCAGACGAACCGCGTCCGTCCCCCGACGACCGCGATCGACGGGCACATGGCCGAGAGCATCCGCTTGCCGGGGGACACCGCGTTGGCCCGCCCCTGGACCAGGCCGTAGAGGTTCGGCACGCTGGGCTTCGTCGCGAAGTCGTCCATCTCGTTGTTCATCAGAAATCCGAGCCCCGTCGCGACGCGCGCGCTCCCAAACGAGTCGTTCAGCGTGGTCGTCACGGAGACGGCGGCGCCGGCCGCGTCCACCACGGAGAAGTGCGTCGTGGACGGCTTCCCCGGCGCGACCTCGGGCAGCGAGGGGGTCGCTGTCGCGCGGCTCAGGTCGATCGACGCCGCGAGCGCCTTGACGCGAGACGGATCCGTCAGCAGCCGCTCCCGGACCCCCCGGAAGGCGGGATCGCCCAGGTAGCGGTTCCGGTCCCGGTAGGCGCGCTTCTCGACCTCCGCGAGCACGTGCGCGGCGCGCGTGTCGCGGCGCGCGACCTTGTCGGTCCCGATCGAGCGGAGCATCAGGGCCATCTGCGCGAGCACGGGTCCCGAGGAGGGAGCGGGCGTCGTGAAGATGTCCGCGTCGGCGAAGCGGAAGCGCACCGGGCGGCGCAGCCTCGCTCGGTAGCGCGCGAGGTCGCCGCGGGAGATCAGCCCGCCGACCCGTTTCTGGTCCCGCTCGAGCTCGCGCGCGACGCGGCCCCGGTAGAACCCGTCGTGCCCGTTGTCACGGATGGCCTCGAGGGTGCGGGCGAGGTCCGGCTGCCGGAACGTCGTGCCCGGCGCCGGCGGCGCGCCCTGCGGCAGGAAGATGCGCGCCGCCTCGGGGTCCGCGGCGAGCCGCTCGCGGTACTTCGGAAGCGCGATGCGCGCGGAGACGGTCTCGCTCATCACGAACCCGTCCCTCGCCAACCGCACGGCGGGCTGGAGGACCGTCAGCCAGGCGAGCCGTCCCATGCGGCGGTGGGCGAGCGCCAGGCCCGCGACGCTTCCCGGGACCCCGGAAGCGAAGGGACCCTCCGTCGAAGACGGAACGGTCCCGTCCTTGCGCGGGCGGGTGAAGAGGTCCCGGCGCGCCGCGCGCGGAGCCACCTCGCGGAAGTCGACGGTCATCACGCGCCCCCGGCGGTCGCGGGAAATCCAGAAGCCGCCGCCGCCGATGTTCCCCGCCTCCGGCCAGGTCACTGCGAGGGCGAAGGCGACCGCGACCGCCGCGTCCGCCGCGTTGCCGCCCCGGCGGAGGATCTCGACGCCCGCGCGCGCCGCGTTTTCCTCGGCCGCCGCGACCGCGCCCCCCGTGCCCCGTGAGACCTGAGCGCCGTCCGCAGCCCCCGGCAGCGCGAGCGCGACGAGGAGGAGCAGCGCGACCGGTGCTTTCACGACGCGTCATTCTAATGAGCGCGCTAAGATCCGCCCGCATGAAGTCGGTCCGCGACTTGCCTCTCGAGGGCAAGCGCCTCTTCCTTCGGGTCGATTTCAACGTCCCGCTCGCCGCGGGAAGCGTGGCCGACGCCACACGGATCGCCGAGACGCTCCCGACCGTTCGCCACGCCGTGGAGCGGGGGGCGCGCGTCGTCTGCGCCTCGCACCTCGGGAAGCCGAAAGGGAAGCGCACGGACGGGTTGTCGCTCGCGCCCGTGGCCACCGCCTTCGCGGAACTGCTCGGCAAGCCCGTGCGCTTCGTGGACGACTGCGTGGGCCCCGAGGTGGAAGCCCTCGCTGCGGCGCTCGAGCCGGGCGAGGTCCTGCTCCTGGAGAACCTCCGGTTTCACGCCGGAGAGGAGTCCAACGACGCCGGCTTCGCGGGACGCCTCCGCGCGCTCGCGGACGTCTACGCCAACGACGCGTTCGGCGCCGCGCACCGGGCGCACGCTTCGGTCGCCGCCCTGCCGGCCCTCTTCGAGGCGCGGGCGGCCGGATTCCTCCTCGAGAAGGAGGTGCGGGAGCTCTCCCGGCTGCTTCGGCCGGAGCGCCCGTTCGCGGCGATCCTGGGCGGGGCCAAGATCTCCGGGAAGATCGACACCCTGCGCGTCCTCGCGGCGCAGGCCGACGTTCTCCTGATCGGCGGCGGCATGGCGAACCACTTCGTCGCCGCGCTGGGCCTGCCCGTCGGGCGCTCGCTCCTCGAGAAGGAGCAGGTGCCGCTCGCGCGGGAGATCCTCGAGATCTGCAAGCGGGAGGGGAAGACGATCGCGGTCCCCTCCGACTTCGTTGTCGCGCGTTCCCCCGACGACGCGGAGGGGGCCCGCACCGTCGGGATCGCGAAGATCCCAGCCGACGCGATGGCGCTCGACGTGGGACAGGGGACTCTGGAGCAGTTCGAGCGGCTCCTCGATGCGGCGCGGACCATCTTCTGGAACGGCCCCATGGGGGTGTTCGAGAAGCCGCCGTTCGACCGCGGCACCCGGACGCTGGCTCTGCTCCTCGCGGAGTCCGACGCCGTCACCGTCGTCGGCGGCGGGGAGAGCGTCGCCGCGGTTCAGGCCGCGGGCGTCGCCGATCGCTTCACTCACGTCTCCACGGGAGGGGGCGCCTCTCTCGAGTTCCTCGCCGGGGCGAGGCTGCCCGGCGTCGCGGCGCTCGAGTGACCGGCCGCGGCCGTCTCTTCGTCGCGAACTGGAAGATGCACAAGACGCGGGAGGAGGCGCACGTCTTCCGCCGGGAGCTCGCGCGGCGGCTCGACTCTGGAGCTCCCGGCGGAGACCTCGTCGTCGCGCCGCCCTTCACGGCGCTCGACGCGGCGGCCGACGCGGACGGTCGATGGTCCCTGGCGGCGCAGGACGTCTCGTCGGAGAGATCCGGGGCATTCACCGGCGAGGTCTCCGCGGCGATGGTCCGGGACGCGGGGTGCCGCTACGCGATCATCGGCCACTCCGAGCGCCGGAGAATCTTCGGCGAGCGAGAGGACGTGCTGCGCCGCAAGCTCGAGCGGGTCTGGGAGGTCGGGCTCGTCCCGATCTATTGCGTGGGCGAGACCGGCGACGAGCGCCTCGCGGGCGAGACGGGGCGCGTCCTCGAACGGCAGGCGGCGGCGCTCGTGGATTTCCCCGAGGGCGACCCGCTCGTCGTCGCGTACGAGCCCGTGTGGGCCATAGGGACCGGCGTCGCCGCGACGCCGGCAGACGCGGCGGCCGCCGGGGAGCTCCTCCTCGCGGTCCTCCCGGGACGGCCGGCGCTCCGTGTCCTCTACGGAGGGTCCGTGGTTCCCGAGAACGCGGGCACCCTGCTGGCGGGCTCGGGCATGGATGGTTTCCTGATCGGGGGGGCGAGCCTGACGGTGGAGGGGTACGCGGCGATCGCGGGGCTACCGCCGGGCGGCCCGCACGCTTGACCCCGCGGGCCCCGACGACTAGACTTCCCGGCCTTTCGCCGGAGGTTCCTTGCAGATCGCCTACATCGCGCTCGTGGTCGTGTACGTCTTCATCTGCTTCTTCCTGATCCTCGTCGTCCTGCTCCAGCAGGGCAAGGGCGCGGACATCGCCGGGGCATTCGGCGGAGGGGGGACGCAGACCGCGTTTGGAGCGCGGGGCGCCACGACCCTGCTCCACAAGCTGACGACGGGCGCGTTCGTCGGCTTCATCGTGCTCTCGATGCTGCTGACGGTGCTGCAGGCGAGGCCCAAGGGCTCCGTGATTCGCAACCTGCCCGCCACCGCGGCGCCCACGCCGGGCGCCCGGCCGCCCGCCACGGGCGCGCCGGCACAGACCGGGACGACGGCCCCGCCGGCCGCCCCGGGCCTGGCGCCCCCGGTGTCCCAGGCCCCGGCCCCTCAGCCTCCGGCGAGGAATCCCAATTAGGGACGCATCGGTTTAATCTGGTCCCCGTGCCGTCGTGGTGGAATTGGTAGACACGTACGTTTGAGGGGCGTATGGGGTAACCCATGCCGGTTCGAGTCCGGCCGACGGCACCATCAAGAAGGTCATAGGTGGAAGGGGGAAGGTGTTGGGGGCACGGGAGCGTCCCGATTTTCTGCCGTGTAAACCGACGCCCGCTCCCGCGCGTCGGATCGTTCAGGAGGACCACATGACGCGCCGATCGTTTCGCCTGCCCGCGAGAGCCCTGCTGTCTCTGGCCCTTCTCCTGAGCTCCCCGGCCGCCCGGGCGGAATCGTCTGCGGCCGCGACGAACGGGTTCTTCATTTTCGCCGGCCGCGTGGCGGGACAGGCGGGCTCGCTCTTCCGGACGGACGTGTGGCTCTTCAACCCGGAGACGACGGCGAATGCCACCGTCACCCTGGTTTTCCGCGAGCAGGTCGCGAGCGGCGGCGGGGCGTCCGGTCCCGTGAGCTCGTCGCCGATCGTGCTCGGACCGCGCGAAACGAAGTTTCTGCCCGACGTGACCCTGACGACCGTCCCCGCGGGCGATGGCCGCGTGGGCTCCCTCGAGTGGACGTCGGACCGCGCCATCCTCGCCTCGGCGCGCGTGTACACCCAGGCGGCAACGGGGACGTTCGGCTTCTTCCTGCCGGGGATTCCGGTCGCCGAGTCGATGGGAGCGAAGACGAGCCCGGGCGACGCCGTGAACGTCCTCCAGATGTACGGCCTCAGCTCGGGGGATCCCGCGAACTTCCGGACGAACCTCGACGTCACGAACACGGCCGGCGTCGCGATACCCATCGAGGTTCGGGTCATCGATCCGGTCACGGGCCTGATCTATGGCGGGACCCGGAGTTACTCCGTCGCGCCGAAGTCTCTGCTGCGCGTCGGCGCGATCGTCACTACGGTCGGAGCCCCGGCCGTCGAGGGCCTTCGCATCACGGTTGCCATCCGGGAGGGGACCGCGCTCCCCGGCGGCGGCGGGATCCTCGCCGTCGCGACGACGCTCGACAACCGGACGAACGACGCGTTCGCCTTCGTCGGACAGCGCCAGAGCGCGACGATCGTCCCCGCGACCCTGCTCCCGCTCGCCGACCTGCCCTGACCCCGTTCTCTCGGAGGGCCTCAGCTAAGCTGGCGCGAGATGGCGGGCCTGTTCTCCCGGGCGCTGGCGCGCGAGAGCCGCGACCGCCTGCACGTCGGGTGCGGGAAGCTCGTGTTCCCCGAATGGATCAACGTCGACCGCCGGCGCGCCCCCGGCGTGGATTATGTGGCGGACGTGCGCTCGGGAATCCGCTTCCGGGATCTTGCCCACATATACGCGGAGCACTTCCTCGAGCACCTGACGGAGGCCGAGGGCGTGAAGTTCCTCCGGGATTGCCGGACCGCGCTCCGCGAATCGGGCGCTCTGAGGGTCTCGACGCCGAATCTCGACTGGGTGGTCGCGACGCACTATTCCGTGGGCGAGCGAGATCCGGCACGAAGACGGCGACAGTGCCGCTCGATCAACCGTGCTTTTCATGGATGGGACCACCGCTTCCTCTACAACGACGCGACCCTGGAACATGCGCTGCTCACGGCCGGGTTCGGGGAGGTGACCTTCCACGAATACGGCGAGAGCGCGGACGCCGCGTTGCAGGGGCTGGAAAAGCACGAGAAGTACCCGGATTACGGGGCGCTGCGGCACGTCCTCATCGCCGAGGCGCGGGGGTTCGTCGCCCTGTAGGTGAGGGGTGGTAGGTGGTAGGTGGTAGGTGATATGTGAAGGGTCCTACCCGCTCCCTTCCACCCCCGACCTTCCACCTCGACCCGCGGCAGCGGGTCGGAGCCACCGCGCGCCCAGGGATGGCAGCGGAGGATGCGGCCCCCGGCGAACGCCGCACCGCGCATGGTGCCGAAGCGCCGCAGCGCCTCCCGGGCGTAGGCGGAGCACGTCGGGGTATAGCGGCAGCGCACCAGCCCGCTCGCGGAGAGGGCCGGCGAGACCAGGGATTGGTACCCGTCAATCGCCCCGACGCCGAGCCGGACGAGCCACTGAGCGTGCGGGGGACGCGCGGCATCGCCCGCGAGGAAACCGAGCGCCGCGGCGACGACGACGGGGAGGAGGCTGCGCGCGGTCCGCTGGGTGGGGCTCCCGCGCGGATCAGCGGGTGCCGGCAAAGCGCGAGATCCCCGGCACGATGAGGCGCTGCCCGTCGAGGGCCTTCACGATGGCGAGGATGGCGATCACCACGTAGACCACGACGACCAGGAACATCAGGATCCCGTAGGCGCACGAGAAGGCGGGAAGGATGATGCCGACGGCGGTCGCGGCCACGCTGACCGCGAGGACGGCGCCGAAGAGCATCAGGCCGTTGCGGGCGTGCCATCGCACCTCCCGATCGAAGCGGTAAGCCAGCAGCGGGACGATGGCCAGGACGGCCAGGTAGGAGAGCACCAGCATCGTGCTGCGCCCGGGGGCGCTGTCTGCCATTGCAGAAGACTACCCGCAAAGCGGGCTTGCGAAGAGGTGAGAGGTGAGAGGTGAGAG
>Ga0136614_10001027_pt1 | contig 15712 bp, 14 predicted proteins | sample AntDrymUQ2792106_2_FD_106643 | JGI IMG/M metagenome (GOLD analysis project Ga0136614, IMG submission 106643) | Polar desert sand microbial communities from Dry Valleys, Antarctica - metaG UQ279 (21.06) | ecosystem: Environmental > Terrestrial > Soil > Desert | place: Antarctica: Dry Valley... | reverse complement strand
GGAGAAGGCAGCGCGGATCGCCAACACCGACCGTTCGACCGCCGGCCAGCGCGGCGGCAACTCGCCGAGCTACGAGGAGTGGTCGAAGGACGAGCTCGAGCAGCGGGCGAGGGAGATCGGCATCGCCGGGCGGTCGCAGATGAACAAGGGCGAGCTCATCGACGCGCTGCGCAACCACTGAGGGCGGCGACGCGGAAGCGACGCTCGCGCGTGAGTTCCAGACTTCCGTGCGCCACAATGCAGGGAGGGCCGGGCTCAAGTTCGGCCATCTCGCCACGCGCGTAGACGGCCGTGCTCCAGGTCGAGCTCGACGTCGTGGACGGCGTCGAAGCCTTCGAGGTCCGCACCCGCACCACTTCGCGCAGAGCGGCGTTGACCGCCACGGAAGGAGAGTCGGTCGCGAACAGTCGGCACGCCAGCGCCAGCACATCGCTGTCGAGGTTGAGCGTGGCGCGTCCCATGATGCGACCTTACGCATCGGGACAGGCCGCGGCCGCCGCCGCCCGAGGTAACTCTTCGCCGAAAGCGCGCGTGCTACTCCCACTGCTCGCTGAAACGCACGTCCTCATCTTCTTCGAGATGTTGCCGGACACGGTTCTGAAACTGGATCGGGTCGATCGTCGCCTCCCCATCCGCCGAAGCATCGACTGATAAGGAGAGCCGCATTCTTCCGGGCGAGACGACGTCCCGAAGCCCGGCCAGCGCCTTCTGAAGAGTCAGAAGATCGTCCTCAGTCGCTTCGACGGTCAGGCGAACGCTCCTCCGACCAGCCTCTTGATCCGCCGAGGTCGGCGGCTCAAGAGGCGGTGACACAGGGTCCGCTCGAGTGCCACCCTCGCTGGCTGGCGGGGCTTCAGGCCCGGCGTTCTCGGGCGTGGAAACCGTCGCGAGTATCTGGTCCGCAACGCTGTTGCTGAGCAGAGCGGTACTTGACCCGAGATCGATCTCATCGGGCTGCACCGCCTCCCGGCGGCGCACCAGGGAGGGATCGGACACCCGAACCTTTTCACCCTCTGCGGCAACGTCGACCGCGTAGGCGAACAGCCCTTTCTCGACACCCTCCGCAACCGCCTCGCGAAGCGCCTCGAGCGACCACAGCTTCGTCAGCTCGAAGAAGGTGAAGAAGTGAGCTCCGAGTTCGTCGCACCAGGCGAAGCCTCGATCTCCGAGGTGTGCGATCGCAGCCAGCCGCGCGGGAGTGAGCCGGTCGAAGACCTGGTGCGACAGCGCCTCTCGCACGCGCTCGTGCAGCGCACGACCGCCGCCCAGGATGGTTCCGAGATCAACAATCTCGAAACGCACTCCGCTCTCTCCGTCGGTTCCCACCGGCACGGCCACGCGACCATAGGCCTGCCCCATCAGGCTCGCCAGTCGCCGGTCGGCCGCCTTGGCGCGCTCACGCAGCTCCTCCGCCTGCTCGGGCGAGAAGTTGTGGCGCGAGGAGCGCGAAAGTAGCGCCTCGACAGCGAGCTTCGTGCGCGCCGCCTGGCGAGCCTGATCGAAGGTGCTCCCGTCAGGCTCGACCAGCGCGAGACCGTTCTTGTGCCTTCGCGGCGCGTCACCGCACTGACCCACCAGGACCACGAGCGGCTGGTGTCCCTCGGTCCAGTCGGGTCGCAGATAGGCGACCTGAAAGACCCTCACGCCATCACGGATGGCGGCGGAGTCGACCGGCCACAGCACGACCTCCTCGCTGCGCGCATGACCGAGCGTGCGCTCGAGGCTTCTCCGCACGAGACTGAGGACCTCATCCGCGTCGAACTTCTCCTGCTCGGTCAAGAGCAACTTGTTGAGGTTCGGACGCGGCTCGAAGCGATAGCGGCGGCCGGTGTAGTGCAGATAGAGGAGCGCTTCGCCGCGCAGATCGCTGAGCGCAGCGCGCAGGACGTTGCCGTCGAGGCCGGGCACTAGCGTCGCGCTGGTCACGTCGCGCTCGAGCGCGCCGCGGTCGTCGCCCTCGCGCGCGCCGAAGGAGAGCAGCATGATCGCGGTGGCGACCCGCGTGCCGACGCGCAGGCGCTCGAGCCCTGCCGCGTCGCGGCCGAGCCGCTCGTCGACGGTCCGCGTGCCGGCGTCACCGGCGAGGAAGTCGGCGTCGATGACCGACGTGTACTGCGTCGACTCGCCCACCTGCTCGAGCAGACTCGCCCGGGTCGGCTCGTCCGAGAGGTCGACGTCGCCCGGCCCAATCAGCGCCTGAGGTGTGCGCTCGGCGCGCGCTGACCACAGCGCATGCACCACGGTCGCGAGGAACTGGAGGGCGCCCCGCGTGCGCTGGTAGGTCGGGAGGCTTCCCCAGCGCTGGTTCATCAGGTCGATCAGCTCGGGGTGGAACGGATGCGACTCCTCGACTCGCCGTTCGAGCTCGCCCGCCACCCGCCCGGCCTCCCGGCGAGCATCGTCGGTCTCGGCGGTCGCCTCGAGCTCGGCGCGGAGCAGCCCGCCGTACGAGCGCGCGACCTCGCGCCGCACGTCCTCGTCCCCCACGCTCTCGAAGAGACGCCGCTGAACGACGCGCAGGACCTCGTCGCCGCTCACGGGCGCCCGCCGTGCGTCGATCCGCGCCGAGATGTGCTCGAGCGCGTGGAGAAGGCCCTCCTCCTGCACCGCCTCCCCGACGCTCGCCTGGAGCGAGTAGACCATCGCCGCCGAGCGCTGCTGGTTGACCGCTTCGGTCAGGTTCTGGAGAAACAGCATCGCCTGCTGGCCTGCGGTGGTATCGGCCTGGCGCAAGGCGCGACCCTTGACCACGTAGACGAGGACCTCGTCGAGGAGGACGAGCGTTGGCGCGCCCTCGAGCAGTTCGCCGAGTAGCTCCCCACCCGGCGGCACGCCCTCGTCGCCGTCGACGAGGAGTCGATCGTACGCGGCCCAGCCGCCGAGCTGGAAGGCAAGCTCGCCCCAGAGCGTGGTGATCCGCCTTCCCTCGACCTCGCGGCCGCGCTGCGGATCGAGGTACTCCCCGGAGAGCACGGCGACGCGTACTTCCCCCGGGTCCGGTACCTCGGCCAGCTCCGGAACGTCGCGCGCCTGCGCCCGCGCGGTGGCCAGGTGAAAGAGGGCGAGCAGGGTATGTGTCTTGCCTCCGCCGAACGGAGTACGGAGTTGAAGCACCCGGTCTCCGGGGCGGCCGGAAAGCGCCCCGAACACGTCGATGAGCAGCGCGCGCATGGTCTCCGTGAAGTATGTGGACGCAAAGAACTCGACCGGGTCGGCATAGACGGCGGCGCTGTCCTCGGCGCGATAGGCGACTCGGGCCAGGTTCGCGGCGTAGGTGCCCATGGAGAGGTCGCCCGAGGCGACGTCGAGATGCGGGCGGACGACTTCGGTCCAGGGGCGAAGCTGGTACGCAGTGGTCATTCGCCTTCCTCGAGAGGGTCACGCTTGAGCTCGGAACTCGAGAGCTTGGCGTCGGCGTAGAGCTCGGGCGCCTTCTCGCTCTGGTGCTCGGCGACTCGCTCCAGCTCTTCCCACGGGTCGATCACGGGCCGCCGTCCGGGTGCACGAAGACGCCAGACCTGGGGCTTCGTCGTCGTCGAATCGCGGCAGATCCCCGGTAGATGCAGCAGGAGGAGTCCTGTCGCCCTGAGTGGGTCATGACCCGGCCTCCTCGGCGACCACCAGCGACAGCTTGGTCTGCATCAGCACCGCCAGCTCGCGCGGAAGACTCAGCATCCCGGAGTCGGTGGTGATGAGACCGTCCCAGTCGCCGCGCTGATGGAGCGAGAGCAGAATCCGCCAGTCATCGACGCTCTCTGCCAGCCGCTTGTCAATCTGGGCGAGAGGCACGAGCTCGGCCTCCTCGCGCAGGTACTCGGCGAGGAGAGCAATGATGGGCTGCGGGAAGTTCTGGTCAAGAGCGAAGCGCCTCGGCGGACGGCCGAGGTTCAGGCCGCGTTGGCGAGGCTGCTGTCGAGCTGCCACTCGAGGTCCAGGGCTTCGTCGACCGCTTCGTGGTCAAGGTCTGGGTAGAGGGCGTACACGCGATCGCTGCTGAGGCGCCGGGAAAGAGAGGCCAACGCCTGCGTGTCGACGCGAGTGCGCCGCACATGTGGAGAACCGGAGAGCTTGCCGGGCACGATTCGTAGCTTCGGGCGCGGAGCGTGGAGGTCGGGCCCGGCCGCATCGCCGACCGAGAACGGACGGATCAGGTCGAGCAGGTCGGCATCCAGCACATCCTGGCCCTCGGCGGTCATCGCGGTTCCTCGAGCGTCGATGTGGATCTCGCCCGAGCGGTCGACCGCGACCCGCGGGTCATCGTCCTCGGTCCAGAGGTCGAGGTCCAGGGAGGCCAACGCCTCGAGCGCTCGGCGGACCCTCGGCATGCTCGTGCCAGGGATCTCATCGCCCGAGGGTGCCTTCTTCTCGTGCCGGAGCCACTGGATCGTGCGTAGCCCCATCAGATCCGAATACGACCAGAGCTTCACATGGACGGGCGAGACGCTTGGCACGAGGACACGCTTGCGCACACAATCGTGGATGGTCGACTTGGGGACGCCCGAAAGGGCGGCCGCTCGGTCTGCCGGGTAGGCGCCGCGAAGGCTCATGGGTGCAGTATCGCCCGAATCGACGCGGGCATGAGCTGCTCGGCGATGGTCATTCCTCGAGCCGTTCCCGGAGGTAGCTCACGATCTCGCCCTCGTTCCCATGGAGAAAGGAGAACTGCTTGTCGACCACGTCGCTGAAGCGAGCGACGGCCTTGCGGTTGCGCGACTCCTGCTCCTCGTGGATGCCGGCCGCGAAGAATCGGCGCCCCCAGCTTCGGAGCTGCTGAAGGCTGATCGTCGCGACGTTGAGCGCGTCGTCACTCGGCAGCGCAAAGACGGCGATCGGTCGCTGGGGTTCGTTGAGAAGGCAGGAAACCGGATAGAGAGCTCGCGGATCGTGGTCGGGATCCACGTAATCGAAGTGCGCTCGTAGCCCGAACTCTTCGCCGAGGACGCGCCGGAAGTCCTCGAGAAAGGTCGAGCGAACCCGCTCCTGGCTCAGGTAGTCGAGCTTCATTGCGCTTGCTCGTTCAGCAGGCGCACCCGGAACGACTCGCCCGGCTCGTCGAACTCAGGCTGCGTGCCGTTGTGCGCGAGCATTCCAGGTATCGCCTTGGTGCGCAGGCCCATACCACGAAAATCGACGTACCCATAGTCGCGCATGACGTTGACGAGGGTCTGATTTCTTGCGTACCGGACGCCGTCGCGGAGGCCCTCGATCGTAACCGTGTTCGGCAGCCGACCAGGACTGACGACTTCGAGTCGGTCCGTGAAGACGGACATGCCGACGTCGACACCCCGCACGCTGTAGTCCCGATGAACCAGCGCGTTGACGACGAGCTCACGAAGGACCTCAGGCGGATACTGGTCGCGATCGATCCGGCGGCCGCCCTCGAGCGAGGCGGACGAGTGGGTGTGCCGCTGTACGAAGGCAAGCGCCTGGTCGACCAACCCGGCTTCGACGATCTCGCCGTTTGCATCAAGGAGCGGGGCCAGCGGCCCTCTCAGGTCTTCGTCGGCCTGTGCCGCGTAGTCGGGACCCTCTCCGGCGAAAACGAGCCCGCGCACCCCCGACTGCGGTAGGTGGCGCTTGGGGTTACGTCCGAAGAGCAGCAGACCGTCGATCGTCGGCGCGCTGACCTCGCCCTCGCGGACCATCAGATCCACGTTGGTCAGGAGCTCGAGCCACTGCGAGGTATCACTAGCGGAAGGAGCGTCGCCGTCGAGGACGTCCTCGAAGTAGTTCCGCAGCCGGCGCTGATCGAGATCGTCGAAGCCGGCGCCGGGCGCCGGCTTCATGCCGTAGAGAAGCCGTCCTGCCGCCTGAAACATCCGCTGAAGCTCGTCTGTCGTCGCCTCGCGGTTTGTGCTGCCCACCCGAATCAGATAAGTCCGTCGCCCCTTGTGGCTATGGGCGTAGGGCTTGTCTGGGCCGGTGAGGATCCGCACTACTGCGAGGTCTCGCCCGGGTTCGAACTCGCGGAACCACTCGACGTACGGAATCAGCGGCGGATCGACGCTCGCGCGACAAAGCTCCGCTACCCACTCCTCTAGATTGGGGCGCGTGGTGCCGAAAACGCTGCCGTCATCTTCGACGCCGAGGATGATCACGCCACCGGCGAAGTTGGCGAACGCCACGACCTCCTTGGCGAGATCGCTCGGCTCGACCTCATCTCGCTTCAACTCGACACCCGAGCCCTCGCCATTCTCGATCACCTCCCGCAGCTCGTAGCGATTCACGTCAGTACCGATACTTGCGCTGCCGCTCCTCGAAGGCCTCGCGGCCGCCTTCGAGTAGCTCCTCGACGAGGTCTCGGACAGCCGCCATGTCGATCGACCCGGAATGCTCCGGTTTGACCGAAGCGCGTCCGGAGAGAGCCTCACCTGCGGCCGTCAGCCCGAGAATGAGCTCTGCGTCTCCCAGCACTGGGATGTTCGCGTTGTGGGTGGCGAAAAGGAACTGCCTCCGCCGCTTCTCCTCGCGCATGCGAGGCACGATCCCTTCCGTAATGAAGCGATTGTCGAGGTCGTCCTCCGGCTGGTCGACGATCAACGGCGCGTCGGACTCGAGCAGCAGGAGCAGCAAGATCGCCGTGGCCTTCTGTCCGGTCGAGAGCTCATCGAGCGTCTGCCATTGCTCGGGCTGATCTTGGCCCGCGACATTGAGCTCGATCTGACTGATCGAGGGCAGCTCAAGTTCCTCGATTCGCATCAGAGCGTCCTCCGAGGCCTCAACGATTTTCTGAGCCTGTCCCTCCGGCAGACCGAACTGGGTGATGAGCTCCTCACGTCCGTTGCGCGCGGCCGCAGCGAGCTCGCGAAGCGAGAGGTCTGACCGTCGCCGGAGGGCATCGCACGCTTCGCTGAGGCGTCCACCGACCTGTTCTCGGAGCAGCGCCATAAGGGGTTCTCGGTCCGCGGCCGCCGTGACAGTCACGCGTACGCTTCCCCGCAGCTGCCTGGTGACCTTCTTCGCGGCCCGCTCGAGGGATCGATGTTCCTCGGCCTTGAGGTCTTCCCAGTCGGCGAGGAGGTTCCGCCGCCGGTCTCGCAAGTCGCTAACGCCCGTGCTGAGCTCGTTCGCGCGTTCGCGCAAGGGGCGTAGCTCTTCCACATCCCGCCGAAGACGGATGAACTCGTCGCCATCGACGTCATTGCGCTGGAGCTCACGCAAGATCCGCTCGTACTCTCGATCGACCGCTGCGCGGCGTTCCTCCCATTGCCCGCGCACCGTCTCGACCTGTCTCCGCGCCTCGGTGAGGCCTCGCTCGAGTCGATCCGCAGCCTCGCCAAGGTCTCGGCTCGTTTCGTCGAGCACATCCTGGAGGGGCGCGAGCAATTCTCTACCGGGAAGGTCTCGAAGGGCAGCGCTGGAAACGAAGGCCTTGTCGATAGGTAGTCCGTCGCGGAGATCGGAGACGATCGGATCGAACGAGGCAAGGCGGTCGAGCGCGGTAGTGATAACCCGTTCCTCGCTGACAAGCATGCTCTTCTCCTTGAGTCGCTCCTCGACTCCCGCTTCGCGGTAGCGGTCGAGCGTCTCTTCTAGACCCGGAAGGGCAGCCAAACGCTCCTCGATCCGCGCGAGCTCTCGCTCGGCGCCGAGCAGATTGGTCCGCGACAGCTCGAGCTCAGCGGCGGTCACCTGCTTGCGTCGCGCGAACGAGGGGTCTGCATCGACGAATCGGCCTAACAGACGCGTCCGCTTCTCGGCGTCGCGCGCGAGCTCGGATATCTCATGCTGGCCATAGACCTCGGCTCCTATCCCGAGATCACGGGGGAGCAGATCGAGAACGTCTCCCGACGCCGGATCGCGTACGACCGGGGGGTCCGGCACGGTCCGCTCGACGATGTACTCCTTCTTGGCGGGGACGTGGGAGCTCACGAGCGCGGAGATACGGGTGCCGCTGCGCAAGACATTCCGCGTTATCCCGCGATAAGTCGCTGTCGCTTCTTCGCCCAGAGGCTCCAAGTCCAACACGTAGCGGATGCTCTCGACCACGGTCGACTTCCCGGTTCCCCTGCCACCGATGACGACGTTGAGATCGTCGCTCAGATGAAGCGTGACCTCATCGAGGAATCCGCCGGTCCAGCGCAGGGCAACGATCTCCGTTCGATCGGGGAACGGAGGGTCGCTGAGCAAGCGCACGCGCGATTCAGGATCGAGAAAGGCTTGGCGGAGGCCGGGAAGGGAAGGCTCGCTCATCTTGATGAGGGTTGAGTGCGAGCGCTCGCCGAGGTCGCTCGGATCGCAGACGTCCTTGGCGTTGAGGATCGCTACGGGATGGTCACGACGGTGGGCCGGGTCCTTGTTCTCGAGGATTGGCCGGATGCCCTCCAAGGCGTCTGAGACCGGACCGGGAATGACGGCGGCCAAGAGGTGACTGGAGCGCCACGCCGCGATCCGAGGCTGGCCGCTCAGGACCCGCAGCAGGCCGCCCTCCGATGCAACGTGTGCGGCGATACACGCCGCACCCCAATAGGTGCATTGCTCGAGAAGGCCTCGGGAGTCGTGTGTCCCGATCGGCGATCCTTGATCCGCCTCATGTATCCCGCAGGCCCCGATCTTTCGCTCGATCGAGTCTGCGGTCGTGCCCGGCTTGAACAGACAGAGGAAGTGCACCCCCTCCTTGGTCTTCGCCTCGAACCCAGGGAAGACCACGATCCCCGCCTTCTCCGCCGCTCGAATCAAGCCCGTCGACTCGCTGATCCGATAGTGATCGGTGACACCGATCACTTCGACACTCTCCCGGTGGCAGGCTTCGACGATCGCGGCGTTGTACTCGTCCTCGCTGGAGAACGTACTCCCTCCGCGATACTCGCCCAAGTAAGCGTAGGGGTTGACCTGCAGAGCACAGCGAAAGAAGCGCGCTCCATTACTGAGGGCGCGTGCCTCTTCGACCCAAGCGACTCTCCGGCGGTCCTCTTGGCGACCAGCCTCAGTCGAGACGGCCATGGCGTTCGCCGCTACTCGCGGCAGAGAAAGGGAGGGCGGGCATGATCAAGGCGCTTCGAGAATAGGCAGCAAGGGGGTCGCTCAGCCGGTGCCGCTAAGCAGGTTGTCCTCTACGAGCGTCCGCCATGCCCCCAGCAGCCGCTCGCACGCCTGCGCCTCAGCCGGCTTGTCCTCTCCCTCCGCGCGCAGACCCTTGCCCTGGAGCGCCTGGGCGACGAGCCGCAGCTTGTGCGGGTCCGGCCGCGCCTCGTCGAGGTAGCCGCGCAGCGCAGCCGGCTCGTGAGCGGCGCGCCACAGCAGGCCGTGCAGGACGTCGATCACGCGCGCCTGGCCGTTGCCGTCGGCAACGAGGCCGAGCTCGGGGACCGAGCCGCGCTCGGAGTAGTCGGCGAGCTCGACCTTGCCCTTGCCGATCGCGGCGAGCGGCGGGCTCGAGCGGCGCAGGTCGTCGAGCTCGAGGCCGGCGGTGCGGGCGAGGTTGTTGGCCTCGTCGAAGTCGACCGCGGCGTAGCCGTAGGAGTAGCGGGCGAAGACGTAGTAGCGGGTGGCGGCGTCGATCGCGCCTACGCCGTCGGCGAGCCCGTGGACGCGGCCGAGCACGGCGTTGAGGACCTTCTGCTGGACCTCGTCGAGGAAGGCGACCGCCGGCAGCTCCTCGCCGTTGGGCAACTCGACCGAGGCGTAGCGGGTGAAGGGCCGCAGGCCGGCGCCGATGGCGGCGATGACGAGGTCGGAGCCGGTGACCCCGGCGGCGGTCAGGCGGTCGAGTCGCTCGGCGACGACAATGTCGAGCTCGGCGCGGACTTCGGCGTACTGACCGACCTCGTCAGAGTCGCGGCGGCGGGCGACGAGGAAGATCGAGGAGGCGAGTGCGGCGCTGTTCTGACCGCGCGAGCGTTCGGGCATCTCGGTGTCGAGCGGCCAGGCCTCGGTGATCAGGAAGCCAGCGCGACGCAGAGCCTCGATCAGTGCCGACCATCCGAGCGTGGTCTTGTGCGCGTAGACGCAGACGAGCGGCGCTCCGGGCTTGAGCACCCGGTGGGCCTCGCGGAAGGCGGCCGCCATCTCCTGCTCGTAGAGCTGGCGCGCGACGGCCTTGTCGCCGTGATGACGATGGGACGCCATAACTGCCTCGCGGCGCTTGGGCGTGAGCTCGCCGTTGAGGTGCTCGGGGAAGAGGAAGCCGACCGAGCGCTTGAGCCAGACGTAGAAGAAGTCCGACAAATCGGCGTAGGAGATGTTGTCGTAGTAGGGCGGGTCGGTGATGACGGCGTCGAAGCTGGCGTCGTGGTGGGGAAGCTGGGTGGCGGAGGTGCGCTGGACCTCGACGCGGCGGCCGATGCTCCCGAGTGACTCGATCGTTTCGACGCACTCGTCGAGATACTTGGGAGCGCTTCCGGAAGCACGGGCAAACGGGTTCGCTTCGCCGAAGTCCCAAACCATCGGGAGCGCTTGCCGGGCGTAAGTGTTCGTCAGACCCTCGTTGCTGATATCGAACCGGCAGAGTGTGCTGCTTCGATCGACGACGCGATCCAGCACGAGCCCCAAGCACGCCGCCACCGCCTCCGCCCGCTTCTCCTCCATCCCCTCCGCGCGCATCTCCTCGTAGGTCTCGCGCACGCCCTGGGCGAAGGCGCACAGCGTGGCTAGCTGGCGCGGCGTGAACAGGTCGCGGTAGCGGGTGAGGCCGTAGAGCGGGACGAGAATCGCCTGCCGGTAAGTCTCAATGATCGCCTCCTCCGGCGGCTCGACCTCGAGCTCGGCCAGCACTGCCTCGCACTCCGCCGCGCTCGGCAGCGGGTAGTCGCCCACCGGCACGTAGTCGCGCCCGCGCCCGCTCGCCTTTACGACCACCGCCGCTAGCGGCGTGATCCCCATCTGCCCCGCGCGGCCCTGCGCCTTGATGTAGTCGCCGTCGACCGAGGCCCCGCAGACCAGGCACGTCGAGTGCCCGCGCTTGGAGAAGCCCGACGGGTCGAAGCCGAGCCCCTCGGCCGAGGCGGACTCGACGACCTCCCAGTCGACGGTCAGCCGCTCACGGTCGACCTCGGGCCGCAGCGCCACCATCCGCTCCTTCTTCTTGGCCAGCCACGTCTGGCGCACGAGCGCCACATCGTGTGCGTCGAGGGCCGGGTTCGGGCAGGGCACGGTGCGCGTCCACAGGTAGGCGATCGGGCGGCCCGCGGCGCGGTCGGGGCCCGCGTCATCGCCTGCGAGCCCAAGCTGGCCCTCCGGCTCGTCCACGCGCACGGGCGGGTAGAGGTGGCCGACGCGCTCCCACGCGCGCTCGACCCAGCGCTCGCCGTTGCGGCGCACGTCGCCGGCCAGCGAGGGCCCGAACCGCTGCGGGTAGTCGAGCATGCACAGCTCGATCAGGTGGGCGACGGGATTGAGCTCGACCGCAGTCGCCTCGCAGCCCAGCCGCGCCGCCTCGAGCGGGATCGCGCCGCCGCCCGCGAAAAGGTCGAGCACGCGCGGCGGCTCGCCGCCGTTGGCGGCCAGCACGCGCTGGCGCGCGTCGGCAATCGCTTGATCGGAGGCGCCCCAGCGGCAGAGCGCGCGGAAGTAGGCGTCGGAGCGCGCCTCCTCGGGCAAGTCCTCGGCGCGCGTGAGCGTCGCGTACACCGCTGCGCGAGCGGCGGCCAACGGCCGGCGCGCCCACCAGAGGTGCAAGAGCGCTGGGTGCCCCTTGCGCCCCCCGACCTTCTCGCTCGAGGAGACCTCGCTGATCGTCCCGACCGTAATCAGGTCCTCGATCAGCCGCCGGTCGTCGCTCACCCCGCCGCCGCCTCGATTGCCTCGCCCGCGACACGGTAGGCGGTCACCGTCGTCACCTTGCGCACGCCCTCCGCGAGCGCGCGCGCGGGATCGCGCACCTTCAGCCAGAACGAGTCGCCGTGGCGGTGCGCCGCGATCCACTCCGTGTTGCACAGCGACACGTCGCCGCGCGCCGGCCCGCGGCCCTTGACCTCGATCCGGCGCACCTCGACCACCCGCCCGCTCGCATCGCGCAGCTTCGAGCGGATGTCGAAGCCCGAGCCGTCACGCGCGTCGGACACGTCCTCGGGATCCCACCCGGCCAGGCGCTCCTCCTCCATCGCCCAGCGCATCGCCGCGAGCTCGACATCGCGGTCGGAGCGCATCGCCTCGCGGTCTGCGTCGTCGAGCGCGTAGGGCGGCCCTACCAGCGCAGTGCCGAGGTAGCGCACCGGACCCGGGCGCACGACCCCGAGCTGCTCGAACCCCGCCAGCTTCTGCTCACGCTTGCGCGCGAGGTCGTCGAGGCGCCGCTCTGCATCGTCGCGGACGAGGCGCATGTTCTCCTCGCCGCGCCAGACACGGTCGTCCAGCTCGGCGAAGCGCTGCTCGAGCCGCTGGCGGTGGGTCTGCATCGAGTCCTCGAGGTACTCCGTGCGAACGCGCGCCTGGCCGCGGCGCTCGACGCGCTTCTCCTCGGCTTCGGTGTGCTGGACGCGCAGCTTGACGAACTCGCTCGCGCGCTTGACCTCCTCGGTGCTCGGCGGCTCGAGCCCGGGCGGCGCCGCGTCGAAGGGCGTCAGGTCGTGCAGAACGTCGGCGGCCACCAGCTCGAGTCCCTGCTCACCGTCGGCCACCGCCACCAGCTCGGCGTACACGTCCTCGGGCTCGGCGCTCATCGAGAGGCCGCGCACGAGGTAGGAGAAGAAGTGGATCGCGTAGGGCTCGCTCGCCCACGGCGCTACGAACGGCGCCGCGGCCCCCTCGATCGCCGAGAGCTTGTGCAGCAGTGCCTCGCCCGTCGCCTTGTAGAGCGGATGGCCGGGCGAGAGCAGCACCGCGTCCTCGTGCTCGGCGCGGGCGCGGTCCTCCTTCTTGAAGGTGAGCTTGCGGTACTCGGGCTGGGGGCGCCCGAGCCGGCGGACCGACTCGAGCCGGTCGGGCGAGCGCAGGCTCGCCGGCACGTGCTCGATCCGCCACATGCCGTCGGCCCGGCGGTCGAAACGCACCTCTAGTCGCCGGCACGCGCGTCCGAAGAACTGCTCGACGTACTCGGGCATGAGCCGCCGCTCCTCGGAGCGCAGGTCGCGCTCGTGCACCCAGCTCACGTCGACGTGCTTCTGAGTCGCCTGGGCCACGCCCAGCATCTCCTCGTGATCCTTCTGGACCTCGGCGCTGATTGCTTGGATCTCGCGCTCGGACTGGTCGACGCGCTCGGGATGCAGCATTGCTTCGCGCACAGCTTCTCGAAGTCCACGTCGTTGCGGGCGAGCAGGTCGCCGATCACGTCGTAGACGCGCCCACCGCGCGCGTCACGCATCTCCTCGAGCTTCTCGTGCAAGCGGGCGAGCAGCTTGCCCTCGACCGTGTTCTCGGCGCAGAAGTTGAAGATCACGCACTTCGAGTCCTGCCCGATGCGGTGGATCCGGCCCATCCGCTGCTCAAGCCGCACCGGGTTCCAGGGCAGGTCGTAGTTGATCATCAGGTGGCAGAACTGGAGGTTGATCCCCTCGCGAGCGGCCTCGGTGGCGATGCAGATCTGGCGAGACTGGTGGAACTCCTGCTGGATCTGCTTGCGCGCTCCGGGCGGGTGGCCGCCGTGGATGGTGCAGGTGCTGTAGCCCCAGCTTCGGAGGTGGCGCTCGAGGTAGTCGAGCGTGTCGCGGTGCTGGTGAAGATCAGGAGGCGCCCGCGGCCGTCCTCGAGCTCGCGCAACTCGGAGCGCTCGAGGCACTTGCGCAGGGCGCCGAGCTTGCGCTCCTCGCCGGAGGCGATCATGCGCTCGGCGTGCGCGGCCAGCCGCACGAGCGCCTCGACCTCGACCCGCATACCGTCGAGCGTGTCCGCGACCACGAGACCCGCGGCGGCGTCCTCCTGCTCCTCCTCGGTCGCGTCCTCGAAGCCCTGCTCGGGGTCGAGCTCGGGCAGGTCGAGCACGCCCACCTCGGCGAGCTTGGCGGCGCGCTCGGCGGGTGGCGCGGCCTCGACGATGGCGATCTTTTCGCGGATGCGCCCGGCGCGCTTCTCGAGCGACGAGCGGATCGCCCCGAGGCTCGAGGCGAGCCGGCGCTGGAGCACCGTTCGCGCGAGCGCGACGGCGTTGCCGCGCCTGCCGCCCTGAGCGTTGAGGAACTCCTGGATGTAGTCGGTGACCGCGTGGTAGAGCTCGAGCTCGGGCTGGCTGAGGGCGAAGGACTGGAGCTTGACCTCGCGCGGGACGAACAGGTCGGCGCCGTGCTCGTCCTTGAGGTCCTCCTTCTGACGGCGCAGGAAGTAGGGGCTGTCGTCGCGGCCGATCTGCTGCGCGGCGAGGTCGTCCTCGGCGAACTGGTCGGGGTCGAGCAGGCGCAGGAAGTTGAAGAAACGCGAGGGGTCGCCGGAGTGCGGCGTCGCGGTCATGAGCAGTAGCCGCTCGGTGCGCCCGGAGAGGTGCTCAACGAGCCCGTAGCGGCGCGTCTTGTCGACCTTCTCGCGCTCCTCGGCCGGGTCCCAGCGGCTGACCGCCGAGCACTTGTGGGCCTCGTCGACGATCACGAGATCCCAATCGGCGCGCTCGAGGCCCGCGCGCACCTCGTCTCGCTTGGCGAAGTCGATCGAGGTGATCGCGCGGTCGGTGCGACTTGTCGGAGAGCTCCTCGCGCCACTGGAAGGTGAGCGGCGCGGGGCAGACGATCAGGACTCGGTCGGCGGCACCGCGCAGGCGCAGCTCCTTGAGGAGGAGGCCGGCCATGATCGTCTTGCCGGCGCCCGGGTCGTCGGCGAGCACGAAGCGCAGCCGGGCCTGAGGCAGCATGTGGCGGTAGACAGCGACGATCTGGTGTGGGAGTCCGCGAACCCCTGACATCGAGACGGCGAAGTGTGGATCGTGCGCGAAGGCGAGCTCGATCCGGTGAGCCTCGACGAAGTCGAAGAGGTCGTCGCCGGGGACGAGGCTGGGACGCTCGTCGATGAGCTCGACGCCGCCGTCCTCGAGGTCGACGCGGGCGATCTGCGTTTCGTCCAGACCGCCACCGGAGGTGCGCACGCGCAGCTCGAAGAAGTCGTCACCGAGCGGGTCCGCGGCTTCGAGGCGAACGATGCCGGCGAAGTGGCCGGGCACGCGGACGCGCTTGCCGATGAGGTCAGTTACGGCGGTGGCCATCATTCGCCTCGGTCGCGCGCAGAGGCGCGGATCTGACTCCCTCCCACATGAGAGCCGGCAACGCTAGAGCCCGCGCATCTAGGCTGCAGCCGGCTCGAGTGCCGTACCAGGAACCTCGAACTCATCCGGCTCCCCGTCCTCCTCGGAGAGCAGATGGACACGGTAGATCCGCTCGCCGTTGGGGCCGAGGAGCCCACGGTCCTCGGTAATTCGCACTCGGATCTCGTTGCGGCCGATCCGCAAGACGACCTCTTCGCCGGGCTCGAGAAGAGGAGTTGTGGGACGTGTTTCGGCCATTGTGCTGCTCCAGTCACCACGGTCGCGGGCGACCAAGGTTCTCACATTGGTCTGCAACTACCTCGTCGAACGACACTGCCAGATTGTCGAGCGCTCCGTGCCAATTCCGACAAGTCCCCCGATTCATTCTGTCGGGCTCGAGCTTCCCCTGCTGACGCCGCTGACCGATGTCGTCATGGACGATGCCGTTACGGCACTCGACGAGCTGTTCGAGCTTCTCTTGTCGCCCCCGGTTGCGTTGATCGCGCGCTCGTACGGCGTCCCAGAACTCAAAGCCGAACCGGTTGAAGTCCGAACCCAGGTTGGCGGGCCGAGCAGTGCCACCGTCGAGCTTCCGCCCGCGAGTCAGCGACG
>Ga0136614_10001025_pt1 | contig 15719 bp, 12 predicted proteins | sample AntDrymUQ2792106_2_FD_106643 | JGI IMG/M metagenome (GOLD analysis project Ga0136614, IMG submission 106643) | Polar desert sand microbial communities from Dry Valleys, Antarctica - metaG UQ279 (21.06) | ecosystem: Environmental > Terrestrial > Soil > Desert | place: Antarctica: Dry Valley... | reverse complement strand
GTGTTGGCCAGGTCGTCCATGGCCTGGTCGCGGTAGGCCTCCCACGCGCCGGTGTGCCACAGCTCCACCCGAGCGTCGGCGCCGACGACGGTGACGTCTTTGACCAGATTGGCGTAGCTGCGCAGCCGGGCCGGGATCGTGACGCGGCCCTGGCGATCGGGGGTCTCGGGGTGCGCCGCCGACGTGATCGCCCGGGCGAACGATCGCTCACGGCGGTCGGTGGAGCGCAGCGAGCGCAAGCCAGTCACGATCCGCTGCCAGTCAGCGGCCGGGTGAACGGCCAGGCAACGGTCGGGCGCAACGGTCATCACCAGCCCCTCCTTGAGCGAGTCGCGGAAGGCCGAGGGCAGGATCAGCCGGCCCTTGGGGTCCAGCGTGTGCTGGTACTCCCCCAGGAACATCGCGGCGCCCATAACCTTGCCTGTGGCCTCCATCACCCCCCACTGTCCACCACTTCACTCCCCGAGTCAAGCAAGGAAGGCCGCAGTCCGCGGCAAACTCCCCACGGCAGCGCTGGTCAGGGACGGTGGTGCAGGGTGGAGAGAAGGTCAGGCGAGGCGGCGGGGCGGACGTCAGCCAGGCACAGAGCCGGCGGAAAGGGCTCGGTCAGCCGGCGGACAGGGCGTCGCCGAGGTAGTCCGCCCAGTCATCGCGGACGCCGCCAACCGCGACGACCAACCAGAACGCTGCGCGGGGGGCATAGGGCGCCCGTGCCAGCGACATGGCAGCCTCGGCCGGGGTGTAGTCCTTCTTGCGGCTGTTGCAGCGACGGCAGGCCGCCACCACGTTCTCCCACTCGTGCGGTCCACCGCGGCTGCGCGGCACCACGTGGTCGACGTTCTCCGCCGTCCGCCCGCAGTACTGGCAAGTGTGGTCGTCACGGATGAACACGCCCCGCCGGCTCAGCGTCGCACGTCGGCGGTAGGGAACCCGCACGAAGTGGCGCAGACGCACCACCGACGGCGCGGCGATGTCGATCGTGACGGAGCGGAAGCGGTGGCCGTTGGTATGCACGACATCGGCCTTGGCCGACAGCACCAGCACCACCGCTCGGCGCGCCGGCACCACGCACAGCGGCTCCATTGTGGCGTTGAGCACCAGGGCCTTGCCGGGGCCGCCGCGGTTGCCGGGCCTTGCGGTGCCGCCGGAGAACTCCACGGCGACGGGCACAGCGCTGACGACCGCGGTGCCCGCAGTCAGCTGGGGCCCTACAAGCCCCAAGGGTGGTGGGCCGTCCACGCCGTCCTCCAACCGGCTGTAGCCAACGTTGCCGCCGGCTTGGCCGCGCCACTGTAGCCGACCGCCCGCGGCCGGATCCCGCGCGGCGCCGTCCTCAGCGATCAGGGCTCACCAGGCCGGAGGGACCACCCAGCCGGCCGTCATGCAGGCTCAGCACGCGGTCGGCGAAATCCAGCAGCTCGGCGTTGTGGGTCGCCAACAGGCAAGCGCTGCCCTCGGCGCAGGCGCTGCGCAGCGCCACCGCCACCCCTTTGGACCAGTCCTCGTCCTGATGACCGGTCGGCTCGTCAGCCAGCAGCAGCCGTGGCCGGCGCACCAACGCCCGGGCCAACGCGGCGCGCTGCTGCTCCCCCAGCGAGCCCTCCGCCGGCAACCGCTCTGCCAGCGCCGACAGGCCGAAGCGTTCGAGCAGCTCCGCCACCCGCTGATCGTCGCGGGACCCGGCCAGCCGCAGCGGCCACGCCACGTTCTCCGCGACGGACAGATCGGCGGCCAGGCCAAGGCGCTGCGGCACGATCGCCAGCTCCTCCCAGCCCAGCTCTGCCTGGCGCACGGGCTCGCCACCACGCCAACGGACCGTCCCCGCATCCGGCTCCTCCCAGCCCGCCAGCAGGTTGAGCAGCGTGGTCTTACCCGAGCCGGACGGGCCGACCAGCGCCACCAGCTCACCCTCGCCGACCTGCAGCGCCACGCCTCGTACGGCCAGCACCTCCTCCGAGCCGCGCCGGTAGGTCTTGCGCAGTCCTTGGGCGCGCACCACGACGCCGTCGGTGTCCTCGGCGGGGTTGTACGCGTCGGAGTACCGCCGAGGGCTCATGTCTCTGGCGCTGCTTGCGGCCACGTCTCGGGCCCTATCGCTGGTGCTGCTTGCGGGCTAGGCGGGCTGATCACCACGGTGCCGTCGACCAGTTGCAGCACCGCGCGCCGATCGGTGAACAGTGCCAGGGCCTCCGGTGGCAAACAGATGCGCCCGGCGGCGTCGATCACCGACAGCCGTCGCGACTCGGCGGTCTCGGCTTGCACCGCGCCGTGACGCAGGAACAGGGTGCGTGCGGCCACCGCCACGGCCTGCGGGTCGTGGGTCCCCAGCACGACGCCGATGCCGCGCCCCGCCAACGCCACCAGCACTTCCAGCAGCGCGCCACCGTTGGCGCTGTCCAGCTCAGCCGTCGGCTCGTCGGCTACCAGCAGCACCGGCTCACCGATGGCGGCCTGGGCGAATGCCAGTCGCTGCTGCTCGCCGCCCGACAACGTCGTGGGCAACGCGTCCTTACGCGCGCTCAGCCCGAGGTCGTCCAACAGCTCGTCGCCGGTGTCGTCGACGTCTTTGAGACGCGCGGCCAGCTGCAGATGCTCGCGCACGGTCAGATGCGCCACCAGGTTGTCGGATGGCCGCTGGTACACGTAGCCGACCAGCCGCCGGCGGATGCCGCGTAGCCGACCGGTTGACAACCCGCTGATGTCGACACCACCGACGCTCACGCTGCCGGCCGTCGGGCGGTCCAGTCCCGCCAGGATCCGCATCAGCGACGACTTGCCGCTGCCCGAAGGACCCACGATCGCCGACACGGTTCCGGCCGGGAATACCGCGTCGACGCCCTTGAGCGCGTGCACCTCGCCGGTGGCCGTCCAGTAGATCTTCACCAGCGCGGTGCAGGTGGCAGCCGCAGCGGCCCGGCTAACCCTCGGCGGCTTAGCCCGCAGCAAGGCGCAACACGTCCGCGACGTTGGTGCGATCGGCCGCACGCTGCACCAGCATCGCCCCGCACCACGCCAGCACCGGCAAGGCGGCAACCACCGCCAGCAGCAAGGAGGCGGGCACGGTGAACAGCGGAGCCGGCGGCACCTGCGGCAAGGGGTCAAGCCTGGTGTTGATCAGCCACGCCGCCGCCAGGGCCAGCAGGGTGCCCGATGTCAGCGCCGCGGCCAGCATCCCGGCCACCTCCACGGCCACGGCCGTCCGGTTAGCCCCGCGCGACAGGCCCATCCGCGAGCTGAGCGCATAGCTGACCTCGCGCTCGGCCTGTCGGGCTTGCAGGTACAGCAGCAGGCCGATGATCGCCAGCAGCGCCGCCGCCAGCCCCAGCGCCTGTAGGTAGCGGAACGTCCACCCCAGGCCAGCCAGCCCCGGTCCGCCGGCCACCTGTTGTGCGGTCAGGATCTGCGGCGGGTTGCTGAGCGTGAACCCCGACAGCGCCACGCTGTTCTCGTCGGTGACGCCGAACCCGTCGGCTTCCAGGGCCGCCACGATGTCGCCGGGGTCCCCCCGCAACCAGGTCTGCGGCTCGAACAGCAACGCCGCGCCGATGCTGGACTGCGAAGCGGCGTCCACCGCTTCGACGTAGCGCCGCGCGTCGACCACTAGCAGCGGGCGCCGCTCGGACGCGCCCGGGAAGGCCTGCGGGCGGGCGACCACCTGTAGGGGCACGCCGTAGTCGGCGTCACGCAGGGTCGGCTGGTCGGGGATGCCGCCACCGACGGCGAGCACGGGCAGGCGGCCGCTGTCGGCCCGCAGGGTGGCCAGCAACTCGGGCAGCGGCCGGTCGGCGAAACGGTCGTCCCAGTTGACCGCCGCCGGCAAGGTGTCGGGATCCACCCCGAGGATGTTCACCTCGACGCGGCCGTCGAGGGTGGCCCGCTGGAACTGCGCGAGGGTGGTGGGGAACCGCCCGACGGCGGTGGGGATGGCGCCGGGGCGGACCTCGGCCGACACGTCGCTGCCCACCACGATCTGCGCCTTGGCCTGCACCGTGCGCTGGGAGGTGGCCACCAGCGTCGCCGCGTAGACGCCGATGCCGACCGCCAGGCTGGAGGCCACCACCAGCAGCAGCGCCGCGCGCGAGGCCCCGGCCAGCTGCCGGGCGGCCAGATACAGCGAGGGTCGCCAGCCGTCGCCGGCGCGCCGCAGCCGCGGTAGCACTCGTCGCATGGCGCGACCGGCCAGGCCGGCGCAACCCGCGATGAACAGCAGCGGGAAGGCGAGCACCAGAGCGTCGATGCGCGGTGGCGCTCCCAGCTCGACGGCGACGTCCGAGCCCGCCACCACTTCGTAGTAGGACGCCGCTGCCAGCGCCAGCAGCACCGCCTCCCATGGCAGCCGCGCGGCCAGCCGCCTGCCCGGTGCGGCGGCAGCGCTGGCTTGCGCACGGCGCGCCGCGACGGGCGTCACCACGGCGAAGACCACGACGGCCAGCGCGGCGTTGCGGATCACCGCGCGGACCGCGCCGACCCGCACCGCGGCGTCCCCAGAGGCGCCCGGGCCGAGCAGATCGACCAGCCACACCGCCATTGCCAACCCGGCGGCGGCACCGAGCAGCACCGGCAGCAGCGCCTCGACGCCGGCCCGCGCTCCCGTGGCCAAGGGTGTCTCACCGGCCGCCGTCAGCACCTGGTGCTCGATGCGCCGGCGCTGGGCGGCGAAGGCCGCCGCGGCGGCCACGACCACGATGGCGACGGCACGGCCCGCCAGCGACAGCAGCGACACCGGCCCGCGCAGCACCGCGGCGGTCTCGTCGACCTCGCCGACGACAGCGGCGAGCACACTACGGGTCTCGGGTGGGCCGTAGGCGCTCAGATCGTCGAATGGCTGGCCCAGCTCGGTGCTGGGGTTGGCGATGTCGGTACCGATGCGGTCAAGCCGCGCCCGTGCCGCCCGCAGCTGCGGCAAGGTCAGGTCGGCGAACTCCAGCGGCGCCTGCCAGCGGAAGGACGCCGGCGGCAGCGTACGGCCGGCGGACAGGAACGCGTCCAGGTCGGCCAGCAGCATCGGCGGTGGCGGTGGCTCGAGTCCCTCGGTGTCGCGCGTGGTGAACAACGACCCCAACGGCTGCCAGTATTCGGTTAGCCGAGCCGAGCGCAGGTCGACGTAGATGCCGGCGACCGGAGCCTGGGCCTCTTCCTCACCAAAGCCCACCGTCACGGTGTCACCTGGCTCCAGGCGCAGCTGCTCGGCCACCGAGTCGGGCAGCCACACGCCCCGGGCGCCGGGCGCAGAGTCGATGACCTCGATGTGCTCGCCGAAACCGTCACGCGTCAGCATGCGCGCCCGCACCTGCTCACCGTTGGCCGAGGCGCCGAAGACCGACGCCAGACCGAACAGGGTGGGCTCAGCCAGGCGCCCCACCCCGGCGGTCGCTGCGCGCAGCGCCGCGTCCGCGGGCTGGAACGTCCGGCGGTCCGGGACTCCGGCGGTCTCCACGCTCAGCCCCCCCGCCTCCGGGGTCACCCCCTCCAGGGACAGCGTCACCGCCGCGTTGCCCGCCGAGGCCAAGAACAGCGGCGCCGACGCCGTGGCCAGCGCCAGCACCGCCGCGCCCGCCGCCACCGCCGCACCCAACGTCGGCAGCCGCAGCAGCCGCACGGGCGCCTTGGTCCACGCGGCGGTCGGCGGGCGCAGTCTCATACAGAATCCCTCCGGGATGGGGGCCGTCTTCCGCCGACTGCAGAATCCCTCCGGGATGGGGGCCGGCTTCCGCCGACTGCAGAATCCCTCACGTCACACCATCTCGACTCCGGCCAGCTCGTTGAGCGCGGAGCCCCAGATGAGCACGAGCGCGTCCACCGCATCGCTGCGCTCGTGTTCCTCTCCCAGCACCGCCCAGCAGTAGGCGAAGTGTTCCACCATCGCCACCAGCGCGGAAGCCACGGTCAGGGCGGGCGGTCCACCCCGTCGCCCCGACGCCGCCACGGCCGCCGCCAGGTTGTCGGCGACGCGTCGCACGAACAGCGCGCGCGACTCCAGGTACAGGTCGGCGAAGCGGCGTTCCTCCCGCGAGGCTTGCAACCAAGTGCGCATCACGACACGGTCCTGGGCGTAGCGGTCGAGAAACCCGCCGATGATCCGCTCCAACGCCCCTCTGACGTCGTCGGCCTTCCACGGCGCAGAAGCTAGCGCCACGAAATCTCCCTGCGCGGTCCCCACGAGGTCGGCCAGCACCGCTGCCTTGTTCTCGTAGTAGGTGTAGAAGGTCCCGTGGCTCACCCCTGCCCGCATGACGATGTCCTCGACGCGCGTGGCCTGCCAACCGAGCTCGTCGAACGCCTCGCGGGCAGACTGGCGCAGGCGGGCGGCGGTGCGCGCCCCGCGCGACAGGGCGGCCGGCCCTGTGTCGCCGTCGCTCACCGCGCCTATCCCACGGGGCGCGGGGCCGCGGCGTCCGGATGGCCCCCCGGCGGGCCGGCCACCGCGTCCTGCCGCGGCTGGATCTGTCCGCTCTCGATGTTCTCGGCCCAATGGCACGACGCGGTGTGACCCGAGGCGAGCTCTCGCAGCGCCGGCACCTCGTCGTCGCAGCGCGTGGGCTGGCGGTACGGGCAGCGGGTGTGGAAGCGGCAGCCCGAGGGTGGGTTCGCCGGTGACGGCAGATCGCCGGTGAGGATGATCCGCTCGCGGTTCACCTCGACGGCGGGGTCGGGAATCGGCACCGCCGACAGCAGCGCCCTGGTGTAAGGGTGCAGCGGTCGTGCGTACAGCTCGTCGGCGGGCGCGACCTCCACGATCGTGCCGAGGTACATCACCGCGATGCGGTCGGAGATGTGGCGGACCACGGCCAGATCATGGGCGATGAACAGGTAGGTCAGGCCCAAGTCGTTCTGCAGATCCTCCAGCAGGTTGATGACCTGCGCCTGGATAGAGACGTCCAGGGCGGACACCGGCTCGTCGGCCACGATGAGATCAGGGTTGACGGCCAGGGAGCGGGCCAGCCCGATGCGCTGGCGCTGGCCTCCGGAGAACTCGTGGGGATAGCGGTTGGCGGCGGCCGCCGGCAGCCCGACGATGTCCAGCAGCTCGTGGACCCTGCGGTCAGCCTCGTCGCCCTTGGCCAGACCGTGGACCCGCAGGGGCTCGGAGACGATGTTGGCGACGTTCTGCCGGGGGTTGAGCGACGAGTACGGGTCCTGGAACACCATCTGCATGCGACGGCGCAGACGCCGCAGCTCCCGCCCTGACAGCGACGCGATGTCCTCACCGTCGAACAGGATCCGCCCGGCGGTGGGGTCGTACAGACGCAGCAGCGTCCGCCCCACGGTCGTCTTGCCGCAACCGGATTCGCCCACCAGGCCCAGCGTCTCACCCCGCCGGATGGTGAAGCTGACCCCGTCGACCGCCCGGATGTCGTTGCCTTTGCGCCCGAAGAACAACCCGTCGTTGCTGGGGAAGTGCACCTTGAGGTCATCGACACGGACCAGGTCGGTGTCCTGGCGGGCGGCGGCGTCCACCTGCTGCGTGTCCGTCACGCCGGCCGCTCCTCCCCCAGCCCAGCGCTGGACTGTCCCTCGGCTGGTGGCCGGCGGATGCCGGCGGCGACGAGGTCACGCTCCGGCACGGGGTTCCAGCACGCCACCCGATGAGCGGCGGCACCGGTCGCGCCGTCCAGCTCGCGCAGGACGGGCAGCTGCTCCCACGACTCTGAGGTGGCATAGGCGCAGCGCGGCGCGAAGGCGCACGCCGTGGGTTCGCTGGTCTGGTCGCGTGGCGCCCCGCCGATGGGGTCAAGCCGCTGCTTGCGCACCGCGTCAAGGCGTGGCACCGACTTGAGCAGTCCGACGGTGTAGGGGTGCTTGGGGTTGGCGAACAGCTCCGCGGTCGGGGCGGTCTCCACGAAGCGTCCGGCGTACATCACGTGCGTCCGCGCGCAGACTCCGGCCACCACGCCAAGGTCGTGAGTGACCAGGATCAGCGCCATGCCCTCTTCGCGGACCAGCGTGCGCAGCAATTCCAGGATCTGCGCCTGGATGGTCACGTCCAGCGCCGTGGTCGGCTCGTCGGCGATCAGCACCTTGGGCTGGCAGGAGATCGCCATCGCGATGCCAACACGCTGGCGCATGCCGCCGGAGAACTGGTGGGGATAGTCGCGCAACCGCTGGCGGGCATCGGGGATGCCCACGCGGTCCAGCAGCGATCCCGCCTCAGCCGCCGCCTCCTTTTTGTCCATGTCCAAGTGGGTCCGCAGCGCCTCCGTCAGCTGCCTGCCAACGGTCAGCACAGGGTTCAATGACGTCATCGGGTCCTGGAAGACCATCGCGATGTCGTTGCCGCGGATGTGGCGGAGGCGCTCGTCGGGCAGCGTCAGCAGGTCCTCGCCGTCGAAGGTCACCTGCCCGCCGCTGACGCGACCCGCCGGCTTGGGCAGGATGCCGAGCATCGCCAGGGACGACACACTCTTGCCACAGCCGGACTCCCCCACGATCCCGAGGGTGTCGCCGGGGTCCAGGTCAAACGAGATTCCGTTCACGGCGTACACCGTCTTGCCGCGCGTCGAGAAACGCACCGCCAGGTCACGGACTTCCAGCAGCGGCATGGTTACGGTCCTGCCTCGAGGCTGTGGGACCGCATCATGCCCGCAGCTTGGGGTCGATCGCCTCACGCAACGCGTCGCCGATCAAGTTGAAGGCCAGCACGCTGAACACCACGGCGAAGCCGGGGAAGAAGACCAGATGCGCCGAGTTCTGCAGTCGTGAGGCGTTCTCGGCCAGAAACTTGCCCCACTCCGGCAGCCCCGGGTCGTTGGGTCCCAGACCCAGGAAGCTCAAGCCGGCAACGTCGATGATGGCCGTCGCCATCGCCAGAGTGGCCTGCACGATCACCGGCGCGATCGAGTTGGGCAGGATGTGCACGGTCAGCAGCCGCAGCCCGGGAGTGCCGACCGAGCGGGCCGCCAGCACGTAGTCGGCCTCGCGTTGGGCCAGGATGGATCCGCGCAGCAGCCGCGCGAAGATCGGCACGGTGGTAATGCCGATCGCGAACATGATCTGGAACAAACCCCTGCCCAGCAACGTCACCAGTCCGATGGCCAGCAAGAAGCCAGGGATGGACAACATCAGGTCCATGAACCGCATGATGACGCCGTCGACCCGCCCGCCGAAGTAGCCCGAGATGGCGCCGAGGACCATCCCCAGCGACAGCCCGATCGCCACGGAGACGACGCCAACGAGCAGTGACAGGCGCGCTCCGTAGATGATCCGCGACAGCACGTCGCGTCCCTGCTCGTCCAGGCCGAAGGGGTACTCGGCGCTGGGCCCCGGCGGGACTGCGGCCAGCGACCCAACGCTCTCCTGCGGGCCGTAGGGCGCGATCACCGGGGCGAAGACCGCGCAGATGACGAAGAACAACAACAGCCCCGCGCCGACCCATGCGGCGGGGTTGCGCCGGACCCGCCGCCAGGCGTCCGACCACAGCCCGGAGGGCTGCTCGACGGCCAGTTGGCTGGCTTCGGCCTCGGCGATGCTCACGGTCTGGCTCCTCGGTGGCCCCCGCAGGCTGTCACTGGTAGCGGATCCTCGGGTTGAGGAACGCGTAGGAGATGTCGACGAGGAGGTTGACCACGACGACCAGGAACGCGAAGAACACGATCCCGCCCTGCAGCACCGCGTAGTCGCGGTTGTTGATGGCGTTGAGCATCCAGGTGCCGACACCCGGCCAGGCGAAGACGGTCTCGGTCAGGATGGCACCGGTCAGCAGCAGCCCGGTCTGCAGCCCGATCACCGTCACCACCGGCAGCAGCGAGTTCTTGAGGATGTGGCGCCGGTCGATGACGGCGGTGGTCAGGCCCTTGGCGCGGGCGGTGCGCACATAGTCCTCGCTGAGCACGTCCAGCGTGGCCGCACGGGTGATCCGCGCGATGATGGCCAGGGGGATGGTTCCCAGCGCGATCGCCGGCATCAGCAGGTGCGCGACGACGTCGACGAACGCCGCCCCGTCACCCGCGATGATCGCGTCGAGCACGTAGAAGTTGGTCGGGTGCTCCAGGGAGCGGGTGATGTCAAGGCGGCCGATGCTCGGCAGCCATCCCAGCCGCACCGCGAAGATGTACTTCATGATCAGGGCCAGGAAGAACACCGGGAAGCTGATGCCGATCAATGAGGCCACCAGGCTGGTGTTGTCAAGGACACCCTGGTAGCGCTTGGCCGCGACGAACCCGAGCGGGATCCCCGCCAGCACGGCGAACAGGATCGCGGCGAACCCGAGTTCCACTGTGGCCGGGAAGCGCTCCAGTAGTTCCTCCACCACTGGCCGGCGCGACAGGACGCTGCTGCCGAAGTCGCCCTGAATCAGGTTGCCGGCGTAGCGCAGGTACTGCACGAAGATCGGCTGGTCCAGGCCCAGTTCGCGGTTGATCGCCTCGACGGATTCTTGGGTGGCGCGCTCACCCAGCAGGGCAATGGCGGGCCCACCGGGCAGGGCCCGCACGTAGGCGAACACCAGGATGGACAAGCCGATCAGGACGGGCACCAACAACAACAGCCGCTTGGCGACATACCTCAGCAACGCTCATCCCGTCCGTTTGCCAACCCAGTACTCGGGAACTGTTGGCCCGCCTCCTGGCGGAGCGTAAAAGGCTCCATGCGTAGCCAGGAGGCGGGCCAACAACGAGCCGACTACGAACCACCTTCAATCGTCACGACGGAGAACGGCTCCAGTCCCACCGGGCTGGTCTGGTAGCCCTGCACGTTGGCGGTGAAGGCCAGCGCCGGCTCGGTGTGCACGTAGGGGATGCCCGGCAAGAAGTCCATGATGAGGCGGTTGGCTTCCTCGTACAGCTCGACGCGACGCTCCTGGCTGGTCTCGACCTCGGCCTCGTCCAGCTTGTCGAAGATCTCCTGGTTCTCAAAGCCCCAGGCCTTCTGCTGCGACTGGAAGAAGGTACCGATGAAGTTGTCGGGATCACCGAAGTCACCCGTCCAACCCAGCAGGTACAGCCCGTAGCGACCGTTGTCGACGTTGTCCAGGTAGTCCGGGCTCCAGATCGCCGACTTGGTCTGCACGTCGAAGCCGGCCTCGTTCAGGTCGGCCACCATCGCCTCGAAGTTGGCCTGCGGGTCCGGCATGTACGGGCGGGACACGTCGGTCGGGTAGGCGAAGTCGATCTTGACCGGCAGGTCGTAGCCCGCGTCGGTCAGGATCTGCTTGGACATCTCCGGGTCGAACTCGTACTCGGTCACGTCCTCGGCGTAGCCGAAGACCTCCGGCGGCATGAACTCCTTGGCCACGACACCCTGGCCGCCGTAGAAGCCGTCCACGACCTCCTGGCGGTCGATCGCGTGGGCCAGCGCCTTGCGCACCTCGATGTCCTGCAGCGGCTTGACGGCCTGGTTGATGCCGACGTAGCCGATGTTGAACGCCGGGCGGGTCAGCAGCTGGAACTGGTCGTCACCCTCGATGGTCTCGAAGTCCTCCGGCGACACCAGGTCGTAGCCGTTGATCTCGCCGGTCTGCAGAGCCTGCAGCTGGGCGGCGGGGTCGGTGGGCCGGAAGATCAGGGTGCCGATGTTGCCGGGAGCGTCGCCCCAGTAGTCGGGGTTGCGCTCCATCACCAACCGGTCGCCGCGGATCCACTCGGAGAACATGAACGGACCGGTGCCGGTCGGGTGCTCCGTGCCGTAGGTGCCGCTGGCGTTGAAGATGCCCTCGGCGTTCACCCGCCCCTCGTCGGCCTTGTACTGCTCCAGCGCGGCGGGACTGGCCATCGTGAAGTTGGTCAGCGCCATGGCCGGCAGGAACGACGCGGACGGCTTGGTCAGGTTGATCGTCACCTCGGTGTCGGAGGTGGCCTCGCAGGAGTCGAACAGCGAGTCCTCGGGGGCGCCGCTGTCGGGATCGGTTTCGGCGAAGCCGCCGAACACCGTCTGCCAGTAGTAGGTCGCCGCCGGGTTCTGGAAGGAGCCCTCGAAGTTGTACCAGCGGTCGAAGTTGAAGCAGACCGCGTCGGCGTTGAATGGCTCGCCGTCGTGGAATGTCACCCCCTCTTGCAGGGTGAACGTGTATGCCTGGCCGTTGTCGGAGACCTCCCAGTCGGTGGCCAGGCCCGGAACCACGTCGGTCCCGCCCGGTGCCAGGGTCACCAGCCCTTCGAACATCTGGTCGATGGCGCGCAGCGACTCACCGTCGGACACCAACGCACCGTCGAGGATGACCGGGTCGGCCGACGTGCCGAACACCATGGTCTCGGTCGCCTCGCCACCTGCGGCCTGCTCGCTGCCGCCGGCCTCGCTGCCCCCCGCCTCGCTGCCGCCGGCTTCGCGGCCGCCGGCCTCACTGCTGGTACCGCTCGGCGAGCCGCCACAGTCCGCCGCTACCATGGCCAGCACAGCCATCACCGCCAACCAACGCAGCCGGCTGAACTTGTTGTCGGGACGCATCCGTTTCCTCCTGCTCGACCTGGCCGGTGGGTCGAGTCGCACACCGGCTGAACCCGGATGGCCACCGTTGCACAAGTACCGAAAACGCAGCGGCTGCGGCTACCCCCTGGATGGCGCGGAAGTATAGGGACCAAAGTCCGCGCGTGTGTGCACCCGCTGCGCAGGCCGGTATTGCCTGCCGCGGGGCGGTGTGCGCAGTGGCCCGGCGTGGCGCGGCGTGGCGCGGCGTGGTGCAACCTTGCGCGTGGCTACACTGGCCCGCCGCGCGCAACATCGGCGATCAGACCTTTCGACAAGGGATTCGGCCAGTGGCGACCAGGCCAGAGGACGGGGTGTCGGTGCAGGCACTGGCCGACTCGTTCGCACGGATCGCCGCCAACGTCGAGACCGTGCTGGAGGGCAAGGCCGAGGTCGTGCGCCTCGCCCTGGTCGCCCTGCTGGCCGAGGGTCACCTGCTCATCGAAGACGTTCCCGGCGTCGGCAAGACGCTGCTGGCCAAGGCCATCGGCCGGTCGATCGCCTGCAGCGTCCGGCGCGTGCAGTTCACGCCCGACCTGCTGCCCAGCGACATCACCGGGGTGACCGTCTACAACCAGGAGCACGGCGACTTCGAGTTCAAGCCGGGGGCGGTCTTCGCCAACATCGTGCTGGGTGACGAGATCAACCGTGCCGGTCCAAAGACTCAGTCCGCGCTGCTGGAGTCCATGGAGGAGCGCACGGTCAGCGTCGACGGCACCACCCACGAGCTGGGGGTGCCGTTCATGGTGATCGCGACGCAGAACCCCATCGAGCTGGAAGGGACCTATCCCCTGCCCGAGGCGCAGCGCGACCGGTTCATGATGCGCCTGAGCATTGGTTACCCCGGCGTGGAAGCCGAGATGGAGGTGCTCGAGGTGCACGGCCGCGGTGACCGTGTCGCCAGCCTGCAGCCGGTCGCCGACGCCCAGCAGATCGCGGCCCTCGTCGAGACCGTCAAGGGGTTACACGCCGCCGGACCGCTGCGGCGGTACATCGTCGACCTGGTGCGCGCCACCCGTGTCCATCCCGCGGTGGAGCTGGGCGGCTCCCCCAGGGCCTGCCTGGCACTGCTGCGCGCGTCGCGCGCCTACGCCGCGGCACAAGGGCGCGACTTCGTCATCCCCGACGACGTCAAGGCGCTGGTGCAGCCGCTGCTGGCCCACCGTCTGATCCTCACGCCAGAGGCTCAGATGTCCGACCACAGCCCAGCCGACGTGCTCGACGAGCTGCTGGGATTTGTGCCCATCCCCGCGGAATCCGGGCCGCAGCCGCGAGCGGGGGCGTAGTCGATGCTGACTCGCCGTGGCGCCGGGCTGCTGGCTGGAGCGGTGCTGCTGTGGGCGATCGGCCGCTTCCTGGGCGTGCCGGAGCTGTACGTGGTCGCCGCCGCCACGGGGTTGCTGGTCGTGGTCGGGGCCGTGGCGGTGCGCCTGTCCACCGCCACCATCGCCGTACGCCGCAGCGTCACGCAGGATCGCATCCTGCAGGGCGGCACCGGCGAGGCAGTCATCGAGCTACGCAACGACGCCCACTTCCCGGCGTCGTTGCTGCTGGTGGAGGACAGCTCTCACCGTGCGCTGGCCGACCAGCCCCGGTTCGTCATCCCTGGGCTAGGCGCCGGGCGGACCGCCTCGCTGCGCTACGGCCTGCACGGCCGCGCGCGTGGCCGCTACCCCGTCGGTCCGCTGCGCGTGCGTGTCCGTGACCCGTTCGGACTGACGCAGCGGGTCCGTCGCTACAAGGGGATCGACGAGGTGGTGGTCTACCCGCGCATCGAACCGCTCGGCGAGGGCGTCGGCCTGGGGGCGCAGCTGGGCTCGGGAGCCAGCGATCTGCGCCGGCTGTTCACCACCGGCGACGAGTTCTACACCATGCGCGAGTACGTCACGGGCGACGACCTGCGGCAGGTGCACTGGCCGTCCACCGCTCACCGCCAGACGCTGATGGTCCGCCAGCAAGAGCAGCCCTGGCAGGTCGAGGCGACGGTGCTGTGCGACACACGCCACGGCGCCCACCGCGATATCGGGCCCGACTCGCCGCTGGAGAAAGCGATCTCGGTCGCGGCCAGCCTGGTGTGGCATCTCGCCGACGACGGCTACCAGTTGCGGCTGGTGACCGAGGCAGACCAGCGCATGCCGCCCGTCGCCGGATGGCAGGCACACCTCGACCGGCTCGCCGAGCTCGCCCCGACCCGCGTGGCTGGGCTCTCCCCGACGCTGCGGGGGCTTCGCGGCACCGCCAGCGAGGGGTTGCTGATGGCCGTCGTCGCGCCGCCGCCCGGCGACGAGCCCGTGGCCCGCTCGGCCGACACCAGGGCGCTGTTGCAAGCGGGGCGTGCCTTCAGCGCCCGCGCCGCGTTCGTCGTCCACAGCGGCACCGGCTACGGCGGCCGCGATCGCGCCGAGTCGATGGCGGGGCTGCTGCGCGCCGGTGGCTGGAAGGCCACGACGATCACACCGTCGCAGGCGCTGGGCGACCGCTGGCGACTGCTGACCGGCGGGCGTCCTCGCGCCAGCGCCTACCAGCCACAAGCCAGCGGAAGGTAATCCCATCAGCACGACCCTCCAGCCCGCGCCCGCTCGCCGCGACAGTCAGTCGGCGCCGTCACAGCCCCCCGCCCGCGGGCCGGCGCCCGCGCCGGACTCCGGCTCCTCGGCTGACGCGCAACTGCTGACGTTCCTCGCGACGCTGGCGCTGCTGGTGACGGCTTGCCTGCCGCTGACACGGGTGTTCGTGGGGCTGGCCTTCTTGGGGCCCGTGCTGGCGGCGGCGCTGCTGTCCGCCGGGCTGTCCTATGGCGCCCGGCGCTACGGGCTGGATCCGATCAGCGGCCTGAGTGTCAGCATCCTCGGCTGGGTGGTGTTCTGCTCGTTCGCCTTCTTCGCCGACACCCTGGCGCTGGGGTTGCTGCCGACCCTGGCCACTCTGGAGGAAGCGGTGGCGCTGTGGCAGCGAGGGCTGGAGCTGATGCGCCTGCGACCGGCGCCGGCCTTCGCCGAGCCGAGTCTGGTCTTCATCACCATCACCGGGGTCTGGGCGGTCGCGCACGCCGTCGAGGGGATGGTGGGCCGGCTGGCGGCGCCCCTCAAGGCGACGGTCATGGCGCTGGTGCTGTGGGTGGTGCCGCTGACGCTGGCGCCGGAATCGTCGGCCGCCTGGCGGTGGACGGTGCCCTTCCTGGCGGCTGCGGCCGCGCTGCTGCTGGCTTTCGCCGGCAACGACCTGGGGCGCTGGGGCACCTGGGTTGGCGGTCGCAGCCGGCGCGGCGCGGCCACATTGCTGCCGGGCGGCAGCGCCATCGCCCTGGTCGCCATCGTCGCGGG
>Ga0136614_10001023_pt1 | contig 15725 bp, 13 predicted proteins | sample AntDrymUQ2792106_2_FD_106643 | JGI IMG/M metagenome (GOLD analysis project Ga0136614, IMG submission 106643) | Polar desert sand microbial communities from Dry Valleys, Antarctica - metaG UQ279 (21.06) | ecosystem: Environmental > Terrestrial > Soil > Desert | place: Antarctica: Dry Valley... | reverse complement strand
GCTCGACCTCGTCGCCGAACATCACCGCGCGGTAGGCCGAGCCCTCTGAGTACGCCGGGTAGATCTCGAGCGTCTCGCCACGGACGCGGAAGTTCCCGCGGCCGAGCGCCGGGTCGTTGCGCGTGTACATCATGTCGACGAGCTTGCGCAAGACGTCGTCGCGGTTGATCATCTGCCCCTGGGTAAGGGTCAGCGTCAGCTTGGCGTACTTCTCCGGCGAGCCGAGGCCGTAGATGCACGAGACGCTCGCGACGATGACCACGTCGCGACGCCCGAACAGCGCGCTCGTCGCGGCGTGGCGCAGGCGCTCGATCTCCTCGTTGATCGAGGAGTCCTTCTCGATGTAGAGGTCCTGTGCGGGGACGTAGGCCTCGGGCTGGAAGTAGTCGTAGTAGGAGACGAAGTACTCGACCGCGTTGTCGGGCAGGAACTCGCGGAACTCGTTGCACAGCTGCGCGGCGAGTGTCTTGTTGTGGGCGATCACGAGCGCCGGGCGCTGGACCTCCGCGATCGTGAACGCCATCGTCGCCGTCTTGCCCGATCCGGTGACGCCGAGCAGCGTCTGGAAGCGCTCGTCCGAGCGCAGTCCCTCCGACAGTTCGGCGCGCGCCTTCGGCTGGTCGGCGACGGCCGTGTAGGCCGGGTTGATGCGGAACTCGGGCACTCGTCGAAGCTAGCAGGCGGGCGCTACAGCCCGAGCTCGTCCGCGTAGTTCTCGCGGTACTGCTTGCGCTTCTGCTTGACGTCGCGCACGTAGTCGCGCGTCTCCTTGAACGGTATGTCGCGTCCGGGGTCGAACTCGTCACGCCCGCCGGCTTCGGCGACCCATTCGTTGACGTTCGTCTCGCCCGCGTTGTAGGCGGCGATCGCGAGCGTCTCGTCGCCGTCGTACTGGCGCAGCAGGTAGCGCAGGAAATAGGAGCCGTAGGCGATGTTGATCTGCGGCTCGCCGAGGTCGCCCTGCTCGAAGGCGTGGCCGCCGGAGTCGCGCGCGATGAACTCGGCGGTGGCCGGCGTGATCTGCATCAGGCCGCGGGCGCCGGCATGCGAGGTCTGGTCGCGGAACTTGGACTCCTCGTAGATGATCGCCGCGATCAGCGCCGGGTCGAGATCCTTCTCGCGCGCCTGCTGGCGAATGATGTCCTCGTGCTTGAGCGGCAGCGTCAGCTCGCGGACCGCATCGCCGAGCGGCCCGAAGACGTACAGCGCGGCGACCGCCGCCGGAATCGCCAGCAGCGCAGCAGCGATCCGCCGTCGCCAAACGGCGCGCGAGCGGGATCGTGGGCGCGAGCGCTGGGTGACGGGCGTCAAGCTCCTATCGTCGCAAGCAACTCCGATAGCTTGGCTTCCAACGCGCCGAGGTCGCCGTCGTTGCGGATCACATAGTCCGCACGCTGCGACTTTTCCTCCTGGCCGAGCTGGCGCGACTCCCGCTCTTCGAGCCCGGCGTGGTCACGCAGACCCGCGCGCTCACGGCGCACCGCGTCGTCGGCGACGACGGCGATCGTCGCGTCGAACACCTGCTCCATCCCGGACTCGAACAGCAGCGGCACTTCGACGATCGCCGCGACCGGCGGTGGCTCGCGCTCGGTCAGCGCGGCATACCAAGCGCCGATGCGCTCGCCGACGCGCGGCCACAGCGTCTGCTCGAGCCAGGCCCGATCCTCGTCGCTGGCGAAGACCTCGCCGGCGACCGCGGTCCGATCGACGACGCCGCCGGGCGCGACCCGCGCCCCGAGGCGCTCGACCAGGATGTCGCGCAGCTCGTCGCCCGCGAGCAGTTCGTGCGCGACGGCATCGCTCGACAGGGTCGCGGCGCCGCAGCGCTCGAGCGCGGCCAGGGCCTCGCTCTTGCCCGCGGCGATCGCCCCCGTCAGGCCGAGGAACGGGATCCGGCCGGCGGGCTCGCCGGCCATCGGCTACGGCTGCTCGGGCTCGGGCTCGTCGGCGGCCGGCGGTTCGTCAGCGGCCGGCGCCTCTTCAACCGCCGGTGCTTCCTCGGCGGCCGGCGCTTCCTCGGCGGCCGGCTCAGGCTCCAACGGCGGAGCCTCCTCGGCCTCCTCGGCGCCCGTGAAGACATCATCCGAGAGCTCGAGATCGGGCACCTCGTCGAGCTCGCCGGAGGTTCCTTCGTCCTCGGGCGCCGGCTCGGCGATCGTGCGCAGCGGCAACTCCTGGCCCTCGACGCGCTTGATCGACAGCGACAGCCTGCGGCGCTCAGAGTCCATCTCGAGGATCTGGACCTTGACCTCCTGGCCCTGGTCGACGACCTCGCGCGGGTTCTCGACGTGGTGATGCGCCAGCTCGGAGATGTGCACGAGCCCCTCGACCCCGTCGAGGATCTCGACGAACGCGCCGAACGTGACGACCTTGGTGACCTTGCCCTCGAGCACGTCGCCGACGTTGTAGGTGTCGAGCACGCGCTGCCAGGGATCGGCCTGGGTCTGCTTGAGGCCGAGCGAGATGCGCTGGCGGTCGCGGTCGATGTCGAGCACCTTGACGGGCACGACGTCGCCGATCGACAGCACTTCCGAAGGATGGTTGACGTGGCTCCATGACAGCTCGGAGATGTGGATCAGGCCGTCGATGCCGTCGAGGTCGACGAAGGCGCCGAAGTCGACGATGTTGGAGATCGCGCCCTCGACGACCTCGCCCGGCTGAAGCCGGTCGAGAATCTGCTGTCGCACCTCCTTGCGCTCCTCCTCGAGCACCGCGCGGCGCGAGAGCACGACGTTGTTGCGCGAGCGGTTGAGCTCGATCACCTTGCACTCGATCTTCTGCGACAGGAAGTCGTCGAGATTCTGGACGCGGCGGATGTCGACGAGCGACGCCGGCAGGAAGCCGCGCACGCCGAGGTCGATGATCAGCCCACCCTTGACCACTTCGATCACGGTCCCCTCGACCGGCTCGCCGGACTCGGCCGCCGCCTCGATGCGCCGCCACGCCTTCTCGAAGCGCGCGCGCTTGCGCGACAGGATCAGGCGCCCGTCCTGGTCCTCCTTGGTGAGGACGAGCGCGTCGACGGCCTCGCCGAGCGCGACCTCCTCGCCGGGATCGACCGACTTACGGATCGACAGCTCGGCGTTTGGGATGACGCCCTCGGACTTGAAGCCGATATCGACGAGCACCTCGTCGGCGTCGATACGCACGACCTCGCCACTGACGACGTCGCCCTCCTCGAACGCGACGAGGGTAGCGTCGTAGTTGGGCACGATCTGGCCATCGACCTCGATCAGTAGCCCATTTGAGCCCTCGACGGCTTGTGGCGGAGCCTCGGCGACGGGGGCAGGAGTCAGCGTCTCTGCTTCAGGCAAGGGCGGCAAGGTTAGCTACCCTGAGCTCTGGATGCCGCGCCGCAAGACCATTCGCGGGCGGGAGCGCACACCGCTCTCCCTCGACAGCGACGTACTGATCTGCGGGGCCAGCTTCGCGGGCCTCACCCTCGCGCGCGAACTGGCGGGCTCCGGAGCGCGCGTGACGCTGCTCGATCGCTACGAGATCGGCGAGCGCCAGACCTCGGCGTGCGCCGCTCCTACGGGCTGGTTGGAGGCGCTCGACCTGAGCGCCTCGATCAAGCAGACCTTCGAGGAGCTCGTCGTTCACACCCCGCACGGAGGCTCGCGCTACCGCCTTCCGTGGACCTTCTCGACGTTCGACTACCCGCTGCTGTGCGAGCTGCTCGACGACCAGAACGACGCGCGCTTCGAGATCGCCAAGGTCGAGGGCCGCAGCGCCGAGCTGGTCCACACCGACCGCGGCGACCTGACTGCGCCGCTGATCGTCGACGCGCTCGGCTGGCGGCGGGTGCTCGGTGCCGGCGAGAACTACCAACCGCCTGACGCGCCGCTCTCGCGCGGGCTCGAGGTGCACCCCGACGGCGCCTCCGAGGACCTCGAGATCTGGATCGACCGCCGCTACGTGCCCGCCGGCTACGGCTGGAGCTTCCCCGCCCGCGACGAGCTGCGGATCGGCGTCGGCTCGTTCGACCCGCGCTTCCACGTCAAGGACACGACCGTCGAGCTGGCCGAGGACCTCGGCCGCGACGCCGTCCGCTACCAGGGCAACTGGATCCCGCATCAGCTGCGCGACGGCACCGAGGACGGGGTCTTCTTCTGTGGCGACTCGGCGGGCCACTGCCTGCCGCTGACGGCTGAGGGGATCAGGACCGCGTTCTACTTCGCGATCGCCTGCGGGCGCGAGCTGCGGCAGGTGATCGACGGGCGCGCCGACCGCGAGCTCGCGCTGCGCCGCTACCACGCCTTCAACGCGGAGCACGAATGGAAGTTCCGTTGGATGCTGCGCACCCAGCGCGTCGTGCCGCGCGTGCCGCCGCGCCTGCTCGGGCCGGCGATCCGTGCGATGGGGACGAAGCGATTCGTCGACTGGTCGTTCACGCACTACCTGAACATCGCCCATCCGTCGTTCGCGACGGGCGCGGCCGCGCAGTCCGCGCCGGAGCATGAGCTCGTCGCGGCTGCGTAGCGTCAGCCTCCAGCCGGCTTGGACAAGAGCGGACCGAGCTTTGCGCGGCATTCCGCGTTGCTGCTGATCCGGATTCGGGTTCGCGTCGGAACGAACAGCATGACGGCCTTTCCGTATTCGGTCCCGCGATCGGGTCCCGAATAGAACGGCGGGTAGCGGAGCGGTCCCGGGACGTCGAGGGCATTGAGCGGTCCACCGGGGGAAGGGAGCGACGTCGGCTCTACCCCGTCACGCGTGCACTGGAAGGTCGCGCCCGGGTAGACCGGATAAGCGCGAAGGGTCCTCGAAGAGCGTCGGATGCGTGCCGCGCTGTTGAGCGACCAGGGGTCGGAGAACACCGGCACCGCCTGCGCCGTCTGGCCCGGAAAGCCCCCGGCGTAGACCGTGGCGGCCGGCGGGAGCTCCGGCAACGCCTCGAGCGCGGCCAAGACTCGCTCCTGCTCTACGGTCGCTCGCGCCCAGGCGCCTTTATCGGCATCGAGCTTGACGAGGTACCCAATGGCAATGAGGGCAGCGGCGCCTACGGAAAGTGCCCGGATGAGACCGATGCCACCCCGAGTCTGACTTACGACCAGGGTGCTCAGGAGCGACACGATCGCGTACACGAGCGCGCACATCGGAATGGCCGCGAGCGCGTTGATGCGGTTGGTCAGCCCCCCGCCGAGCGGGTCCCAACCCTGAGACGGCAGGAAGACCAGGTAGGCAGCCGCAACGAGCAGCGCCGCACCCGCTGTGATTGACAGCCACGTGCGGATCTCCGCCTGGATCGCGGGCGTAGGTCGGCCACGACGGAGATACCACGCCGAGGCTCCGACGATGGCCAGGATCGCGACGCCGACAAACGCGTGCGATGTTCCGAGTGGCACCAGCGCGTTGGCTAAGAGCGTTGCCGCCCCGCGGGCCATCTCGGGGATCGCCGCGATCTGATCGTGCAACGGGGAGATCGGCCTGATCGTGTTCGAAGCCGAGTACGCGACTGCCGCTCCCACACCGAGTATGTCGAGCGGCCAACGACGCAACGCGGTGCGCCATGACGACCTCCACGCGTACAAGCACACGGAAGCAAGCGCAACGGCCCATGTCACTTCGTAGGTCAGGATGCTCGCGACGTAGAGGCATACGCCCGCGATGTGCATCGCGATCCCGGCGCGGCCGGGACGCTCGAGGCCCTTGAGGGCAAGAATGAGACCCAGGAGGTAGAGACAGATCGCGACGCTGTTCAGGCTCGCGGTCGGCCAGAGGCGAAGCGAGTCCGACCACGGGAATAGCAGCGTCAGCCCCGCAATGCTTCCCGACGCTAGGCGATCGAGGCCTAGGACGCGCAGGGCAGCGTACGCGCAGCCGGCCGTAAGAACGCCCAGCACAACCGCCAGCGCGAGATGGCCCTCGGGATCAGTCCCGAAGATCGCATGCGGGATCGGAAGGAGGTATCCCAACAGAGGCTTGCTCCCGAGGATGAAACGCGACGCGGCGGCTGTGTCGCCGTAGTCGTGCCCGAATGCCCGGTAGAGATCGGCGTTCGCCCAGTCATCCGAGTAGAAGCCCCCGTCCGCCACGTGCGACCCGTACGCGGCCGCCCCGAGCACGGCAAGTCCGATGAGTGCCAGCGCCAACTCACGGGTGTGTCTCATATGTCTCAGGTTCACCGGCGCCGAACATGGCGGCCGCGACCGGCTACAGGCAGTCGTCGACCTTCTGCTCGTCCCCTTCCGAAGGCGGCTTGACGAAGGAGACGATCGCGTTGCCGTTGCGCTTGGCCTCGCCGCCGCCGCCCTCGACCAGCTGCGAAAGCGTCTGCTCCTTCTCCTTCGCGTCGTCCTCGGACTTGAAGACGTTGATCGAACTGCGGTTGGCGTTCGGCAGCTCCACGATCACGGCCTCGCCGAAGCCGCTCGCGGACTGATCCTCCGTCGTCGGCTGGTAGTCCTTCGACTCGAGGCACTTCTTGACGTCGTCGACTGAAACCTCGCCGGGCGCCCCGCAGGCGGCGAGCAGCAGGCAGAGCGCCAGCGCGGTTAGGACCGGAAGCCTCATCGCGCGCGCATCCTAGACGGCGGTACGAGCCGCTGAGCTGGGCCTGGCCGCCGGCGGCCTACTCGCGCACGACGAGGAACGTGCCTGCTACGAGCAGGGCGATGCCAAGGATGCGCTGCGCCGATAGCGGGCGCTGGTCGAGGCCGAGCACGCCGAGCCGGTCGACGACAACGGACAGCACGAGCTGGCCGGTGATCGTCGCGGCGGTGACCCCGCCGGCGCCGAGTTCGCGCACGGTGACGAGCGCGGCGGTCACGTAGACGGCGCCGAGCAGGCCCCCGATCAGGTAATAGGGCGCGAGCTCGCGCGCGTTGCCGACGTCGCCGAAGCCGCCCGCGACGAGCACGGTGATCGCGACCAGCGCGACGCTGCCGACGAGGAACGAGATCGAGGCCGCCGCGAAGGTCCCGACCGACTTGCCGAGCGTCGAGTTGATCGGCGCCTGGAGCGCGATCATGCCGCCGGCGATCACCATCAGAGCGACTGCGACACCCTTATCCATGCGCTTCCAACCAGTTCTCGCCCGCGGCCGCCTCGACCTCCAGCGGCGGGTCCATCTCGAACGCGCCCGCCATCTCGCGCACCATGATCTCGGAGGCGCGCTCGACCTCGTCCGCAGGCCCCTCGAAAAGCAGCTCGTCGTGGATCTGGAGCACGAGCCGGGTCTCGAGCCCGGCGTCGGCGAGCGCGCCACGGCAGCGCAGCATCGCGATCTTGATGATGTCCGCGGCAGTGCCCTGGACGACCATGTTGACGGCGAGCCGCTCGCCGAGCTGGCGCGTCTGGCGCTGGCGCGCGCGCAGTTCGGGGATGCGGCGGATGCGGCCGAAGAGGGTCGTCACGAAACCGTCCTCGTTCGCGCGCTCGATCGTCGCCTCGATGAACTCGCGCACCTTCGGGAAGCCCTCGAGGTAGCGCTCGATGAACTCGCCGGCCTCCTCCTGAGAGATCTGAAGCCGATCGGCTAGACCGAACGCCGACAGCCCGTAGACGATCCCGTAGTTGACCATCTTGGCCTTCGAGCGCATGCCGCGGTCGACCTCCTCGGGCGCGACCCCGAAGATCTGGACACAGGTGGCCTCATGGACGTCCTCGCCGCGGCGGAAGATCTCCTTCAGCGCGCCCTCGTCGGCGATGTGGGCGAGCAGGCGCAGCTCGACCTGCGAGTAGTCGGCCGCGATCAGCCTGCAACCTTCCTCGGCGACGAAGCAACCGCGGATCTCGCGCCCGAGCTCGGTGCGGACGGGGACGTTCTGGAGGTTGGGATCGATCGAGGACAGGCGCCCCGTGGCGGCCGTGGTCTGGCTGAAGGTCGTGTGCAGGCGGCCGGTCTCGCGGTCGATCAGCTCCGGCAGCGCGTCGAGGTAGGTGCCCTTGAGCTTCGACAGCTCGCGCCAGCGCTCGACCTGCTCGACGATCGGATGCTCGGAGCGGATCGAGGCCAACACGCGCGCGTCGGTCGAGAACCCGGTCTTGCCGCGGCGGCGCTTGGACAGGCCGAGCTTCACGAACAGAACCTCGCCGAGCTGCTGCGGCGAGCCGATCGTGAACTCCTCCCCGGCGAGCTCGTAGACCTCGGCCTCGATCGCGTCGATCTGCTTGCCCACCCGTGCCGCGATCTCGGCCAGGCGCTCGACGTCGAGCTTGATCCCGGCCCGTTCGAGCTCGGTCAGCGCGGCGACGAGCGGCAGCTCGATGTCCTCGAACAGGTTGGTCAGGCCGTCCTCGGCGAGACGCGCGCGCTGGCGCTCGGCGAGCACGCGTGTCGCGACTGCCTGCTCGGCCACCCCGTCGGCTCCGCGGACGCTGACCGAGATCGCCTCGTCCTCGCACAGCTCGGCCAGCGGATAGCCGCGCCGCGCGGGGTCGATCAGGTACGCGGCGACCACCGTGTCGTGGTCGAGCGGCGGGCTCGCATCGAGGCACTCGCTCGTCGCCGTCGTCTTCCAGTCGTGCGCCACGAGCGGGCGCTCGCCCCAGGCCTCGGCGATCTCGGCGAGCGTCGCGGACTCGCCGGTGAGCACCCGCTCGCCCCCCGCGTAGGCGGCAAAGCGCAGCGCCTGCTCGGGCTCGCTGCCGTCGAGCGTCGTCTGCGTGCCTTCCGGCGGCTCCGGGCGCGCGACGGCGAGCGTCGCGAGCGGGCCGTCGAGGTCGCCGAGCGCCGCGGCGGGGACCTCCGCGGCAGCGAGCTCGAGCGAGGTCTCGGTCTGCGCGCGGGGAGCGGCCTCGTCCTCGTCGCCGAGCGCCTCCTCGAGCCGGCGCAGCGGATCGCGCAACTCGAACTCGCGGAACACTTCGCGCAGGCGCGAGCGGTCGGGGCCGCGGGCGACGACCGCGTCGAGGTCGACGTCGGCGTCGACGTCGCGGATGGCGGTCGCGAGCTTCTTCGACACGCGCGCGTCATCGGCGTGCTCGGTCAGGTTCTGCTTGCGCTTGGCGCCCGAGATCTCGTCGATGCTCGCCAGCACGGTCTCGAGGTCGCCGAACTGCTGCAGCAGCGCCGTCGCCGTCTTCTCGCCGATACCCGGGACGCCGGGGATGTTGTCGGAGCTGTCGCCCTTGAGGCCGATGAAGTCCGGCACGAGCGCGGGCGCGATGCCCCAGCGCTCCTCGACCGCGTCGCGGTCGTAGATCTTGGTGTCGGTGATCCCGCGCCCGGTCGCCATCACGCTGACCCCCGACTCGACGATCTGGAACAGGTCGCGGTCGCCGGTCACGACCATCACCTCGTAGCCCGAGGCGCGCGCGCGGGCGGCGAGCGTGGCGATCACGTCGTCAGCCTCGAACCCGGGCACCTTCACGTTCGTGTAGCCGAACGCGTCCACGAGCGGCTCCATCTGCGGCCACTGCTCGGCGAGTAAGTCGGGGCGCGAGCGGCGCTGGGCCTTGTAGTCGGAGTAGTCGAGCTCGCGGCCCGACATGCCTGCGTCCCAAGCCACGAGCGTCGGCTTGACGCCGTGTTCGGTCAGTAGCTTGACGAGCATCGACGCGAAGCCGAAGATGGCGTTCGTCGGCTGCCCTTTCGAGGTAGCGATCGTCTCGGGCAGGGCGAAGAACGCCCGATAGACGAGGCTATTGCCGTCGATCAGGAACAGCGTCTTGTTGTCGTCGGCGACGCCCACGCAGTGATGTTATGGCCGCCTCCGCCGCGGCCCGCGAGCCGGCCGCGCCGGGCCTGCTTGAATCTCCTGCAATGTCCGCGAACCCGAGCGCCCAGTTCTCTCTCACCCTGCGCGTCGAGCTGCCCCACAAGGGCGGCGCGCTCGGCAGGGTCACCGCCGCGATCAACAAGGCCGGCGGCGCGATCGTCGCCGTCGACACGGTCGACCCGGGCGCGGAGACGATGGTGCGCGAGATCACGATCGACTGTCGCTCTCCCGAGCACCGGGGCGACATCATCACCGCCGTCAAGGGCGTCAAAGCCGCGCGCCTGGTCGAGACCACCGACCGCACCTTCGAGCTGCACCGCGACGGCAAGATCCACACCGGCCTGAGCACGCCGATCAAGACCCGCGACGACCTCTCGATGGCGTACACGCCGGGCGTCGCCCGCGTCTGCATGGCGATCGCGGAGAACCGCCGTAAGGCGTTCAAGTACACGATCAAGGCGAACACGGTCGCTGTCGTCTCCGACGGCTCGGCAGTGCTCGGGCTCGGCGACATCGGCCCCGAGGCGGCGATGCCCGTGATGGAGGGCAAGGCCGTCCTGTTCAAGGAGTTCGGCAACGTCGATGCCTTCCCGATCTGCCTCGACACCAACGACGCCGAGAAGATCATCCAGACGGTCAAGCTGATCGCGCCGACCTTCGGCGGGATCAACCTCGAGGACATCTCCTCGCCACGCTGCTTCGAGATCGAGCAACGGCTCGTCGCCGAGCTCGACATCCCCGTCTTCCACGACGACCAGCACGGCACCGCGATCGTCGTGCTCGCCGCCCTGATCAACGCCTGCCGGCTCACCGGCCGCAAGATCGAGGACCTCTCGATGGTGATGGCGGGCGCCGGCGCGGCCGGCGTCGCCGTCGCGAAGATCCTGATGAACGCAGGCATCACGCGGGTGATCGCGTGCGACCGCTTCGGCGCCATCCACACCGGCCGCGACGACTACCAGGCCGGCTCGCTCAACGCGCCCAAGCGCTGGCTGGCGGAGAACACCAACCGGGAGCTCCGCGGCGGCTCGCCGGGCGAGGCGCTCGACGGCGCCGACCTCTTCGTCGGCCTCTCGGGTCCGGGCATCATCGGCGCCGCCGACCTGCAGCGGATGAACACGGACCCGTTCGTGTTCGCGATGGCGAATCCCAACCCCGAGGTCAAGCCCGAGGACGCCGCTCCCTACGTCGGCGTGATGGCGACCGGGCGGTCGGACTATCCGAACCAGATCAACAACGTGCTCGCCTTCCCCGGCATCTTCCGCGGCGCGCTCGACTGCGGCGCGCCGACGATCACGGAGGAGATGAAGATCGCCGCGGCGCAGGGGATCGCGAGCGTCGTCACCGACGACGAGCTCGCCGAGGACTACATCGTCCCGAGCGTCTTCAACCGCGACGTGGCGCCCGCTGTCGCCAAGGCGGTCTCCGAGGAGGCCGAGCGCGCGGGCGCCGTGGCGGGCGAGGAAGAGATCCCGACCGGGGTCCACCAGATCAGCATCTAGCTGAGGATGACTGGATGAAGGTCACCGTCACAGGGGCGACCGGGACGATCGGGCGAGCGCTCGTCGCGGCGCTGCTCGGGCGCGGTGACGAGGTGACCGCGCTCTCGCGCGATGCCGGGCGCATCCGCGCGGCACTCGGCGACGAGGTCGAAGCGCTCGAGTGGCGCGAGCCGCAGCGCGAGCCCGCGCCGCAGGCCGCGCTGGCAGGTCGCGAAGGGGTCGTGCACCTGCTCGGCGAGCCGATCGCGCAGCGCTGGAACGACGCGACGAAGCGTGCGATCCGCGCCTCGCGCGAGCTCGGGACGAAGAACCTCGTCGCCGGGCTGAAGACCGCGACGCCACGCCCGTCCGTGCTCGTGTCGCAATCCGCAACCGGCTGGTACGGCCCGCGCGGAGAAGAGCGCGTCGACGAAACGGCCCCAGCCGGCGAGGACTTCCTCGCCGGCATCACCGTCGCTTGGGAGCGTGAGGCGGGCGTTGCGAGGGAGCTGGGGCTGCGCGTCGCGCTGACGCGCACCGGAGTCGTGCTCTCCCAGGACGGCGGAGCGCTCGAGCAGATGCTGCCGCCGTTCAAGCTCGGCGTCGGGGGGCCGGTCGCCGGCGGACGCCAGTACGTGCCGTGGGTGCACCTTGACGACGTCGTCGGCGCGCTGGTCTTCGCGCTCGACAACGCGGCGGCAGACGGGCCGATCAACGTGACCGCGCCCGAGCCCGTCACCAACAAGGAGCTGTCGAAAGCGCTCGGGCGCGTGCTCCGGCGCCCGGCGCTCGCGCCAGTGCCGGCGTTCGCGCTGAAGCTGCTCTACGGCGAGATGGCGACGATCGTCCTGACCGGCCAGCGAGCGGTGCCGACGCGCCTCTCCGAGCTCGGCTATGCCTTCCGCCGACCCGAGCTCGAGCCCGCCTTGCGCGACCTGCTCAAAGACTGATCCGTTAGCGCGCGCTCTGCGGCGGCGGCCTTACGCGGCCGACCTCGATCGCCTCGTCGAAGACGAGCTTGCCATCCTCGACGCGCCAGGCGCCGTAGTCGGTCAGCGTCGTGTCGCCGTTGCTGTCGATCGAGTAGGTGCCGACCGCGCCATCGCGGTTCCTGGTGGCGCGCAGCGCCGCGTTGACGGCGTCGCGATCGTTGCCGTCCGCGCCCGCCTTGGCGATCGCCTCGAGGGTCATCTTCATCGCCTCGTAGCCGTAGATCGCGTAGGGGTCCGGCGCCGATCCGTAACGCGACTCGTAGTCGCGGAAGAACTGCCTGCCGAGCTTCGGGTACTCGCCCTGTCCGAGCGCGGGCAGCGTGATCGCGAGCCGGCGCGCCACCGGGTCAGCGACCCCGCCCTGGCGCGAGTCGACGAACAGCGGGTCGGCGAGCGACGCGCCGGCGAAAAGCTGCGCCGCCGGCAGCGCCGCAGCGAGATCGCTCGCGGCGCGCGCGGCGTTGTTCGAGCTCTCGGCCGCGAGCACGACGCAATCCGGACGTGCCTTCGCCGTGTCCTCGCCGAGCCGGCGATAGTCCTCGTCGCGCGAGTCGTAGCTGTCGTCATAGGCGATCTGGACGCGCGCTCTCTTCGCGGCCTGCTCGAGCGCGCGCGCGAGGCTCGTGCCCGGAACGCTGCGGTCGTCGATCACGGCAATCCGCTTGCAGCCGCGCTCGGCCGTGACCTTCGTCAGCGCCGCCGCTTGGACGCTGTCGTTGGGAACGACGCGCGCGTAGCTGCGCTGCTCCTTCGGGTAGTACTTGTCCGGCTCGCCGCGGGCGGCGCCGGGCGCGTCGCTGGTCAGGCCGACGGCGCTGTTGCCGGGGCTGACCTGTGGGATCCCGTCGTCGTTGAGCAGCGGCAGCGAGATCGCCGTCGCCTCCGAATCGAGCTCGCCGAGATAGGCGATCGTCGCCTTGTCGTCCTTTGCGCGGCGGGCATTGGCCGACGCGCGCTCGGGATCCCAGCCCTCGCTCTTGCCGTCGTCCTCGACCTTCGCGTCGTCGAGCGAGACGTAGCGGATCTTGAACTCACCGGCCCTGTTCTTCTGCTCCGCGACGGCGAGCTTCATCCCGTTCACGATCGACCTCGCGCGCGCGGCGTCCGGGCCTGCCAGCGGCAGGCTCGAGTAGATCGTCAGCGTCTTGCCGGCGGCCTTCTTGTCGTCGTCGGACTCCGCGCCGCAGGCGGACAGCGCCATGGCGGCGGCGATCAGACAGACAGCTGGCACGGCGGCACGACGAGCGCGCAAACCTTCCCTCCTGCGACCGAGGACGACGGGGGTGCGGATTCTAAGTGCTTCGGCGCGCTCCGCGACGCGTTCGCGGCGGCGGGTAACGTGGCGGTCGTGAAGGTAGGCGTGCTCACCGGCGGAGGCGACTGCCCGGGCCTGAACGCGGTCATCCGCGCTGCGGTGCGCAAGGGCGCGCAGCGCTACGGCCACGAGTTCGTCGGCTTCCGCGACGGCTGGCGCGGCCCGCTCGAGGACGACTCGACGGAACTCAGCGTCGAGTCGACAGTCGGCATCCTGCACCGCGGCGGCACGATCCTGGGCTCCTCGCGCACGAACGTGTTCAAGCGCGACGACGGCCCGGCGAAGGTGCTTGCGACGCTCGAGCGCCACGGTCTCGAGGCGTTGATCGCGATCGGCGGCGAAGACACGCTCGGCGCCGCCGCGCGCCTGCACTCCGAGCACGAGCTGCCGGTCGTCGGCGTGCCGAAGACGATCGACAACGATCTCGGTGCCACCGACGTCACGTTCGGCTTCGATACCGCCGTGCACGTCGCCACCGAGGCGATCGACCGTCTGCACACGACCGCGGAGAGCCATCACCGCATCCTCGTCGTCGAGGTGATGGGCCGTCACGCCGGCTGGATCGCGCTCCACTCCGGGCTGGCCGGCGGCGCCGACGTGATCCTGATCCCCGAGCGCCCGTTCGACATCGAGGAAGTCTGCGCCACGATCCACCGCCGCCGCGAGCGCGGACGCAACTTCTCGATCGTCGTCGTCGCCGAGGGTGCCTTGCCGCGGGAGGGGACGATGGAGCTCGCCGAGGGCGAGAAGGACGAATTCGGGCACGAGCGCCTCGGTGGGATCGGCGCCCGCCTGGAGCAGGAGATCGAACGGCGCACCGGCTTCGAGTCGCGCGCGACCGTGCTCGGTCACGTCCAGCGCGGCGGCACCCCGACCGCGTATGACCGCGTGCTGGCGACGCGGCTCGGCCTGGCCGCGATCGACGCCGTCAGCGAGCAGCGTTTCGGGACGATGCCGGCGCTGCAGGGCACGCGCATCGTGGCGGTGCCGCTCGCGGACGCGGTGCGTGAGCTGCGGACGGTGCCCGACGAGGACTACGAGGCCGCGGCGGCGCTGCTCGGCTGAACTTTCTTGGTCGCTGTGTCGCGTTTCCGGGACATACCACGGGTATCACGACACAGCGGTCCCGGAATCAGCCCAACAGCATGTGCAACTCGGCCAGCATCAACCGCGGGTGCTCGCAGACATCGCCCCAGGTGAAGCGACGAAAGGCGTCGCCGCGGGCGTAAGCCTCTCGCTCGCGACGCCGGTCCTGCTCCCAGGCGTGACGGGTGCGGTGGTAGCGATAGCTGTCGAGCTCGACCGTCACGCCGCGCTCCGGCCAGCGGCAGTCGACGTAGCGGCCACCCGCAGGGCGGTTGGTGCGGGGGAGCGGCAGCCCCTCGGCCCGCAGGTGCTTCAAGAAGCGGCGCTCGAGCGCGCTGAGCGTTACCGCCGCGTCACCGTTCATGGCTTCGCGTAGCTTGCGCGCGCCTGCGGCGTTGGGATGGCGTTCGAGCACCTCCTCCACCTGCACGGGCGTGATTCCGTGGCGCACGTCAGCCTCGTGGCAGGCTCGGGCGAGGTCGTCAGCTGAAAGCTGCCCGGCGAGGTCCACCAGGATGCGCGGAATCTTCGTCACCGGAATTCCCCACCGCACGCCCGCCTCGCGCCGTTCCATCCGGCGACGGTGGTGAGTGATCACGCCCTCGACACAACGTCGCGTTGGCGCCGTGACTTCCGGCGGAGGTGGCCGGCCCTTGATCACGCCGAAGATGTACGCCGCCGGGAGCCCGCAAAGCAGCGCCCGCTCGCCGCACGCCCAGACCGCCGCCAGATATTCTGCCTCGACGCTCGGCGCCGCATGCCCCACGCGGAAGACCCCGCGATACTTCCGGATCAAGGAGCCGCGTGAGACCCTCGCCCGGATCTGCTCCTCGGTCACGCCCGCGTCGAGCAGTGGCCGCAGCCTGACGACCCCGTGCGAGGCGCTCCCCAACCGAGCGATCCTGTGGTCCGCCGTGTCGTTGCGCCGGGACATGACACCGGTAAGACGACACAGCGACGGAGGTTCGCCCCCGTAGCGACGAGAACCGCGTGAATCTAGGCGCTCAACGGTCGCCGGCGAGGAAGCGGCGCACGTACGGCGTCAGCGTGTAGGACGCGGCCGCCACAGTCGCGAGCGCGATCGTGATCATGAACGCGTCGAAGGACTTGACGCCGAGCGCCCAGCCCGAGACCCAGATGCAGAGGCCGGTCGTGACCAGCACGAGACTGCCCATGTAGCCCATCG